>OIZS01000188.1_pt1 | contig 32184 bp, 71 predicted proteins | sample 1588641 | NCBI WGS metagenome assembly OIZS01 (sample SAMN03283240) | human gut metagenome | biome: human-associated habitat; material: feces | host: Homo sapiens | place: Peru | collected 2012
AAGAGCGTGACCGCAGGGAACGTGAGATGGAACGCCGTCTGCGTAAGCTGGAAGGCGGCAACGACCGCTATCCCTACTATCCGCAGGAGGAGAACCGCTACATCGACCCATACCCTATCCCCCGCTACCCTGACGTAGAGAATAGGCGCAGAATGCCGCAAATCGGCTTCTCACAGAACGGCGACTGGGACAAGCGGTCTGGGCAGTATGAACGTGGCGGCGCGGACAGCCGCTCGATCAAAATGCCACGCCAGCACCTCACCCACGATGAAGCAGAGGAATGGTGTGACAACATGGTGAACGCTGACGGCACAAAGGGCTGTCACTGGACGCTGGAACAGACGCAGGACGTTGCGAAACAGCGCAATATCACCTGCGACCCGAACGATTTCTGGGCGGTCATGAACATGATGTACTCGGATTATTGTCAGGTCGCAAAGCGCCAGTCCGTTGACACTCCGGGCTTCTACGCTGACATGGCAAAGGCGTTCCTTGAGGACGCAGATGCCGCAGACGGCAAGGCATATCTCTACTGGGATTGCATTGCTGATAAGTAAAACAGAACCCCTGTGTAGTCGTAATGACCGCACAGGGGTTTGTGCTTTAGCAAGTTCCTGTATCTCCGATTTTCTGCATGGTACTTTTGAGATTTGGCGCATCTGCTTCCGGCATTTTACGTTTGATGCCAATAATCGCTTGCGTGATACCCGCTTTATTTAACTGGTTTACAGACTTACGGAATACAAAGTCAATGTTCATATTCGCCTTGATTGTTCCGTCATCTTCAAGATAGCAGTTTGGAATCCACACATTCTGATTGCTATTATTGATTTTGAAACGCTTTGCTTTGTAGCAACCGTAGTCCTCTCTTACAATCAGCTCAACAGGAATGCCCTTATAATACTGCGTGTCAGTATTGTACTTTTCGGCCAGTTTTGCTTTACGTTTTGCTACCTCTGCGTTTATTTTGGCTTGTTCCTCTTTGCTTCTGTGCTTGTGTGGCTTGTATGTGCGCATTTTTCTCCTTTCACATAGATTATTCTTCTTCAATGTGTGTTAGCGTATAAAACGGAATAAACCGTTTCCAGCTATGGCAGTGTCTAGGATAACACCGAATAAGATACCAATCTCCAAAAAGGTGGAAGGTTGTGTAGTATTTTGCGATTCTTGCAACTTGCTCTTGTTTCGTCATATCAATCCTCCAAGAAATCCTCCAATTCAATTTTCCCCTCTGCTGCTGCAACTGCCAGAGCGTATACGAACTGCCCAATCGTCATTCCGTGCCGTCTTGCTTCACGGTTGATGTACTTGCGCTCTTCCTCGCTCATAAGGATAGTAATACGTTTGGAACGCTTGCCATCACCGCTTGCAACGCCTTGATGCGATTCTGGCATCGGGATTTTTTTCCTTGTCAAGCCAGCTTCAGCTAGTGCGCCTGGCACATCGCCTTGTTCGATAAGACGTTGAACTTCCTTCGCCTGTTTCAGCTTCTTTGGCTTACTTTCGCTTACTACGGCATTGTTTGGCTGTGTTTCACTGTCTTTGGCTTGCTTCGGCTTAATACTGCTTAACTGTGCTTCATTAGGCAGTGTATGGCTGCCTGTGGCTTCACTTGGCTTAATCTGCGCTTGTTCGGCTTCGTTCGGCTTTGCTTGGCTTACTTCTTCTTCCTTTGGCTCACTTCGGCTTAATGCCGGTTCCGAAAAAACCGGCTGAAAATCAAACCCGCCAAGCAAGCCTGTTGATTTTTTGCTGGTTGGTTTCATCTTGCAATTTCCTTTCTTTCGTCTATTTTCGGCTCTTTTGGTAGTGGCATCCAATGAGTTACATCTTTTAGGACTTCGTTATCCTTCCATACATTAGCGGAATCCCTTTCCCACCACAATGAACCATATCTTCCTCTTGCCAAATGCCCAACATCAATATGCTTTTCCGTGAAAACAATTACATTCTCCCTGTAATTTGGCAACTCATCCTTCACGCTTATCCAAGCTGGATAGCTGTCTGGCATATCAAAGCTGTCTGCGTCAATAGAATCAAGACAAGTCCCAATACCACAAAGATACTCGCTGTCATTCGGACGGTGAAGCGCTTCAACTTCGTTGTAATGGTTTTGCAAATAATCCCTTAGCTTGTCTGAGTCAATCAGTCGCATTGTTATCTCCCTCCACAATCATCTGTGCCAACGCCTTGAAATCCTCTGCGCTGGTACTCTTTGCCGTGTCACCACTAAACAGGCTGTGCCGCTCTGCCTGCGCTTTACGAACGCCCATAGACGGTCTAATCTTCACGTCAAGCAGCTTTGTTCCCATGCTTTGTGCAATCACCGGGAGCTGCTCCACAACCTCTTTTGACAGGTTTTCACGGCTCTTGTACTGGTTCAGAAGCAGACCTTCAATCTTCAAGGTCGGGTTGAAATATCTGCGAACGTCACCAATGGTCTGCGAAAGCTGGCTCAGTCCGGCAAGCGCATAGCGGTCTGCTGTGATTGGCACGATGATGCTGTTAGCGGCGATTAGTGCGTTCACAAGCGCAAGGCCAAGCTGCGGGGGAGTGTCTAGCACAATGTAATCGTACTGCCCGGACACGCTTTCAAGGGCTTCTCGCAACCGGAAGTTCTTGCCCATGTCCCGGACGAGTTGCTCGTCAATGTCCTTCAATGCACTGTCTGACGGAAGAATGTCACCTGCTTCGCAGTGCTGGATTCCTTCTTCTACTGTACCCTGCCGGGTTATTACATCGAACAGAGTACACACGTCCTCTGTCTGCGCGCCGTAGGTGTCCGTTGCGTTGCACTGGGCATCGCAGTCCACCAGCAAGACCTTCTTGCCAAGCAACTGCAATGCACCAGCCAGACAGGTGCTTGTGGTGGTCTTTCCTGTGCCGCCCTTCTGGTTGGCGACAGCTATGATTTTTGCCATTTTATCACTCTTTCTTTATTTTAAATAATATTTTGGGGCATCTTTCATGAGGAGCAAAACTATATTTCCAAACCGTCTATGTGCTTCTTCAAGAATCTTGTCTTCTAAAACTCTTATATTTTGGCAACCAGATTCTACTGAAAATTCATAAAGAATTGACTTTATCGGCAATCTCCCTTCTTTTTCTCTCCATTCATAAATTTCGTTACATAAAGATATTATTTTGTCGCTATCCTGCTGCTTTATATAAGTCTCCACTGCCCCTATGGTCATGTTTATCTCCTTTCTACTTTTTCTACCTATTCTTCTTAATGCGCTACATCTGACTACTTTTGCAACGCTTCAATGGAATAGAACGCTGGCATATATTTGTCCACAACGCCAGCCTTGTCCACGCTTCTAATTAGATAGCCAACAGGTCTGTCCGGGAACGGAGACCTATCCAAAGACAAAATGTCATTATACGCAGCCTTTACCGTGTCGTAAACCGCTTCTCTGCGTCTTGGTAGCTTGATTTCTGGATGCTCTTTCTTCATCCACTTTTCAACTACCTTCGCCACGTCAATGCAGTCCTGCTTTTCCAGTTCGTCACACACAGACCAGTCGAAACCCTCATATCCGCTTCTGCGGGGCTTTCTCACGGCTTTTTGAGGTTCGACCGGTACTTCGCTTGCCTGTGCTTCAATCAACATCTCAGACGCTTTAATTTTGGGCTTAAACTTGACTGCCACAGCCTTTCGTGCCACAAGGACTGGCTCGTAGGTCACAACAATGTCAGACACAGCATTGATTTCATCCACCGCAACGTCAAGCACTCGCTTGCGAAGGTTCTTGTAAACGTCATAGCTGGCTTCCATCGCACCAAGCTGTTCCCTCAACTTCTTCAGACTGATTTCATGCGGTTTGCTGTCCATATTTAACCAGTCCCGAAGAATCGAGTAAAGCAAGATGCTGTACTGCGACTTCATTCGTGACGTGTAACGTAGCCGATACCGGACATATCCGCTTTCAGCAATGTCAAAAAAGATGGAACGAAGGTCTGGGTTGCAGGTGATTGCCACAACGTAAGACCTTGTTTCTGGTACATAGTCCAGTTTTGCCCTCGTGAATAGGACAAAACTTTCAAATGTTCCTTTCTCCTTATCAATAGGAATCGAAACCGTATTGCCTAAAAAGTGCTTAATCTGCGGTTCAATCCTTCTTGCATCAAGGCTTTTCAGCCCAAGAAGCTCCCTGTATTCCGCCAAAGTAAACTCCACACGGCTGCTGTTTGGGTCTCTCGGATTTATTCTTGATAGGTAAACCTCTAGCAACCGAAGCTCTCCTGCGGTGTAGTCCCTGAACTTCGCCCAAACAAGGGATTTGCTTTTCTCGACAAGGTTATTGTCTGATATTTTTGGCATCTGCTCACTTCCTTTAATGGTCTGAAAACAGTATATCACAAGTAGGGGGACGTGTCAACCATTTTCGTCCCCCATGACTTGTCTTTTTGTCCCCCATATCCTCGTCATTTTGTCCCCCGTGACTTGTCAAAACGTCCCCCATGCTTTGTCATTTCGTCCCCCGTCTACTTATTATATATTAAACAAGAAATAAACAAGAGGTTAAATATCATCGTTAAATAGTCGATGACGATAATTTTCAACAATTTCTTTATTTTTTCATTCCGGTTTGTGGATAACTCAGGTTGTCAATTGCTGAATAGGACTGTACTGGTGGTGAAGCAACCTTCTATTAGCCGTGCCAAACGTGGACGGATTGTGGATAGGTGTACAAAAAGTGGATGGAAAGGTATACCTAATCTGCACGATGGGGGACAGATTGACAAGCCACTCAATCGCAAATAGCTAAATAACGATAATTCGTTATTTATTCCGCGCGAATCCTACCGATTTTTGGCCTATGGGGGACGGAATGACAAGGTAGATTTGCCAGATATGTGTACAAAAAGTGGATAAACGTGGACAAAATATTTTGCAAAAACTGCGATAATTCGACAATCAACGCAAAATGTTTTCTTCGTTGATGGTATAAGAATCGTTTCGTTTCATGGCAGCAGCTTCTCCACAGTCCTGTGCCTGATATAAAATCTGCATATTTGGTTGTGTTCCGTCTGGGTCTGGGTCGGTTTTGGTGGCCTGTGCCATTTCATAATGACCTGTGACGGTGCGGCAGACGGACACACGATCACGCAAAGTCGTGTGAAGGTTGGCTACCATTTCGCACAGAACGGCAAGGTAATCTGAGCCGTGATTGCCATAAATCAGATAGCACAGCAGGTCAATTTCTTGTGGATGGGCTTCTTTGATATGCTCTATCAGCGCATCTCTCTTTCTCTCGGTGCTGGCATCGCCAGCCAGGCTTTCCAATAATCCGGGATGCAAACAGGTGTCTATGTACGGCTTGACCGCAACACCGCAGCACACGAACCACTTTATGATAGTAGAAGCATCTGGGGTCATTGTCCCTTGCTCGTAACGAAAAATGGATGTCCGGCCTACACCTATTTTGTCCGCAAGCTTCTGTTGGCTAAGCCCGGATTCCGCTCTTGCCATCTCTAACGCTTTTGCCACTCGTATCCTATAATCATCCATAAATACCCCTCTTTCGACAAAATGATACAAAAGCAAAGTAATTTAACTGATATATTGTTCAAAATGTGAAACAATAATTGAAAAAAGTCGCTGTTCCATTGAAACAGCGAGATGTGATATAACTGTATTGTCAAAAAATTCCAAAGAGGAGTGGAACAAAAATGAAAGAAACTGTAATCTGGAACCATGAACGTATGCCAATCATCGACGGAATGCCTGCTAGTGTTCCCGATGGGAAGCCGCACACACCTGAACCGTGGGAGGAAAGCTAATGAACCGAACCGTAGATGCTCTGATTATCCCATACGCTCGCAGACGGACGCTGGAGCTTGTCCTGATCCTTTCTGGGTACGAAGCTGATAAAGATGCTTACCTCGAAGCAAAAGGCATCCTGGAACGCGCCGTAGCCGCCTTAGACGATGGACGCGACCCGGCAGACAGCATCGAACGCGTTGACGGGCAGCTTGTGGAACTGTGAAAGGAGAAGAAGATGGACTTTACGAATGGATTCTATAAAGCCGAAAACCCTGTCGTTCTTGAAGAAGTGAAAACTTTCCTCCAGTCAATGGAACGGCGTGGAGCAACCGTAAAAGACTTGGACGATGCCATTGTGCAGCTAAACAATGTTTCGCATAGCATTAGCACAAACGCGCTTGTCAAAGCAGATGTTCTGGACAAGCTGCCTGAAAACCCCTTTCGTTCCATGCTCAACGGAATGTTACAAAGCAAAGGGTAACTTAAACTTAATGTGGCTCTTAATCATTGTCATTGCAATTTTTGGCTTCCCTGATGTGAAGTAATGGATGTAAAGAAAACGTTCGATTTTTACGAAGTTGTTAAAAATGCATTGACTTGACAACTAAAAGGTGTATAATCGTATTAAATGAACGTCCGTACTTACAGATCGGGAGGATATGCCACAATGAGTGAACAGGAAAGAGCCAAGATTGACCGATTTATTGCATGGCTGCTAGAACATCCTGAAAAGATTCCAGCAGCGGAACAAGCACTAGACCTAGAGTAACAGAAAACCCCTTGCGCAGAGCTACACCAGCCCGGCACAAGGGGTTCTTTTATTTTACCGGGCATGAACGTCACATCTTCTCGATTAGGTTCATCAGCGCTTCACGCTGTTCTTTCGGCATAGATTCAAGTTTTTTTCTAATCCGCTCCAATGCTGCATCGACTTCACTTTGCGGCTGCTGGGGCGGGTTTTCTTTTTGGTTGCCAGTGAGAAGGTAGTCAACCGTAACATTGAAATACTGTGCCAGCTTAACGGCATTTTGATTGGTCGGCTTTGCATCGTTCCCTGCACCTGCTTCGGTTCTCCAATAGCTATAAGCAGATTTTGGAACGCCAGCTTCAGTCAAAGCACGAGACGGCTTTACTCCATTTTGCTCACATAGCCTTACGAAATTGTCAAAAAACACAAAACATACCTCCAGCGTTTGTACAAGATGACAAAGTTCTACCGCTTGAACAAAAACACTTGAAAAGTTCTACTACTTGTGCTTTAATAAGGCTACCGGGTTCAATCGGTAGAACAAATTAAAGACTTTGAACAAATAGAAGAACGTTCGATAATGTTTTTGCTTGACACCATAATATTATCATATTCTTTCAAAAAGTTCAAGTACTAGAACAAGAAAGGAGAAAAAATTGCTTCCTAAGTGGACAGGCGATGTTGTGGGAACGCTTCACGTTAACAGCATCGAAATCAGAGAGCTTGCTGCAAAAATGGGATGCGCACCGGAATACTTGGGAAAAATCCTGAACGGTAAGCGTGAGCCTAAAAATGCGGAAGCTAAGGTGAAAGAAGCTCTGGAAGAGCTGTTGAATGAAAGAAAGGGGGAATAAGTGGTATGGAACAGATTATCACCTTAAAGGTAGACCTTGAGTACCCGGACGAAGCGCACCACGCCATTGACGAGGCAACAAAGGCCTACGAGGAAAGCAAAAAGCGCTGGGATGCCTTTGAAATCAACGAAGCCAAAAGCAGGGCACGAGACATTTTGTACAACCTGTGCAATGAAGGCTACAGTATGATATGGACGGTCACGGATGGCGCTGTCGGCCTGACGATCTGGGCAAATTTTAAGGAGCCTTGTGTTGGCCAGTGCTATATGCCAAAAGAAAGCCTGTTTGATATCTGGGTCGAAAAGCTAGTTGCGCTGTGCATTGCCACAGGCAAGGAAGTCCCGAAATTCATCACAGATAAGGCTGGTGAGTGCTGGTGATGAAATTTTGTAAAGCGCAAAGCAGCAAGCGCAGACTGAAGCTTGCAATGGCTGCTGGCGTGTCCAGAAACGATGCCAACAAGGTGTTATGGATGGAGAAGTCCATCAACCAGTGCTTTGAACGTCACAATCGGGAAGCCAAAAAGGCAGGTAAACCGAATGAAGATGGAGATTAAATATTGCGAGCGCTGCGGAGCTTTTTTGGGTAGGGTAAACCCACGCAAAAAAATATTGCACACAATGTAAAAGAGATGTCTCGTGCGAGCAAAAGCGCGCGAGACGTAAAGCATTGAGTTCAGGACGTGGGTTCACTCCAGTAAAAACCGTGTGCCAATGGTGCGGTAAGCCAATGATTAAAATGTCTGCGGCACAAAAGTACCACAAAGATTGCGCGAAAGATGCAGCCTTTGCAAGTATTGCGGAACATCAAAACATACGAAGAGAACGAGCCTTAAACGAGAAAGTACTGGAAGAAAAAAAGATTCCATCCATAGGGCAGGTTCAAGCTCTTGCAGATAAGCTGGGCAAGCATTACGGCGAAGTGTCGAGGATGCTCGCGACAGGAGAACTGACTTATGAATGGTAAATATTATGACAAGCGGGAAATCCGCTGGCACAGCCGGGAGAAAGACCGGCTGGAACGCATTCGAAGAAAGGATAAAGATGAAAGCATTCGTGGAAATCGCCCTGATCTGGGGCATTGTCTTAGCGTTTATTCTCGCAGTGTTTCTGCTGAACTTCTGGCTGGTGCATCACATCGAGCTTTTGGTCGGAGCTAAGGCGACATGGTACATTATAGGTGCTGGCGCTTTGATGACAACCGGTTGGATTTTTAGACGCAGAGAGCCAAAGGACACAGAGGAAAAGGCATGACACTGGAAGCCGCTCTTGAAGAACGCGATATGAAGGCGTCGGAGCTTATCCGCAGAAGCGGAGTGTCGGCCCCAACGATATACAACATTACAAGCCCGAATAAAGCGCCGTACAAGACGGGCGTTAAGGCTGATACGCTTGCAAAAATAGCCGAAGCGCTAAATGCAATAATCGTGATCGATGCAAGCAAACCATTTTTATTCGATATCATTCTGAAAGAAGGGACAAAATGAAAACCGTAAAAGGAAACGTGCTTACTATACTTGGTATCGTCGCCGCAATCGTAGCCGTTAGCTGTGGCGATACAATAAATGGCTGCGAGACTACAGTACAGATGCTTGGATGGGCGTTTGTTTCGCTGATGCTGTTAGCTACTGCTCTGGTTTTGTGTGCGCTTGGAGTGAGCGCGGAAAAAGAACATGAAGATAACGAACGGATGGGGAAGTTAAACCGCATTCCCGCTCATACTAACAAGTGGAGGGATGCCCGGTGAAATGTCCATTATGCAGCAGTGAGAATATTACAACGGTGGACAGCCGGTCTGACCATGACAGCATTGTTCGCCGGAAAAAATGTCTTGCCTGTAACCACCGGTGGTCGACCATCGAAATCGACAAAGACCAGTGGTACAGCGCACTGCAAATCAAAGAGCAGCGAAAGAGAGGGCGACCCAAAGATGATTAACCTTGATAGATTCGGTGGTGTGACCGAGCCGGATGACGGCGTGTACTTTCTTACCCGTGAGCAGGAAGCAGAAGAAAAAGAAGCTGACCGTCAGGCAGAGATTGAGAATTTGCAGTCTGAAATCGAGGACAGGGAAGCGGAACTGAAAGACCTCTACTCCCAGTTGGCGGAACTGATGGCTGGCTGATTTTGTATAGCCGTATTAAGCCAAAGTAAGAGAAATAAAGCCTAATGAAGCCGAAGAAAGGAAAGAAAAATGGCAGTATTAGTAATGGTCTACGGTCACTCCGGTAGCGGTAAGTCCGCTTCGCTTCGGAACTTTGACCCGGAACAGGTGGCGGTCATCAACGTGCTTGGCAAGCCGCTGCCCTTCCGCAGCAACATGAAAACCTATATCACCAACGACTACGGCAAGATTGATGCCGCAATCCACAGCACAAAGCGTAAATCCATCGTAATTGACGATGCCACCTATCTTATGACCGGCGAGTTCATGCGGAACGCAAAGGTCGCTGGATACCAGAAGTTCACCGACATGGCAGCCAACTTCAACGCCTTGCTGATGCGGGCGAAAGAGCTGCCGGATGATGTGGTGGTCTACTTCTTCGGGCACAGCGAACGTGACGGTGATGGCGGAGAGAAGTTCAAGACCATTGGCAAGCTGCTGGATGAAAAGGTTTGCGTGGAAGGGTACTTCACTATCGTTCTGAAAACCGTTGTGCAGGATGGACGATACCTGTTCAGCACTCGCAACGATGGGATGGACACCGTGAAAACCCCCCTTGGGATGTTCAACGATGCGCTGATCGAGAACGACCTCGCCACCGTAGACAAGACCATCCGTGAGTATTACAACATCCCGGTTCAGCCGGATAACAAAGGAGAGTAACAGATGAAGAACATCAACTGGAATGACGTGCAGGAAGCCACAGAGCGCCGTGACCTGCCTGTTGGCGGCTATGTTGCCGGTATCTGCAAGGCGATTGACGAACCTGCAAAGGAGCGTCTGAACATCGAGTGGGAGATCGCAGAGGGCGAGTTCAAGGGTTACTGGCGTGAGCAGACCGCTTCCCTTATCGAGCGTGGCAAGCTGAATCAGGGCGATTGGGCATGGGGCGGCAAGACCATCAAAAGCTACAAGGAAAAGGCACTGCCCTTCTTCAAGGGCTTTATCACCGCTGTGGAGCAGTCCAATCCCGGCTACAAGTTCAACAACGATGAAAAGACCCTGCGTGGAAAGCTGGTCGGCGTGGTTCTCCGAGAGGAAGAGTACATGGGCAACGATGGCAACATCAAGACAAAACTTGTCGTTGACCGTTTCACCAGCGCGGACAAGATTCGTTCCGGTGATTATGAGGTCAGACCGAAGAAAACGCTGGCTGGTGGGTCTGGCTCCGGCTACTCGCAGGGCGGGAACGATGACTTCTCGGTGATTGAGGACGATGGTTCGCTCCCTTTTGATTAACGGTTACGCTACCGGGACAAAAAGCAAGAAAGGAACTGATGGAAGAACTTTGGAAAGACATTCCGGGATATGAAGGACTTTATCAAGCATCAAATCTCGGAAGAATCAGAAGTGCGCCGGGTAAAACAACGTCTTCTGCAAGGTATAAAGTCAGAGTTTGGAAAGTAAGAATTATTAAGGCAAAGACAGAAAGAAGATGCCGAAATTCAAAAGGCAAAATGGATGAACGAGTTGAACTTTGGAAAAATGGGACACACAAAACTATGTTGGTTTCAAGGCTTGTCGCAATGGCTTGGGTTGATGGTTACAAGCCCGAATTGACTGTAAATCATATTGATGGAAACCCATCAAACAACACACCAGAAAATTTGGAATGGGTAACCATTGCAGAAAACGTAAAGAAAGGCTTCCGAGAAGGGCTTTTTGAAAAGTGCTGTAAAGATGTCGCGCTTGTTTCTCCGACTGGCGAAGTTCACTATTTTGGAACATTAAGAGCCGCATCAAATTTTTTGGGAAAGAATCACAGCTATTTGAACAATCGTCAAAAGCGAAATTACAAGACTGGGATTGATTCAAATGGTACGCATTGGCTCATTAGAGCCTGACCACCTACCTTATATAAGAGCTGCGCTATCTGGCTAGACGGGCGTTTGGAAAGATGAAAGTTTTAGTTGCCTGTGAGGAATCGCAGGAAGTCTGCAAAGCATTCCGGGCGAAAGGTCACGAAGCCTATTCCTGCGACCTGATTGAGCCGTCCGGCGGGCATCCAGAAGAATGGAAGCAAATTCCAAACTTTCCCCAATATGAAGCCAGCTCGCTCGGAAGAATCAAAAGTGTTGAACGGACTATCTGCTATAAAAACGGAAGATTGGTTCATATTAAGCAGCGAATACTTAAACCAACTAAAAGTAGTGGATATTATTCAGTGAATTTAAGCGTTAAGAATAAGTCTAAAAGCGTAAAAGTTCATGTTCTTATTGCACTTGCGTTTATTGGGCAGAATCAGAATGGATATGATGTTCGACATAAAAATGGAAATAAATTAGATAATCGCAGCGAGAATCTTGAATACGGAACGAGAAGCGAAAACATGATGGATGGTTACAGAATTCGAGGATATGTAACGAAAAACCAGAAGCTGTCACCAGAAAAAGCCGTAGAAATCATAAAGAAAAATAAAGATGGTATTTCTCAAAGACGACTTGCTGAACAATACAACGTAAGCAAAAGCGCGATAGCTGCCATTTTAACTGGCGAAAACTATAAATGGTATACAGCTATCGCTAAATGAAAAGTGGCGAAGAATGATTACCTGTTGTCTCAACTGCACATCACGCCACCAAGCTTGCCACGACACTTGCGAGAAGTACAAGGCAGAGAAGAAAGACTTTGAGGAGCGCAAGGCATTCGTGTATGAGCTGAACCACAGCCAGAGCGTGTACCACCGTGATTATGAGGACAAGCACCGAGAACGTGGCAAGAAACGGTTTCTCGGAAGTGAATTTAGAGGTGAACGATAATGCAAGCAAGGGATAAACGGATTCTTAATTTGCTTTCAGAAAAAGCTGAAAAGGGCGATAAGCAAGCGCAAGCTGTGCATGACTACCTTATTCCCGTTTTTGAACAAGCTGATAAAAAAGATGCCATCAACAGAACGGAAAGAACACTCAATGAAGATGAGTGCCATTTGGAATGGCTGAAAAAAGAACAGGCATCGCTTCCTGAAACCAGCATTTACTCTGATGACGCCAAAACCCATTTAACTATTCGCAAAAGCTATGAATACCATTTGGCGATTCAGCGATATGAAAGAATCATCCCTGAACTCAAAGAGAAACTTGCCAAAATGCAAGCCGAGTACGATGCGGAGTATGGCGCATGAACACCGGAAAGCAGTTTGAAGCAGACTTCAAAGCATCCGTCCCGTCCGATGCGTGGTGCTACCGTCTGAAAGACAGTGCTGCCACCTACTACGGCGGCAACGAAAACCTGTCATTTTCCATCGACAACATCTGCGACTTCCTTGTGTACCGATACCCGATGAACCACCTGTTTGAGCTGAAAACCATCGAAACGCCCTCTATCCCGCTGGAAAAGGTGTTCGGCAAGTACGACAAGGCAAAGTGCAAATACCGCAAGGAAAAGCATATCACAGACATGGTGGACGCAATGGGGTACAGCGGTCAGACCGCCCATGTGATAATCAATTACAGGGCAGTCAACCGAACCTTTGCAATCCCTGCCAGCAAGGTTCTGGCGTTCTGTTACAACGAGAGCCGCAAGAGCATCCCTTGGCAGTGGGCAGAGCAAGAGGGAATAGAGGTCAAAGCGAAAAAACTGCGTGTCCATTGGCGGTATGACGTGGATGAGCTGCTAAAGAGATTGGAGAAAGAACATGGAAGAGAAGTTTAAGTGCGATAGATGCGGGGAGACGTATCCTTTATATGAATATAACAACTTCACCGACATTGAGATGCGGGTGTGGGGTATTGGCGGCCCGTATGACTGCGAGTATCGCCTTTGCCCTTCTTGCATGGCAAAACTGAACGACTGGCTGAAAGGAGAAAAAAGTGAGTAAGAAAGTTTCAGACATCCTGCCTAAGACGGAAATCTTGGCACAGTTGGCAGAAGAAGCATCCGAACTGGCACAGGCTGCGTTGAAGCTGCGCCGTGCGCTGGATGGTACAAACCCGACACCGAAGAGCGTGGAAGAGTGCCAAAAGGCGTTTGAGGAAGAATATGCAGATGTTGTGAACTGCATTATTGCGCTGGACTGCATGGATGATGCAGCCTTTGAGCGGATGCAGAAGATGCAGCACGAAAAGGAAGCCAGATGGCTCTCTCGCCTTGAAGCAAAGGAGAATAAAAATGGCTGAATATCATGTTGGATGCGGGATGTTTGGCATTTATGCAGGAACTGTAAAAGCAAACGGAAAAGAGTGGAAAGATAAAACTCGTGTTACGGATGAAGCAGTAGAAGCAGTTCGAGACTGGCTTGTTTCTAAAGCAGAAGAAGAAAAACAAGGCTTTTATGGTTACGTTTGGGATACCAAAGACGGAAAGACTGTGATCTTGAAAGTGACCATTAAAAACAAGGAGCAGTCAGATGAATAAGCACAGAAACTGCCCATCGTCTGGCAAACAGGCGATGTCAGCCAACCTCCGCAAAATTGCACGGCAGAACCAGTTGTACGGCTTTCGCATGGCTCTGGATGGCATCGCCGCCACATGGGGAGCACTGATTCAGAACCTTCGGTGCGATGCAGACCTGACCGATGAACAGGTGTAGAAAATCATCCGCATTGGTGACAGGTACTGGGAGATGGTCGGCAAGTTCAAAGAAGAGGACATGACCCCTGACGAGTTTGCAGATTACATCACCGCAAAGTCGGAACAGGTCGAAAAAGAACTGAGAGAAAGGTGGAGCTGATGGCAGTATTTTCGGTAGAAGGTATTTCGGAAATCACTTCAATAAATTCAAAGTATTGCCGTATTAAAAGAGCAACGTTCACTTGTTACTTCTGCAATACTGCCATTTCTGTGTGTGATGCACGCGTTGCAACTGCGATGGCAGATAATGGGGAAACTCCTATTTGTCCGATTTGTGGAGAGAAAACCATATGCAGTCTATATGAGTTTCAATCGCACGAAAGTCCAAACATCATAGAGGATGTTAGATGGAGGTAACAATGGATAAGGAACAGCTTGCTATCGCACGGTTACAGGACGCTGCACGGCTATCTGAGCATCGGTACAAGAAACCGCTCATGGTCACATACTCTGGTGGAAAGGATTCACAAGTGCTTGTGGCACTGGCTGAACGTGCAGGAATCAACTTTGAGGTGGTCAACAGCCACACTACCGCAGATGCACCGGAGACAGTCTACTTCATCCGTGAGCAGTTCAAGGCGATGGAAGAGCGTGGAATCAAATGCTCCATCGTCATGCCACGATACAAGGACAAACCTGTGTCCATGTGGACGCTGATTCCTCAAAAGCTGATGCCGCCTACAAGACTTGTACGTTATTGCTGTGCCGTTCTCAAAGAAAATACTGGCCGCGATAGATTTATCGCTACCGGCGTTCGCTGGGCGGAATCAACAAACAGAAAGAAAAACCGTGGAACGATGGAGTTTAACCATCGTGACAAGGGAAAGCGCATCATTCTTATGGGCGACAACGATGAAAAACGACAGCTGTTCGAGACCTGCAATCTTAAAGGCAAGATGACTGTCAATCCGATCGTGGACTGGTCTGACGATGATGTGTGGGACTACACGCACAGCGAGAACCTTCCTATCAATCCGTTGTATTGCGAAGGCCAGAAGCGTGTTGGCTGCATCGGTTGTCCAATGGCTGGTAGGGGGGGCAGACAACGTGAGTTTATGTGCTGGCCTGCCTACGAGAAAATGTACATCTCGGCGTTTGAACGAATGCTTAATGTCAGAAAAGCAAAAGGTTTGCCGTGCGACTGGCAGACCGGCATGGACGTTTTTCGCTGGTGGATGGAAGATGAAAACATCAGCGGTCAGTTGAGCATGGACGATTTGATGGAGGATAACAATGTTTGAATTTGCAACTCGCTGGCTGGTCTGCCTAGTCCTGCTGGCAGTGGTGGTTCAGTCCGAGCGGACAATCAAAGACACGGCAGACAACCTGTTTGAGGAACGACAGGCAATGCTCGTCTGGCTGTTCGTCAACGTGTGTCTAGCCGTTTGTACGGCTGTTGTAATATGGTGGAAATGATGAAAATTTGCGACATTGAGAGAAAAGAAATCAATTTTGGGTGTCTAGAATATGGAGATGTGTTTAAGCTAAACGGCGAAATTTTCATGAAAGCCAACGCGGAACTTTCGGTAAGCAAGCTGTCTGGCGGCATCAACCTGAAAAGCGGAGAGTTTTGGCAGATAGATGAGTATTTTCCCGTCAAGATAGTAAACGCTCATCTTCAGTTGGAGGGATAAGGAAAATCATGGACAACGAACTTTACTGCCCGATGAAGATGACCAGCAATCCGCTTGGGCGGTGCGTCTGCGAGAAAGAAAAGTGCGCTTGGTGGCGACAGTTAGACAACTGCTGTTCCGTTTGGTGGATTGCAACCGAGCTGGATAAAATCGAAACGAAGATGAAGAGGTGAGAACATGAAAAAGCGAATTTACCTTGTTCTCGAAACCGAAGCGGACGAGGATGACAAGAGCATCCGTAGCGATATCGAGCAAGAACTTGGGATGGCTACGCACTATTTTGAAACGATTTCTTATAGTTAAATCGGGTTTGAAGGCTTGTGGAGAAGCACATTCGAGCAACCACCTAAGAAAGAAGATGCAGACGAAAACGGCTATGTGATGGCGATTGCCGGGCCGATTACAAAGTCCAAATGCGTAGGTTATCCATATAAGTGGTTGTGGAATGGCGTTGCAAAGCATCCATACGCATACCCTGTTTGGAAGCCTATCAAGGAGGTCTGATACATGGCAACACCCCCGAAGCGTGGTCGTGGCAGACCGCCGCTGACCGAAGCTGAAAAGAAAAAGCGTGAGAAGCGGGCGCAAAAGGCGAAAGAAGAAGCCGCTGCGAAGCGTGAGAAAGAGCGTGAGAAGAAGAAACAGCAGATGCTTAACAAGCGGAAATCTATCCGCTCACAGGTGAGTAAAAAGGTGAAAGAACAACAGGAGTTAGCAATCACAAGGTCTAAGATGCTGAATACAGGCGATTTGCAGTCGAGAATCGGTGATGAAGAGGACAAGAAGGTCATCGGCATGATTGCAGCCAAGTATTTTGGCGACCTTCCGAGCGTGGACATGAACAACCCGATTGAAGTGCAGCAACGTCTTGACTTCTTCTTTGACGCTTGCATCGAAGCTAGAATCTCCCCTGTGGTCGAATGGATTGCACTGGTTCTTGGCATCGAATGGGTGAGCCTGAAGCAGATTATGGCGGGCAAACGCCGTGACGACAGCTTGCAGCAGAAGTACATCCTGAAGCTGATTCTGCAAATGCAGTCCATGTGGGCATACAACGGTATGTACGGCCAGGAGAACCCGGCAGAGTGGATTTTTCGAGCCAAGAACTACTTTGGTATGCGTGACAACGTGGAAGTTACCGTTGCACCGCCCGAACAGCCGTTGGGTGATGCTCAGAGTGCAGAGCAGTTGGCTCAGAAGTACCAGACGGCTTTACCTAAAGGGATTGACGTGGAGTACAGAGAGGTGACAAGCGATGGGAAGTAATCATGGACAAAGAATCATGTAACGATGTGACGGTCTCAAGATATCGAATAAGAAAAGAAAAAGGGCTGTGTCCAAGATGCGGAAAACCTAACAACAGCGGTTTTGTTGCTTGTGAAAAGTGCCGTGAAGAAGAAGTTCTCACGAAACGCTGGTATGAATCTCATGGTTTCTGCCCTATCTGTCATAACGAATCAGCCCCAAAGCATAAACTCTGTGAAGTTTGCCTTGTGAAAACAAGCGAAAGGAACGCAAAAAGGCGTTCAAAAATGACAGTCGAGCAGAAAAAAAGACAAGCAGAATCCTCAGAGCGAACAAGAAGAAAGCACATTGAACAGGGCTTATGCGGGAAATGTGGCAAACGCCCCTCGTGGGGTGGAAGACAACTGTGTTACGAATGCACGTTAAAACAAAGACGACAAAACAGCAAAAAGAAATACGATTATAAAGACCCGAATGGGTGCTTTAGATGCGGTAAACCATGCGTTAAAGGGAAACGTCTTTGCCCTGAGCATTATAAAATCTCTTGCGATAGCATTAAAAAAGCAAGAGAATCTACCGCATTTGCAGAAGCTCAGAAGAAAAACAAAGCGAAAATTGATGCTATGTGGAGTGAAATGATATGGAGAGAGCAGAAGAACGCAAGTTGATTGACTTTTCCGACCCTTGTTTACGCACGTTCCTGCCTGTACTCTTGCAAGACCACACGACAGGAAAGAACATCATCTGGGCGACAGATCCGACACCGGAAAACTGGTGCTGCTTTTCGGACGAGATCACGCTGAAACAGGTGGAAAGCGCCGGGATAGTCCCAAGAGTTCTGAAAAGAATCGAAAGCCAGAAAGAACGAACCAGAAAGAAAGCGGAGGTTTTTACTCCAACGTGGGTCTGCAAAAAGATGGTAGACCTTGCGGAAAAAGACCTCGATGTAGACAACTGGGAAAACTTCATCAGCAAGACCTGCCTGGAAGTGACCTGTGGAGAAGCACCCTTTCTTGTGAGCAGGTATAACACTGTAACGGGAGAACCAATTCCGGTGCCGGATCGTATTGGCCTGCTCGACCGGAAACTAAGAGCGATTTCCCAAAATATCCGAAAGTACCCATATGGGAGAAGCGGCGCCAAACGGATGGAATGGACGTATAACCGGTACAAATGCGGATACGGTGCGCTATATTTCGGTGAGGCGCTGAAAGCATTTTCAAGTACATACGGGTATGAGTGGCAAGGCGACAATCTGCTTTTGGCAAGGGCAAATTTGCTGCTGACCTATTGTGAACACTGGCGGCAGTATTTCAAAAGAGAACCGATCAAAGCACACGTTGAAATCATCGCAAACATTATCTCATGGAACGTCTGGCAAATGGATGGGCTGAAAAAGACCGTGCCCGGCACAGATATTCCGTGCAAAATCAAAGACTGGAAAGCCTACAAAGAAATCCTGTTTAAGGATGTTGGGGAGGAGGATAAAAATGAGAACAAACGGGCAACTTTGCAAATGTGATAGATGCGGAATGACGAATTTTGTAAAACTTTTGAAAACTGGCGATACGGACGGAGGATTTAATCACTGGGAAAAATTTGAAGAAGCAGTCGGATGGGGAAATGTTGACGGAATGCTTGTTTGTCCTTACTGCTACAACCAATATAAGTATTTACTCCGTCAGTACAAATCGCAAAAAATCACGCATTTTTCTTTTGAGTGTTGCGGAAATTGCAATGAATGCCAGAAGGAAAATTGCGTAAACAGGCTGGATGCGGAGGACGACTAATGCAAACTGACAGAGGAATTTACCACAAGCGAGTATGTGACCGCTGCGGAGAAGTTCTGAGCGGCAGGATGATGAACCCGGACGAATACTTCAAGGACTGGGCGTGGCGCAGGGACACAGGCGACCTTTGCCCGGAGTGTTATGAAGAGTATAAGCGAGTGATCGGGCGGTTCAACAGGGGAAAGAGAGGACAGAGGAAATGAGGTTTTGTGGAATATACAAATGCAAACAATGCGGTTCTATATTTTCGGCCAATGAATTAAAGAACTTGCAGTATGAAATGGCTCGTGGGTTGTTTTCAAACACAAACGAAAACAATGCAGCAAAATGCGCAAAAGAAACAATGGAAATGATTGTACATAGATGTGACCCTGTTACTGTTGGCGTTTGCGAACAAATCGGATGGATGAAGTACGAATGAGCTTCTACTGCACTACCGAACATTGCTCTTGCATTGGCATCAAGCAGTTCTCTGCTGGCAAGGTTATCCGATGCACAGCAGAATCCTGCAAGAACAAATCTGAACCGTCCTGTGGCTCTTGCAAATGGTACGCAGAGCCGGAGGGCGTGTGCGTAAACGACCAGTCAGAACACGTTGCAGACTTCGTGTGGGACGAACGTGGATGCAAAGAATGGGAGAAGAAAAATGAGCTATGATATTTCGCTGTGCGACCCAGTAACGCACGAACCGCTCAAAGCGGATAGTACGCATTTTATCGCTGGTGGTATGCGCGCTATGGGCGGTACAAAAGAACTGTGGCTTAACGTCACTTATAACTACAGTCAGTTCTATTATCGCCCAGAAGTATTCGGCGAGGGCGGCATCCGTTCCATCTATGGAAAGACAGGTGCAGAGAGCATCCCGATGCTTGAAAAAGCCATTTCTGCACTAGGTGACGATGTGGATGACAGCGACTACTGGAACGCCACAGAGGGCAACGCCAAACGTGCCTTGTACGGTATGCTAGCGTTTGCAAAGATGCGTCCTGACGGTGTGTGGGACGGAGATTGAAAGGAGAAAGAAAAATGTCTTTGTTTGAAATTGTACTCGGTTTTGTTTTGACGACAATGATTGGTTTTGTGCTCGTTTTTCCGATTTATTTGGTCGAAAAATATATAGTTCTTAGCATTTTGGACGAATACATAGACAACGTAATCTTAAAAGCCATTGCGGTTGTAGCAGTCAATGTTCTTTTCTTTCTCGTTGGGTTTGCAATCATCTTTAGCGTTTACGGTTATAAGTGTTGATAACACGATTTGAAGGGAGAACGTGCAATGAGAGCCAGACCGATTGATGCCAATGCACTACGGAAACGCATTGAAGAATGGATGCAGGAATTAGAGCAAGAGTTTACTGTCGAGTACGCTTACATGGGATATGCGCTAGACGATGTGCTTGACTACATTGACACTGCACCGACGATCGAGGTAAAGGACAATGGCTAACACCTTCTGGCATCCGGCAAACGAACTGCCACGAGAGCGAACGCATCCTTTGTTGCTTGCAACTAAGACAACGTGGCACGATAAAAATGGAAAAATGTTGCAAGGAATCTCGCCGACAGCGTACTTTCTGGGCTGTTACGCAGACGGTCAGTTTTGGGACGAGATAGGCGAGAGACTGCCGGATAACGTGACGGTCACACATTGGATGCGCATTTATGCGCCGGAGGGTTGACAGATATGAGACCGATTGATGCAGATGCGCTGCGCCAGAAGATTGAAAAATGCGCTTTGGACGCAGACAGAGCTAGTTCGTTTTCGAATCCCGATGGAGGAGCTTTCTATGATGAGGTGCTGGATGCTATTGATGCAACACCGACTATTGACCCGAACATTCAGTGTCCTGTGACGCATTGAATGACGTTTCCGATGGTATAGGAGGGCTTATGGAAAACAATATCGTTGTTACGCAAGATATGATTGACTCGTTTACGGCTGCCATGCGAGAAGCGTACAGAGCATACGGAGATGATGAGGAGCGTGTGCATGGCGTGATGGACGGCATCATGTGTGAAACCTTAGAAAAGCTGGGCTTTGCGAAAGGCGTGGAAATCTTTAATGAAGCACCGAAATGGTATGCGTAAGGAGGATTAAAGATGGATGGATTTGAAGCATTAACAGAAGCAATGAACCAATGTGCCGCATCAGCTGAACATTTTACAAATGCTGTCAGACAGTCCGAAACGCAATGCGATTACATCAAGCAGAAGAACAATCGACCTGTATACCGTAAAGGAACAAAGCTACATGAATGTTGCAAACGAATTATGAGAACGAGAGAGGGGTTTAGAAAGTGAAAAAGCTTAAATTTCCTGAGGATTTCTTTGCATACGAAAACCCGGACTGCCCTGACAAGGATATTGAAAAAGCCGTAAACAGGATGAAGAACTGGATGAAGGGCGAAACCTACAAGAGCAACCCTTGGTTCTTTATGGCTGCTGGAAACTATCTGATTGTCGGTCTGATTGCTGAGGATGGGCAAAAAACAATCTACGCTGCACGGAAGTATTATGAGATAGTCAACATTCCGGGCGAAGGCTGGTTGCGCGAGCCTGACGCTGAGTGCCAGTTTTAAGGAAAATTAAAGATGGAAGAACTTAAGAGATGTCCGTTCTGCGGCGGGAAAGTGGCTATTGCGGAAACAAGCCATGATTCCGAATTATGGATGTTCGTTACAAGAGGACATGGAAATAATAAATGCAAATGTCGAATTTTCATGGAGAGCAGGAGTTATACGCTTGATTCTCCTGAAAGCGAAAAAGCAAGAATCAAAGCCGACCTTATCGAAGCATGGAACAAACGCTACAAAGAGGATTAAGTATGGAGCAGGAACGCAAACCAAGAACATCAATGATTCTTCTGTTGGAACACGTTCATGCGATGGACGAGCTGACAGACGAGGAATTTGGAGCATTCATCCGCAACTACGCACAGTATGTTGAGACTGGGCTTGAGCCAGCATACGACAATGACCGTGCTATGCGGATGCTCTGGAAAGTCGTAAAAACGTTCGATGATATGAATGCACAGAAAAGACAGGAACGAATCGAGAAAAACAGACGAAGTGCAAATAAGCGTTGGAACGATGAAAAATGCAAATGCATACAAACGCATGCTAATGATGCAAACGCATACGTTGGTATGCAAAATATGCAAACGAATGCAAACGATGCCTTATCTGTATCTGATACTGATTCTGTATCTGAATCTGATAAAAAAGAAAAATGTGAAAAGAAAAATACCAACGGAGTAAAACGCTTCAAAGCACCGACTGTCGAGCAAGCCGGAGAATACTTTTCTGAGAAGGGCTACATGGAATCAGAAGCAGAGCGGTTTGTTGACCACTTCACGGCAAATGGATGGAAGGTCGGTAAATCGCCTATGAAGGACTGGAAAGCTGCTGCACGGAACTGGATGCGTAACGTAAAGGACTGGAACGGCGGCTATCAGCAGACAATGGCTGAATTGCCTGACGAGGGAGACTTTCTGCGGTGAATATTGAAAATCAGACCCAATACATCCTGCTGGGGGCAGTCCTCACGTTCTCGGAATATGCCGATGTGTTGCAAGACCTTAAAATTGACGATTTCTGTCCTGAACTGCATGATACATTCGCTGCCATTCGTGGCTATTGGGAACACAACGACAAGTGGAACCCGGTAGAAGTCATGGGACGTTACGATAACTGCAAGAAAGCAATGAGTGAATGTCTAGATGCCTTTGGCGCAGAGTTCATCCGCAACGTCACCCATGACATGATGCTTGGATGGGCGAGAATCGTTAAGGAACAGGCAGCATTGTCAAGAGCCAGAGAGCTTGCGTTCAAAATCGTTGATAGTTCGACCAGATACGCAGATCTGACAGGCATTTATGAGCAGCTAGGCGAAGCTATCAACCTGCACAACGAGAGAAGCGATTTCATCCCGATGTGTGATGGCATAGACAATTACATCCGCAAGCTGGATGATAAACCGGAGTATATCAGCACAGGGCTTAGGGTGTTGGATAACAACTTGCATCTTGTGCCGGGCAACTTCGTTGTGATCGGCGGCAGACCGTCTGCTGGTAAGACGGCTCTGTCCCTGCAACTTGCCTGTGAAATAGCAAAGAACGGACGTAAGGTGGCGTATTTCAGCTTAGAGACCGACCCTGACACGCTCTATGCTCGTATTATCGCAAACCAGCTAGGCGTACCGCTGCACACGGTCAAGAACAAGACCGTCAGCATTAACGAGCTTGACCGGCTTGCAGCCATCAAGAAATACCCGCTGTTCGTCCGCTCTGCCGCTGGTAAGAGCGTAGGGTGGATTAAAACGCAGTCCATCAGGATGCAAGCCAAAGTAGTGTTCATCGACTATTTGCAGCTTATTCATCAAGCCGGAGCGAAAGACCGATACAGTGCCGTCACGGAAATCAGCATGGCACTGCATGAGTTCGCACAGTCCACGGGAACGCTGGTGGTGGCACTTGCACAGCTCAATCGAGAGACCGCAAGAGCAGGTATCCCACCGACTGCCGCAGACCTGCGAGAATCCGGGCAAATCGAGCAGGACGCAGACGCAATCATCCTGCTGGCACAGAATGTGACCACGAAAAAGCGGCCAGAGCGGCATTATCACTTTGCGCTTGAGAAGAACAAAGAAGGCAACGTGGGGTCGTTGGACATCACGTTCCAGATGGAAACACAGCAGTTCAAAGAATGCGTGTGGATGTAACGAAAGGAGACAAAATGAACATTCGACCTATTGATGCTAACGCACTAAAACGATACTTTTCCGATGAGCAGATGAAATATGTTAGCGTGGATGAAACAGATTATACGTTCAATGCATTGATGTTTGATGTACTAGAAAACGTAATGGTTGCTATCGATAATGCGCCGACTATTGAAACGAAAGGGTAGAATCGCTTCTGCGCTCGTATCGTCACAGTAGAATAGGCAAGAAAAACAGATAACAGGGTTTTGGCGATAAAGTTACCGTCTGAACCCAATAAATATTTTTCGTCAATGAAATAACGGACGCAAAAGGGCCGCCAGTGATGGTGGCTCTTTTCTCTTTTTTGCGGAGACGGTGAGAAAGCCTGTTTTAAGGCGTTTTAGATGCTAGATGATAAACTTTATCGACTTCATCACAAAAACGCCCCACAGACGCTCGCAGACGGCTCTCCGTTGATGCTGATGGCGTATCTCAAACTAGACCATGCAACCAGACCGATGCAGAAGCGGGCAGAACGGCTTTTCAGGGTCAGACGTGAAAGTTATCGGGTCAATCAGAAAAACGCGGCAGACAGGCTCCTACACGCCTTTCCAGCGATGATAGCAGCCAGATGGGTGGATGACAGCGACTATTTGTCCAATCGCAGGACTGATTGAAACGAAAAAACGCTTCGACAATCACTTTCGGAAATGGCTTTCAAATTTTTGTCCCCTTTCCCCCTTGTTTCCTCTTTCCCCCTTTTGTCCCCCTCTTTCCCCTACAACCCCTATTACCCCCTATAATCCCCCTAACATCTTCCGTGCTCCCCCTTTCCCTCCCCGTGTGTTTAGCGCGTCCGCGGGCGTTACATGCGCAAGCGCGCGTTGACGGAGCCGTGTGTGCCACGATAGTTCAAAAGTGAATAAATAACACTTATGCGAAATTACAAAGATTCTTTCCCCCCTACAACCCTCTATCTCCAAAGCTACACTGTTGGCCAACAGAGCAGACCGTAGGCGAGAACTAACGTCAGATTCGGACTAGTGGATGGTCTGCGACTATTTCACATGGAAAATTGACTTCATTTTGCAGTCGTATGGATATGTAGAAATGTTGCATTGATTATTCCTAGCAAAATACTATGAATTGTTTGAAATACCATAGTGCGTTACTGGGAATTAAATTGAGCAGGAGCAGGCAAAATTGGATGGTACGAGTTATTATACGAAATAATCTGTGATTATCGGGGGTAACTATATCTGTATACTATAATAAGTACGGTTGTTATACGAAATAGATATAACTAGAGGAAGAATATATTATGAGAAATTGGAACGAGAGGTGATTTTTGTGAGTGGTCGGATGACTTAGCGACTATCGCCCCTCTCTTTCTCTAAAAGACGAACGACTATTTCACACAAAAAATACACGACTATTTAACGATGATTCGCAAGAAAACGCTACGACTATTACTCTGAGACTATCAGCGGACTGCTCGTTACTATACTATATATAGGACTTTAAAATGCTAGTCGTCTGACGACTTTACGACTATTCTACGACTATTTGTCGGGAGAAACTACGACTACTGGTTGCGACTATTCCAGAAGCTATTGCGACTATTTCAGCCGGAACGCTACGACTATTGCTGACCTCTATTAGCTATCGGGCGAAAGCCCGAAAAGAGATGCGGCGAGAGCCGCCAATGGTTCTGCGCCGCCCCGCCAGGAAGAAAGCACAATGCCAGGCTGACCCGGTGCCAGGCTAATGCCAGGCGTGGGAAGTATCGAGACCCCGCCGGGCTGGCATAGTCTGCGGTATGCTGCATTGTCTGGCATGGATCCATAACAGGGGCGTTCTTATATACCTTATTATAATAGGCGGTTGTTCTGACCTGTACAGCGTCCGGCGTGGCGGTGGTATTTTGGTATAGGCTTGTAGGCAGTCCGGGCGCTGGTAGACGCTCCAGCGTGGCGCAGGCGGCATTATATCCGCTTTTGTCGGTCTGGTATCGTAGGCGGTTGAGTGGGGCAAATCACAGGAAAAGCCGCTGCAAAGTCCTGTGCGCTGTTTTGATGTGCTGGTGGTATAGTTGCATGAACGGCGAAAAACGCGTTGTAAAAGCTTGTGTTTTGGCGTATTGCAGCAGGTCAAAAATAAAAGCCTTGCACCCTCAGCAGATGCAAGGCAAAAGAAAAGCCCGGCCATTGCTGACCGGGTAAAATATTATATTTCGTTCGCTTCAATAGCTGCGCAATTCCAGTGTGTTTCATTGGGGGCAGTGTAGTATAAAGTATAAAAATTTGTATAAGAGCTATAATACAGTGTGTAGCTATAACTGTTTTCCTTGTACTCGGTAAACCCGCTATTAAGCATCTTTTTAATGATCGATTTGTAAAAATTTCTGTCGTGTATAGCCATGATATGCACCCTTTACCGAATGTGTTTTAATCCGGTCACTTTTTTCACCCAGTCATAACGCGGGTCATTGTCGGGGTTGTAAACATGAGCTGCTCGCCACTCTGCATCTTGAATAGCTTCATAGAAATCGTTTGGAGTCATCCGCTCACATTTGATTTCAAGCTCAGAAAGGCGGGGGCAGTCTTTTCCATGATGTATGATACCGCTCCCGTTAGGGCTCCAAATGGCCCCGTCTTTGGTGTCATATTCATAAATGGTTACAATCATCATATTTTCTCACTTTCCGGGCCATAACTGCCCTTTTTTATAGTATACCACGGCACAAGCCCTAAAAACAGGACTTGCAGAAAGTTTTTTGCCCTTTTGGACAATGGGGCGGGGTTGCTTTACGGTGCAGCCCCGCTAAAGTATCCGGGCGGCATCACTTGGATGCCTTAAACAGCGCAGAGAAGAACCAGAAGAAAAACAAGATACAAGATAATATCATTTTGCGTTTACCTCCCGGATGCTACCGATCTCTGCAGCGGTGTATACTTTGCCGCGATAGCTGCGAAAAAGGTGGATCCAGTCCCACGCATCAGCAGCGGATAAAAAGACGTTGCCAGCGCTGTATAAACCGCCGTTATATTGGATATAGCCGGGCACGATGTGCGCAGGTGTCTTTTTGGCTTTTGCCGTGTCGATCTCTGAGACGCTCCACACGCTGCGCCCACGCACAACAGGAATATATACTTTATCGGGATAAATCATTGTTAAACCCTCCATCATACCACGCTAAAACGTTTATAGGTAGTTTTGCTGCTACACTCGGCGTATACATCCGGGTGTAGCGTCTTCAAAAGCTTGCTATCGAGTCGGACGCTTTGCACGTCCTTATACATCACTTTACAAGCGCCTGCGACAACCTCCGGCGCTCCCTGCATCATGGTGATGATCTCATCTCGCAGGCTGTCCCGCATCTGCTCTGCTTGCTCTGCCAGCCGCTTATATTCGCGGTATTCGTTACACTTTTGTTCTAAGTCTGTCATTTTTTAGCCCTCCCTCAGCTGTTTAAAATAGCGATCATAACCGACGCGCCGCTGATCATGCCGCCCACATACCAGAGGGCTGCCCACTGGGTAAAGTCAAGTACAATCATGTGTTACACCTCCGTGTTTTTGCCGTTGGGGTTAATCCAATCGTTTTGGATGTCGTACCGCTTGTAATAGCGATAAAGGTTAATCAGCTGCACAAAGTCGCCAGCGCTGATATATGCTTCGTTATCCGGCGCATCGAGGGAGCAAATAAGGGTCGTTCCGTTGTCCTCCCGCTGCACAAGTTCCAATTTTCTGCCATTGTTCACTTCAAAAACAAGCTTGTTCATACGTTGCACACCTCCCGAACAAATTCCATCTGCAAGCTGTGCAAGCGCGCCGCCAGCTCTTCAACGTTCCACAAATCCCGGCGCATTTCCCGCGCCCGCTTTTCGTAGCGGCTGACCGTTTCGCGGTCGGGCTTGACGTTCCCAAAGGGGCGGTATCCGGTGCAGATTGCAACGCCTGAGGTGATCGGGTAAATGTCCGCGTTCCATCCGTACACGCCAGCAGTGTAGGCGGCGGGGTCGTCCATGCACAACATATTCTGCGCATCACAATAGCTTACTTGAATAATGGTCAGGTACTGGGATTTAATATCCCGTATGGTTCTTTTCGCTTTCATGGTTTTTGTCCTCCTGTTTTGGTTCAATGTGGTTTGTTCTTGTTTGTGCCTTTATTATACTATCAATAGGGTTGTATGTCAATAGATAGATAGTAATTTACTATCACAAGAAACAACAAAATATCCTTGTGATATTTGTTCATATTGCTATCAATATACCATGCTTATGATAGAGCTATCATAATACGCATAATAGAGGAGTTGCCCGCCCTCCAGCACCTGCCGCCGTTACGATCTGCCCGGCGTGGGCGGTCTGGTATCGGGCACAAGCCCGGTGCAGCGTGTCCAGCGTCCGGGCGTGTGTGCCGGTGCGTGGCGTGGCCTGCCTTGCATCTGGCACGGCCTGCGCTGTTGCCTGTCGTGTGCAGTCCGTCCGGGTGCGCTGGGGCTGGGGTCTCCACCGGCGGGGCATACAGGAAGCGCCGGGGGTGGGGTGGGTCGATAGTCTCCGTTGAAAAAATTCAAAAAAGGCGTTTTCTGGGTTCGCATCGCAGCCTACCCACCCCCTCTTTTCTGTATAAAACACCCCACCCCCATTGCCGATTCCAAAAATTTCCCGCAAAAACAAAAAGACCCCTACAAAGGGTCTGTGTTCTGTGCTATACTTGCCTTACAAGCCTTGAAAGGGAGGAATCTGCAATGAATCAAAAGAATGACAAGAATAAAGAAAGACGCGAAAAGAACGAAAAGATTGCCGCCTCAATATGGGGCATTATTATCGGTGCCGCTCTTTTGGTTTTTGGTGTGTATCTTATGGCACATGGTATTTCAAACGTTATATAAAATTCTGGCCAAAGAAAGGAAGAACCAAAAATGAGAAAGAGAATCATTGCGGCGGCTCTGGCAGCGGCTATGATACTTGCTATGCCTATTAGCGCAATGGCAACGACGAAACCCGATGAATGGTCTGCTCCCGTTGAGCTGGAAGAAACTAACGCAACGCAAGTTCAGCCAATAAGCATTAAGGAATCCCATAGTCACCTTGAAACCAAGTACGAATACGGCAAAACGAGATACTATGTGTTCTACGCTGTATTGGTTGAGAATCCCAACACTGATTGGGCGGTCGATTTTGTTTCGCTGAATGTCACGGTATACGGCGAAGATGGCTCCGTCTTAAAAACCGATTCTGAAACGCTGGACTGGGTTGGCGAGGGTGATTCTTATTGGTATGGCGATTATATCGCTTTTGATTCCGATGGTGTTAAGCCGACAAGAATTGAATATACGACAAGCGCAGAGAATTGGAACGTTCACGAAGCAAGCCCTGCCAATCAGATTGTTCGTGCTGGAGAACTTGCTGTTACAAACGTTTCCAAACGTGGTTCTGGCTATGATTTTCGATTCACTGGACAGGTTACGAACAACAGCCAGTTTACAAGCAATGCAGTCAAGGTCGTTGTCCTTTACAAAATGAAAGACACCGAAGGCAATGAAGTTCCTGTTGGCGGTGAGTATACTTACATCATGGACGGCCTTGCTTCTGGCCAAACAGCATCATTTGAGCTTCATCCATTGAGTGGATTTACTGGTTATAGCTCTTATGAAGTGGTTGCCATTCAAGATTAACTCAAACACAAAAAGCCAGCGGCTAGATGTTCTCTAACTGCTGGCTATATTTTTGCTCTCAGTACTATCAAAACTCTATTGACAGTACTATCAAAATATGATATAATCTGTGATAGAAAGAGAGGACGCAAAAATGAAAGTTGGGTATGTAAGAGTTTCGACAGCCGGACAAAACACGGCTCGTCAGGAAGTCATTATGGAGCAGCTTGGTGTTGAAAAAGTGTTCATTGACAAAATGAGCGGAAAGAACACTGATCGCCCACAGTTGAAAGAGATGCTGGCGTTTGTTCGTGAGGGCGATACTCTTGTGATTGAGAGTTTCAGCCGTCTGGCTCGTTCCACAAAAGACCTTCTGGAAATCGTTGAAGAACTTGAAAAAAAGAATGTAAAGTTTGTCAGCCAGAAAGAAAACATCGACACTTCTACGCCTAACGGAAAATTTATGCTGACCGTGTTTGCAGCTCTGGCACAACTGGAACGCGAAACAATGTTGGCACGGCAGAAGGAGGGAATCGAAATCGCAAAAGCAGAAGGCAAGTATAAAGGCAGAAAGCCCGTCGAAGTAGACGAAGAGAAGTTCCGGCAACTTTATAACGACTGGCAGAATGGAAAGACCACGCCGAAGATTATGATGAACGAACTTGGGTTGAAGTCCGCTACGTTCTGGCGTACGGTCAAAAAGTATCGTGAAAAATATGGCATCACTGATGCGGCCACCACACGCAAGTATGCCAACAAAGAAGAAAAATAAAAAAAGCAGCGGCCCACCACAGGCCGCTGCTACAAACAAGAACTACCAATCCCTCAACAGGATGATAGTACATAAGTATTATATCATTTCTTTTGGGGGAACACAACACCAAAGGAGAATGAATATGGCGAATAGTTATTGTAAATCGGAGGCAACCAATAATTTCATGGACAACGTGACAGCTACTGTTACAGAATACATTCTTGAGATCGGTATGGAAGAAACCGTAAAGAAGTTAGTTGATAGCAACGCATCGCTAGATATTTTCCCACATATCACGGCTTACGCAAAGGAACACGGATTTATGTGACCCGCCAGACATGGTATCGGATTGCTGAACAGAACAGGTGAAAGGAGTAAAACATGAAAGCTATTTTACAAGGTCTCGAAAACAAGAAATGGGATTTTAGCAAGCATGAAGAAGCCGCAATTTCTTGGCTGCTGCAACATGGATTTGAAGTCAAATTAGAGAAACAGCATATATCAAAGGATTTTTATAGCGTTTCAAAAGACGGTGTTTCGGACGAATTTATTTTTCCAAACAACCAAAAGAAAATGAATGTCCTGTCGTTTATGGAGCAATACAGCAAAAACTTTGAACTCAAAAAAGAACTTGTCAAAATGAGAGCCGATGCTGCAGGGGCTGGTCTGATCTGACATCATTGAAAGGTATCTTCGTTACAAGTTAATGCTTGGGGATGAAAAACCAAGATCAACGCTGTATAACCAGAGAAAGGAGTAGCTTATGGAACAGTATGTCAAACTTGAAGAATTGGTTGATTTCCTTAAAATATGCTTTAAGTTCAAGTGGGGCGATGAAAATGAAGATGAAATAATGGCTCGCATAATGACTGCCCTTTATGGATTCAAAAAGTTCACAAAAGAACAAATCATTCGGACTGCGTGGGAAGAAGCAAAGTATTATGATTTGCCGGATGATGAAGTGATTGCAATGAACATGGATGTCTCTTCGAGATATTATGGGTGGCAAGCAATTGGAAATCTTGTTAACAGAGACGGCGAAGTTTATATAGATTCTGATGATTACGAGTGGCCTGTCACTCATTGGATGCCGCTTCCACTAAAGCCAGAGGTTTAATATGAAAAGCGTAAGAACGGTTTGTTTTATTGGTGAAGAATTTTGCAACGACCTTTATCGTTGCAAGGAAAACGGAAAAGTGTATGCAAGGCAGCGCTGCGATGATGAGTATGTCAGATGGCTTACCACAAGCAAATGCGGCGATGGATATGAACCTGAATCCCCGCTGAAAGTCGGTTTAATTATGCGTGTGGTGAGTAAGAATTCCGTTTGTTTTGAAGAAGAAATCATCCGAGTAGATGGAATTGGAGATACTTGTGCGATTAAAAAGCATAAAATGAGCTGGGAATGAAAGAGGGTGGATGATAGTGGCTAGAATTGAAATATCAAGAGAAGACTGCAAACGTCTTTTAAGATGGAGAGATAGCCATAAAGAGCAAGTCAGAAGCTATATTCCTGCTTTTGATTCTTCGGTTATTGTTGTAAGCGATGATGAAGAAGGTCTGCATACAATAATCAGGGCGGAAGAAAACGATCGGCTATTTACCGTCTTATTTAGAGTTTCCGTTGGCGGCGATCTGCTGCTTAAATTCTTGTGGCATCGAATCTCGCAAAAAGTTGATGTATTTCTTAGTAAGCTGCCAGATCGGGAGAAAGAGGAAAACATTCAGAGCGCCGTTTCTGTTTACGCTTCCATAATGGCTTACATGAACGAAAAGAGACCAATTGAATATGTATCGCTTAACAAGAAAATTTCCTTAAAGAAAGAATGCGCTAAAAAATCGAGAATCCAAAACAGTGAAAGCATTGTCGTCAAAAACTCATCTCCGATAAGAAAAAATATAAACAATCAACCATCCAAGCGATCCTATACAAAACCGACTAAAGCTGTAAATGTTCGTGGATTTGTTAGACACTATAAAAACGGAAAGGTTGTCTATATAAAGCCTTTTACAAGATATTCAAATTGCCTTGAACCAATCAAAAATAAAACTTATAGGATTGTAGTATGAAAATGAGAGACAGATTAGATCGGATTGAACTTCGATTCCTCGATTTTCTAAACGATAATATGCCAATGATAATGATTGAATCTGCATTGATTTGCGGGATGTTCTTGTCGAAAATGCTTGAGATATTTATTTTTTAACAGATTTCAACCGAACAGAATAAAATACTTTTTGTGCAGTTGTAGGCACTCTTTACATTTTCAGGTAGGGGGTGCCTATTTTT
>OIZS01000189.1_pt1 | contig 32155 bp, 20 predicted proteins | sample 1588641 | NCBI WGS metagenome assembly OIZS01 (sample SAMN03283240) | human gut metagenome | biome: human-associated habitat; material: feces | host: Homo sapiens | place: Peru | collected 2012
CCCGCCGGTGTTGCACTTCTATCTTGAGTCTTCATTTACGAAACTGTGTTTTTCATCAGAGCCGCGATTCTGATTGCGATGATGCGGATCTGGACATCCGCTGTCATTACTTCTTGATGTAGTCCTTAGGCCTGATGCCGAATTGGGATGTGAAGCATCGTGTGAAATAGGACAGGTTGCTGAATCCGACCATATAGCAGACCTCATTGATCCTGTAGGATCCGCTTTGAAGCATCTGTGCAGCTGTCTTGAGGCGGATAAGTTTTATGTAGTCATTTGGAGTCGTACCGAGAAGTCCCTTCAGTTTCCGCTGGAGACTTGAACGGCTGACTGCCATCTCCTTGGCCAATTGGTCCACCGAAAAGTCCTCGTTGGTCAGGTTCTTTCGGATTATGGCGTTGAGGTTGGAGATCCATTCGGAATCATCGTTCTTGATGTTCTCCCCCTCGATTGTGGCTCCAGGGTCGGATGCGAAATGCAGATAAAGCGTCTTCCTGTTCTCAATCAAACCGTTCACTGTCGCCTTTATGTAGTTGATGGAGAATGGTTTCTCGATGAATGCGTCGGCTCCGCAGCGCATTGCCTTTATCTTGGAGTCCGTGGAATCCAGGGCGGAAAGCATAATTACAGGAATATGACAGAGCATCGTGTCTTCCCTTATCTGTTGCAGAAGCTCGTAGCCATCCATCTCAGGCATCATAATGTCAGTGATGACCACATCGCAGCTGTTTTGCGCCAATGTTTCCAGAGCCTCGACACCGTTTCCGGCCGACAGAACCGAGTATGATTGCTTTAGGTTGCGCACAAGATATTCCCTGATGTCACCGGAGTCTTCCACGACAAGGATGGTCGTGGCGTTGCCGCCGCCAGTTTCATCCTGGCGTGAAGTCTCGTCATTGGCCGTAATCACCGGAATCTCGACGACCATCCCGCAGCCGGACTCGGAATCCGAGACGTACACCTTTCCTTCAAGCTTGTCCACAAGCAGCTTGACAAGACTTAGGCCTATCCCGAATCCTTTCTTGCCGCCGGAGGCCTGGAAGAATGGCTCGAATATTTTCTTCTTGTACTCCGGCTGGATCCTTGGACCGTCATTCCAGACTTCCATCCTGAACATATCCTTTCCGTCATTCCGGAACTCGTCAAGGTTCACGCAAATGGATGAAGAGGCGAATTTCAAAGAGTTTTCGAGGAGGTTGCCGATGATTTTGCTTATCGCGTCCGTGCTCAGTCTGCCGACCAAAGGGTGTTCAGGGGAGTTTATCGTAATCTGGACAGCACCCTTTTTGCGGAACCGGTCAACTATGTCCGTGACAACCGCCTTAAGGTCTAGGTTCTCGGAACTGAGCACTATGTCTCCGCTGTCTATCTTCCTGAAGTCCAGAAGCTGGCAAACGAGTTCCAGAAGCCGGTCGATATTCTTTTTCATTATCTCCAGGTCGGTCTCAGTGTCCTCATCCCACTTTTTCCGGTCGAGAATGTCTTCCATCGGGGACTTGACAAGAGACAGAGGAGTTTTGATTTCGTGGGCGACTTGGGTGAAAAAGACCATCTTCTCATCATTCATCTCTTTCTGCCGCTTCTCAAGCTGTCGTTTGTGCAACAGCATTCCGGTTCCGTAGATGATTGACAGAAAGACCAGAAGATACAGAATCTTCGCCCATACAGTCAAATATACCGGTGGGTCGATGTAGATTGTCAGTGATGCTGTGCCGGCGCTCCAATAACCGTTGTTGTTTCGTCCACGGGCTATGAATGTGTATTTGCCTGGTGACAGTCTCGCAAAGGAAACTTTCGAGGAGTTCGTGGTTATCCAGCTGTTGTTCAGCCCCTTCATCTGCCAGGAGAAACTGTTGTGGTCCGGAGACGAGAAACTTAGGCAGTCCACGTTGATGTCTAAACTGGCCGCGTTGTACGGAAGCCTTATTCGTCCTGCAGGATGGAACTTCCTCTTGGTCATTGTCTTGCTGCCGCGAATGATGTCATAGACCTCGACAGAGGAAATCACAGTGCCCGGTCTGACAGTATTTTTCGGGAGATCGAACGGGCTGAAACCGTTGAAGCCGTTCACTCCTCCGAAATACATAGCCCCGTCTCTTGTCCTTAGCGAGGACCTATAGTTGAACTGGCTGCTTTGAAGTCCGTCCTCGGCCGTGTAGGTGCTGATGTAATGGGTTGTCGGGTTATAGCGTACAATCCCGATGTTGGAAGACAGCCATAGGTTGCCGCTACCGTCTTCCAGCACCCCGTAGTAGATGCTTTCTGGCAATCCCTGCGATGAGCCGTAGTTTGTGAACTTTTCGGTCTCCGGATCGTACTTAGTGATGCCATACCTTTCTCCGCAGAACCATACGGCTCCGCTTTCCCCGATGTTGACCCTCGTGTATTTCAGATCAGCCGGCAAGTCAGTCCTGCCTTCCACCGGTCTGAAACAGACCCACTTCCCGTCTTGTGCCGTGAGCCGGAATATTCCGTGGTCTCTTGTCGGAGCCCAGATGTTGCCGCCGCTGTCTTCTGCAAGGTCTCCGATAAACATTTCCTCCAGTTCCTTGACTCTGGAGAACCGCCCGGACTTTTCGTCCAGGATACATAGTCCGGACATCGTGCCGACGAAGATCCGCCCGTCCCTTGATTTCAGTATGGAATAGACATAGTCGTTGCACAGTGAGGTCGGGTCGGACGGAATGTTGCTGAAATTGCGGATGCTTCCGGTCTTGAGGTCCAGGCAGTCAAGCCCTTTGGAGAAAGTGCCGATCCAGAGTCCGCCACCGTCCAGCAGCAAGGCGTGGATGTTGACGTGTGTCTTGACTCCTTTGTCAATCAGGGTGGAAGACTTGGTGTCGAAGTAATGCAGCCCACCGTTCTCGGTGGCGATCCAGAGATTTCCGGACTTGTCCTCGCACATCTCACTCACAGCATAACCGGGCAGGAACCAGCTGATCTTGCTTTGGATTGCCGACTGATAGCTCGCTCCATAGAAATATGTCCCGATCCACAGGCCTTTCTCCCTGTCCTCGCAGAATGTATAGACACTCTCGTTTCCGAGCGGTCCTTTCGCCCTTGCCCAGGTCTGAGTGGCCGGATAGAATGTGAACAGACCGCTGTCGGTCCCGAACAAGATCTCTGTCGAGGATTTCTTGAAGATGGAGTGGATCCTTGACAGAGAAATCCCCCTTCCGTCCTTGTCACGTACTATGCTTTCGGTGAATGTGTTATTCCTTGTGTCGAACACTCCCACCAATCCGTTTTGTGTTCCGGCCAGAATCTGGCGGTGGGAGACCTGGAGCATCGCCGTGACGATGTTGTCACCGTTGAGGCATATTCCCGGCCTGAGCCTGCACGGCTCGTCGAACGCGTCCAACTCTGGGATGTAGCGGACAAGTCCGCTCTCCATTCCTGCGTAGATGTTCCCTGTCTCGTCCACCAAGAGGCTTTTGACGATTCTTATCGGGGATCTCTCCGCATCCGAGCAGAAGCTGTAGTGCCTGATTTCCCCCAACCTTTCGTTGAATCTGTAAAGGCCGTTGTTGCTGCCGATCCACAGGCAGCTGTCCTTGCCATAGCACAGGCAGTTGCAATTCTGAATATGCACCCCTCCTGGTTCTACCGAATATGTGCTGTCCCGCGCCGCATCAAAGACGAACAGCCCCTCGGTGCTCGCCATCCATATCTCGTTTCTGGAAATATGCTCGCAGATGTCATCGATGTTGAGGCCGTGCCCGGACGCCGAGGAGCAGAAAGCCTCGAAATCTTTGCTGTTGAATTTGTTGAGTCCGTCCTTTGTCGCAAGCCAGACGTAGCCGTTCCTGTCCTGCAGAATGCTCTTCACGCTGTTGTTTGACAGCCCGCTGCGGACATCATATTTCCTATACTCGTTGCCTGACTCGGCTCCGTACGCGGAGAGACAGACAAGAGCCAGGAGCAAAGGCAAGAGTATGGAAATATGCTTCATCATTTTATAAAGGATTGATTTCTGTGATATTCATCACGACCTTCCCCTTGAGAGGGGCGTTGCCGGAATCAGTGAGGGTGATACGGTAGAGACGCTCACCCCAGACTTTCGTGAAGGCCGCGTCATCGAGTACCTTGGCCTCGACTTCATACTTGAGTCCGGCCGGGAAAGACAGCAGGGCGAAAACATTGTCTTCCCCGTGACTGTTCTCTATCAGTATCTCTCCTTCCTTTATCTTTCGCTTTCCGCAGGTCTCGCCCGGGAGGTAAACCTTTCCTTGTACGAGATAATGCCACACATCCGCTCCGACCCTTTCCTTAAGGCTATAAGTGTCGGTAATCTCAAGTGATGGCTTGCCGGAAGGCCTGAGAATATATTCCCTCCTCCAGGAGACGCATTCCGCTGAGTCCGGGTATGCCTTGTTAAGCTCCAACGAGAAACGGCCTTTGCCTATGTCGCATCTGGCATCTGCGGCTTTGTATTTTCCTCCGAACTCCTGTTGTACCCCGTTGATCATCGGCAGGTTGTGCCATTCGCACCGCATCGCCCAGATCTTGTACCTTTCCTTGTTGTCGAAGGTGGCCTTGGTGTAGGTCCCGACCCCGGCGTCCACAAGAACAGGAATATTCCTGATTGAGAATATGCAGGTTCCGATGTCGTTGTGGTTGTGGCTTTCATCGTTGTGTCCTCCTTTGGCGCCTAAGAACCATCCGCTGGAGTTCCTCATAAAACACATTTCTGTCTCATCATACCACGTGGACATCGGAACATCCTTCCTCAGGTCACCGAGAATCCTTTCCATAGCCTCCGGACGGTCTTTCTCCGATGCCGCCGAGAGGATCCTGTTCAGAGAGTCGGTCTGTCTGGCGATCTCCGGAATGAACCGGGCCGAATTCATCGCCCTGTAGCCCTCGTTGGCGACAGGGTGCGGACTTCTGAATATTCCTTTGCTCTTGTCGGCGTAGCGGCAAAGCGCGAAGTCTATCATCTCCTTGCTGCGCACGGCCTTGCCGTATGCCCAGACCATTTCCGGTGTTGATGTCGCCAGGGCGCTCCCGTCGGCGAAATTGGCCGCGAATCCGTCTCCGATGTAGGATCTGGAGATGAACTCTCCCATTCTCTTGATCCTCGGGTTGTCAAAGATGGCGAACTTTCCAGATGAAGCGTCGTAGAGAATCTGAAGGAAATCGTAAAGCTTTCCGGCCGCCGCGTCCCAATACGCCGGGCCTTCCTCACAGGCTCCGTCTGACGTGTTGTAGTCAAGGAACATATCGATTGACTCGATTCCTTGACGCACGGCGGCATCCAGCATGGCCTGATCCTTTTCCATCAGCAGAAAGCACAGGATCGCGTCTGAGTTGCACCAAGGATTCCAGTTGTTGATCATTCCTCCATAGTAGCCGAGCCATTGGTTGGCCTTGCGCTCCTTGATGTCCAGATAAGGATCTAGAATATTCCTTTTCACCGCATCTTCAATCGCTATTGAGACCGAAGGGTCGATCTTGTCGAACTCGCTGTGGAAGAAGTGATGTATGATGGCGATTATCGCGCCGTACCTTCCGGATCCGAGGTCGATGAATCGTTCCCTCGCATCCGGAAGGGCACGTTTTGTCCTTTGCCTTGGCTGGTGTGCCGACAGAACCCACGATGTCTGCTCGGTCGCGAGCCAGGCACCGTTCAGAATCTGGTCTATGAACCGCCCCTTGCCTTCTGCCAGCTCCGCCAGCATCAATGAGATCAACGCGCCTCTGTTAGCGCCCTGCGGATTCTCCATCGTGCGTCTGTTGCCGGTCCTCTCAAAGTCAAGGTATGCGGTCGCCGGTATTACCTTCCATTGATAGCCAAGGTATTGTTCTCCTCGCCTGACAAGGGAGGCCGAGTCCCTTCCGAGAAGGTTGGCCCATCCGGCCCTGTCATAGTAGGAAGGAAGTGGAAACCAGTCCTTGCCTGTCTTGAAGGATTTCCTGACCTCCTTTGAGGACTGGTAAACGTCAAGGAGGGTATTATCCCCGGCGATGGCCGCGGCGCCGAATGCCACAGCCATCGCGAGGGTTGCCAATATGTGTCTTGTTAGATTCATCAAGATTCAGGTGTGAGTGTTGTCGTGAATGTGGCGGTCTTGTTGACTGTCACGTTGGCCTCGAATCCGACCTCGTAGTAGCCGGAGTTGTCGGCATCGTAATCCTTGCCTTTGGTTGACCACGTCTTCAGTGTGACCTCAGGACCGCTTGAGCTGACTTTCATATACATCGTCTTGCCTCCGTTCTTGAGGACGATCCTGTCCTTTTCGATGGTTGGCTGTCCTGTTGTCACCATAGTCCACCGTACCTTTGCCTGAAGGTTGTACTTGGCCGAGATCTCGTCAACAACCACAAGGTCTTTGTTGTTTTCTATTGTGACTGTCCTGTAAGCCTTGTCGCATTGGTCGGAAAGGATGTCCGACAGATCAACCTTGCAGCCCTTCGATGTCTCCTCGTCAATGACTTTCGTGATCTTGGCCTCGGCTGAAGCCTTGTGCTTGGCGTTGTTGATCGTCAGTGTGCTGTGGTTGAAGTTGTTGTAGCGGAAGACATCCCATCTCAGCGAGTTCTGGCCGAAGTCGCTGAAATTGCCTCCCATCCCTGCGATGACGTTCTCGATGGTGCTGTAGCTCTGGAGTCCCAGATCGGCTGACCACCGGACCCCCATCGCATCATAGACGAAAGATCCCACATCCATATGTCCGTGGCTGTAGTTGGCCCTTCCGGCCTTGACTCCGAGGAACTTGTCAGAATCAGAGAAAGACCAATCACCGTGCACGAGAGCGACAGGATTGATTCCGTTTCCTGACCATACGTGGTCGGACGGAGCCTGGACCTTGCCGGCGTTCAGCTTGTCGGCATAGACGATCGCCATCGGATAATATTTGTAGGCACCGGTGCTGTTGTACCTTCCGTCCTTGAGTTTGAGATTCTCGATGTAAACCAATGAAGGATCGTTGAATTTCCAGGCCAGATACCACAACGGAGCAAACGCCACGCTTGAAGGAGCGCAGTCGCTATAGTTGAACGCCTTCTTGTTCATTCCCTCCATAAACATTATCCACTTGCCGGTCTTTTTGAATCCGGCGATCTCGGACAAACCGCTGTTGGAGCCAGTGCAGGTCTCAAGCGCGGAAAGCATTATGCATTCAAAAGCCGTTCCATATCCCCAATATCCATATCCCTCCGGATAGTTTCCGTCCGGATTATAGATTGTTTCCATCACTTTGGCGTTGCTCTCGATGGCTTTGTCTATGATTTTCTGAGCGTCTGTCTTGCAGGCCTCATAGACAGCCACCGCAGCGGTGACAAGTCCACCATTGCAGACTTGGTTCCAGTTTGAGGCCGTCGTGTAGAAATTAAGGTTCCATTTGCTGTTCAGAGCGCAGTAGAACGCATAGTTCTGGATGGCTTTCTCCGCCTTGTTCCGAGTCTCCTTGCTCAGCTCATTGTAGAGCCAGTCGTATCCGATTCCGACTCCGTGCGCCATTTCGGCTCCGTCGAGAAAGTGGGTCGGGGCGTTCCAGTCCTTGAAATCGCAGACTGTGTTGATGTCCTTCTCCGCTTTCGTGAGGTATTTCTCGTCACCGGTCATCCTGTAGGCGTATGAGCAGGCGATGATCCTGTTCGCTGCCTCCACGGAAACATCCAGAAGACGCTTGCCGACTTTCTGGTACGTAAGGTCCCTCTTGTTCAGGACCGTGTTGGCGTAGTCGATCATCAGCTTGTGGAGCATCGTGACGTTCTCGTCACTCCCGGATTCTATCTTGGCCTTTATCGATGCCTCTGCGTCTTTAGTCAGTATCACCCTCGGGTGGTTGGACGCTGTCAGCTTTGAGTAGTCCGGCTTGCCGGTGGATGGCTTCTCCGTGCCTCCTCCGCCTGGCTTAGACCCGCCCCCCGGCTTGTAGGTTTCCGGTTCTTTGGAGCAGGCCAAGCAAACTAAGGCGGCGGATACCATCAGCGCCAGTGTCTTAAGGTATCTCTTCATCCTTTTCTCGATTATCTGTTCTCAGTGTCTTTCATACACCTTATACTCTGTCCTGAGGCGCGTGTTCCGGTGGAAGCCCATTGGCTGTTCTTGAACCTGAACCAGAGTTGATAGGCTTTGTGATCGGTGCTGTTGTAGCTTCCGGAAGGGGAGTTGGACCAGCAGGAGACAATGTCGTTCTTGTTGTTGTCCGGGTTTCCGGCCGTGTTGCCCCATTTCACTCCAGAGAACGGCCAGTAGGCTTCGTGCTCTCCGTCGTACTTGTAGATGAGCCATCTCATATTCTTTCCGGTCTTGAAGTCTTGTTCCCTTCCGTCAAGGACTTCCTTGATGATTGCAGGGGAGACTACCATCCAGCCGGCAGGGCAAGGGTCGAAGATCGTCTTTGTGCCGTTCTCTGTCGAGCCTTCGGAATCACCGTTGTTAGGGTTGCCCCAGAAGTCATCCTTACGGTCTGACCTGTTTCCGGTCTGTGAGCCAAGATACCAGTCTCCAAGGTGGTTATCAGCACCGTCCGTGTAGAAGAACACATCAGGATTCTTTGCGGAAACCTTAAGGTTGGTGACATTGGTTGTGGCCTTTTTGTACGTGATGCTTCCCCAGCTGAATCCGAATGGACGGCCCCATTGGCAATATATTCCTATACCGTGCCAGTTGTCGTAGTCTGGAGCATAGCCGTTTCCGAGGTTTCTGTCCATCACGATTCCGTTCTTGTACTGGTGTTCCTGAATGCCCTGCGGCACGTACCAGACGTTGAATGACCAGATATATTCCTTCTTGGCGTTGCAGATTCCGACCTTGCCGACATAACCGACATAGCCGTCCTTGTTCGCCCTGATGGTAAGAGTGTAGTCAGGATTGATCTCCACGAATTCGGCGTAGTCATCAGGTGACTTAGGGTTGTTTCTCTTGCCGTTGATGACGATCGGATAGTTGCTTCCGTTAAGGTTGTGGGCATAGATGATCTTTGCGTACTTAGGCTCCTCGCAACCGTTGAAGAAACCGCGAGCCTTGACATCAATTGTGAATTCATTGTTGCCCTCTGTGGCCATAAACGTGTTCTGCGGTCCGTAAGCCCAGCCTTCGGCCAGCATTCTGGTCTCCTCCGGCTCGTACCAGGCGAACTTGTTGTCGGACTTGCTGACGTTCTTGATTGTGATCGTGTTGACAGTGTTGGCGAGGATCTTGCCGCCGTTGACCTTGACAGGGATGGTGACGTTCTTCTTTCCGTCGGTCATCGACACGGAGACATACACATCCTTTCCGGTGAGATCAACAGGCAGGGTCACAAGCCAGAGTGTCTGCTCGGAACTGAGCGCTGAAGGCTCGTCAACCGTGACAGTGACATAGTCGCAAGGGTTCGTGACCTTAAGCTCTCCGGTCCTTACATTGACATCCATCTTGCCGACGATCCCGGCTCCTTCTGACCATAGAGATGCTCCGGCAAGCTTGTAGGACGCATATTCACTGGAAGAGATCACGAGTTTCACGTATGCCGTCGCGTGCTTGAGCGAGAATGAGACAGGCGGCTGGTGCGATGACTCGTCTGAAACGACCGTAGCGGGGATATTCCTGACATCGTAGGCAAGGCTGTATCTTCCTATGCCTTCGCTTGAGTTGGCCGCGCTCTGCTTCTGCTCCATCGGAACCCAAGACTTCAGGACGTCTCCCTCGAATGTGGTGGCCTCGCTGAACGGATAGTAGATCACTGCTTCCGTCTCGGCCGGTATCTCTGTCTCGTTGTCCAGGATGAACACTCCGCTGTTCTTGCCGGAGTCCTCGTCAATCAGCCTTGCGGACGCGTTGGCGAAGAGTTCTGAGGATGTCGAGACCACTCCGATCTTGTCACCGAGCGACCAAAGCACCGGGTAGCTGTTCCCGTTCTTTTCGCCAATGCTGGTCCTTGTCTGCGGGAACGCCGTTCCCTGGAAGGTCACCTTAACGGCGGAGTTGTGGCTTTCCACCACATCTTCCTTCACGCTGCACGAACTCAATGCGAGCAGCGCGATTCCGATACCATATAGAGTATTTTTCATTATCTTGAATATTTAAGGGTTATTGGATCACGTTCTCATCAAGCTCTCCGGCGGAATTGTCCTTGCTGATTCCGTCAGGTTTACCTACCGCCGTCCAGGTCTCGAACGCTGCGGCGCAGGCCCTGCCTTCCTTGTTATAGACAATGACAGCCGAGATGTAGTCTTTCTGGTAGGTGAGCTGTGAGAGTTCCTCGCTGTACGGCAACGCCTCGATGTCCTTGCCGTTCTCCTGAACCCATTGTGTGAGCTTCACTTCCTTGGTGTAGTCGAAATCAAGTCTGTCAACCCTGATTCCGGTGACAATTTTCGCGCCATAGAAATCACCTTGTGTCAGGGAGGCCGAGACGGTCGCCTTGTTGTCGGCCAGACCGCTGACCTCGATCTTTACGTCAGGCTCTGTCTCCGCCGCCGGCTCGTCGGACTTACCGCAGGAGCAAACCAACGCCGCCGCGGCAAGAAACGCTAATAATATATTCTTTTTCATAATATTACCTTATAAAATCTGTTAATATACCCATCCTTCTCTTGTGCTGAGGGCCGAATTCTTCTGAACCTCGTTCTGAGGCGCTGTCCAAGGCCAGAGGCAGTCTGACCAGTACCAGGCGTACTCAACGGTGTCGTCGCCCCACCAGGACTGTCCTCCGTGCACGTCCTTGCCCTGGAACTTGCTCTCCTTGTAGGTGCCCCAGCGCACTTCGTCGAAGTAGTTGACAGCCTCCACAGGGAACTCGACCCTTCTTTCGTACCTCACGGCCTCACGCATCTGATCCTGGCTTCCGAGGGTCACGCCCGGCATTCCGGCACGGGATCTCACGAGATCTATCAGGGTCTTGGCCTCATCGAGTCGGTTCAACTCCACGAGCGCCTCCGCCCTTTGGAGAACCACGTCGGTGTAGCGGATGAGAGGGAAGTCCGTGTGGCAGCGTGTCCTGTCGATGAGCTCGCCTTTGAGGAAGCGCACGTACTTCTTGTAGCAGTAGTACCCGGAAGTCCTCTTGTCAAGCCAGAAGTCTCCGCCGCTTGTGCCCTGCTTGTAAAGAGGCCAGCGGAGGGCCTTGCCGATCATATTCTCATCCCCGTTGTAGTTAGGTGTGTAGCAGTCAACCGGCTCGTAAGGGGTCACGATGGTCTGTTTCAGACGTGGATCCCTGTTGTCGTAGGCGGCCTTGATGCGGGCCTCGTTGCCGTTGTCAAGATAGTAGCGGTTGAAGACATCGCTGCCGCAGATCTTGATCGCCTGCGATTTCTGTGACGCGAGAGCCTTGTTGGAGTTCAGACCGTCGCGGCAGAAGAACACCGCGCGCTGCTTGGCGGTAAGGTTGTTCCAGTCCTCCAGTCCCGGAACCTTGCTCCAGTCGAACTTGGTGCCGTCCGCGTTCTCGTAGTAGTCCACGAAATCTGCCGCCGGCTTGACCTCGGTCCATCCGCCGTAGGTGTCCCTGGCTCCAAGAGCCTGCTCGATGTTGTCGCAGTAGCCGGATTCCTCGTCGTACTGGATGGCGAAGATCATCTCAGGGCTGTGCTCGTTCTCCGGGGTGAAGAAGTCAATGTATTTTCCCTGCCAGAGGTCATATCCGCAACGTCCCACAGCCTCGAAGTCGGACTCCGCTGCGGAATATTCCTTCATCCACATATACGCCATTCCTCTGAGCGCGTACGCCGCGCCTTTGGAAGGCCTGCCGATGTAGTTGGTGATCGTGTTGTCAGGGAAATATTCATTGTCAATGCAATAGGTGCAGTCGTCGATCACTGTCTTCCAGATCTCCTCCGCTGAGGATTGAACCTTGGTGCAGTTCTCGTTCGTGACAGGCTCAAGGTAGAGAGGCACTCCCTGATAGAATTTGTTCAGTCTTGAATATGCCCACGCCCTGAGGAAGTGCGCCTCACTCTGGAACCTTTCATACGTAGGGGTGTCGAGGCCGGCCTTGCCGAGATTGGCGATGGCGTCGTTGGACGCGTGCACTATCGTGTAGCAGAACTTCCACTCAAATGTCACAAGCCAGTCGTTGGCCCTTTTCGCCTCGCTGTACAGAAGCTGGATAGGGTAGTTGTTGGCATAGTAGTCGGTGCAGAATCCCAAAGCCTCGATTCCATACTTGTTGAGACCGTCAAGATTCTCACTGCGGACCTGCGTGCCGTTGCTCTGCTTGCGGTTGTAGAACGTCTCATATATTCCGTTCATTCCTTTCTGCGCAAGCTCCGGGGTGGTCCACATATTTCCGCTCGAAATCTGGTTGGAAGGAGCGGTGTCGAGCATATCCGCGCAGGCAGCTGACGCTGTGAGGACAATGGCTCCAAGTGCTATGTTTTTAAGAATATTTTTCATTTCCGTGCTGTTTAGAATGTTATCTGTGCTCCGAATGTCACCTGTCTCATAAGAGGATAGCCGATCGTGGCGCCCTTCTCCGGATCAAGTCCCGGATATTTTGTGAAGGTGAGAAGGTTCTCTCCGGATGCGAAGAACCTGAGCTGCTGTACGAAGAACTTCTTGGTCAGCGATGCAGGCAGCGTGTAGCCGAGCTGTACGTTCTTGAGTTTCAGGTAGTCACCTTTATATTCATAGAACTCGCTTGGAAGCCTGTTGCTGTGAGGGTCTCCGTAGGTGAGCCTTGGGTAGGTTCCGTAGATGTTCGTTCTGGTGTCTTCCGGGTAGTCAGGATCGAAGAAGTAGTGGTCGTTGGCCACCCTCTCGCTGATTCCGTGTCCGTTGGTCGTCTGGGTTCCGTTGTAGTACAAGGCGTTCCAGATGATGTGGAAGTCGAACGCTCCGGACCAGGTCATACTGAAGTCAAGGCCCTTCCAGGCGAAGCCGAGGTTGATTCCAAGATTGTAGGATGGGGTGCTGGTGTGGCCGTTGAAGTCCATATCGTCATCGTCACCATAGTTGCCGTCTCCGTCCCTGTCCTCGTAGATGAGGTCTCCGTACCAGAGCTGGTCTTTGTTAAGGGAGGTGACACCGTTGAACTTGTAGCCGGAGTCGAGCATCGCCTGCACCCAGTCGAAGTCGGTCTGAGTTCTGATGATACCATCCTTAGGACCAGCGCCTGGGTCAACGGCACCGCCGGTGTAACCCTTGCCGCTTCCTTTGTAAACCCTTCTGAGATAATGCTCTCCCATCGGGTGGCCTTCGCAGAGTTTTCCGCTGCCTGAGTTGGCTGTCACGTTCGCAAGGTTGTTGAAATACTCTCCGTCAACCCATTCCTTAACCAGATCACCTTTGAAGTTTGTGACCTTGTTCTTGTTGTAGGAGAAGTTCACCCCTGCGAAGTAACTGAAATCCTTGCCGATCTGGTCTCTCCAGTTTATCGAGAGCTCGACACCCTGGTTGACAAGGCTTCCGAGGTTTGAAGGCACTCCAGAGACCTCTCCCATCGTGAGGTAGATGGCCGGGGTGTAGAGGATGTTCGTCGTGTTCTTGAAGTAATAGTCGATCTCTGTGGTGAGTTTGTTTCCGAAGAAGCCTGCGTCGATGCCGATGTCCGTGGTCGTTGTGGTCTCCCACTTCAAGTCAGCGTTGCTGAGGGATGAGATGTACAAACCCTTTGTAGGCTGACCTTCCAGAACCATATTCTGTGCGGCATAGACGGCCTGCCAAGCGTAGTTGCCGATTCCCTGGTTGTTTCCTGCCTGTCCCCAGGATGCCCTCAGCTTGAGGTTCGAGAGCCAGTTCTTGGCGCTCTCCATAAAGTTTTCCTCGTGGATCTTCCAACCTGCCGAGAAAGACGGGAATATACCGTAGCGGTTGTTGCTTCCGAACCTTGATGATCCATCAGCGCGGAGATTGGCCTCGAACAGGTACTTGTCCTTGAACGTGTAGTTCACGCGGCCGAAATATGACCTGAGGCCCCATCCTGCCTTGGCTGAGCTGGAGGAAGTCTCCAGGCTTTCGTAGGTGGACAGGTCGTTGAGGGTCCAGTCTGTCGCTCCTTTCTTTCCGACACCCCAGCCCCAAGTGCGGTACTCCATCGCTGAATATCCCGCGAGCACTCCGAGGAAATGATCTCCGAAGGACTTGGTGTACCTTGCCAGTATTTCTGATGACATACTGTAGTTGCGGCTTGTGGTGTTGCTGACGGATGCGTTGGCAAGCTCAGAGCTTGAGTAGCGCACGTCATTCATATAGTCCCAATAGCCGTTCTGACGGCCGTAGGTGTGCCTTTCTCCGAATTGCGGAGAGTAGTTGACTGTGGCTTCAATGCTGAGTCCTTTCATTGGTCTGAGCTTGCCGTACAGTGTTCCGTTGACTCTGGAGGTGACATTGTAACCGCCAGATCCGTACATCATTCCGAAGATGTTGTTGGCGTTGGATGATTCCTCGGCGTTGAGAGCCGGCCTTCCCCAAGCGTTCACGTCGCCGGGATAGACACCAGGAGTGGTCTGGTAGAGAGAGTTGAAAGCGTTGGAGATGTTGGCGAGACCGTAGTTCTGCCTTTGTCCGAATATCCTTGTTCCGATTGTGAACCAGTCGGTCACGTCAGCCTCAAGGTTCGTCCTGAAGTTAGCCTTCTGAGTTGATGAGTTGATTCCGAACCGTCCCATAACACCTTGGTTGTCAAGATAACCGGCTGAGATGAGATATTTGACTTTCTTGGAACCTCCGGAGACCGAAAGGTTGTGCTCCTGGGAATATCCTCTCTGGAAAATCTCGTCGAACCAGTCTGTGTTAGGGTAGGCGGCATAGTTAGGCACGCCGGCGTCGTTCAGGCCGTAAGGATCGAGGGCTTTCTCTCTCCAAAGGTCGATGTTGCTCTGGGAGAACACCCTGCTGGTGTTGACGTTGTCGCAGGATTCGTTGATGAGTTCCATATGTCTGGCATAGTCGGACACGAAGTGGAGCTCGTTGTAAGGCATCTGGACGATACCCTTGTAGGAGTAGCTGATCTGTGGTTTGTCGGCTGATCCTGACTTGGTTGTGATGAGAATGACACCGTTTGCGGCTCGTGTTCCGTAGATCGCGGTCGAGGCCGCGTCCTTGAGCACTGAGATGGAAGCGATGTCGTTCGGGTTGATGTTGTCCATATTCCATTCGATACCGTCCACAAGGACAAGCGGTGAGCTTGATGACGATGTGAACGAGCCGATACCACGGATCCTGATCGTCGCACCGTTGCTTCCTGGCTGTCCGGATGACTGTGTGACATTCATACCGGCGGCGAGGCCGGCCAAAGCGGCCGAGGTGCTGACGATGACGCGGCCCTCGCTCTTCTTAGCGAAGTCGATTGATGCGACGGATCCTGTGAGGTTAACCTTTTTCTGGACTCCGTAGCCGACGACAACGACCTCGTCCAGAAGCTCATTGTCTTCGGACAGAGAGACGTTGATCACGTTCCTGCCATTGATTTTCTCATTGACAGTGACATAACCCATACAGGAATATTCCAGTTCGGAACCACTACCCGTCACATTGATAGCGTAGTTTCCGTCGATGTCGGTCGAGGTTCCGGAGGTCTTGTCTCCTGACACCATCACGACGACTCCAACCAAAGGTTGCCCTGACGCATCGGTGACTTTTCCCGTGATTTTTTCCGGGCCGGCGGCGTACATCGGACTCCAGCTTAGAAAGAAGCTGGCGGCCAATGTCAATGCCATAGACAGAAATGATGTAAGTTTTCTTGCCATTTCGTTTTGTTTTATGTGTTATCAGTTATTTGTCTGTGATGCTTTTGTACTTAAGCAAAGCCTCAAGGAAATAGTAGTCGGCGTAGGTGAGCGGAACGTCCACCTCGGAGTTGTCAGGCAGCGAGCCGACGCAATGCTTCAGGATGAAGTTCCCGTTTGTGCCTGGTTCCGCCAGGTATTCCGGTCCGGCCAGAGTGCGCAGCTGCTTCTCGGCCATAGCGAGGTATTTGGCATTGCTGGCCTCATCGTCGGTCAATGTGCTAAGCTGCACGAAAGCGGAAGCCATAATCGCTGCGGCGGAAGCGTCCCTCAAGTCGTTAGGAATCTTGTCCGAATCTAAGTCCCAGTAAGGTACACCGTCCTCCGGAAGCCTTGAAAGCAGCATATCAGCGACGTTCCTTGCCTGTGTGAGGTAACTGTCGTGACCGCTTTCACGGAACATCATCGTGAATCCGTACAATGCCCAGGCCTGCCCTCTCGCCCAGGCCGAGTCATCGCTGAAACCCTGGACGGTCTCCTTTTTCCTCACCTCGCCGCTCTCCGGGTCGTAGTCCACGAGATGCCAGCTTGTGTAGTCCGGGCGGAAGTGGTTGCACATCGTCGTGTTGGCGTGTGTCACCGCCACCACTTTCAGCGAATCATCGTTGAATATGCTCCCGGCGTTGCAGAGATGTTCAAGGTTCATCATATTGTCGATGATCACAGGGTATTTCCAGTCCCTTCCCTTGCGCACGAAATCCCAGCTTCTGATAACTCCAGTCACTGGCGAGAACCTCTTGGCCAAGGTCTTGGCAGAGGTCAGGATCGGCTCTAAGTATTCCTTGTCCCCTGTGATTCTGTAGGCATTGCCATAACTACAGTTCATCTGGAAACCAAGGTCGTGGTCGGTTCCTTTCATCGTCTTGAGCGTGTCAAGCTTGAGGGTGTTCTTCCTGGCGAGGCTCTTGAACTGTGGATCGCCGGAATATTCATAGATGTACCAGAGCGTTCCAGGGTAGAATCCGCTGCACCACCATTTGATGTTGGAAGCGATGAATTCTCCTTCATTGGAAAAACTCCTCGGCATTGTGTCGCCGGTCAATCTCTCCTCCATTGCGAGGTATTGTTCTTCGGCGACTTTGAAGACCCTGTCCGTCAGATCGGACATAGATTCCTTTCCGCCGCATCCGAATACGAGCGGCAGAAGAGCGAATGTTGCGATAAGGCTTTTTCTCATTCTTTTATGTGTTGTTATTAGTTCCAGTGTGGTCCTATGCGGATCTCGTAGACCAAAGATAGTTTGTTCCCTTATTATAATATGGAAAAATCCGGTCAATGATTGATAAAATCCGGTAACGTGCACGGAATCAATGCGCAAAAAAAAATAAGTTGACGCACCGATGAATGATGGCGCGTCAACTTTTTTTAGAGTGCTGTTGTCTAAGGACAGTCAAACAGTGTGACCTACTTTTTCAGAAGTTCGTCGATGTGTTCGGCGTAGTCCAATGAGGTGTCAAGATAAAAACAATCTCAGGCACGATGCGGAGCTGCTTGGCGACTAAATGGCCGAGTTCTCCACGCAGAACTTTGATGTTATCGTTCAGGGTCTTCATCACTTCCTCGGCCTTCGCGGACGGGAATATGCTGACGTAGGTCTTGGCAAGTGAGAGGTCGGGACTTACCCTAACCTCACTCACTGTCACCATCGCTCCTCCGAACACGGCCATCCCCTTGCCGCGGATGATCTCCGCCAGATCCTTCTGGATCTCCCTGGCGACCTTGAGCTGTCTTGTGCTTGCAGGTTTCTCCATATTTAAAGACGTTTATGATGAAGTAGTTCTTCTTTCCTTTCTTGGCGAGGATGTACTTTCCGTCCACGATGTCCTTCTCGGAGACCTCATGCTCGATGTCAGCCACCTTGTCCTTGTTGATGCTCACGCCGTTGCCCTGAACCATCTTCCTGGCCTCTCCCTTGGATGGGAACACCTGGGTCTTCACGGCGAGGAAGTCAAGTATGTCGCAAGGAAGGTCAGATTTCTGAATATCGAAGGTCGGCACGCCGCTGAACACGGCGAGGAACGTCTTCTCGTCCAGTTTCCTCAGCTCGTCGGAAGTCGAGTTACCGAACAGCATCTTGGAAGCGGAGACCGCGTTGGCATATTCATCGGACCCGTGGATCATTGTGGTGAGCTCCTTGGCGAGAAGCTGCTGGAGCGTCCTGCGCCGCCGTGTCGCCTTTGAGTTTGGTGAAGCCCCCAAGCCCGGCCCTGATCTGACCTACGATTCCGACAACCGGATAGACCACAGTGTTGTCCGTCAGAGATTCCTCGTACTTGCTTGCCGAGAACTCGTTCCAAAGCTCGTCCTCCCAGGCCAGTTTCTCCGCCGAGTTCATCAGATTCAGGGTTCTCTGAGGCTTGATCGAGAGGGTGAACGTGTTGTTGTAGTTTATCCTCATCCTTCCAGCCTCGCCTTTCTTGGTCGTCACGACGATGACACCGTTAGCCGCCCGGGAACCGTAGATGGCGGCCGCCGCGGCATCCTTGAGGATGGTGATGCTCTCGATGTCGTTAGGGTTGATGTTACCGATGCCGTTCACGAATATGTCATCGAAGCCTCCGGTGGCGAGCTGCTCGGAACTGAGGCTTGGCGAGTCACTTTGCATCGGGACTCCGTCCACAACCCAAAGTGGCTGGCTGGTTCCAGAGAGGTTGTTCGCGCCTCTGATCCGGATCCTTGACTGCGTTCCTGGCTGTCCGGAAGTCGCCGAGACGGCCACACCGGCGACCTCACCCTGCATCAGCGCATCGACTGACGAGATGGCCTTGGCCTCGAACTTATCTGAATTGATGACAGCCACGGAGCCAGTTATCCTTTTGACAGTTGTCTGCGCGTAACCCGTGACCACGACCTGGTCGAGCTGCGTGCTTTCCCACTCCATCACAATAGTGATGCCGTCTGTTTTGCCGGGAACTATCTTATAGACAACGTCTTTCATCCCGACCGAGGAGAACAGCACGGATTCCGTTCCATCCGGAACCTTGAAACTGAACTTTCCGTCCAGATCCGAGGTCGTTCCCGTGGTCTTTTTCTGCATAGAGATTATCCCCGCCCCGATCACCGGAGCTCCGTCCGTGTCCACAACCTTTCCGGTAAGCAGTACGCTCTGCGCCGCCGCCGTCATCTGTGTCAGCAAGACGGCCGCGATCCAGACAATCCCGCATCTTTGAAGTTTGGATAGTAACTCGTTCATATCCTGTACTTTTGTTTAGACAAAATCCATTTCCGTCTTTACGAGACCTTGAATGGTGCAAGATGGAAAATACAAATGTACAAAATTGTCGATAAATTCGTTAAGATGAATCAGATTTATAAAACATTGTTTTATGTAACATCCTTTACTATAAACATAAGTTTTTATGTAAATTTGTAGCGTATCGTCACGGTAGTGACACAAATGCTTGTCAAATATGGTTTGTGGGGTTTTATGAAATCGAATTTAACAAAATCAGTTGTTGTCCTGGCTGGATTCGCACTGCTTTATGTCCTGACACGCATCCCTTTGGTACATGTCGGTGAACGTGTCGTGTCGTGTGACAGTGCCTTGGCCGCTCTCCTGTTCAAGAAAGGTTCTTTCGCATATTCTTTGATGAAGCATCTGTTGTCCTGCATCATTCCATTGATCACGGTTGCTATTGTGTGCAAAGGAAAGAATATTCTGGAATGTTGGGGACTCCGCGGGAACTTTCTTAAAGGATGGGCGGTTGGATTGCTGTGCTGCATCCCTATGTTGGTCTGCAACCTGATTGCTGGACATGTCGAGTTTGGTTGGGATAAACTTTTCCTCGGCGCTGTCTTCGCGGGACTTTTTGAGGAATTGATATATCGTGGATTCCTGTTCGGTGTCCTGCACCGCTACTGTGGCTGGCGCTTTATCTGGGCGGCTCTCCCGGCGGCGGTTCATCCAGAGCCACGCTTGGCGTTTACATTTTTTACGGCTGATAAGTCACTGACGGAAAGAAGAAAAGAGTGAAATGAAAACGAACAGGATAACACTGCGGCCTTGGCAGGAAAGCGATGCCGAGGCGTTGTTCAAATATGCTTCCGATCCGGAGGTCGGTCCGCGTGCTGGATGGCCGGTGCACAAGAGCCTCGAGGAAAGCCTTGATGTGATCAGGAATATATTCACAAATGACCACACTTGGGCGATCGAGCTGAATGAGACAGGTGAGGCGATCGGCTGTATTGGTTATTATCCGAGCGGCGAGAGCAACATCGGCATCGGCGAGGATGACGCCGAAATCGGCTACTGGGTGGCCAAACCATATTGGAACAAAGGAATATGTACGGAGGCCCTTCGCCTGATGATCGACTACTGCTTCAATGTTAAAGGTTTCCATACTCTCTGGTGTGATTATTTCGTTGATAACCCCGTTTCCGGCCGAGTCATGGAGAAATGCGGCTTCCAAGACACCGGCAAGATCAACTGGTGCAGCCAACTCTACCAGGGCGATGAGAGGCCAGTGAAAGTGATGCGGCTGGATCCGTGATTTATAAGCGATTGATAGACAAGGAATAAAGCCGTTATCTTTAGTTGGCTCTAACTAAGGGTGATGAACTAATGGGTTGATTTACAGTTTATTGTGTATTACGGCGCTTTAAGCGGGTTAAAGAGCGTATAAAAAGAAACGACAGCGAAAAAATCAAAAGTCAAATTTTGGTAACGTGCAAAATTTGACTTTTGCCTTTTTTTCGCTGTCGCCTGCACATAATGCCGCTACTCGTAGCGGATGGCCTCGATCGGGTCGAGGTTGGAGGCTTTGCGTGCCGGGTACCAACCGAAGAAGATGCCGATTATGGTGCAGACGAGGAAGGAGACGACGATGTTCCAAGGCTGGATGAGGATAGGGTAGGAGAGGACGGCTTTGACTATGTACGATGCCGCCACGCCTAAGATCACACCTAAAAGTCCACCCGTTATGCTTATCAGTGTCGCCTCGATCAGGAACTGGGCGAGAATGTCCCGGCCTTTCGCTCCGATGCTCATTCGTAGGCCTATCTCCTTTGTCCGCTCGGTGACGGAGACGTACATTATATTCATAATGCCTATGCCACCCACGAGGAGCGATATTCCCGCCACTGCCGCCAGAAGGGTGGACATCATATCGCTGGTGCTGGTCATCATCGAGGAAAGTTCCTGCTGGGAACGGATGTTGAAGTCATCGTCATCGGCTTCCTTCAGTTTGTGGTTGCGGCGGAGGACATCGGTGATCTCGCTGATGGCCTCATCGGTATATTCCTCACTCAGAGCGGAGCAGACGATCTCCTGAAGGTAGGTGACGGCAAGGATACGCTTCATCACGGTGGTGTACGGGGTGATGATCAGGTTGTCCTGGTCCATCCCCATGCTGTTGTAACCTTTGCTTTCCAACACTCCGACGATGCGGAACGGAATACTGCCGAAGCGGATGACCTTTCCTACCGGGTTCTCGCCGTTCGTGAAAAGCTGGTCGATGACCGTCTTCCCGACAAGACAGACCTTCGCCGCCGTCTTGATGTCCTGCTCAGAGAATATGTCGCCGTCCTGCACCTTGTAGCCTCTGATGTCGAGGAATTCCTCGTTGACACCATAGACGGATGTCGGCGTGTTGTTGGCGCCATAGACCGCCTGGCCGGTGGAGTTGACGGAAGGGGAGACAAGCGAGACGTGGCCGCATTCCTGACGGATGTCCTCGAAGTCCTTGACTTTCAGCGTCTGCATGTCATCGGCGCTGAGGCGTACTCCGCCCCTCATGTCCTCTCCCGGATGGATCATTATCATGTTGGATCCCATCTCGCTGATCTCGGCCTGGATGCTCTTCTTGGAGCCTTGGCCGATGGCGAGCATTGTGATGACGGAGCCGACACCTATAATGATGCCGAGCATCGTCAGGAATCCTCTGAACTTGTTGTTGCCCAGTGCTTTCAGGGCTATTCTGAATAGATTGGCGAAATTCATTGCAAAAATCTTTTATGAATATGTCAGCAGTCGTTCTCTGCCGGAAGCTTGGCGAGCGCCTCCGCGGCGTCAAGAATATGCCCGTTCAGCACGTCGCTCGTGACCCTGCCGTCCCGAAGTGTGATGGTGCGTGTGCTGTAGTTCACGATCTCCGGGTTATGGGTCACGAATATGATCGTTCGACCCTCGGAATGGAGTTTCTGGAACAGAACCAGAACCTCAAAACTGGTGCGTGTGTCCAGGTTGCCGGTCGCCTCGTCAGCGAGAATCACCGCAGGATCGTTCACCAAGGCTCTTGCAATCGCCACCCTCTGCATCTGTCCTCCCGACATCTGGTTGCTCTTATGCTCCAACCTGTCCCCGAGACCGACCGCCTTCAACGCCTCCACCGAACGGTCGAACCTCTCCTTCTTGGAATATTTATGGTTGTACATCAGCGGCAGCTCCACGTTCTCGATGGCCGTGGTTTTCGCCAGCAGGTTGTAGTTCTGGAACACGAAACCGATCTTGCGGTTCCGTAGTGTGGCGCGTTCGTTTTTGTCCATCGTCCTGACCGAAACCCCGTCGAGGTAATATTCCCCCGAAGTCGGAGTGTCAAGGCATCCAAGAATATTCAGAAGCGTGGATTTGCCTGATCCCGAGGTTCCAACTATCGTGACGAACTCGCCCTCCGTGATTGTGAAGGACACTCCCCGCAATGCGTGGACGGTCTCGTCACCGACAACGAAGTCGCGCCTTATGTCCTCAAGTTTGATAACGTCTTTCATACTTTTTCCAGTTTATGTTGCCGGCATTATTTCTTTCCACCACGAGGTCTCGGTGCGAACGGACTTCTTTCAGCCGTTTCCATCTTCTTAGGTGCTTCTGCCGTGAGGCCTATAACGACCTCTTCTCCGTCAGTCAAGCCGCTTGTGATCCCTGTCTTGTCTCCGCTTGTGTGATCTGTAGTCACCGCCTTAGGCGAGATAGAGTTTCCGCTCTTTACCCAGACTATCTTTTCGGACTCGTCAGCGATGCCGTCAACCTCGATTCCCAATCCCTTAAGCATCTCAGGGTCAGGATTGAACCTCAGCGCCTTTGTCGGCACAGCCAGCACATCTTTCTCTTCCAGAGTGTTGATGGTCACGTTGGCCGTGAGTCCCGGCTTCAGTTTCAGATCCGGATTCGGAGCCGTGATCACAACCTCGTAGGTCACGACGTTCGAGGTAGTTGTGGCCTCCAGCCTGACCTGCTGCACAGTTCCGTTGAAAACATCGTCCGGATAGGCATCCACGGTAAAGGTGACGTTCTGGCCTTCCTTTACCTGGCCGATGTCAGCCTCGTCCACGTCAGCGATCACCTGCATATCGGCGAGATCCTTTGCGATCGTGAACAGGGTCGGAGTTTCGAATCCCGCAGCCACTGTCTGGCCTTCCTCCACGGCTCTGCTGATGACCACGCCGTCGATAGGTGACGTTATTGTGGCATAGCTAAGGTTTCTTTTAACTTTGGTGAAAGATGCTTGCGCCTGGTTGTACGCATTCTTTGCGGTTTCGTATAGATAATACGAGGAATCATATTCAGAATCACTGACCAACTCTTTGTCGTGCAGGGTTTTGGTCCTATTATATTCCTTCTCCCTGTACTCGAATTCCGTCTTGGCTGCGGAGAGTTGTGCCTGTGAGGAGACAAGCTCGGCCTGGAGGTTCACCTTGTCCATTTCAGCGATGACCTGACCTGCCTTGACGATGTCGTTGTAGTCCGCGTAGAGTTTGTCGATGATTCCGGACACCTGGGTGCCGACTTCCACCTTTGTGACAGGTTCAACCGTTCCGGTGGCGGTGACCGAGTTGGAGATGTCGATTCTTTCAGTCTCGGCTGTTTCAAGAGTGACTGTCTGCTTTCCGGTAGGGCGGAAGATCAGCCAGAGTGCCGCAGCGGTGCAAATGATGCCGACCGCGATCCATAAAGTCTTGGTTTTCATATTAATTGATTTTATAATTTCCTTGGTAAATGTCGAGTAGAGCATTGTTCATCAATGCCGTGTATTTTGATTGGAGGAGCTGGACGCGGGCGTTGAGAAGGTTGTTTCGCGCGGTGATCAGCTCCACGGTGTTCTTCAATCCGACGTTGAACTGCTCGGCCGTGAGTTCGTAGCTTTGTTCGGCGTAACGTGCTTGTTCCTTGGCGGAAGTGTACTTGGACTGGGCGGAGACCGCCTCCAGATAGGTGTCTTCAACATCCTTTAGCAGAGCCTTTTCCGTACTGAGTTGTTCCAACCTGCTGTTGTCGGCCTCGATCTTCGCCTTGTTGACCGCCGTCTTTGCCTTCCTGTCTTGAAATATAGGGATCTGGAGGCTTAGGCCGATGCTCTCGTTGAAGTTCTTCTCCAACTGACTGCCGAATGAACTGTTCGTTCCGGAAACGTTGGTCGTGCCGATTCCGGCTGTCGCTGAGAGGGTAGGGGAATATGCAGATTTGGCCTGTCTGATGCCTAAATCCGCAGCCTGTACGTTCAGACCAGCTTTTTTTATCTCCGGCATTGATTCAAGAGCGTTTGCATAGACTTCCTCCTTGCTTGGAAGCAGTCTCAGGATTCCGGCCTCGTCATCGGTCGGCTCTTCAAGCTCAATCTCGTCGCTGACCCCGAGTTCGAGCAACTGTTTGAGTTGCAGTTTGTAGTTGTCCAAAGTGGCTTTAGCCGAGGTTATCTGATAGAGATCGCTGGCGTACTGGCTTTCCAATTGCGCGACATCTACCTTGCTGAGTTCCCCGGCGTTCTTGAGTTCGACCGCTCTGTCGAGTTCCGCTTTTGATGTCTCCGCCGTGCTCTCGCTCACCTTGACAGCCTCAGCGGCGTAAAGGCACTGCATATAAGCCTTGACGATGGAAATCACGACATCATTTGTGTTCTCTTCCACGGACAACGAATCGACAGAGTTCTGCAGACGGCTCTGCTTCAAAGCCGTGCGAAGACTTCCTCCGCTGTAGAGAGTCACCCCTGCGTTCAATCCGTAGTTCCCGGACCAACTGGTTGCCTTTGATGTGCTATAGACATCCGATCCGACAACCGTGCTGTTCCCGTTTTCCGAGAACGGTCTGTTTGTGATTCCTTGGCTCGTTGATGCATTGAGTGTAGGGAACATAGCCGCTTTGGCCTGATACGTGTCCTCAAGTCCGGCCAGATGCGCGTTCCTGCTTTGCCGGAGGGCTATATTGTTCTCTACGGCGTAGTCGATGCATTCCTGCAACGTCCATTTCTTAGCCTGGGCACCGGCGGTCAGAGAGACGACCGTCAGGGCTGTGATAATGATGATAACGTACTTTTTCATATTCATTGATGATCAAAATCCGGTGGCGAAAGTAGTCGCGCGGTGGATTTTATTCAACTCAAATCGACGAACACCCGTTTTTCATCGACGAAAATGATTATATTTGTCTTTCAACCTTGGCGCGGAACTTCCAAGGTCCGGCCGCTGCTGGCCATTTAACACGAGAGTTAGTAATCAATGTATATGACAATGAAACTTTCAAATCTGATCAGAAAGACCGCCATCGCCGCGGCCTTGACCCTTGCTTCGGCCTCATTCGCCGGCGCGGAGTCCCGTTCCGACTGGAAGGCCCATTGGATCACTCATCCTTGGGTCCAGAGCACGACAAACACCTGGATTTCCTACCGAAAGGAAGTCAATGTGACAAAACGTCCGGACAAACTTATCGCCAGGATCGCGGTGGATTCAAAGTACTGGATGTGGATCAATGGCGAACTCGCTGTCTTCGAGGGTGGGCTCAAGCGTGGACCGTTCCCGAACGGAACCTATTACGACAAGGTTGACATCGCACCTTTCCTCAAGGAGGGCAACAACACGATCGCCATCCTGCTCTGGCACTTCGGAAAGCAGGGGTTCAGCCACAACAGCAGCGGTCAGGCGGCGCTGATCTTCGAGGCCATATCTCCTGAACTGAAGATCCTTTCCGACAAATCCTGGCTCTGCGTTCCTAACCCAGCCTACAGCAGCACGGACGCCCCGCATCCGAACTACCGTCTCCCGGAAAGCAACATCCGCTTCGACGCGCGCAAAGAGATGCAAGGTTGGAATATGCCTGGCTTTGACGTCCGCCGCAAGATGCATGGGGCCGACAATGTGGATGAGATGGCGTGGCCGGCGATGGGCGAGCTTGTTGAGCGCCCGATCCCGATGTGGAAGGATTACGGACTCAAGGAATATGTCTCTGTACGTCAATCCAATGACACCGTCTATTGCAAGCTGCCTTACAACGCCCAGATAACTCCATACCTCAAGGTCGAGGCGAACGGTGGCGAGATGGTCAGGATAATGACCGACAACTATCGTGGCGGCAGCGAGAACAATGTCCGCGCTGAGTACATTGCCCGCAAAGGTGTTCAGGAATATGAGAACCTCGGCTGGATGAACGGCCACGAGGTTTGGTACATCGTACCCTCGGGAGTGAAAGTCATTGATCTTAAGTACCGTGAGACTGGTTATGACACCGAGTTCTCCGGCTCGTTCGAGTGTGAGGATCCGTTCCTTAATGAACTTTGGAAACGCGCGGCGAGGACGCTTTACATCACAATGCGTGACACCTATATGGATTGTCCTGACCGTGAGCGCGCCCAGTGGTGGGGAGATGAGGTAAACGAACTGGGAGAGGCTTTCTATGCGTTGTCACCGTCCGGACAACTGCTTGCCAGAAAGGGGATCCTTGAGCTTGTGAACTGGCAGGAGGCGAACGGGGTGGTCTATTCTCCGGTGCCGGCCGGCAACCGTGTGATAGAACTCCCGCTCCAGATGCTCGCTTCCGTGGGCTGGTACGGTTTCCACACCCAGTACTGGTTCAGCGGTGACAGCACCTTCGTGGCCGAGGTCTATCCTAAGGTGCAGCGCTATCTGCTTGGGACCGGTCTTTGGGAATTCAAGGACAATGGTCTTCTGAACGTCCGTCAGGGCGACTGGAACTGGGGCGACTGGGGCGATGACATCGACACCGAGGTTCTGACGAACTGCTGGTATTACCTTGCCCTCAAGTCTCAAAAGGAGTTCGCCCGCATTCTCGGCAAGCAGAGGGATGCGGAGACTATCGAAGCTTTGATGAAAAGAATCTCCGATGCGTTTGACGCGCAGTATTGGACCGGTTCCGCCTACCGTGACCCTAACTATAAAAAACAGACAGATGACCGCGCTCAGGCTATGGCCGTTGTCTCCGGTCTTGCCTCACCGGACAAGTATCCGGCTCTGTTCGAGACCCTTAAAAAGGAATATCACGCCAGCCCTTATATGGAGAAATATGTCCTTGAGGCTCTCTTCAAGATGGGACACGCCGACTTCGCCATCGAAAGGATGAAGTCCCGTTACGCCAAGATGCTAAAGTACGACTACACGACCTTGTTCGAGGGTTGGGGAATCGGCAGCGAAGGCTTTGGCGGCGGCACGATCAACCACGCCTGGAGTGGAGGCCCGCTTACGATCCTGAGCCAGAAACTCTGCGGGATCGAGCCGACGGCTCCAGGCTTCCAGACTTTCGATGTCAAGCCTCAGCTGGGAACTTTGAAGACCGCTTCCGCCGCTCTTGAGACCCATTACGGAATGATCCGCGTCTCAATCAGCCGCAAGTCTGTCAAGTCTCATGTCGCCTCGCTCGCAATTGAGGTTCCGGAAGGCACAACTGCCACTGTCACGGCTTCAAACGGCAAGCCGAAGACGATGACCGCAGGAAAATATTCGTTGAAGATCAAGGTTGACTGATGTCTGCACATCGTGATTTTGGTGCGGCCGTGAGCGATGATGCGGTAGTGACCACGCTGTAACAGGCTCCGGCACTTATCATGCCGACAGCCAGTCCGGTTTCAAGTAGTTGTTGGAGCCGTAGTCATCCCTGTCCGTGTGCCAGACATCGCTTGACTCAAAGCACCAGTGCCAGGACTTTTGTCCTGGCACTGGAGATTGAGATTAGTCCCAGCGCTAGCGCCAGGAGTGTGGATATTCTTGACTTTGACATCATTTGTCAACCATGACCATCACCGGCGGGGCGAGAGGGATGAAATTGGCCTTGTCAACGGCAGCGCATTGAGCGGCGGCTCTGGTGACGGCCTCGGCGCTTCTTGCCGGAGCGTCGAACGCCACGAATGTCTCGTAGTCGTAAGTCCATGCGTTACCCTCGGAGAACTTCATGATTTTCTTGTAGATAGCCTCTCTGGACGGGGCGTTGAAACCTCCCGTGTTGTAGCGCATGATGCTGTTATCAGTCGGTCTATAGACTCCGTAAGGGTAGGTATAGCCACCTTCATAGACGCCAACCTTACCTGAATATCTTGAGTCGGAGATGAATTTTGACCAGAGGATGGTGTTCGGATCGGATGTCAGGTCCACATTCTCGTAAAATCCGTAGGCGAAACCTTTCCATTTCTTCAGTTCTGAGACCTTGTCATCAGGAATTCTGCCCATGGAGTCATAGAAGTATTCATCCGCCAGTTTGCCGAACCCATGGCCGCAGCCTTCGTGTCTGAGCGTCTGGGCGTAGTCGGTCTCGTCTCGGCAGAGAGGAACGTAACAGATTGCCATGTTGTTGGTGTACATCCAGCATGTGCCGGCGTATTTGGCCTTGTTGATGATCACGAAGATAATGGTCTTTGTAAGATCAACTGACGGTATCTTTTCCTGTACGAAACTGAACACAGCCTTATCATCTCCGCTGATGTTGGTACCCCTGTCCGAACTGCGCCGAGAACTTGGTGTCGCCGCCTTCCTGAGTGATGATTCCGTTCTTCGAGACTGAACCGATTCGGTAGATGTTGAACCTGTCCTTTGTGCTCTTGAATGGTTCCTCGGTGAAGAACGCCTCCTTGCCAAACTCGACATATTTGTTGAAAAGTTCCTGGTCTTTGTCCGCGAAAGCGTCTCCGACAAACACCACGTCGATTCCCTTGCCGACAGTCGCCGAATGAATCTTGGTCACCTGTCCGTCCTGACTGTAGTCAGATGATGTGTAGGTTTGGATTCCCTGCTTGACCGTCACCGTCAGAAATGAGTTGTCGACATTCTTGAATATGATTTCGCCGCTTCTTGAGGAAGAAGTTGTGTTCGCGCTGACCGTGAATGTGTACACGCCTGAGTTATCGGACTTTTTGCTGATCCATTCTGGCTGCGAGTCAATCGAATAGCTTATGTTCGCCGTCACTGTCATCGTGATGTCCTGCTCGTAGCCGTCAATATCGAACAGAGTCGGGGTGACTGTGAACACCTCGTCCTCACCGGGTTCGGTGCCTTTCACCACAATTTTTGTGGTTGATGGAATCTCTTTTTCAAAGAGTGCATCAATCTGCCCATCAAAGACGTACAGTGTCTCAAGTGGATTGCCTGAACAATAGAAATCAAACAGACTTGTCAACTCGGAAATGTCCATCTCTTTGATAAGGTTGTTATTTGCTTTCAATGTTTTGATTTCCGGACAGCAATTCACCGTAAGAGATGTGAGATTGTTGTCATTTACGTTCAAACTCTTCAGTTTTTTGTTATTACTGAGTTCAAGCTCGGAAATCTTGTTTTTATTACAGATTAAATGTTTTAGTTCAGGATTGTTTCCGAGGTCAATCTCGACTATGCTGTTGCCGCTAATATTCAATGTAGTCAGCTTCTGATTATTTGTGACATCAATTGAAGTCAATTTGTTGCCGGAACATGTAATCCTTTCGAGTTCAAGGTTCTTGCTTACATCAATTGATTTGATCTGGTTATTGGTCAGATCGATATAATCAAGTTCTGGGTTGTTGCTTACATCAATTGATTTGATCTGGTTATTGGTCAGATCGATATATTCAAGTTCTGGGTTGTTGCTGACATCAATGGAGGAGAGTCTGTTGTTATAGGCCTCGAACTCTATTAATTCTGTGTTCTTGCTGACATCAAGGCTGTTCAGGTTATTGCCTGCACAGCGTAATTGCTCGATTTTATGGTTGTTTGTCACATCCAGGGATGTAAGCTGGTTGAAACCGCAGTAAAGTATTGTCAAGTTCACGTTTTTTGACACATCCAGGGTTTTCAGTTTTCCCTCCGGGTCTTCCTCTGGTTCAAAAATACTCCACGGTCCTTCGCATCTTAGTTCTGTAAGATTGGCCATGTGCTCGATACCTGCCAGTGATTCGATGTCCTTGGTGCCGACTATTATTTTCGTGATGGCAAGCGCTTCCTCCTTGCTGATTTCACCGTCACCGTCAGTGTCGAAGTTGGCGACCAGATAAGCCTTGAAGTTAGCGTCCTCGAAGATGATGTTCTCCTTACTGTCAATCTTGCATTCGAAGGCCTCGATAGGGTAGAGTACCGAACGGTCAAGGGTTATGTCAGATTTGAGAGTCTTGACAACGTCTCCTTTGTCTGTGGCGATTGTGAGCGTGAAGCCGCCGGGATATATCTGCGCCGGAACCACAAAATGGAAATCGGTCGGCTGAGCGGACAGTTTCACGTCCGGACAATCAAGTTTTACGGATGGCTTGGAGTTGTCGTCCATCTCCAGTTGTGTCGAATTGACATTGATGACAGCCTTGCCAGAGGCTTTGACACCGGCATTGTTCGGGGTGAAAGTGATTGACTTGACTGTCGCGTCTCCAAACATAGGGACCTTCAGAACCGAGCACAGGTTTCTGAACGAAAATGTCTCGTCGCCGTAGATTCCGAGCATAGGATAGGCGCCGAGCGGGATGTTTCCGCTGACATATTCCTGAACTTCAGGCAGTCCTACTTCGATAGTCGCCCCAGTCCTGCTGATCCCGATTGACAAAGGATAGACGGCCACAAGATCTTCCGAGTTTCCATACCCCTCGAATACGCCTTTGTTGGTGTTCTCTCCGGATTTGAGGATGTAGCGACATGCTAAATCTCCGGAAAAGACCATTATCTGATCTCCGGATGACCAGACCGTCTTGTAGACTCCGTTCGCATCCGGACCGTTCAATGATGTCCTTGTGTCTGGCTGCACTATCACCGCGTTGATGGTGCGTGCCTCGGAGCCGCGCTCTTCTGTCTCATTGCAGGCTACAGAAACCGCCATCGATGACAGAACCAGGATATTCGTGAATATATTCAATAACTTCATTTTTCGGCTATGTTTAATTGGTTATTCCAAAGTGATCTTTCCGCCGGTGGTCGTGTCGTCGTTGCCGCCTGTGGTTGAACCGTCTATTATCTTGACTCCGTCAGGAATCTCCTTTTTTCTCAGACCATCCAGCTGACCTTTGAATATGTATAGTGTGGACAGCGGGTTATCATCGCAATACAGGTTCTTGAGATTCGTCAGCTTGGAAATGTCCAGAGTCTCAATTTTATTATCAGAGCAATTCAGGTCATTCAATGCAGTGTTATTGGAGACATCCAATGATTTGATTTGATTGCCGGAGCAGTCAAATGTCCTTAAACCAGTGTTTGCGTAGATGTCTAAGGACTTTAGATAGTTGCCACCACAGTATAACTTGTACAAACTGGTGATCGGAGGTATTGTCAATTCATCAAGACCGTTCCATTCGCAATCGAGGACCCTTAGTTCTGTGCATCGTCCGATATCAAGCGTTTCAAGGTGGTTTGATCCACAATCCAATTCTTTAATCTTGTTGCATTTGGAAACATCCAGCATGGTCATCTGGTTGGAACATGCAACCAATTCCTCAAGTTCAGTGTTGTGGGACAAATCCAATGTGTTCAGCTTGTTTGTCCCACAATTAAGATAAACAAGAGACGTGTTGCGGGACAGATCGAGCTCTGACAATGTGTTCCATTCGCAATCCAAGGAGTCGAGCCCTTCGTTCCGTGTCACGTCCAGAGATGTAAGTTTGTTGTATCTAACACTGAGAACGGCCAGTGATTTGCTTTGCGGCAGAATTATTGTTTCCAGTTTATTGCTGTCACCGTTAATTCTGATCAGCGAGACGTTATTCCCCGCGTCAATGGTGGTAAGATTGTTATTCTCAAAAGACAATTCCGTGAGTTCAGTGTTGTTGCTGATGTCAATTCTGGTCAGGACATTGCACCCGACATCCAAGGACGTTAATTTCTTATTGTGAGTGACATCAATAGACGTGAGCAACCCGCTGGCATCTCCATTGTTGAATGTGCCACGGCATATGAGGGTCTCAAGATTGGTCATATATTCAATTCCAGAGACGGATGCGATGTCCTCGGTGCTGACATTGATGTCTTTGATCCCCAATGCCTCCATCTGACTGATCTCACCGTCTCTGTCTGTGTCGAAGTTGGCGACCAGGTAGGCTTTGAAGTTAGCGTCCTCAAAGATGATCTTGTCCTTGCCCTGTGTAACCTTGATTGAGGCTGTGCACTTTCCGTCTGTGGTCTTGATCGTGATGGTCGCGGTGCGCTGCTTGCTCTCCGTGTTCTCCTCGACCTTGATTTTGACAGAATTCTTACCGGCGGCTCCCGATGAAGGTGAAATGGTGATCCAGTCCGCTGACGTTGTCGCCGACCAAGCCACGTTGGTGCTGAAACTCAGTGTGATTGACTGCTCCGCGCTTTCGACAGAAATACCGGAGGTGACGATGTCCTCGGTAAACTTGATTTC
>OIZS01000191.1_pt1 | contig 31855 bp, 29 predicted proteins | sample 1588641 | NCBI WGS metagenome assembly OIZS01 (sample SAMN03283240) | human gut metagenome | biome: human-associated habitat; material: feces | host: Homo sapiens | place: Peru | collected 2012
GGATAAAACAGTAGGGTTCAAAGTATCTTTTAACTGCGTTCTAAAAAAGGGGTCTAATGCCATTACATCAGCGGCTGATTGGCGGTTTTGAAGGTTGCCGGACAGCAAAAAGCCGATAGTGGTTTGGGCATCTTCGTCCAAAAGCGGTTTAATGGCTTTAAAAAAAGTTCTGGCGGTAGGCGTTAATTTAGCGGGAGGATTGTAAGCCGCAATTTTGGCAAGTGCCTGCGACAAAAGATAAACCGCGTTATCATTTACGGGCATAGAGGAATGCACCCCCGTACCAAAAGCAGTAACCTTAATATCCATATACATTTTGGTTGAGGCTTCGGCAAATACAATATCCTTTCCGTCTTTATTTTTTATAATGCCGCCCCCCTCATTTAGTGCAAACCCGGGTTTAATTTTATCCCAATGCTCTCCGCCCAGCCACAACAGTCCGGTGGCACTACCGGATTCCTCACCGGACGTAGCCAAAAAAATCAGGTCCCGCTCGGGCAAGGTCTTTTGGTCTTTTAACCAAGTAAAAAGCGCCAAATAAGCGGCTGTATAATTTTTGGCATCAGTAGCACCAAGCCCGTAAATCTTTCCGTTTTCCACGGTGGCTTTGAAAGGCGGGAAACTCCACCCCTCAGCCGCGGGGGCGGTATCTAAATGCGAAATGAGCAGCAAGGGTTTTTTAGCGGGGTCTTTTCCCTTAATGCGTGCCATCAGATTGGCGCGCCCTTGGCGCGGAATAAAAATATCCCAATCTATACCGTGTTTATTAAATTCTTTATAAATATAACGCGCGGCGGCCAGTTCGTCCGGCTCCGGCAGAGAAGTATCAATATTTAACAGATTGATTAAATGACGCTTTGCCTCGTCGTTAAGGGGCGTCCAGTCAGGCATTTGTTGCGCGTGTCCGGCTAGTGAATAAAAGATAATCAGTAAGCAAAGCAAAAGGCGCTTCATTTTTTATCCGGCACAGTAAAGCCCAAAGGCGCTCCGGCGGTTACGCCGTGTTTGGCGGCGGTTTTGGAGGCCAGTTCCAACACATATTGTCCATAACCGAGGGAGTAGGCCACCTCGTCATCGGGCGTATAAGTATAGGAGTGAGGAACTTCCGGCTCTACGGAATTTACTTTTTTATCTGCGCCGATAAAAATAATATCCAAATCTATCAGCGTGTTCTTCATCCAAAAGGCCTGTTCTTCCTCTTGGTTAAAGACAAAGAGCATCCCTTTGTTTTCAGGCAAATCCTTTACAAACATCAAACCCTTTTCTTGCTTTTGCGGGGTGTCCGCCACGAGTGCATTTACCACAAACCCGTCGGGCAGAGTTATGGAAACGGTTTGATATCCGCCGCACGCGGCAACGAACAAAGAAGCCAGTAACAAAAAGAATACTTTCATATATATAAGTGTAGCAAATTCCCATTTGTTTTTGTCGGCCTGCACAAAGGAAACAATAAATAAAACAAGGCCATCGTCCTAAACTGGCGGCCCGCAGGGGGTGGAAAGTGTGCCTTTGTCGTCATCCCCGAGTGCTTCTGTCGGGGATGACGATTACTTTTGGTTGTTATTGTCATTTTTAGCGAGAAGTGTCTTGTTCAGTTCTTGTCCTTATTGTCATTCCCGAAAGAGTGGCCGCCCGCAGGGCTCGGGAATCTGGTGTTCGTCGTTGCCGTCATCCTGGAAAGTCGTAGTCCAGGATCTGTTGTTATAAAACAAGGCTTAGATTCTAGAACACTCCGCGCCGGGTCCTGGCGGGCCGCCTGCTCCCCGCTGGATAACACTCTTTCTAATTGTCATCCCGGGCGTGGACCCGGGATCCAGTCTGTTTATTAGAAAAACTCCTTATTTTATTTCTGGATTCCAGGTTCCCGCTTGTATGCGGGCCCGGGAATGACAATACAAAATAAACTTATGTATTTTCCCCCCATTAAAAAACCGCCCTTTCCAAACGGCGGAAAGAGCGGTGTGAAAACAATGTAATAATTAAGGGTCCTAATCAGTCGTGCTCTTATTATCAGCATCACCCGGTTTCTGACATTCGCCAGAAGCACCAGTAGAGCCATCACTGCAGCAACCACCGGTAGTATAAGCGTCCAGCCCGCAATAGTCTGCGCAAAGTTCTTGTCCGTTCACATTGTCAGCAGCCGCGGTGCAGAGCGTACCTTGACCGCCATAAAAGCGTTTCAAAGAATACGCATATTGCAAAGTTCCACTTCCCGAGCGAGTCGCAGTAGCCGCGCCGGTATTTAATGCATCGCCGTCCATCACAATAACAAACCCATTACCATCGCCACATTTATTAACAGAAGTGGTAGGGGTAACTGCGGCAGTATCAGTAGGTTGAGTGCCCTTGGTACAATAGGCTTGTCCAGTGGCACCTTTTGGAGCGACATCCAAAGAGCGGAAACTCTTCGTATATTTGTTAATCTGCATATATTTGCGTTGTTGAGATTGCGCAATATTAGCAAGCAAGGTTACGGCTTCCGTCATACGGGAGCGTTCCACCGCTTTGAAGTACTGCGGCATTGCCATTGCGGCTAAAATGCCCAAGATTAACACGACCACTAACAACTCAATGAGCGTGAAACCTTTGTTATTATTCTTAATCATTTTTCTTCTCCTTTTTCACTTTCTCTTGTGTACGGCCCGGTTTGGGCGACTGTAGGAGTTTTTATATAACCCTCCCCGGACCGTAATGGTACTGTATCAAAAAAAAAAAACGAGTCAAGCCTTTTTTGGACCCAGACGGAAAAACTCTTTTATACGGGTCTTTTAGACCCGTTAACGGCCAATCAATAAACAACTTCTTTTTTCTTGTCATTTCCGAAAGAGTGGCCGCCTGCTAGGGTGCCGCCCGCAGGGCTCGGGGATGACATTTGCTTTTGTTTTTTGCTTTTTTGCTTGTTGTCATTCCCGAACGTTGTAGTCGGGAATCCGTTGTTCGTCGTTGCCGTCATCCTGGAAAGTTGTAGTCCAGGATCTGTTGTTACTCAAAAAGAGGAAAACAACTGATACCGGAACACTCAACGCCACCAAACCTCCCAGTATGACTTTTTAATAAAAAACCACCAAACAACTCATAAGGTAGATTCTGAAACAAGTTCAGAATGACCGTCTTATTTAATAACAACATCTCCCCGAACCCTAGCGCGCCGACAACCAAACACTTTTCCCCCAAAAAGCCACAGGAAACAGGCTTATCTCCACGCCGATTTTCCAAAGTGCTATAATATATTTAATACCCCTCAAATTTGTATCTAGGAGCCGTACTATGATTAAACAAGGCAAATGTTACTTTACTTCCGAATCTGTTTCCAAAGGACATCCGGACAAGGTCTGCGACCAAATTTCTGATGCGATTTTAGATGAAATTTTAAAGAAAGATAAAACTGCCCGCGTCGCGTGCGAAACATATATTACGAGGGGACTTGTGATTGTAGGCGGCGAAATTACCACACGCACTTGGGTAGATGTAGAACAAATTGCGCGCGACGTAATAAAAAATATCGGTTACGACGACGCCAAATACGGTTTTAACTACAAAACCTGCGCCGTAATTAACGTCATCGGCAAGCAATCGCCCGACATCAGCCAAGGGGTTGACGTGGGCGGTGCGGGAGACCAGGGCTTAATGGTGGGTTATGCCGTGGACGAAACGATGGAATATATGCCATTGTCTTTGGTGCTTTCGCACGAAATCTTAAAGAATTTGGAAAAAGCACGCCGAACGAAAATGCTCCCCTATTTAGGCCCGGATGCAAAAAGCCAGGTAACGGTGGAATATGTGGACGGCAAGCCCGTGCGCGTGGATACAGTAGTGGTTTCCACCCAACATACCGAAGATATTTTGGATAGAACAGGCAGTAAAATTACCGAAAAATCTAAAAAAGAAATTGAAGCCGCGGCCATTATTCCGGCTGTTAAAAAATGGATTGATAAAGATACTAAAATCTATATCAACCCGACAGGAAAATTTGTTATCGGCGGGCCCCAGTCCGACACCGGGCTTACCGGGCGTAAAATTATCGTGGATACCTACGGCGGCCGCTGTCCGCACGGCGGAGGAGCCTTCTCCGGCAAGGACCCGACCAAGGTGGACCGCTCCGCGGCATATATGGCGCGCTACATTGCCAAAAATATTGTAGCCGCTAAACTTGCCAAAGAATGCACGGTACAAATCGCGTATGCTATCGGGCGCGACGAACCCGTCGGCTTTTATGTAGATACGGACGGCACAGGCATTATGCCCGACGAAAAACTGGCGCAAATTGCGCGCAAGATTTTCCCGATGACTCCGCGCGGCATTATTGAATATTTCAAACTGCGCAATCCTATTTACCTGCAAACGGCATCTTTCGGACACTTTGGCCGCAAAGAATTGCCGTGGGAAAAGACGGATAAAGTAAGTGCCCTTCAAAAAGCGGCAAACTAATTTAAAGCCCCGTGCAAGCGGGGCTATTTTTTATCAGGAGGAATTTTTACAATGTTAAAATCTCGCGTACAAGAAGCCACCGCTCTCCACAAGCGCGGCTATAACTGCGCACAAGCGGTGGCTTGCACTTATTGCGGGCTGCTAAATATGAGCGAGACCGACGCCCTGCGCGCAATGGAAGCCTTTGGCGCCGGAATTGCGGCCAGCGGGGCCACCTGCGGAGCCGTGTGCGGGCTCTTAATGCTGGCCGGACTAAAAAACAGCAACGGAAACCCGAACGACCGCTCGGGCCGCGGAAGCACCATAAAACTAGGCCAACAACTTATGACCCGCTTTAAGGAGTGGAACGGCTCAACCGTCTGCCGCGAATTAAAAGGAATAGAAACGGGCAAGGTCTTGCGCAGTTGCCAAGGGTGTATTGCCGATGCAGCCAGACTGGCCGAAGAAATGCTTTTTGACGGGGTTTTTGAACCATATGCCCCGCGCACGGAGGAAGAATAAATGAAAAAAGTTTGTATGATTTTAACAGACGGATTTGAAGAAATTGAAGCAGTAGGCACTTACGCTATTTTGCGCCGGGGCGGGCTGAGTGTGGATATTTATTCCTTGCTTGACCAAGATGCCACCGGACGATTTGGCCTTACCTGTACAAAATTGAATCTGTTTTCCCAACTAAATGCGGACGCCTATGCGGCCCTGGTTATTCCCGGCGGGCCGGAATACAAAGCCTTGGAAGCAAGCCCTGCCGTACAGGCTCTGATTAAAACTTTTATAGAAGCAGGCAAAGTAGTAGCCGCCATTTGTGCAGGCCCCACCTTACTGGGCCACGCAGGGTATTTAAAAGGCAAAAATTATACTTGCTTTACCTCTATGAACGAGGACTTCGGCGGCATTTATCACGATGACTATGCCGTAACGGACGGCAATATTGTTACGGGCAAAAGTGCGGCCGCCACGATAGACTTTGCCTTTGCGGTGCTAGAAGCCGTCGCCGGGCAAGAAACCGCCAACAAAACCAAAAAGGAAATTTACTACAAGTAATTATAACTTGCCAGAGAAAAACCCCGCTTAAAAGCGGGGTTTTTTATATCTTAAAAAACAACGGTTAGCATCATTTTAAACTGTTCTTTGCCATACACCGCGTGCGGGTGGCGGGCCGGCATTAAAATTGCTTCCCCTGCCGACAGTTCGTGCTTTACGCCGTCTATGGTTACCTCGCCTTTGCCGTCCAGGCACAATACCAAGGCGTCGCCGCCCGATTCGTGCGTGCTGATTTCTTCGCCCTTATCAAAGGCAAACAGCGTAATGCTTACCGCGCCGTTTTGCACCAAGGTTTTGCTGACAATCTGCCCGGGCTGGTACGATACTTGGTCTTTAAGTTCTATGGCCGAAGCCACAGGAATATTCTTCATAAAAGTTCCCCCCTTGTGAATATATTACAAGAAAAAATAATTTTTGTTGACTACAAAAAAGGATTAAAAAAGGCGGCTCTCGCCACCCTATTTATAAAAAAATATTTTTTGGTTAAAACTAAAACCGCAAGGACAAGGACGCTTCCGCGCCTAAACCGTAATAGGCATAGTTGGCGGCTAAACTTAAATCCAAGTACGACGGCAATTTAAAGTTAAAACCCGCCGTAGCGCGCGCCGTGGCGGCGTGTTCGTGCGTGCCAATAAGTTCGGGGGCCAGCATAGCCTGGTTAATATTAAGCGTGGTATAATCTACCCCGCCGCCCACATACGGCACAAAATATTTAAACTTCATAGACAGCACCAAACTGGCATTATAATGCGCGGCAGAAAAATCACGCGCGCTCGCGCTATGGGCCGCTACCACCAACATAGGTTGAAAGGAACCTAACATTTCGTTCGGGCGGGTAATCCCCCAGCGCAGACCGCCGCCGGCAATCGTCAACCCTTGGTAACTGCTCGCGCGGATAAACCCGTCAATACGAAACGGCATCCCGATATCTGCCTGCAACCACGGATACTCCACCGAACCGACTTCGTCGCGGTCGCCCAAGGCGGTATGTTGTTGGGTGGCTCGGTCCTCACCGTTACCTTTACTCATTTTAAAAACCATACTGGCACGGGGGCCGATTTGAAATCCCCCCCATCCCAAAATACGGCCCGTAGTATAAGTGCCCGAGCCGATAATGCCGCCCAAGTCCTTCGTAAAAGCACGGACGTTTTGCTGGGTTACGTTCGCGCCGAAATCGTCCCAAATATTGCGGGCAAACGCGCCCGGAGCGCACAGAAACAACGCCGTCAAAACCAAAACCAGTTGCTTTACTTTCATTTGTAACCTCTATATAAAAATTAAAATCGTTATTTGATAAGCGCCACTTCGTCGCCGGATTTTACCCGCCCGGCAAGTGTACCGCCCGCCAGTTCCAACGTATAGCGCGAGCCGCGCACAAAGCGGCTAAAACGCCACGGCTTCATTTGCTCCGCCACATACAACACGCGCCCGTTTTTATCAAAAAATACGGCATCTATCGCAAAGCGCATAAAGCAAGTGTGTATCTGCGGACAAGGGTCCAGCAAAAGCCCTTTTCCAAACGCAAGCCCCCGCCGGAACATCAAACCTTTTAAGCGGGTCCAATACGAATTTGCCATTTCTATTTCTTGCGCCAGCGTTTCGCCGGTGCGTTTTAATACGCACTTCATTTTTCTTCCTGTGCGCGGGCCGATAACAACTGTTCGGTACGCGCTCGTAATGTTTTATCCAAAAATACAAAATGCTCCGGCGCAACTACGCCAAAACCTTCCTTATTTTGAAATATTAAAAAAGTAACCAGCCATTTTTCATCGTAAGCCACCTCGGCAATCCACATACCGGGGCGAGTTTTGGCCGGGCGGAACCCGTGTATGGAAATTTCGCCTTCATCTGCCGTTTGTCGGCAAGAGGCCGGACACTTTTTTAACATCTCAAAAGTATCTTTGGTAAGCACGCGGATATTGGCATATTTTCCGCGGGCAAGCGGCAGAACCGGTTTACCCTCTTGGCTAAGCGTAATATCTGCCACCTTAAACAAAGAACCGTACTGCAAGGTAAAAGCGCATAGCCCCGACGAGGCCCACAAACACAGCCCCAACAGGACTATGCGCTTATAAAACATTAGGCTGCCACGCGTTCAACGTAGTTGCCGGTGCGGGTATCCACCAACACTGTATCGCCTTCGTTGATGAAAAGCGGCACTTTGATTACAGCGCCGGTTTCCAAGGTGGCTTCCTTGGTGGTGTTAGCGACGGTGTCGCCCTTTACACCCGGAACGGTGGAAGCAATTTTAAGCGGTACTTTAATCGGAAGTTCCACATTAAAAAGTTGGTTGTTAATATAAATGCCGATAGCATCCATATTATCTTTTAAATATTTGCTCAAATCGCCCAATTTTTTAAGGGGCACTTCAATTTGGTCGTAGGTTTCCGCGTTCATAAAGGTAGCCATATCGCCATTGGTGTACAAATATTGGAAGGGGCGTTTTTCAACTTCCACTTCTTTGAATTTGTCTTCGGGGCGGTAGGCCGTTTCAATTACGGACCCGGTGTGAATATTGCGCAATTTCACACGAACGACGGCGCGGGCCTGGCTTTTGCGGTGGTGCTGAAATTCAATAATTTCTACCAACTGACCATTTTCGTCTTCAAAAATAAGACCTTCACGAAATTCTGTCGTACTAAGCATTTTTATTACCTCTTTTCGGGCCAAAGCCCAAGAATCTATTTGTGCGTCAATTTTTTGGAACCGTCCTTGGTAAGCAGATAACTGTCTTCCAAGCGGATACCCCAGCGCCCGTCAAAATAAATGCCGGGCTCCACGGTTACTACAAAGTTTTCCTCCAACTCATCCGGCGCGCCGGAGCGCAAAATCGGACGGTCGTGCACCACCAGGCCAATCGCGTGGCCCGTAGTGTGGAAAAATTCCTTTCCATACCCGGCGGCTTCTATTACGCTGCGGGCGGCGCGGTCAATATCTCCCGCGGCCACCCCGGGGCGCAAGGCTTTTACACCTGCCGTACGGGCTTTGTCCACAATGTTCCAAATCTTTTTGTATTCGGCCGGCTCTTTCTTGCCGTGCCACCAACTGCGCGTCATATCCGAGCAGTACCCTTCGTAAAAACAGCCGAAGTCCATTAACACGGGTTCCTCCGCCTTCAACTTGCGCGTTTTACTGGCGGTATGGTGGGCATCAGCCGTATTTTCGCCAAAACACACAATGTTAAAGGGAACAGAATCCGCCCCGCGGCTAATCATCGCCACCGCCATTAAAATCCGCACCTCATCTTCGGTCATACCGGTTTTAATCTGCGGAAAAACTTCGTCAAACGATTGGGCGGCTATTTTGCAGGCTTTCTTTATGCGGGCGACTTCGTCATCATACTTTTTAAGGCGCATTTCGCCAATCAGCCCCTCGGCACGGCAAAGGCCGCTGTCCAAAAGTTTCTGCCCTGTCGCCAAGTCCACCAAGGCCGGATCAAAGGCTACGGTATTTAACCCGCGCTTTTTGATTTCGGCTAAGGCTCCGTCCAACATTCCACCGAAAGGAACGATAACCGTTTTTAAAAATTTGGCGGCGGAAACCATTTTGCTGGCAATTAACTGTTTGGTTACGCACCAAGCCTTGTTGGGCGTAATCAAAAAGACCGCCTCTCCGGCGGAAAGTTCAATGCCGGACAAATAGCGCTGCTCCAACGGGTCAGCGGTTAAATAACCGTCCAACCCCGCCTGTTTGAGCACGCGGCGGAAATCGCACATCCGTTTTTGGGAAAAATCTTTGGCTGCCATATTATTTCTTCGTTAAAATTTCAGCGCCGGTTTTGGTTACTGCCACAGTGTCTTCCAAACGCACACCATATTTGCCCGGCAAATAAATACCCGGTTCCACGGTTACAATATTTCCTTCTTTTAAAATAGCGTCAGAGTGTTGCGCGTTGTACGGTTCCTCGTGGATTTCCAACCCCACGCCGTGCCCCGTGCCGTGCGTAAAATACGGGCCGTATCCGGCGGCTTCAATTACCGCGCGGGAGGCTCCGTCCACAACCTTGCACGCTATGCCGATGCCTACTTTTTGGATACCCGTTTTGCGGGCGGTATCGGTGATTTCCCAAATTTTCTTGTATTCGGCCGGCTCATTGTTGCCGTGCCACCAACTGCGCGTCATATCCGAGCAATAGCCCTTATACAAACAACCGAAATCAACCAAAACCGCATCTTCTTCTTTGAGTTTTGTATCGCCGGTTTCGTGGTGCGGGTTGGCGGAGTTTGCGCCAAAGGCCACAATCGTATTAAACGAAGTGGAGGTAGCACCGTGTTCACGCATAAATTTTTCCATTTCCGCGGCCACTTCGCACTCGGTCATACCCGTTTTTACGCGCGGCAAAATGTATTCATACGCCAAGTAAGCAATACGGTTGGATTCGCGCATTACTTTCAACTCTGCTTCGTCCTTGGTTTTGCGCAGTTCGGTAATAAAACTGGGTTGTTGCACCAAACCGTTTTTTAACATTAATTCACCGTTTAAAAACGATTCCTTTTCCGCATCAAAACCTACATTTTTAAGCCCCAATTCTTTGACCTTTGCTACCGTAGCGGCCACACGGTTTTCCCCGCCGATAACTTCCATATACGGGGCAAACTTGCTAAACGGCTCTACATACAGTTCGCGCGTAAAACACACAATGCCTTTTGGATGAATTAAAAAAACAGATTCATTTGGGTAAAAAAAGAAATTGCTCAAATAAAATTGGTCTAAATTGTTGGTAACAACCAGGCCGTCCAAGTTGTTTTCTTGCATTAATTTTTTAAGTGCGGAAAAGCGGTCCGCCGTTACAATACTTTCAGCCATTATACTTCCCTCCAAAACCTCTATACAGATATCATAACAATTTTACAGCGCGTTCACAATTATTAGTTTTCGCGCGCGTAGGAGAATATTGCGGTAAAACCGCGCCAGAATATAATATAATAATGGAAGTATGCCACAATATGCGTTTTTAAAAAAATTTCTGCTGGGCGCACTTTTAGCGTGCGTTCCGTTTGCGTTGCAGGCGGAGGTGTTTACGTCTAATGACGGTGCGTTTACACTGGATATGCCTGCGGGTTGGAAACAGGTGCAAAACACGCCCGCCGCCACGGTTCTTTCCTTGCAAAAAGGCTCTTCCCGTTTGGATATTAAAAGCGTTCCCTGCACCACAGAAACCTGCATTGAACAAAAAATAAACGCGGATTTGGCCGATGTAAAAAGCAAAAAAATGAAAGTAGTAGAAAATTCCTACACCGGGGAAGAAATTAAACGCATTGAATTTTCCACCGGCGACCCGTTTTTTTACATCAGTTTTTTTACACCCAAAAATGATTTTAGCGCAGGCTATTTTTTGATTGACTCTAAGGCCTATTCCATTTTAGCCAAGGAACTTACTTATGCGGAAACGGACCTGGTGTTTTCGTTTATTTCCCCTGTTGAAAAGTCTGTGGCAAAGCCCTTGGAAATAGATATAAAGGACCCCCGCGCCTACGACATTACGGCATTACCCACCGTGCACGAGGAAACATTAGAAGAAACTTTCGTCGCCCCGGTGGAGGAAACGGCCCCGCAAGAGCCTGCCCCCGTTAAGGCCAAAAAGCCGGCTGTCTCTTTCACTGCCAAACTCAAAAAGGTATTAATCTCTTTAAAAGGCAAAACGCTGTTATCTAAAAATATGCCGCCGTATGTGCGCCAATTGGGCCGCGGGTTTGACATATTAGCGGTATTGGGAGTTTTATTTATTTTCCTTCTTATAGGCAGCGGCTGTGTGCGCCCCTTCCTGCGCAAAGGGGTCCATTTGCCCCCCGCCAACCCCAACTCACTTTACCCCATTTGGTTCAAACGCCTGTACGGTACGCCTTCGCTCATTTTCCGCGCAAAAGACAACCAAGGCAACACGCTTATTTCACTGTCCTCGCGGTGGGATAGTTTATTTTTATTCTCCGGGCTGGCCTTAATTGTGCTATCCTTTGCGGTGCTGGCTGTTGCCGGGCTGTGCGAACAAACGAACGTGCTTCCCGTTTCCAACTTTGTGTATAACACGGTTTACTCGGCCTGCTCGCTCGTTATTCCGTTGGGCGGGATTGTGTTTTTTTGCGGGTTGGTATGGTCCCAGTTGGTCCTGCGCGAAATTACACTTTTTGACCGCAAGGGCCAAAAAGCCGCCATTATTTTGCAAAAAGGTTTCGGGCTGAAAAACGAGCGGTACGAGATTTATTTTGCCCGCTCCAAAGATGTACTGGTCGTTACCCGCAAGCGCTTTTCTTTCCGCCGGGATTGGCGGTTGTTTACGCGCGAAGGGGCGGCATTGGCACACTTGGCAGAGCCTAGTTTGGTTAGAGCCCTTTTACGCAAACTGTTCGGGCATTTGTGGGGCGTTTTGCGTGCCGATTATGTGATAAACGGCGCGATGGATGCGCAAGGTTCCCTGCAAAATACACACACTCCGTTTGACAGTTTTGTCTGCAACATAGACAAACCGCAAGCCATTAACGCGCGTGATTTATTAGCGGTTTCCCTGCTGATAAACATCCGCGACCGCGATAAATGGTATCCGTGGTTTAACTGATTTTAGTAACGTAAAAAACCCCGCTTACTGCGGGGTTTTTTAGAAATTTCCCATACCTGTTCATAAACCATAAACGGCCCTTTTTATTACCGTCCTCCTCCGCCACCGCCACCACAACCGCCGCCGGAAAATCCGCCTCCGCCAGAGCCGCTGCCGGACGAAGCCATAGCCCCGCCCAGAGAGCACGACAACGCCCCCAACCCGCCCACATTGTGCAGATACAGTCCACGCGAGCGGACGGTCTTTTCAACCATTTCGGCAGATAAGGTACGTTCAAAATAGGAAATCCATTTCTTTTCCACGCCCAGTGCATAGGCATAGGGTAAATAATCGCAAAATATTTTTTCCGCATCAGTCGGATTGGAGGCGGCCACTCTTCCCCCTTCACCGATTTTTAGATATTCTTTAAAGCCCTCTATTTGGTCCATTTTTTGCCGCCCCACACGCGTATAGGCTTTAATCCACCAAGCAAAAAAAGAGCCCGAAACACCCACAACCACCACACCTACAAGCACAGGGAAAGCCTCAATTTCCCGCAAAACAGAAAAAAACATAGGCGCAACAAACAAGACAAAAATACCGGCATAAAGCATCATAAACCAGTTTTTTAAAGCAGACAGCGGCACCCATATAGCCAACATCATAAAAAACGCAATCGGAAGCAGCAAATCCATCCCGCCCAGGTCAAGCAACAAGTACGCAAAATATCCCAAAACCAGATAAGTAGGAATCGTCCACAGCAGATTTTCGGAAAAATACTGTACCTTTACCGCTTTTAATTTTTCTTGCAGTTCTTTTCCCGCTTTTACAAAGGTTCTCTGAAAGTCCTGGCTGATGGGCACAGATTTTTGTTTGCCGGGAAACAAAGTATTGAAAACAGCCGTTTCTTCTTCTGCCAAAACAGGCATTTCTTCCTGCGAAAATACCAAACGTTTCAGTGTATATTCACGCGCAAAAAAGTCCTTTTTTTCCTGTATTTTTATTACACCTTTCACCGCCAAACTAACCAGTACCACCGGGAACAAATTGTCCATTTTCCCATAGCGGTACACATACCCCACCTGCGCCGGGGAAAGCCCTTCGGGCGGCTCAAACTGCCGCAGCACGCGCGCCTGCGGGTCTCTGCCTACGCGGTTCCACGCCCATAAATAATATACCCAAAGCAAAACCAACAGCAAGCCCACTGCGCCCCAGCCATACGGGTCCAGTAAAATATCCTTCCACGTTTTGACGGGAGGCATAATAAGCCCTTTGGCAAACGGCACCGCCACGGTAAAACCATTATAAGGCTGCAAAGGGCGGGTCGTCCAAAAGGAAAGGTTTTCAAAGTTCCCCGTTGCCTCATTTTCCCGACTGCCATAAGCACCCGTATATAGGGAAATGCGGCTTTCGTCCACCTGTGCGCCTGCGGGCAAGCGGAGCGAAAACGTCGCCGTTCCTATGGGAAAGTTCCACCCGTTTCCGGTTATGTTCCAATAAAATTCGTCATACCCGTCAAAAAAGCGAATCACATTCGCCATAGAATAAACCAAGCGGTAGGTATGCGGGCCGGGCGCAATATAATTATCATCACCAAAATTTATGCGCAGGTTTTTATCCGCGCGCTCGGTAAAATACGGGTGCGGTACTCCGTCCATTGTCAAAGATTCTATTTGTACGGGATTTTTGCGTGAAGAAGGCAACTCGCGGTAGATGCCGCGGCGGATTTGGCGGTGTTCCGCCACGACGGAAATTTCTTCCTCTATCCGCACGGTGGCATTGGTATTTACCCAAGCCGTAGAGTTAAAGCGCGTAATCCGCTCATCCGCCCAAGCGTTCACGCTAAATAAAAATACAGCAAACAAAAGGATTATTTTATTCTTCATTTTTTTATTGTAGCAATTTTTCAACCCTGCGCAGACGGGCTAATTTTGATATCCTATATTAAGATATGAAATATTTTTACTTACTCATTTTTCTCTTTTTCCCCCTTTTCTCCGGTGCGCAAAATTTGCAAACTTATGTGCAGGCGAGATTGCAACACCCTGTTTTGAACGGGGCTTGGTGGGGTGGTTACGCCGCCTATGACAATGCGGAAATTTTTTCCGTTCAGGCAGATGCCCGCTTTACTCCGGCCTCTACCTTAAAACTTTTAACTACCGCCGCCGCCTTGGAAATGCTGGGGCCGCACCACCGCTTTCAAACAAGATTATATGCACAACATAGGCCTGATGAGCGCGGGATATTGAACGGAAACCTGTATCTGCAAGGCGGCGCGGACCCCACCCTGGGCTCCACCCGCGTAACCGGCGGAGAAACGTGGCAAGATGTGGCCGCCCGTTGGGCGCGCGCCGTCAAACGGGCAGGTATCACGCGTGTGGAAGGCAGCATTATCGCTGACGAATCCGCCTTTGAAGGGCCGTCTATTCCCAACAAAGTCAACTGGGAAAATATCGGCAATTATTATGCCGCACCCGCCAGTCCGCTGTGCTTTAACGACAATTCTTTTGAAATTCACTTTAAACCACAGCCCCGCGCGGATAAACCCGCCGAAGTGGAAAAAACGGTTCCGCAAGTGCCGGGCCTCACCCTAAAAAGTTTTGTAACTACCGACGGAAAAACCAAAAAAGACAATGCCTATGCTTACGGCGCCCCCAACCAGTACGAAATGGAACTCTACGGCACAATTCCTACTAATTTTATGGGATTTTCCATTAAAGCGGCCTTACCCAATCCGGCGCAGTTTGCGGCCGAAGCCTTGCACAATGCCTTGCGCGCCGAAGGTATAGCCGTTGGCGGGCGGCCGTCTGCCACGCAAACCGGCCCAGATTATACCCAAATGCAACTGCTGGACACCTACGAATCACCCGAATTGAAAGACATTGTGGGTATTGTAAACAAGCGGAGTTTTAACCTGTATGCCGAAATGCTTTTGCGAAATTTAGCCTTACACGCCGGGAAAAAAGGCAGCGTGCAAAACGGATTAAACGAACTGTATGCGTTCCTCAAAAAGAATCATTTAGCAGACGAAAAAACAGCCGTTTTATATGACGGGAGCGGCCTGTCGCGCGATAATATGCTCACGCCGAAAACGCTGGTAAACACGCTTTTATTTATGACCAAGAGCCCAAATTTCCCCTATTATTATAATTCATTAGCCACGCCGGACGACCGCGGAGATTTGCTTCTTTTGCGCCGTTTTTTAAAACCGAAAAAGAAGGTGCAGGAAGTGCGTGTAAAAGGAGGCACGATTGACGGAGTAAAAGCCTTGGCGGGTTATACGCACGACAAGGACGGCCGTTTAATCGCTTTTGCATTAATGGCCAACAATTTGGCCTCCAAGGACGAGGCCCTTTTTCGTATTCACGAGGATATTATTAAGCATTTACTCGCACTGCCGGAGTAAACTAAAAACAATCGCCCTTTTTGAAACTAATGATTGTTCCGGTTTCCCATAAGCACTACAACCCGCCAACATAACTATTTTACTTATAAAAATTGCCGTCCCTGCGCCTTTTACAACAGAGCAAGGACGGCAATTTTTAGTTTTTCCGCAAAAAGAGTTTCCTTCTAATTTCCGGTTACACTAATGGTTTTCCATTTGCCTTGCCACACGCGCCACACCATCAGCACAGCCGTCAGCGCGGCATAAAACGTCAGCCAGCTCCATACCCAAAATACGGATAATTTCAAGCGGTACACAATCAGCCACGTCCCCGGGATTAACAACCCCCACGCGCAAAATAACATCACATACATATAAAATTTGGTGTCCCCCGCGCCGCGCAGGGTTTCGCCGAAGATTAGATAAGTGGCATCAAACAGCACAAAGCAACTCATCAGTTTCATCAGCGGATAAGTTTTGGCGGTAATTTCCGCCGCATTGGGCGAACCCGCCGGCACAAATAACCCGATAAAAACAGGTGCAAAAAAGAAGAAAACAATTCCCACGGTGCCTGCATACAGGTAGCCTAATTTGCACGCGTTTTTAAGCACTTTCAACGTCAAATCCGGGCGTTTTAATCCCTGGTATTTGCTCGCCAAAATTTGGATACCCATCCCAAGCCCCAAAATTACCATAAACACTACGGGCTGCATAGACATTACAATATTGCTGGCTTCCAAAGACAGAACGTCAATACTCCCCACCATAAACGTAAAAAGCGTAAAGGACAAAATATCCATTAAAAAGCCAAAGCCGTTGGGCAGGCCAAAGCGTACCAAACGCGCAAAAACAGGCTTATAAAACCCGGCCAGACGGCGGATTTTAAACTCGCGCCGCACGCGCCCCGCACAAATAAGCGTGGCATAAATAATCGTCATAGCACCGCAGCCGATAATCGTCGCCCACGCCGCACCGACAATGCCCATTTCGGGGAACCCCAACTTGCCGAAAATCATAATATAATCCAGCACAATATTTACGACGTTACCGGCCAGAGAGGCCCACATCGGCACTTTGGTTTGCCCGCGCCCGCTAAAAAAACTGGCAAGCGCACTATTAATAACCGTCAGACCGCCGAAGAGATTTAACAAACTAAAATATTTTATTTCCAACCCGCGCACAGACATATCGTGCCCGAAGGAATTAATCAGGCCTATACCCAGCGGGGTAAGAGCCGCCAGCAACACAGAGGACAGCACCGCCAGCAAAATGCCCTGCCACAAGGATATCGTAACAGAAGCATATTTCTTTTTGGCATAATATTGCGAAATAAAAACGCTCGTATAACTGGCCAGCCCCATAAACATAGAGGAAAACGTCATCGCCAACACGCCTGCGGGCACACAGGCCGCCAAAGCCTCGTGCGAGTGCCAGGATAAAAACATCCTGTCCGCAAACTGCATAATTACCTGCGCGGCCATCGTTACGATAAGAGGGTAGGACAAATGCCACAACTCACCCAGCGAGGCTTGTTTATACATCTTTTTCATTTTACAACACACTCCAAAATACTGCCGTAAGGGCACAAAAAACCCCGCAACCTTACGGCCGCGGGGTTTATAAAGTCTTTCAAAAAATTACAGTTTGACGACTTTAACGGCTTTCGGGCCTTTTTCGGATTCCACGACTTCGAATTCAACTTCTTGACCTTCGGCCAAGGTTTTGAAACCGTCGCCCTGAATTTCCTGATAGTGTACAAAGAGATCTTTAGAACCATCTTCGGGGGTTACGAAGCCGTAACCTTTCTGGTCGTTAAACCATTTAACTTTTCCTTTAGGCATTTTACTTGTTACTTCCTTTTATAATTTACGGGTACTTAAACTTAATAAGTACCTACAATTATTATACTATAAATTAGGAAAAATGGTGCAAATATTATTAAATTTTTTTGGTACACTCTTTTCAAAAGGGTATAATTTATTTTATGAAATTAATGGAGGCCGTTCCAAATTTTTCCGAAGGTCGCCGCACGGACGTGATAAACACTATCGTCCGGAGGGTGGCTGACGTTTCGCGAGCCAAGGTGCTAAACGTAGATTCCAACGCGGACGCAAACCGCACCGTACTGACGTTAGCGGGCGAAGCGCAAGAGGTGCGCAAAAGTGCGCTGGAACTTTTTAAAGCCACTCGCGAACTGTTGGATATGCGCACCCACCACGGCGCGCACCCGCGCTTGGGGGCGGTGGACGTATGCCCGTTTGTGCCGATTGCCGATATGACCCTGGCCGAAGCCGCCGCCGAAGCCCGCCAACTTGGGCAGCAGGTGGCAAAATTAAATATTCCCGTTTACTTTTATGAGAAAAACGCTCCCACGCCCGAACGCCAAAATCTGGCTTTTTTACGCCGGGGAGAATATGAGAGTCTGCCTAAAAAATTGCAAGAACTTCCCCCCGATTTAGGTCCGCAAACTTACACGGAAAGTGTCGCTAAAACAGGAGCAAGTGTCATTGGCGCGCGCAACTTTTTGCTTGCGTACAATATTTCTTTAAACACTACCGATATAGCCCCCGCCAAACAAATCGCCGCGCTTTTGCGCGAGAAAAACGGCGGGCTGAAAGCCGTAAAAGCCATCGGCTGGCTGATGCCCGGCTACCAAGCGGCACAGGTATCCTTTAACTTAACCGACTTTTACAAAACAGGTATGGCAGAGGTCTTTGAAGCGTGCAGACGGGAAGCCGGAAAACTGGGATTATCCGTAACCGGGAGCGAACTTATTGGGCTTACACCGTTAGAAGCCCTCTTGCGTGCGGGCCGCTTTTACGCACCCATACCAACCGATGAGAACACACTCATCCAAAAAGCCATTACACAATTAGGCTTAAATAATATCCGTCCGTTTTTCCCCCGCGAAAAAATTTTAGAATACCGATTGGCAGACGAAAAAATATCCCGCTGACAGCGGGATATTTTTTACAAACAGCAAAGTTTTTGCCACAATTCCACATATTTACCGGGCGAAATTTCCTCGGGCCGTGCCGTAGGTTTTACCTTGCAATCGGCTAACACCATTGTTATCTTTTGTTTATCATACCCCGCCAACGACCAGGAATTAAACAAGGTTTTGCGCTTATGCAAAAAAGCGGCGGTAACTAATTTGTTAAAAGACGGCCATTTTTCACTTGGCACCGGGCTATTGTTCAAGCGCATAAACGCGAGCACCATACTTTCCACCTTCGGCGGCGGATTAAAGCAGCCGCGGCCCGCCTTGCAAATAGGACTAATCTGCGCACGCAACTGGCTGAAAACAGACAAGGGGCCATAGCCCTGTTCGCCCGCACGGGCGCGGATACGCTGTGCCTGCTCTTTTTGGAACATAAATACCGCCGCCTGGAAATGCAGGCAAGAGAGCACTTTATCCAAAATATCTGCCGCATCAATATAGGGCAAATTGCTAACAAACAGCGTAGGGCGCGGAGCCAGTTTTTCTAAATCTGCCTGTAAAAAATTCTGTCTCAAAATTTTTACGCCCGCAGATTCTGGTAAATTTTTCCGCAAATATTTTTCCATTTCAGGATCAATTTCCACTACGGTAAAATTTCTGCATCCCCGGTCAATTAAGCGTGCGGTAAGCGCCCCTTTGCCCGGGCCGATTTCCACCAGATTTTCGCTTTTTAACAGGAGGGCCGCATCTATAATTTGGTTGATTACGTTCTCGTTAATTAAAAAATGTTGTCCGTATTTTTGCATATCACTCCGCCAATACCTTTAAATTCCGTACGGCAATTTTATTCTTAGGCTCCAAACGCAAGGCACGTTCGTAATGGGTGCGGGCTTCATCATCCTGCCCGGCCACCACGGCAGCCGTACCTAACCCCAGCCACGAGAGCACATCTTGCGGGTTTTTGTTTTGCGCCGCCAAAAAGGCTTGCGCGGCTTCGCCGCTGTTCCCGCGCGCCAAGGCGGCCACACCCATTAGCAGTTCGCATAGGTTATCCGGCGCACACACGGACAAGGAGTCCTGCAATTCCGCCGCCGCGTCCTCTACAAAAAAAATCCAAGTCCGCCCCATCACCCACAAGCCCATATCGTTGCCCACAATGCGCGGGTCATACACAGCCTTGGGTGCGGTTAAATTATTTTGCGTCAATGCCGAGGGCGAAGCAAAATCCACCGTCCTTCCTTGCATAGACAAATTAACATTATACTTTCCGCTCCCCGCTAAAACAGCCTGTTCCAACCCGGAAATTAAATTATCTATTTGCTGTTGGCGTTCCTCCGCGGTGGTTTCCGGCAGTGTAAACATACGCTTAAAAGCGCGGGGCGCAAGGCCGTCCTGCGCGGCATTTTCCGGGCGCAGAGTTTGATAAGCCTGTTCAAAGGTTTGCCCGCGGCGGGTTGTATTTTTGGGGGCGGAAGAAACAGGGTTATACTCCAAAGAGACCTCTATGTTTACCGCCTTGGAAGCAGAAACCTTTTCAAGTCCCTTTTTAAAATCTTCAATCCGCTCTTTAAAGTCCTCTGCCGAGCGGCCACTCGCGCGATACACCGCATTTAATGCCAGTCCCTCCGATTTAAAGCGGGTAATGGAAAAAGCCTCTGCCAGTACCTCGCGCGCCTTTTTTTTATTCCCTTGCTTAGCCAATAAAAACGCATAGCGCAACCGCGCCACATAATCACCGGGTTTTGTATGCACGGCCTTTTTGTAATATTTTAAGGCTTCTTGCGGACGGTTTAATTTTTCTTCCAAGGCCCCTAAACTTAACTGCGCGTCCTCATATAATGGAAATAAGCGCAAGGCTTTTTTAAAAGATTCTTCGGCCTGTTCGTCCCGGCCCATACTTTCGTAAAGCGTACCCAACTGGTAATGGTACAGCGGTTCTTGCGGGGCCAGTTCCACCGCCCGGCGGAAATGTTCCAATGCCTTTTCCCAGTTTCGTTCCACCGCATAGGTGGAGCCTAAATTCATATGCGTATCGGCTTTATTTTCATCTAGCGAATTGGCCTGCAAAAAATATTCCTGCGCTTGTTTTACATCCCCTTTCCACCCGGCGGCAATGCCAAGCAACTGGTAAGACAGGGGATTTTTAGGGTCTAACCGCTGTGCTTCCTTATATTCGCTGACGGCTTCCTCCACCTTTCCGCTCCAATAAAGAGAAGCCCCCAATAGTAAATACGGCAAAGGCGATTTGGCATTTTTGATGACCGCGCGCGCAAAACTGTCCGTGGCTTCCTTATACCGCGCCCGGCTCATTTCGTCCATACCGCGCCGCATATCCGCCGCCGATTGCTCCAACATCATACGGTCCCACACCGTTTGAGAATAATCGGTTTTGATTTCCTCTTTGCCAAACGAAAACGGAAAAAAGGCACACAGCGGCCCGGCAGGCACAATCAAAAGCCCTGCCGTCATTAAAAAGGGTATCAAAAGCCTCTTGTACTGCATATGTATATGATAAATAAAAAACAGGGAGTTGGGCAAACCTTAGTGTTCCAGATTGCGGCGCAGCGTTTGGATACGTTCTTGGATATAGTTGGAAGCATCCACAGACAGCGGAGAGTTTTTGCCCTGCACAATGTGCATAGAGAGTGCGCGCTCAAACCACAAAAGCGCCTTAGAATCGTCCTTGGGCACCCCATCGCCGGCCTGGTACATTTCTGCCGCTTGTAACATTACCCCGCAGTCCTCGCCTTTGTTAGCCATTACCACCGTCCATTTAAAGGCCAAGGGATAATATTCGCGTCCTTCCTCCTGGTAAAGCATCAACAGGCGGTAGCGGGCTTCTTCGTCGCCGTTGGAAGCAAGCCGGTCCCATTGTTCGTACAAGGCACGGCGGCGCGCGGCAAAGTCAAAAAAATGCTTTATCTTATTCCACCAAGTATGCAAAGTAGCCGGTAGCATTTCGTTCTCCTTGTAGATATTGTACACTATATAAAAATATTTCGCTAGGGAGAACACGCTATGATACGCCTTGATACGACACCCGTTAAAACGCTCCTTTCCAAATCTAAAATTGCCGGCTTTGATTATGTTATAAACCCATATGTCGGTTGCCCGCACAAATGTATTTATTGTTATGCGGAATATATGCGCAAATTTAGCGGGCACAGCGAGGAGTGGGGTGAATTTCTGGACGTCAAACAATGTGAGACGCCCTTAAAGCCTGCAAAACTCTTTCGCACCAACGTAATGTTAAGTTCGGTAACGGACCCGTATAATGCCTACGAAAAGGATTACGAACTAACGCGCAAATTGTTAAAGCAACTCGTCTATTGCCAAGCCAAGGTGCATATCCTTACCAAATCGGCCCTGGCGGTGCGGGACATTGATTTATTTAAGCAAATGTACCAATGTGAAGTAGCATTTTCCTTTTCTTCGGCAGACGACTCCTTCCGGCAAGCCGCCGAACCAAGAGCCTCGTCCGTACAGGACAAAATAAATGCCTTAAAAATGTTGCACGAGGCCGGCATTTCCACCGCCGTAATGGTGGCACCGTTATTTCCCGGCATTACAGACTGGAAGAAAATTATAAATCTTACAAAACCTTATACAAACCGTTATGGGTTTGACAGTTTAAATATGCGCCCGGCATTTCAGAGCAAGGTCTTAGATTTCGTAGAGGGACACTACCCCGACGCTTTACCGCTGATGGGAGATATTTATATAAAGCAAGATACGTCTTATTGGACGAAACTCGCCAAAGAAATTACCCAATATTGCCACGGGCAAAATCTGCGGGCAGATATTTACTTTGGCTCTTTTGCCTCTTATTCCGGCGAATAGCCCACAAAAAAGCCCCCAACTAATGGGGGCTTTGTGCGTAAAATTTACTCGTTGGGCGGGTCATCAAAGCCCAGTTTCCAAGTAATGGCAAACCCGGCCGCCAGTGCCGTCAAAAACCCTAATCCGTAAAATATGGCACTATGCAAATTGGATAAAGCCAGAAACAAAACCAGCCCGGACACCCCAAACGGAATAGCCGAAGTAACGTGGAAGGCCGCCACCACCGCACCGCCCACGGCCGCACCTAAACACGCGCCGATAAAAGGTTTAAAAAGCGGTAAAGTTACACCGTAAATAAGCGGCTCCCCGATACCCAGCAAACCAACCGGCAAGGCCGTTTTTACAATCGTTTTCAAACGCGTATTTTGAGTCTTAAAGAAAACCGCCACCGCAGCCCCTACCTGTCCGGCTCCGGCCATACACAAAATGGGGAACAGCGGGTTCATCCCCAACATATCCACCAGTTGCTGGTGAATCGGCACCAAACTTTGGTGCACCCCCATCATGACAAGCGGCAAAAAGGTACCGCCCAAAAGCGCACCCGTCAGCCAACCGCCGCGGGACAAGGCTTTCTGCGTACACAAAGCCAACAGGTCCGAAAGTTCCCCCGCCACCGGCTGAATCAGCACCAAGGAGAAAAAGCCCACCACCAAAATAGTAAGCGTCGGCGTGATAAACATTTCCCAAGTGCCGGTAATAAAAGAACGCAAGCGCTTTTCAAACCAACTGCCCGCCAAACACACCAGAAGCACGGCAATCACGCCGCCCTTTCCCGGCATTAACGGTGAGCCAAAAAGCGTAATTTTAGCAAGAGCCGGCATATTTAAAATACCCGCAAAAGCCACGCCCAAAGCAGGAGTCCCGCCAAATTCTTTATTGGCGTTATATCCCACCACCGCGTTTAAATAGAAGAAAATCCCCTGCCCGAACACCGCCAGCAAACCCGCCGCATTGGGGCTGTCTGCCAGCAGCGTTTTAGCCAAAATATTGCTAATTCCCAATAACAAACCGCAGCCGATATAGGCCGGAATCAACGGCAGAAAAATATTTCCCACCACCGAGCATGCCTTGCTTAACCAACTGGAATAGCGTTTGCGTACAGCGGTTTTATTTTCCCACACTTCCCCCACCGCAGGAGCGGCCTCTTGTTGGGCCGGGGCTTGATAAATGGTATTGGAAAGCGGCGCAAAGTGGTGGCGTTCCTGAAAATAAGCCGCCAATTTTCCCGCCGTAGAAGGCCCCACAATCAACTGATGCTGTACCCCCGAATAAAAATATCCCGCCACATCCGGCACCTTGCGCAAAGCGTTGGGATGAACCAGGGCTTCGTCCTTTACCGTAAAGCGCAAGCGCGTCATACAGCAGCCCAGCGTAGCAATATTATCCGCCCCGCCCGTAGCCGCCAAAATTCCCTCATACATATTTTTTAAATCGGCAGGCATTTACTTTTCCTCCGTAGAAATAAATTCCCATTGGGCACTTACCGCATTGTAGCGTTCCATACGCCCGGTGTGAATATGAAAATACATCCCTTCCAAATTAAGCCCCCGTGCTTGCACGGCTTGCGCCACACACGGGATTTGTTTTAAATGGTCCAACTGGTCCAATACGTTATTTTTAATGGCTTCTTCCAAGGTGGCCCCGCGGTAAGAGGTATGCGTACGGTCCAACCACGCGCGGATTTCGGGCGTCAACTCCTCCAAATGTTGGAGTTTAGCAACCGCATTACAATCGCTATGCCCCAAAATAACAATATTTTGTACCTTTAAATTTTCCACCGCAAAACGCAAAGAGGCCATCATAGAAAAGTCCTCTTGGTCTATTTGGTTAAGCATATTGCGGTGCACGCAAATATGCCCGTCGTTCGTATTGAAAATGGCTTCGGGGCAGACCCGGCTGTCAAAACAACTGACCACCATTGAGTGCGGAGCCTGCGTATTTGCAATTTGCTCGGCGTGAATAGCGCAGAATCCGCGGCGGACCGGGTCTCCGTTGAAAAACCGGCGGTATCCCTCCACCAACTGGCGCAGCCCGTCATTAGGATAAGCAATTAAATTCATACTTATATTGTAGCAGTTTAAAAACGCCCTGCGGGAGGCAAACCCGGATGAACCGCTAGTATGTGATAAGCCCCCAGTGCGGTTCCGGTTTTCCGCACATTCTTATAACAACATAAACCCCGGAACGGAACGCCCCGGGGTTATCAAAAGATTTCCGTTATTTTAACTTAATGGGCAAGTGGCCTTTGGCCGGGCGCAACCCAAGCAAAATTTCAGCCGCGATTCTTGCGGTATCTGCCGTAGGGCCATACAAGGCTAACACTGTTTTGGCCTGCGGATAGAGAGCAATTTCGTACGGGTTTAAGAGAGAAACAAGCACCGCCGGCTGATTATTTTGTTCAGCCTGCTTCAAGAGGTCCTGCACCAAGGCATACTGCTTTTGGTCCATTACGCTCGTCCGGCTGGTACCCAACACCGCAACATCAGCCCCCGCCATACACGCACGGGCCGCCTGTTCGTCAGCCTTTCCCGGTGTGCGCGGGGAATATACCGCATTTACTTGCGGCAAATGATTGGAAAGCGTATCCGTAAACGCACGCAACTGCAAACTAAAAATACCGTCTGCAAACAGCACCGCGCAAACTTTTTTGTCTTTAAGCGGAAGCAAATTTTGCGTATCGCGCACTAAGGTTACTCCGGCTTCGGCGGCCTGTTTGGCGGCCTCGTCAAAGCCTGTTTCCGTTGCAAAAGCACGGCTTTCAAACAGCCCCAAGCGTTCCTTTAATTTCAAAATTTTCTCCGCCGATTCGCGCACAAATCCGGCGGACACCGCAGGCTCTGCCGCCAGTTGCGTATATTCCACATAATCTGCGGCGCGGCCCGGATAAGTGCGGGCGGTTTTTACATCGCGGATGTCTCCGCTTAACAACAGCAAATTATTCCCCGCCCCATACGCCCGGCGGACAATTTCCTCCACGCCTACGCCCTTTACCGCGCCCATATCCAGCCCGTCCGTGGCAATAATGCCTTTAAAGCCCATTTTTTCGCGCAAAAGGCCCTTTAAAATCTTGGAAGAAAAGGAAGCGGTGTTTTCGTCATCCAAGGCCGGATAGACGACGTGCGCGCTTAACACTCCCGTACCGCCTGCCGTGATAGCAGGCTGAAAGGCGGAAATATGTGCTTGCCACAGTTCTTCCGCGGGCAGAGCCGTTACGGGCTGCTCGTAATGGGAATCGGACGACGTATCCCCGTGCCCCGGAAAATGCTTGATAAAAGACGGCACACCGTTATTTTCAAGTGCGCGCGAAGCCGCCCTGGAAAAACGCCCGACATCAGCGGAATTATCCCCAAACGAGCGTGTTTGGATAATTGGATTAAGCGGGTTTGAATTAACGTCCGTAACCGGGCCTAATGCCGTATTGGCCCCGGATAACAAAATTTCTTTAGCCTGTGCGGCGTACATATCCGCGACTACTTTCTCATCACCGGAAGCCGCCAAAAGCATATTGGACGGCATTTGTTTTAGTCCCATAAACATCGGCGAAGTAACCGTTCCCCCCTCATAATCTACGGCTAATAAAAGAGGAATTTTATGCGGGCTTTTAGATGCCCATTTGTTTAAGTCGCGGATAGTTTTTTCCAACCGTTTCCGTTGTCGGGCAATAAAACGCGCCTGATTTTTAGCGGTGATTTGGGGTTGCGTAACGGCGCCTTCTTTGGCTTTAATAAAAAAACCTGTAACTTCGCCATTTAGCACAGCCTGTTTAAAGGCCTTTTGTTCGCCTATCAGCACGCGGGGCATAATGGTTTGGCCCACTTGCTCGCGCAAAGACAAATCGTCCACCGTCGGTACCGGGTTGCCCCTCACGCCGGTGGCAAAGAAAAACACCAAGCATAAAAAGAGATATTTTTTCATACTTGTATTATACACAAAAACTACTTTGTCCGCTTTTCCACGCGGCAGATAGCCAACCGGGGAGAGTAAATTGTCCAGTTTGTCATAAAAGGCGTGCAATTTTCCAACTGTCCTTTCAGCCCAAAGCGTTTGAGGGTATTATCATTAACAAGTTCCGGCCAATCAATAGATATCAAATAAATAGGTCCCTCGTGCGCGGCAATTTTTTGGCGTTGGGCTTCTTCAAAGTGATATCGCAAATACTGCGGCTGTATATTATTGCGTTTTTCGGCACGCTGCTGTTCGTGGGGCGGGTAATCTTCGGGATGATAAAAAAAGCCGCCCATATAGGTAGCCTTAGGGTTTAACAGCGGGGCCAAATATGCTGACGGCAAGTGCATAAAAAATACCAAAGAGTTGTCCTCCACCTGCGGTTTTTTGTCAAACACTACGGCCTGGTCAAAATAATCCTCGTGCCGCCAATCGGGTGCTTCGTACCAAAACACCAACAAAGAAAAAAGAAGCCAAGACCCATACAAACACCAACGGTTTTGAACAAAACGGTAAAGCACCCCGACCAACAAAATGCCGCTCAACACCTCCAACACCGCCGCATAACGCAAAATGGAAAATTGGATGAGCCATAAAATATACCCCACTGCAAAGTAAACAGCAACAGCCAAAAGAGGCCGCTCTCCAAGCGTTTTTAACCGGCGGAACACAGCCAGGACAGCCCAAATAAACAATCCTACCAAAAGCACAGAAAAGCGCATATCTTGAAGGGGAATTTCGCTTACCAGCGCGTTTGGCGAAAAAGCCCAATAAAAAGGATAAAATATCCATTGTAAAAGTGTCTTAGGAAAAAAGCGCGTTTCCGTTACAAAAATGGGGTCAAAATACGGCGAGTGAAAAATTTGGTTGTAATACGGGAAAACCGGATTTCCATACAGGGAGTACCATTTCCACAAAAAATATCCGTCCGCCAATAAAAAAGCCGCCGCGCCAAAGAGTGCAAATAAAAATATGGTTTTAATGGGACGAACGAATTGTTTGCGGCACATAAGCAAAGCGGCAAAAAGGGCCAAACAATAGGGCACCGCTGTCAGTTTTAAACCCGCCGCCAACCCGGACAGAAAGGCCGCCGCATATATGCCGCGAACGGAAGATTTGCCTTGTATAAAACGCACCACCAACCATAAGGCCCATATATTTAAAATAGCCAGCGGAATTTCGTTTGTCGTTATTCCTATTTGGGATACTACACCCACCGCCGTTACACCGATAGCGGCCGCAAATGGGGCTTGTGCGAAGGATGCGCAGGACGTAGAGAAATAGGAATCTCCACATAGCGCCAGTTCTTTTTCCCCGCACGCAAAAGCATTTCGCTGGCGAATTCCATCCCCGGCTGTTTTAGGTGTAAGTCTTCATACAAACTGCGCTTTACCGCCGTTACAATCATACACGGAAATGGGATATAATGTCCGCAGAACAAAGGACAAAAAGGGCGTACCGAACCAACGGTTCAGCCACGGCATAGCACCTTTTTGCAAAGTATTATTTAAACGGTTTCCCAGCACCATATCGGCCTGGTTATTAAGGACCGGAGTAATAAAACGGGCCAACTCGCAAAACGGATAAGAACCGTCGGCATCAGCAAATACAACAACCTGCCCGCGTGCCGCCAAAATACCCGCATTAAGAGCAGAACCATAGCCGCGCTTGGCTACGGACACCACACGCGCGCCGTATTCGCGTGCAATCCGGGCACTGTCGTCGGTGGAATTATTGTCTGCCACTACAATTTCGTAAGGCAGATTTAATACATCGGCCGCTTGGCGGATTTCAATTAAACACACCTGCAAAGAAGGGGCCTCATTCAAACACGGAATTACCACACTAAATATTGCACCGTTCATTTTAAGTTCCCCTCTGATATCTATGTTACTGTATCAAAAATACGACGAAAAGACAACCTCCCTTAAAAGAAAAACCCCGGGCAATAAAACCCGGGGCTTTTGCATTGGTTGACAAATACAAGGTTATTTCAGTAAGTTCGTCAAACTGTACGATTTTACTTCCTCTTGCATTTTGGCGATTACTTCGTCCACCGGCAAGGGCTGCGTATTTTCGCCGCCCTTCAATCGGACAGTCAACTTACCCTCCGCCGCTTCCTTCGCACCGATAATGGCGGTGTACGGGATACGCTGCATATGCGCTTCGCGGATTTTCAGGCCCAGTTTTTCGGGTCTAATATCCAGTTCGGGGCGCAGGCCTGCTTCGCGCATTTTGGCGGCAACTTCTTTGGCGAACGGAATTTGGTCGTCGGTCAGCGTTAAGAGTTTAATCTGCACCGGGGCCAGCCAGAGCGGGAACCACCCGGCATAATGCTCAATAATCACACCGGTAAAGCGTTCAATAGAGCCGAACATTGCGCGGTGAACCATAATCGGGCGTTTGCGGCCTTCCGGGGCCACATATTCCAAATTAAAGCGTTGGGGCAGATTGAAGTCAAACTGAATCGTGGACAACTGCCACAAGCGGCCAATGGCGTCCATAACCTTAATATCAATTTTGGGGCCGTAGAAGGCGGCTTCGCCCGCGTGGGTGGTATAAGGGATATTATTCGTTTCCAAAACGTGCTTCAAAGCATTTTCGGCGCGTTCCCAATCGGCCACATCACCCGTGAAATGTTCCGGGTGTTCGGGGTCGCGGGTGGAAAGTTCCACAGCGTATTTTTCAAAGCCAAACGTTTTGAAGATGTGCATAGCAAATTCAAAACACTGTTTTACTTCGTCTTCCACCTGTTCGGGGGTGCAGAAGATATGCGCATCGTCCTGCGTAAATCCGCGCACGCGCAACAAGCCGTGCAAGGCGCCGGAACGTTCGTAGCGGTACACCGTTCCCAATTCGGAAAAGCGCAACGGCAAGTCGCGGTAACTTCTTAAATGGGTATTATAGATTTCTACGTGGAACGGGCAGTTCATCGGTTTAATTTGGTATTTTTCGCCGTCCACTTCCATCGGGTGGAACATACTGTCGGAATAAAACCCGGCGTGCCCGCTGATTTCAAACAAATGCAGGCGCGCAATATGCGGGCTGACCACCAAGTCGTAACCGCGTTTCAAGTTTTGTTCCTTAATCCAGTCTTCCAAAATTTTGCGCAACATACCGCCCTTGGGGTGCATTAAAATCAATCCCGGGCCGACGTGGTCGTTAATGCTGAACAAGTCCAGTTCCGGCCCCAGTTTGCGGTGGTCGCGTTTGGCGGCTTCTTCCTGTTGCTTTACATAAGCATTGAGTTCGTCCTTTGTGTTAAAGCACAAGCCGTAGATGCGTTGGAGCATAGGGCGTTTTTCGTCTCCGCGCCAATATGCACCGGCAATAGTAGTAAGTTTAAAACTGTTAATTTTACCCGTGTGTTCCACGTGCGGGCCGCGGCACAGGTCGGCATAGTCGCCGTTTACATAGACGGTAATTCCGCCGTCCGGAAGTTCTTCCAAAAGTTCCAACTTGTATGTTTCGCCGCGTTTTTCAAAAAAGGCTTTGGCTTCCGCCTTGCTCATTTCCTTGCGTTCAAAGGGCTGGCGGGCCTTGATGATTTCCTTCATCTTGGTTTCAATAGCCTTTAAATCTTCGGGCACGAACTGGTGGGGGCAATCAAAATCGTAATAAAAGCCGTTTTCAATAGCCGGGCCGATACCTAATTTTGTACCGGGGAACAACTGCTGCACCGCTTGCGCCATTACGTGCGCGCAGGAGTGGCGCTTAATTTGTAAGTCGTTATTTTCCATACTGGTTTGCGCTATGGTTCTGCCGGCCACAACGACCGGGCCAGAAGCCAAAGGTCCTCAATTAAGATATAATAATTATATCAAATTGCGAGGAACCCGAACGAATATGGACGTAATAAAAAAATACCTTTTTTCCCCTTTTAAAAATGACTGGAAACTGCTGCTTTGCTTATCAATACCCGCGCTTTTGTTAGGTGCGTTTGGTTTAAACCAACTGGGCCGGCTGACAACGGCTAATTTGCTGGCATTGGAAAGCATTAAACTGGTGTGTGAATTTTTATTTTTAGGCGCGCTGTTGTCCCTTTTGCACCTGTTGGGCGTAAAAAACAAGTGGGTATTGGCGACCGTAGCGTTCCTATATTATTTAACAATGACCGCAGACCTTATTTTGCTGTGGTATTTTAAAGAACGGTTTGGAGCCAAATACCTTAATACAATGGAGGGCGGCGATTATGATTTTTTAAAAGATTGGCGCGTCATCTCCTACTTTGCCGTATTGGCTTCTTTTTGTATTTTTGCCGCCAAAAGGTATTTCCATCCCGCCGCGCGCAAAACGGCCTTTACCCGCTTAACCGTGTGTCTGTTGGGTCTTGTGCTGTTATATGCCGCAAATCCGCTTAAATTACTCCCGCAGCCCGATAATTTCTATACCGCGTATCTGGTTCCGCCGTCGGTTGTTTATACGGTTAATGCCGTACTTGCCAACCGCCCGGACGCACGTTTGGAGAAAGATTTGCCTGCCCCGGTAGCGCAACTTGCAAAAAAATACAATGTTTTTTCGGCTAAAAATACGCGTGTAGGGAAAAAATATACGCGGGTTATTTTGATTGCATCAGAGTCGCTTTCCAATAAATATTTGCACCGTGTCAATGCCAACATTCCCCCTCAGGCAAGCGCGCCTTTGGACCGGCTGATGACCGTCTATCCGTCGGCCTCATTGCAGCACGTTACGCTTTCCACACTCTATGGCCTTACGGTCATTTTTACCTCTCATCCGTATGCGCAACTGTCATACGAAAACGGCTATCCCGTTTCCTTTGTAAAAGAACTTAAAAAACAGGGGTTTCATACGGCCTTTTTGCGCGGAGCCAACGAAACCTATATGGACGAAAATATTTTGTTCAAACAAGCCGGCTTTGACGAAGTAATCGGTGCCACTTATTTTGAAACGCGCCCCGAATACAAAGAATATATTGATTGGTGGGGCTTAACGGACCGCCAACTTTTTAAGTATGCAGGCGAATATTTGCAAAACCACCAAAAAGAACCTCTTTTTATGACGCTCCTTACCGTAGATTCACACGTTCCGCTGGGACGGCTGGATTATTTGGGGCAGGAATATGAGGAAATTGATGCGGAATTTTATAATATTCCCACCTTGCCGCGCGCCTTTGCCCGGTTCGGGCAGGACGTAGAGCACTTTTTGGCAGATTTAAACAAGCGGGGGCTGTTTGACGAAAACACACTTGTTTTAGTAACGGCGGACCACCCGTCCTACTCTAATACGCCTACAAACAAACTGTTTAAACCGTATCAATCCGAATTTGATAATCTGCCGTTTATCATCATCACCAAAACGCCGATTAAAGCCCCCTTGGCAAACAACAAATTAATTTCCCAACTGGATATTGCACCCACGGTGCTGGACTTATTACAGGTAGAGCCGCCAAGCGGATTTTTCGGGCACAGTTTGTTTGACACCAAAGTCAAACGCAGTATTTTTGACATCAAAGAAGATTATGCGGTTGTAACCACCGAAAAAGAAAAACTTGTTTTTCCGCTGAACTCGCCGGATAAAAAAGATAAGGAATTAATTAACCTGATGACGACCTTTTGGGTGAAGTAAAAACCTTTTTTACAACAACGACAGATCCTGGACTACAACTTTCCGGGATGACGGCTGCAAGCAACGAAGACAACAACAGTCCCGTACAAAAACACTACGGGATGACGGCAAAAAAACAAAAGGTAACAACGACACCAAACAACGGCCACGGCAAGCA
>OIZS01000193.1_pt1 | contig 31644 bp, 34 predicted proteins | sample 1588641 | NCBI WGS metagenome assembly OIZS01 (sample SAMN03283240) | human gut metagenome | biome: human-associated habitat; material: feces | host: Homo sapiens | place: Peru | collected 2012
AATCCGGAAACGCAACCGCCGGTTGACAGATTTCCCAGCCCGGTTTATAGACCGCAACCGCCGGAAACCGTATGATAGCGCCATACAAAACACGCGGCAATACGCCGCAGACATGAAGGAGGAGCTGTCATGATCATTGCTGACAAGATCGTATCCCTGCGCAAGAGGGCAGGCTGGAGCCAGGAGGAGCTGGCGGAGAAGCTGGGCGTCACCCGCCAGTCCGTTTCCAAGTGGGAGGGCGCTCAGTCGGTGCCCGATATGGATAAGGTGGTGTCCATGAGCCGTCTGTTCGGCGTTACCACCGACTATCTGCTGAAGGATGAGCTTGAGGAGGATGTGCCCTGCGCCGCGGCGGAGGACAACGACCCGCCCCTGCGCCGCGTCACCATGGGGCAGGCATCCGCCTACCTCGCCCTGCGCAAGGCCGCCGCGCCGAAGGTCGCCGCGGCCACGGCGCTGTGCATCGTATCGCCGGTAACGCTGCTTCTGCTGTCCGCCCTCAGCGAGAGCGGCCGCTTCGGTATCTCCGGAAACGCCGCCGCGGGCATCGGCCTGTGCGTGCTGCTGGTGCTGGTGGCCGTGGCCGTGAGCCTTTTCCTGCGCACCGCCGCGCAGGTGCGGGAGTTCAAATTCCTGGAGGAGGAGCCGTTTGAGACGGAATACGGCGTAGACGGTATGGTGCGCCAACGGCAGCAGGAGTATAAGGACACCAACACCCGGCTCACCACCGTGGGCGTGGTGCTGTGCGTGCTGGCGGCGGTGCCGCTGTTCGCCGTCATGTGCATCGACGGCGCTGACCTGCTGTATGTGGGCGCGGTGTGCGCTCTGCTGGCGCTGGTGGCTGTCGGCTGTCTGGCACTGGTCACCACCGGGGTGTATCAGGGCGCTATGGAGCAGCTGCTGGAGGAGGGCGACTACACCCGTCCCCAGAAGAAGCACCACAAGCTGCGCGGCACCGTCACCATGATCTACTGGCTGGCGGCCACAGCCGTGTTCCTGCTGTACACCTACGGCCCCAATGGCAACGGCCAGCCCCAGTACAGCTGGATCATCTGGGCGGTGGCGGGCGTGCTGTATGCCGCCGTTATGGGCATCGTTCGCATCATCAGCCGCAGCCGCGGCTGAATCACGCCCCAACGGGGCATTGTTATAGAGATAGCGGAGAGAAAATAAGGAGGAACCCTCATGCTGGACATTCAACATCTGACCAAGACCTACGGCGAGAAGAAGGCCGTGGACGACCTGACGCTGCACATCGCCCCCGGCGAGATCTACGGCTTTATCGGACACAACGGCGCAGGCAAGACCACCACCCTGAAATCCGTGGTGGGCATCCTGCAATTCGATCAGGGCGAGATCACCATCGGCGGCAAGTCCATCAAGACCGACCCGCTGGCCTGCAAGCGGCTGCTGGCCTATATCCCCGACAACCCCGACCTGTACGACTACATGACGGGCATCAAGTACCTGCACTTCATCGCCGACGTGTTCGGCGTGGACGCCCAGACACGGCGGGAGCGCATCCGCACCTATGCGGACACCTTCGAGCTGACCGGCGACCTGGCGCAGCCCATCGCCGCCTACTCCCACGGCATGAAGCAGAAGCTGGCCATCATCGCCGCGTGGCTCCACGACCCCCGGCTCATCGTTATGGATGAGCCCTTCGTGGGGCTTGACCCCAAGGCCGCCCACACCCTAAAGGGCATGATGCGGCAGGTGTGCGACAACGGCGGCGCTATCTTCTTCTCCACCCACGTGCTGGAGGTGGCGGAAAAGCTGTGCGACAAGGTGGCCATCATCAAGGGCGGCAGGCTCATCCGCTCCGGCACCATGGAGGAGGTCAAGGGCGACGACTCTCTGGAAGAGGTATTTCTGGAGCTGGAGGAGGATGCGTAATGGTCAATGTCCTCCTGAAAAAGCAGCTGTTTGAGATATTCCGCAGCTACTTCTACGACGCAAAGAAGAACAGACCCCGCTCCAGGGCCTCCACCATTCTGTTCTTCGTCCTGTACGCGGTACTGATGATAGGCTTCGTCGGCGGCATGTTCGTGCTGCTGGCGTGGAGCCTCTGCCAGCCGCTGGTGGCCTCCGGCATGGGGTGGCTGTATTTCACGCTGTTTGCCGGGCTTGCCATTCTGCTGGGCGTGTTCGGCAGCGTGTTCAACACCTTTTCCTCCCTGTATCAGGCCAAGGACAACGACCTGCTGCTGAGCATGCCCATCCCCATCCGGGCGATACTGGCATCCCGGCTGCTGGGCGTGTATCTCATGGGGCTGATGTTCTCCGGCGTGGTGCTGCTGCCCGCCGTGATCTTCTACTGGTGCGCCGCCGACGCCTCCCCGTCCGCCATCGCGGGCGGCGTGATGCTGGTGCTGGCGGTATCCCTGTTCGTGCTGGTGCTCTCCTGCGTGCTGGGCTGGGTGGTGGCTAAGATCTCCGCCAAGCTCAAGCGCAAGAACTTCCTGACGGTGTTCATCGCACTGGTGTTCTTTGGCCTGTACTACATGGTCTGCTTCCGGGCGTCCGACCTGCTGAATGAGCTGCTGGCCAACCTGACGGCGGTGGGCGACGCCGTCCGGGGCGCGGCCTATCCCCTGTATCTGCTGGGACGCATGGGCGAGGGCGACTGGCTGGCCATCGCCTTTGTGATGGCCGTGACGCTGGCGCTGTGCGCCCTGACATATCTGGTGCTCAGCCGCACGTTTATCGGCATCGCCACCGCCTCCGGCACCACCGCCAAGGCGGAGTACCGGGAAAAGGCGGTCAAGGCCGCCGGTGCGTCCTCCGCCCTGCTGCGGAAGGAGTTCGGCCGCTTCACCTCCAGCCCCAACTATATGCTCAACTGCGCTCTGGGCACGGTGATGCTGCCCATTATGGGCGTTTTGCTGCTGGTGAAGGCCGGCGAGCTTCTGCCCGTGGTGTATGAGATCGCCGGCGGCGAAGCGCCCGGCTTTCTGGCGGTGATGCTGTGCGCTGCCCTGTGTCTGATAGGCTCCATGAACGACACAGCCGCCTCCTCCGTGTCACTGGAGGGCAAGAACCTGTGGCTGGCCGGTGACGGCGTGGCAGCTGCTCCGCGCCAAGCTGCTGGTGCAGCTGCTGGTGACGGGCATCCCCATGGTGGTCACCTCCGTGCTGGTGCTGCTGGCTATCCGTCCCGCTCTGCAGGAGGCCGTGCTGCTGGTGGTGCTGCCGCTGCTGTTCGTGTGGCTGTCGGCGGAGTTCGGCCTGCTGATGGATCTGAAGCGCCCCAATCTGGTCTGGACAAACGAGATCACGGTCATCAAGCAGCGTATCACGGTGCTGCTGGTGATGCTGGCCGGGTGGCTGTACGCCGCCGCCATCGCCGCGCTGTACTTCGTGGTCGGCGCCGATATGGGCGCGGCGTGGTATCTGCTGGCGTGGTCGGTGCTGACGGCGGCGCTGGCTGTCCTGCTGCGCCGGTGGCTGCGCCGCAGCGGAAGCCGACTGTTAGGCCGCCTGGCATAAGAAAACATACGCCGTAAAAGGCGCGTTTCGCCACCCTATAATTGTGGCGGATATGTTAATTTCATCCCCGTCCCGCAGAAGTGGGACGGGGATTTTTGCAGTTCCGGCGCATCTGCTTATAGACACTTTGGGCAAAATGTGGTAGGGTATCTTATTCAACAAAGTGCACAGAGGAGGCTTTTTCATGAACGAGGTCAAGTCCCCCAAGAAACCGCTTATCTACTACTATCTGGCGGCTATCCTGCTGGTGGTGCTGTTCAACATGCTGGCCATGCCATGGCTGGCGGAGCACCAGATCCAGGAGGTGGATTACAACACCTTCGTCTCCATGACCGAGAAGAAGGAGATCGGCAAGGTGGAGATCCAGCAGCAGAGCAACCGTATCCTGTTCACCGACAAGGACGAAAAGACCATCTACAAGACGGCCATCGTACCCGATGACGGCATGGTGCAGCGTCTGCTGGACGCGGGCATCTCCACCACCGGCGAGGAGATCGAGCAGACCTCCCTGCTGACGGACATTCTGGGCTGGGTGCTGCCGCTGGTGCTCTTCATCGCCATCGGGCAGCTGGTTTCCCGCAGCCTGATGAAGAAAATGGGCGGCGGAAGCAACTCCATGATGTTCAACATGGGCCGCTCCGACGCCAAGATCTACGTCAAATCTGCCGAGGGCATCAAGTTTGACGATGTGGCCGGCGAGGACGAGGCCAAGGAGAATCTGCAGGAGGTGGTCAACTACCTCCACGACCCCAGCAAGTACAAGGAGATCGGCGCCTCCATGCCCAAGGGCATCCTGCTGGTGGGCCCTCCGGGCACCGGCAAGACCATGCTGGCCAAGGCCGTGGCCGGCGAAGCCAACGTGCCCTTCTTCTCCATGTCCGGCTCGGAGTTCGTGGAGATGTTCGTGGGCATGGGTGCCTCCAAGGTGCGCGATCTGTTCAGCCAGGCCAAGGAGAAGGCGCCCTGCATCGTGTTCATCGACGAGATCGACGCCATCGGCCAGAAGCGCAGCGGCGGCCAGTACGGCGGCAACGACGAGCGGGAGCAGACCCTCAACCAGCTGCTCACCGAGATGGACGGCTTCGACAGCAGCAACGGCGTCATCATTCTGGCGGCCACCAACCGCCCGGAGTCCCTTGACCCGGCGCTGACCCGTCCGGGGCGCTTCGACCGGCGGGTGCCGGTGGAGCTGCCCGACCTGCTGGGGCGCGAGGCCATATTGAAGGTACACGCCAAAAAGATCAAGATCGCCGAGGACGTGGATTTCAACAAGGTGGCGCGGATGGCCTCCGGCGCTTCCGGCGCGGAGCTGGCCAACATCGTCAACGAGGCGGCGCTGCGCGCCGTCCGGGACGGCAGGCGCTTTGCGACCCAGGCCGATCTGGAGGAGAGCATCGAGGTGGTCATCGCGGGCTATCAGAAGAAGAACGCCATCATGACCGACCATGAGAAGAAAATCGTATCCTACCACGAGATCGGCCACGCGCTGGTGGCGGCTTTGCAGAGCCACTCCGCCCCGGTGCAGAAGATCACCATCGTGCCCCGCACCTCCGGTGCACTGGGCTACACCATGCAGGTGGAGGAGGGCAACCACTACCTGATGACCCAGGAGGAGATGGAGAACAAGATCGCCACCCTCACCGGCGGCCGCGCCGCCGAGGAGACGGTGTTCGGCTCCATCACCACCGGCGCCTCCAACGACATCGAGCAGGCCACCAAGCTGGCACGCGCCATGATCACCCGCTACGGCATGAGCAAGGACTTCGACATGGTGGCGCTGGAGGCTGTCACCAACCAGTATCTGGGCGGCGACGCGTCGCTGGCCTGCTCCGCCGACACCCAGACGGAGATCGACCGGCAGGTGGTGGCGCTGGTGAAGCAGCAGCACGAGAAGGCGCTGAAGATCCTCGCCGACAACCGCGCCAAGCTGGATGAACTGGCCAGCTTCCTGTATGAGAAGGAGACCATCACCGGCGAGCAGTTCATGGAGATACTGAAGAAATAAAAGCAGCACGCCCCCGGCATAGCCGGGGGCGTGCTTTGGAGGAATACCGCATGAAGTTCATCACTATACTGGCCGTCACGTTCTTCGCCGGCATGGGCGCCGGTCTGGGCACCGGCTTTGCCGGCATGAGCGCCGCGGCGGTCATCAGCCCCATGCTCATCACATTTCTGGGCATGGATCCCTATATGGCCGTGGGCATCGCGCTGGCATCGGACGTGCTGGCCAGCGCCGTCTCCGCCTACACCTATCATAAAAACAAGAATCTGGACGTGCGCAACGGCCTTATCATGATGGCGGCGGTGCTTCTGTTCACCGTGGTGGGCAGCTATATTGCCAGCCTTCTCCCCTCCCACACCATGGGAGGCTTCTCCGTATTCATGACCTTCCTACTGGGCGTCAAGTTCATCGTCCGCCCCGTTATGACCACCAAGGAGGCCATGCAGGGCGTATCCGCCAAAAAGCGCGCCGTTCAGTCCGTTGTGTGCGGCGTTCTGATCGGCTTTATCTGCGGCTTCGTGGGCGCGGGCGGCGGCATGATGATGCTGCTGATCCTGACCAGCGTGCTGGGCTACGAGCTGAAAACCGCCGTGGGCACCAGTGTGTTCATCATGACCTTCACCGCGCTGACCGGCGCTATCTCCCACTTTACCATCGGCGGCGCACCGGACTGGACAGTGCTTGCCCTGTGCGTGGTGTTCACGCTGATCTGGGCGCGGATCGCGGCGATATTTGCCAACAAAGCCGCGCCGAAGACCCTGAACCGCGCCACCGGCATTGTCCTTGTGCTGCTGGGCGCCGTTATCATGGGCTTCAACCTGCTGAAATAATATATAAACAGCACCCTGGTTGGGGTGCTGTTTTTTCATTCATATATCGCTGCGTTACATACATATCCATCATTTTCCAAAATCACTAACGTATATTCATGGCGCTTTCCATCCAAAAAGCTCGTCGCTTCCACAGAAAACGTTGCAGATGGACAATCGTACTCTGCCTCATTGTCCATAGCAGCTGTATATATTTTCCCAATTTCTGCTTCAAACTCCCGATGTTCCATTCCTACTTTTGCATTATTAAATATAATAGCATTGTCTTGATTCGAGACAACTCCACATATCCTATCGCCGCTTTCTGTTGTCCCATCAAAGGACGAAATATCTGTCGGAGCAAAGAGGAAACTATACGGACACCCGCTTTTCTCCGTGTAGAACATATAGTGTCCTCCACTAAAACTGTCAACTATGTAATCCGTACCATACCAGTTCTCTATGTCTGCCACAGTAAAACCAATATGGTCGAGCATCGTCCCCGGCAAAGCAGTCGCCTGATGTGTAGTGACCGTCTCCCTCTCCTTGCTATCCGGCCCAGTACTCAGTACCCGAAACACCCACAATGCTGCCAATACAGCCAACGCAATGCACAGGAACTTTTTAAAAGAAAACGGATGCTCTTGTTGGTATTCGCGCACCATCCTCTCTGCCATTTCCTGCTGGCTATCTGCTCCGTGGTTCGTTCGTGAACGTGCGTATGCTGCTGCCTGCGCCTGTCGCTTTTGCTCTTTTTGTTCTTTCCTCTGCCTCTCGCGTTCCCAATACGCACGGTCAGCTTCTTTACGTTGCTGCTCCGCTACTTCGCGCCTTTGTGCATCCGCTTCACGCTGAAGTTCATATTGCAGCCTTTGGTTTAGATTCTCTCTGTCGCGGCAAAGTCTTCTCCTCTCCATCATCCGTCTCTCGCGATCTTTTTCCAATACAGCAATTTTGCTTTTCTGCGTATCAATATCCCTCTGGTGAGATTTTGTGATACTTTCTGATTTACAATTTCGTAAATCCCGTGTACGTTGGTCTATCACGTCCTGGCAACGTTTTTCTTCTGCGAAAATATGTTCTATCGCCTTATCTACGCCACTTATATCTCTGTCTTTTCTCTCCAACTCACGGCGATAACGATCGGCTTCCATAGTATTATCCCCTTTCACCTATTAACCCCGCCAATTCGCAACTGGATATACGGAGTATTTTGCGTTAAATGCTTCAAGCAATCGATGTTCCGCTGCTTTACAGTCTTCAATTTCCTCCCACTTACAAACCAATTCTCTAAAGCCTTCTATTTGGAAAATAGCACGTCCTCCACGATGGTCATTGCCCCCACCAAATCCATATAAAAGGTATTGCCGTATACGCTGGCGCAGCCCCCTCCTCCCTTCAGCTTTTCCGACATACAACAATTTCGAATACCCTGATTGTTTATACTTGTCCGTCAATGCCCCCACATCGTAAGTATCCGCAGCTGGATGTCCCTCAATTCTTTCAACAAAACGAAGCTCCATCTCCGCAGGCAAAATGATTTTGTAAATCCCATGGGTTTCTGGCACATTTTTCCCACACTCATTCCAATGATCCCATAAGTTTCCTAATGTTTCGCAGCCGTTCATGTCCCCACTCCTCTCTTTAGAATTATAGCAGTCTTTTTCGTGCTTGTATAGTGTAGCATAATCGGTCCGCTGTCCCGAAAGACGGACAGCTTATCTTTTTATCAAAAAAAGTTCCCATTCCAATGGAATGGGAACTTCCTCTTTTAGTTATTCTGCTCATACAGGACGGCCAGACCCCGCAGGATCAGGTCGGCGGCCATGTGCATCTCGTGCCGGCAGGCCGGCGCGATGACCGGTGCAATGCCGCCGGTGGCCACCACTGTGGCGCGGTAGCCCAGCTCGGATTCCATCCGGTCGATCATGCCGTCCAGCAGCAGCGCCGAGCCCAGCACGCAGCCGCTCTGCATGCAGCCCAGCGTGTCCGTGCCGATGGCCTTTTCCGGCACCGCCAGCGGAATATCCGGCAGCAGCGCCGTGCCGCCTGCCAGCGCCGACAGCGCCAGATTTGCGCCCGGCAGGATAGCTCCTCCCCGGAACGCGCCCTGCGCGTCCAGCACCGAAATGGTGGTGGCGGTGCCCATGTCGATCAGCAGCAGCGGCGGCCGGTACAGATCCAGCGCGCCCACCGCAGCCGTCAGCAGGTCGGCGCCCAGCGTCTCCGGATGGCGGATCATCACCGGGATCCGGCAGCGGACGTTCTCGCCCACCACCAGCGGCTCTCTCCCGGTCAGCAGCCGCGCCGCGCCCTGCAGGGCGCGCGTTACCGGCGGCACCACCGAGGAGATGATGACCTGCTCCACGTCCTGCCGGGAGATGCCCGCCTGTCCACCTCCGCCAGCTCCAGAAGCTGGCTGAGCGCCACGGCGTAATCGCCCACGGCGCTGTCGCGCCGGGTGGCGATGCGGAAGCTGCGGCGCACCTCGCGCCCCTCCATCAGCCCTACGACCACGTGGGTGTTGCCCACGTCCAGTGCAAGCAGCATACGAACAGCCTCCCGTTTTACGCGTTGGTCTTGCGTGCGGCCAGCTTGCCGCGGCTGTACATGACCGCCTTGGCGATGGCCGCGCCGGTGATCAGGCACACCGCGCCCTCCACAAGCCCGTTGACGCCCACGAAGGCGATGACGAACAGGAAGGCGTTGGAGCTGCCGAGGGCGGCCACAAAGCCCTGAATGTACTCCGTGTTATAGAAGCACAGGCACAGCATGGACATAAACAGCACCGTGTTGCACAGCGCGCCGATCAGTCCCGCCGCGCCGAAGGACCACAGGTTGCTCTTGTCCAGCTTGTTCAGCCCCTTGAAGCTGAGGCCGCACAGCCAGCCCGCCAGAATACGGGTGGGCACGCACACGAGGAACGTATAGAGCGGGTTGATGCCCAGCAGCACCGCACCGAACTGGCTCTTGCCGAAGCATTCCCAGAAGCTGATGCAGCCGAACACGCCGCCCAGAATGGCGCCGGTGGCCGGCCCCATGACGATGGCGCCCACGATCACCGGCACCATCAGCAGGGTGATCTCCAGCCCCGGCATCTTGATCATGCCCAGTCCCGTGACCTCCAGCAGCAGCATAATGGCCACCAGCACGGAAATGCGCACCAAATCCTGCACGGTGTATTTCCCGTGCTTCGTTTCGTTATTCATAATGATTACCTCCTGCTGCCGCCTCCGTCCAGCAGAGTGCGGCGCTCGGGGGTATAATACCACATTTCCCCGTTTTTGCAATAGGCAAAATGAAAACTACGCCGTTTCCGCCGCGCTGCTGGGCAGCAGCGGGCGGCTGATGGGCACGGAGCCCAGCATCAGCATATACTCGCCGTCCAGCATCAGCTGCACCTGCTCCACGCCCTCCAGCGAGCAGAGGGAGTCCACCAATCCCTGTATCATACGGTTCTGCGCGTCCGCGTCCTCCGGCAGCAGCACCGTAACGCTGCTCGGCAGGTTCAGATAGCAGGTGCCGCCCTCGGTGTTGGCGCCCAGCGCCGTAAATTCCGCGGGCAGCAGCGGCTCGTCCAGGCCGCCGTAGCTGTCCATGGGACGCTCGGTCAGCGCCTTGACCACCGCCTGGGCGATGGTCTCGCCCTCGTACACCGTCAGCCGCCGCTCCTCGCCCACCAGCTGTCCGGTCTGGTCGGGGAAGTACAGTATCACCTTCACCGTGCGGACGATGTCCTCCGGGCTGGTGAGCAGCACCTCCTCGGAGGTATACACCTCGTTGGTGCGGTCGGCGGGCAGCTCGCCCTCCACCGTCAGCCGCACCGCCAGAATACCCGTCAGCTGCATCAGCGACAGGGTGATGCAGTAGTCCGCGATGGTGCGGTCGATCCCCAGCAGCTGGTTGTACTCGCCGCTGAGATCCACCGACACCGTGCCGCCGGTAACGGTGCAGCTCAGCAGCCTTGTGCCCGTGGGCACGGGGCAGATAAAGCCCGGTTTGGTGCAGCCGCCCAGAAGCAGCTCCATGATGTACTGCGCCTGCTGCTGCCGTCCCCGGTCATGGGCGGTGATCTCCGCCCAGGGGATAGAGATGCCCGTCACGGCATCGCCGCCGCCGTTGCTCCTGTTCTTCTCGCTGAGGTCGGCCAGACCGTACAGCCGCAGATACAGCGACGGCTCCGCCGCGCTCTGCCCTGCCTCCTGCTCCGGCGCGCCGGCCTGATACGCCCCCAGTGCCGGTTCCTCGTCCGCCGGCTCCTTCGCCGCAGGCGCGCTGCCGCAGCCCGCAGATGTCAGCATCAGCAGCGCCAGCAGCAGGGCGATGATCCGTTTTTTCACGCCTCGTCACCCCTTTCCGCCAGCGGCAGATACACGGTGAACACCGTGCCCACGCCGTCCGCGCCGTGCCCGGCCTCGATGGTGCCGCCCCGGTTCTCGATGGTGTCCTTCACGATGGACAGACCCAGTCCGGTGCCGCCCACCTCACGGGAGCGCATCTTGTCCACCCGGTAGAAGCGGTCGAATACGTGGGGCAGATCCTCATCCGGTATGCCGATGCCGTTGTCGCTGACGGTGATGACCACCCGTTGCCCGTCCACATGAGCCTCCGCGTGGACAAAGCCGTTCTCCGGCGCGGAGTATTTGATGGCGTTTTCCATGAGGTTGTAGAGGATCTGATGTACATCGTCGTCGGTGGCCAGCGCCACGGCGTCCTCGTCCGCCGTGCCGGAGATGGTCACGCCCTTCTCCTGCGCCACCATGTGCAGCATCCGCTCCACCCGCTCCATCACCGGCGCCACCGCCACAGGATAGGGCTGCTGCACCACGCCGCTGTCCAGCCGCGTCAGCCGCAGCAGGTTCTCCGTGATGCGGCTGAGCCGCTCCGCCTCCCGGCCGATGTCGGTAACGAACTCCTTGGTGGTCTCCTCGTCCATGTGGTCGGTCTGCAAAATGGAATCCGTCAGCAGCCGTATGCCCGCCAGAGGCGTTTTCAGCTCGTGGCTGGCGTCGGACACGAAGCGCCGCCGGGCGTTCTCCGTGGTTTGCAGCCGGTCGGTCAGGCTGTTGAACTCCGCCGCGATCTGGGCGATCTCGTCGGTGCCGCTGGCGTCCGCCCGGTGGCTGTACGCGCCCTCCCGCACATGGCGGATGGCCTGCAGAAGCCCGCTGATCTGCCGCGTCAGCATCCGGCTGAGCACGATGCTCAGCCCCGCCACCAGCAGGGCGATCAGCAGAGAGATGATCAGCAGGTTGTGCCGGAACGTCTCCAGCAGCTCCGCCTGCTCCGTGTCGTAGTCATAGGCGTACACCGCGCCCACGATCTGGTTGTGATACACCACCGGCGTGGCCACGCGGCTGAGGAAGGCCGTGCCGTCGTATTTGCAGTAGCTGGCGTCCTGTCCCCGCAGCGCCACCGCCACCACGGAGTACAGGGCGTACTTCCCCACGGCGTTGCCGCCCTGCCGGGTGTCGTACAGCACCAGTCCCGCGCTGTTGGTGACCATCACGCGGGTGGCGCCGGACTCGTCCAGTCCCTCCAGCGCCGCCTGCACGTTCTCCTTCGTCAGCTTTTCCAGCCCCATCAGCGCCGACTCGATGACCTTGGTGGTGCTTTTCAGCCCGTTCTGCGTGGATGTCACCATCAGGTTCTGGCTCACCAGCAGCGGATAGGAGTTCAGCAGCACCAGCACCGCCGCGATGACCAGAATGTAGCTGAGGCTGAACTTCAGCTGCAAGGTCGCCTTGCTGCGCAGCTTCCGCGCCCCGGCGCGCAGCTGATCGCCCCGCGTCTCCTCCTGCGGGGTCGTGTCGGTATGGATGGCCTCCGTCTCACACGGTAGGCTGTTCTTCTCCCTTGAAATAGTAACCAACTCCCCACTTTGTCATAATGTATACCGGGTTGGCCGGGTCGGGCTCCAGCTTCTCCCGCAGGCGGCGGATGTGTACGTCCACCGTCCGGTAATCTCCGGCGTAGGAATAGCCCCACACCAGATCCATCAGGCTCTCCCGGCTGTACACCCGCCGGGGGTTCTTCATCAAAAGCTCGATGAGATCGTACTCCTTGGCGGTCAGGTCGATGGTCTTTCCGTCCCGGATGGCCACCCGCTGCTCCGTGTCCAGACTCAGCTCACCCACGGTCAGCAGCGGCGTCCGCTGGCGGCTCTGCGCCGCCTGAGCGCCGTTCATGGAGCGCCGCAGCAGCGCCCGGATGCGCGCCTTCAGCTCCAGAATGTTGAAGGGCTTCGTCACATAGTCGTCCGCGCCGCAGGCAAAGCCCATGAGCTTGTCGCTGTCCTCGCTGCGGGCGGTGAGCATGATGATGGGCACCTCGGAAAACTCCCGTATCTTCATGCACGCGTCGCTGCCGGACAGCCCCGGCATCATCACGTCCATGACGATCAGATCCAGGTCGCCCTTCTTCGCCAGCTCCACGGCGGCCGCGCCGTCGTAGGCCGTTTCCACCTCGTAGCCCTCGTTCTCCAGATTGAACTTCATGCCCTTGACCAGCAGCTTTTCGTCGTCTACCACCAGTATCTTCATTCCTGCGTATCCTCCGTCACGATGAAATCTTGTATGCTCTCCAGCACGGTCTGGCCGATGCCGTCCACCTCCAGCAGCTGCGCCGCGTCGGTGAAGGGGCCGTTTTCCGTCCGCCAGTCCACGATCCGCTGCGCCAGCACCGGGCCGATCCCCGGCAGACTGTCCAGCTCGTCCACGCCGGCGGTGTTGATATTGACCATCCGCAGCTGCGCCGCGTCCTCCGTCGGCTGCTCCGCCTCGATCTCGTAGTCGCCCCGCGCCGTCCGCGGCGTCAGCAGCCACGTCACCGCCACCGCCAGAAGGAACAGCACCGTCAGCCCCAGCAAAAACAGATCGGTCTTTGTCAAATTTATCCTCTTTCCCACGGTTGACTACCCCGCTCCTTTTGCTTATAATAGGGTACGGACATACCGACGCCGCGCCCCGCGCGGTGCCGTCCCCCTATATTATAGCATACATGGAGAAAAAGTCACATGAAAATACGCCGTTTGCTGTCTGTTTTTTTGCTGGCCGCCCTGCTGTGCGGTCTTTTCACCGTTCCCGCCGCCGCGCTGGAAGATCCGGACATCCGCGCCAAGGCCGCCCTGCTGGTGGAGGCCGAGACGGGCACCATACTCTATGACAAGAACGCCCACGACGAGCTGTCCATCGCCAGCACCACCAAGATCATGTCCGCCCTGCTGATATTCGAGGCCATCGAGCGCGGCGAGCTGCGGATGGATCAGTCCGTCACCGCCACCGCCAGCGCCCTACGTGGCCTGCCGGAGGACGGCAGCACCGCCGACATCGTGGAGGGCGAAACGCTGACCGTGGAGCAGCTGCTCTACTGCATGCTGGTCATCTCCGCCAACGAGACGTGCAATATCCTGGGCGAGACGGTGGCCGGCTCCGTGGACGCCTTCGTGGAGCGCATGAACCAGCGGGCGCAGGAGCTGGGCTGCAAGAACACCCATTTTGCCAACACCACCGGCCTGACCCAGTCCGGCCACTATTCCTGCGCCTACGACCTGTATCTCATCACCAGGGAGGCCATGACCTTTGAGGATTTCATGACCATCGTCAACACCAAGTCCTATGAGATCCCTCCCACCAACAAGACCGAGGAGGAGCGCGTGCTCCACAGCACCAACGCCCTGATCTCCAACTGGCGGCTGGCCGGGTATCTGTACTCCGGCGCACAGGGCATCAAGACCGGCAGCACCGACGCCGCCGGACAGTGTCTGGTGTCCTCCGCCGTCCGCGGCAGCCGGACGCTTATCAGCGTGGTGCTGGGCGCGGAAAAGGTGGAAAAGGAGAACGGCTCCGGCTACATTGTGGAAAGCTTCACCGAGACGGCGCGCCTGTTCGACTGGGGCTTTGACAACTTCTCCTCCCGGCAGGTGCTGGACGAGAACGAGCTGGTGCAGGAGGTGCCCGTCGCCCTGAGCAAGCAGGTGTCCACCGTGGCCGTCCACCCGGCGCAGAGCGCCGAGGCCATGCTCCCCAAGGATCTGGACGTGGAGTCCCTGACCCGCACCGTCACACTGGATAACGAAACGGCGCTGGCGCCCATCGCCGCCGGCGACCGTCTGGGCGAGATCACCGTCAGCTACGGCGACACCGAGTACGTCACCGTTCCCCTGCTGGCCGTGGCCGATGTGTCCGCCAGCCGCTTCCTGCTGGCGCGCCACACCGTGGGCGAGTTCTTCTCCCGCCCCTCCATCCGCATTGCCGCCATCGCGCTGCTGGTGCTGATAGTGGCTCTGGTGCTGTGGTTCCGGTTCTATGGCCGCAACCGCCGCTACGGAAAGGCCGGCAGCAAGCAGTACCGCCACCGCTCCTACCACGGGCGCCGCCACTGATGCCCATGGAGCCGCTTCGTATCCTGTACGAGGACGCGCACCTTGTGCTGTGCGCCAAGCCCGTGGGCGTGCTGTCGGAGGACAGCGCCGACGGCGCCTGTATGCCCGCCCTGCTGCGGCAGCACTACCGCGCCCAGGGCAAGCCCGACTACATCGCCACCGTCCACCGGCTGGACAAGATCGTGGGCGGTGTGATGCTGTTCTCCCGCCGCCGGGAGATCACCGGCAAGCTCACTGCCGCCATTGCGGAGCACCGGGTCACCAAGGAGTATCTGGCTGTCCTCCGGGGCACGCCGGAAAAGGACAGCGACACCCTCACCGACCTGCTGTTCCGGGATGCCGCCCACAACAAGAGCTATGTGGTCAAGCGGATGCGCAAGGGCGTCCGCGAGGCGTCGCTGGACTACACCGTGCAGGGGCGAGCCGACGGTCTGACGCTGGTGCGGGTGCGCCTGCACACAGGCCGCACCCACCAGATACGGGTGCAGTTCTCCTCCCGCGGTCTGCCCCTGCTGGGGGACATCCGCTACGGCAGCAAGGCGCCCTGCTCCCCCGCCCTGTGGTCGCACCGTCTGGCGCTGACCCATCCCGTCACCGGGAAGCCCATCGACGTCACCTGTCCCCCGCCGGACAGCTGGCCGTGGAGCTTATTTGCAGAATGAACATCAGCGGGAGGGGCAAAGCCCCTCCCGCTGTCAGCTTACTCCATATCCACGTACACGATCTCCAGCCCCCGGCGCATGGCGTATTCCACCGTGCGGCGTGTGCCGCCCTCCTGCCCGTCAAACACCGCGATCAGCCGCCGGGCGTGATCCACCATGTACCGGTTCCGCCGCTGCATGCACCCGGCGCTGTAATGATCCTGCACCATCGTCTCGTAGTCGCAGCGCTCCACCAGCGCCTGCCACCGCGCCTGCTGCTCCGGCGTCCAGCCCTCCGGCTGGCTGGGGCAGGGGATGGCGGCCTCCAGCGTGATCTCCGGGTACTGCGCCCGCAGCGCCAGCGTGATCTCGCCGCAGTAGGTGTCCACGCCCCGCGCCATGCCGCAGATAAAGTGCCGGTACCCCTGTTCACAGGCGTCGGTGACGGCCTGCCGCAGCCGCTCCTTCAGCGCCGCGCACCGGGGATCGTCCTCATCGTACCCCCACGGCAGCTTCTCCGGCCGATACCCGGAAAAGCACACCGTCATCTGTTTTGCCGGCATACGCCTCACCCTCTTTCTCCGTCCATTGTACAGGATAGAAGCGCCCCTGTAAAGGGCGGGCAGTGGAATTTTCCTCTTGACTTCCTGCGCCCGCCGTGCTACCATACATGTCGAAAACAACCGCATATTTGTCTTCGGGGCGGGGTGCGATTCCCCACCGGCGGTATAGTCCGCGAGCGGCTTCGGCCGCAGGAACCGGTGCGATTCCGGTACCGACAGTATAGTCTGGATGAGAGAAGGCGTGTATGGCATTTTGCGATGCTCTTTTTTGATGCGTACACCTTGGAAGGCAATTTCCGGGTGTTTATCATCGAAAAGGAGTATTTTTTATGACACAAGCACAGAAAACCCACCATCTGGCCGTAGCCGCGCTGCTGGCCGCCGTAGCCGCCGTGCTGCAATTCATCGAGTTCTCCATCCCCATCATGCCCGCCTTTATCAAGCTGGACATCTCCGACCTGCCCGCCCTGCTGGGCACGTTTTCCCTTGGCCCCGTCTACGGCGCGGCCATCCAGCTGGTGAAGAACCTGCTGCATCTGCCCTTCGGCTCCAGCGCCGGCGTGGGCGAGCTGTCCAACTTCCTGCTGGGCGCGGTGTTCGCCTTTATCGCCGGCATGGTCTACAAGAACCACAAAAAGCGCAGCGGCGCCCTGTGGGGCTCGCTTGCCGGCGCCGCAGCCATGGCGCTCATCAGCCTGCCCATCAACTATTTCATCGTCTACCCCGCCTATGTGGTGCTGTACGGCCTGCCGCTGGAGGCCATCGTGGGCATGTATCAGGAAATTCTGGGCACGGTGGCGCAGGTGCCCACCTCCAACGCCCTGCTGAACTGCCTGCTGGTGTTCAACGTGCCCTTCACCCTGTGCAAGGGGCTGCTGGACGTGGCGCTGTGCTTCCTGATCTACAAGCCGCTGAGCCCGCTGCTGCATAAATAAGGGTTCCAATCGAGATGCTTTTCGGAAAAAGCATGACCGCAGCATAGAATTGCACGCCGAAATGATGATGCCGAAATAAATATCCGGGGACTTTCTTTTCCCTGCGAAAAAAGGTGGCCAAGCCCGAACGGGCTTGGCCACCTTTGACAGGCTCTACCGCTTTCTTATGACACGTTTGCGGCGGCACCTGCCTGAGAACGTCATATGCTCATCATGCAAATCAATCGGTAAATTGCTTAATTGATTCAATGGCCGCATCAAGAGAATTGTCTGTACGGACAGAACCGGTCGTGTCAGCAGTGGTATTGACCCCATCGGAAGAATACCCAAAAAGCGAATATCTGTTGTTTGAGTGTAACATACCATCTTTAACCTCAACCATTCCCTGAGCGGGGTTGACCGGAGAATAAGGAGAGCCATCATACTCACATAGGAACATAAGCTGTTCCGTTTCCTTCATAAGATAACCATCCATTTCATGAAGCGTCGCCTCTGGCTTATTCTTGTAATCGCCCAATTGCTTGATGGTTATTACATCTCCAATGCTCACATCACCTTTGATTACGTTAGTTACCTTAACTGTTGATAAAGTATAGGGAGTCGCTTCCTTATTTGTTTTATTTGACGTTTTATCTACCATAAGTTTTTTTACATTTCTGGCAGTAACAACTTCACCAACAACAATAACATCAGCAGCACTTGTTATACTCTCAACATCGGGATAGTATGGATAATCCCCGTGAATCATGGGCTTTGGTAAAAGGCTTGTGCAGATCAGTAAGGCTAACGCCATCGAAAGCACCACGACGCCAAGCGCAGAAGCAGCCTTTTTGCTTTTTATGGTCATAATAACACCTCCGTTAATCCGCGTATGCGGCGTTAACACCTGCAATATCATCACTCGTAGGCCACGTCAAATAGTCCCTATCTCTATCATAATTCATAATTGATGAGTTACGGGAGGATGGATTGTCATCTAAGCAGAAAGCATGGCCAAGTTCATGAACTAAAACACTGCTTCTAACCGTATCAGATTCACTGACCAAAGTGTTTCTATTTAATTCAATCTTAAATTTTCCTGCGCGACCCCAAAGCACATATTGTCTTGACCGAGGTGTATACAATCCATACCATGTGTCATCCCACTGTCCGCTGATAATGTAGCTATGCCCAGACCCAGGCACCGAAGTAATCTCAACCGGCGTATCGGTGCTGTTCCATGCATCTACACAATCATGGAATATTCTATAGTCTAGTCGATTTTCAACTTCTACTACTGGATCAAGTAGGCCGCCATCGTAAGTAATATACCTAACCGCAAACGCAACGGTAGTAAACGTGGATGTAAGCACTACGCACAACAGAATAGGAGTCATGATTTTAGATAGCCTATGTTTCATTCCTTTACCTCCTTAGTTCGATGCAATAAGACGAGAAGCAAAAAGCGCACAAGTCGACCATTAACAGTCAGGCTTATGCGCTAACGGAAACAATTTTGATACGACCTCTCCATAACTGAGGGGCGCACCAATACCGTATTTACATAAATCTGGAACAGACATCATGAAAACGATACAAGGTGTTACCTCCTAATTATACATTGCTATGTATTGCAATACCTGTGTATTAAATATAACATATACCGAAAGCAAAAGCAACCCTTTTCTTTGCTCTAACTCGAAGATTTTTTCTTGTCTTCTTCTCCCTTCGCCACAGGCTATTTTCTACCGCCAGCAGACCCGGGGGATCTCTCCTACCAGCGCAAAAAAAGAAAGCCCGTACGGGCTTTCTTTTTTCTGCTTCTCACACGCCCAGCTTTTCCAGCGCGGCCAGCTTCAGGCAGGTGCAGAACACGGCGATGGCCTGCTCCAGCTCCGCCACCGGCGGCAGGGACGGGGCGATGCGGATGTTGCTGTCCTGGGGATCCTTGCCGTAGGGGAAGGTGGCGCCGGCGCCGGTCATGGTGACGCCCGCCTCCTTGCACAGCGCCAGCGTCCGCTTGGCGCAGCCGGGCATGGTGTCCACGCTGATAAAGTAGCCGCCCACCGGGCGCTTGTAGTCCGCGATGCCCAACGGGGCGATCTCCTGATCCAGCGCGTCCAGCACCGCGTGGAACTTGGGTGCCAGGATCGCCGCGTGCTGCTTCATCAGCTCCAGCGTGTGCGCCCGATCCTTCAGGAACAGCACATGGCGCAGCTGGTTGATCTTGTCAAAGCCGATGGTCTGGATGTTGATGAGCTTGGTGAAATAGGCGATGTTGGCCTCGCTGCTGGCCATAACGCCCACGCCCGCGCCGGGGAACGTCACCTTGCTGGTGGAGGCGAACTCATACACCATGTCCCCGTTGCCGTACTGGGCGCACAGGCCGATGATGTCGGGGAACTCCACGAAGTCGCAGTCGAACTCGTGGATGCAGTAGGCGTTGTCCCACATGAGCATGAAGTCCGGCGCGGCGGGCTTCATGGCCGCCAGACGGCGCACCGTCTCGGCGGAGTACACCACGCCCTCGGGGTTGGAGTACTTGGGTACGTTCCACATGCCCTTCACGGCGGGATCCTTGATCAGCTCCTCCACCTTGTCCATGTCGGGGCCCTCCGCCGTCATGGGGACGGCGATCATCTCCACGCCGAAGCTCTCCGTCACCTTGAAGTGCCGGTCGTAGCCGGGCACCGGGCAGATCCACTTCACCTTGTCCAGCTTGCACCAGGGCTTTTCGCTGTGGGCAAGACCGTGGGTGAACGCCTTGGACACGGCGTCATACATCAATTGCAGGCTGGCGTTGCCGCCCACGAACACCTGCTCGGGCTTGCAGCCCAGAATATCCGCAAACAGCCTTCTGGCTGCGGGGATGCCCGCCACCTCGCCGTAGTTGCGGACGTCGATGCCGTCGGAGACGAAATCCTCCGGCTTGGTCAGCAGGCCGAAAATGGGCGTGACCAGATCCAGCTGCACCTTGCTCGGCTTGCCCCGCGCCATATTCAGGCTAAGACCCATGCCCTTGAGCTGCTCGAACTTCGCCTTCACCGCGGCGTACTCCGCCTGCCGCTCCTGGGGCGTCATCTCGGTGTATTTCTTCATTATGCTTTTCCTCCTTCGTTCTTGCGTTCCGGGTATTTCTTGCGAACCATATTACACTACTTGCACAAAAAATGCAACCGCAATTTGTGAATATCAGAGAAAAAGCTGCCCCGGCTCACGCCGGGGCAGCTTGGCAAAACGCATCGTTCTGCAAAGCCATTATCTTGTGAACACGGTTTCTCCGTTGAAGGTAAGCTTGCAGACACTCTCCGGCTCCATGGGCTCATCGAACCGTGTCCAAATCATGCAACTATCGTCGGCTTGGTCGGCGGTGAAGCTCCAATCGCAGGGGATAGGTTTGCCGTCCGCGTCAAATACCCTGAACGCGCCGAGAATGCCGGTGGTAGAGTCCACATAGTCGGCGAAATACACTGCCATGGACAGCTTGGAGCACTCGATCCGCTCCGCCGTCAGTTCCTCCCCGCCATAGGTCAGGGGCACGTCCTCTGCCAGCACCTCGCTCGCAATGGTAACGGGCGTTTCCTCCAGAGTGACCTTCCATTTTCCCGGCAGCACAGTGGTAAAGATATACTTTCCGCCCCAGTGCAGTTCAAGATAGGGGAGTGTCTCCTTATCAACCAGCACAAATTCCCAGATATAATTCCAGTCGGTGTCCGTTATGCTTGGATCAAGCGTGCCCGGAGTATAGAACATGGCCCTCGACTCCGGATAGATGATGGTATCCGTTCGTGTGTCGACAAAATACCAATTCTCAGGGTACGATATGTTTTGGTTTACCGGCCCCTTCATAACCATCTGCAGGACGCCGTTCTCCCAGCCAGCATTGCAGATGGATAGGCCGCCGTAGGGCAGCGGTACATCCGCGTCGCCCGGCTGCCATAGATACTCAAGATGCTGCGACAGTTGACTCTGCGATAGCTTGGGCAGCTTGGCGTTCTCTCCGGCATTTTCTACCATTTTCGCTACATCGAAGTCTATCGTCACATCGTCAAACCACGTTTTCTCCTGCCAGTTGGAGAGGTTCATCACAAGGCCGTTGGCGCTGTCACCCGGCTGCCAGTCGGCGTGTACGACGCCCTCCAATTCATTCTCCGGTACGCCCGCCTTCCGCTCCAAAAAGCGAGACACATAAGCGCCGGACATCATCTTGCTGGGGAAGTACAGTTCAAAGTCGGTAAATTGGCCGTCCTGATCCAGCACAGCCCCCTCGTTGGCCTTCAGTCCATAGAGAAGATATAGGGTGCGCTCGTCCGAGATCACCTTCTCCACGTTGATTTGCAATTCCTCTGTGGCCGCCGCAGGCTGCTGTTGGGAGATCACCGGTGTCTCGTCCTCGTCGCCGATGACGGTCTGTTCGGGGGAGAAGATGTCCCGCCACGACAACGGCAGCCTGCTGACAGCGAAGGCGGTCACGGATACGCCCAGTATGATCAGCACCGCCGCACACGCGGCAGATAATTTGGGAAAGCGGGTGCGTTTTCTCCGGTCCGCATTTGTGCGGTTAAAGTCGAGGGCTTCTTCCAGATATGCGGTGTCAATATCTCCGATGGCTGACACCAGCTTGTCGGTTTTCCGATCCATTATATGTTTGCCTCCTTACGATCCAGGTATTGATGTAGTTTCCCGCGTATTCTGCTGAGCCGGACAGACACGTTGTTCTCAGTAATGCCAAATGCGTCTGCCAGCTCGGATATTGATTCTGAGAACCAGTAACGTTTCACAAACATGAGTCTGTCATCTTTGGGCAAGGCAGCGAGAAATGCGTTGATCTGCGCAGATAGTTCACTTATCGAGAGCTGCTCATCCATGGAGTTGTCGGGGATACAGTCCTCCAGTTCGGATAGTGAGACCTCAAATTGGCTGCCCCGCTTTATCGCGGTATTTGCGCGAAGCTTCTTCAAAGAGCGGTTGCGAACGATACGGCAGATATAGGCTCTCAGCGGGTCGGGGGATTGAGGAGGAATACTGTTCCATGCGCCAAGATAGGCGTCGTTCACACATTCTTCCGCGTCCTGATGATCGTTCAGAATGCTTCTGGCGATTTTCATGCACAGGTCGCCGTATTTTTGGGACAGTTCGGTGATGGCCTGTTCTGAGCGCTCAAAAAACAGGCGTATAATTTGTTTGTCATCCATATAACGGTGTTTCCTCCTTTCTCCCTCTATAGATCAACTACCTTTTCAGGCGGGAATATTACACGCCCTTCGGAATTTTTTACAGATGTTTGCAGGGGACGGCGTTCCCTACGGAAGCAAGCTGCCCCGGCGCGAGCCGGGGCAGAGATGCATATTCCGTTATTCAGCCTCTTTTTCCAGCAGCGCCTTTTTCTCCTCCACGCCGGACTGGGCGCAGCCATACTCCCAGTTCCACGGATCCTTGCGGCACACGCCGTCGGCAAAGGGGATGAAAATGGACAGCAGACCCACCGCCGCCAGGATCCAGCAGTACCACATGCCGCCCACGATGGCCGCGGGGCTGGTGCGCAGGGCATCGGTGGTGACGGTGGTGTTGGTCAGCGCCGCGGCGCTGAGCAGCTGCGCGCCGTAGGGGATGATGCCCTGAAACACGCAGGAGAAGATATCCAGCAGGGACGCGGTGCGCCGGGGATCGACCCTGTACTCCTGAGACACGTCCCGCGCCATGTCGCCGGCCACGATGATGGCCACGGTGTTGTTGGCGGTGGCGCAGTCGCACAGGGACACCATGGCGGCGACGCCCACCTGCGCGGACTTGTTGCCCTTCATCACCCGGCGCAGCTTCTGGATGATCCATGTAATGCCGCCGTTTTTGGCGATCAGCTCCGACATGCCGCCGCACAGCAGCGTCAGGAAGAACACCTCGTTCATGCTGGTAAAGCCGCTCCACACGCTCTGGGCAAAGGTGGCCACCGTCAGGTCGCCGCTGAAAATGCCCACCAGACCGGCAGAGAAAATGCCGATGGTCAGCGCCAGGAATACGTTCAGGCCGCACAGCGCCAGCACCAGCACCAGAATATAGGGCACCACCTTGATGAGATCGAAGGGCAGCGCCTCCAGCGGCATCACCGTCTCCGGACGGCCGAAGATCAGCAGCAGCACCAGCGTGATAACCGCCGCCGGCAGCGCCACAAGGAAGTTCACCCGGAACTTATCCCGCATTTCGCAGCGCTGGCTGCGGGTGGCGGCGATGGTGGTGTCGGAGATCATGGACAGGTTGTCGCCGAACATGGCGCCGCCCACCACCGCACCGATGACCACCGTCAGGGACAGGCCGCCCTTTTCCGCGATGCCCACGGCGATGGGGATGACGGCGGTGACGGTGCCCATGGAGCTGCCGGTGGCGGTGCCCATAAAGGCAGAGATGACGAACAGACCCGCCGCCAGAAACTCCACCGGCACCAGCGACAGACCCATATTCACCGTGGACTCCCGCCCGCCCATGGCGGCGGCAACACTGGCGAACGCACCGGCCAGAATGTAGATCATCAGCATGGTCAGGATGTCCACATTGGCCGCGCCCTTGGCGAACGTCTCAAACTTCTCGTTGATGCTGCCCTTGAACATGATAAAGGCCGTCAGCACCGCCAGAAACATGGCGGTGACGGAGGGGAACTGGTAAAAGGCCATGTCCTTGCCCTTCACCTGATAGTAGATACCGGCGCCCATGTAGATGACGATGAACACCGCAAAGGGGATCAGCGCCAGCCCGCTGGGGCGCTTTCCGTTGAGATCTTTCATGTTGCTTTCCTCTCTTTCTTCGCAGAAAATGTCCGCGCTGCACGGGCAGCGCGGGCACCCCTTGTCCATATATTATCGTAAAAGGAAACTTTTGTCAACGGATATTCTCATTTTTATCGACATCTGGCTATCTATAAAATAGATAGCAGCGTCACACCCGCCGCACCTCGTACACATCCGTCCGCCGGGCGGACAGAATGGGCAGCTGGCGGCGCACGGCGTCTATTCTGGTCATATCCAGCTCCGTGACGGCGACCTCCTCTCCCGCGCCGCACTGACGCAGCACCGTGCCCCAGGGGTCGCAGACCATGGAATTGCCCCACGCCACATAGGAGGCGCTCTCGTCCCGCGCCGGGGACGTACCCACGGTGAAGCACTGGTTATCCACCGCCCGCTGCCGCAGCAGCAGCTCCCAGTGGGCGGGGCCGGTGGTCATGTTGAAGGCCGCCGGCGCCAGCAGCACCCGCGCGCCCTCCAGCGCCATGACGCGGCACAGCTCCTCGAACCGCAGGTCGAAGCAGATGCACAGTCCCATCCTGCCCCACGGCGTGTCGAACAGGGTCACGTCGTTCCCCGGCGACAGGGTGTCGGACTCCCGGAACCGCTGGCCGCCCTCCACGTCGATGTCGAACAGGTGCATTTTCCGGTGGCGCGCCACGCAGGCGCCCTGCGGGTCAAAGACGAAGGAGGTGTTGTACACCCGACCGGCCTCCAGCTCCGGCAGAGAACCACCCACCATCCACAGCCCCAGCTCCCGCGCCATGCGGGAGAGCATCTGATACGCCGCGCCGCCCGCCGGCTCGCCGTAGGCGCGGAAGCAGCTGTTGTCATAGGGGCAGCAGAACATCTCCGGCAGGATGGCCATGTCCGCGCCGCGGACGGAGCGCAGCAGCTCCTCCGCGTGGCGCAGGTTGGCGGCCTTGTCCGCCGTAACGTGCATCTGAATTTGTGCCAGCTTCATACGCACCACCTCAATACTCCCGCAGCACCAGCTCGGTGACGCCCTCGCTGATGCTGACAAGGCGTTTCACCTGACTGCGCTTGTTGTACACCATCCACAGCATGTCCCGGATGGCCGTGCCGCCCCGGTAGCCGTGGATGAGCCGCAGGCGGTACACCCCGCCGCCGCAGCGCCGCAGCGCCGCGTCGATGGCGATCTGCGCCTGATATGTGTTCATCCCATGAAGATCCAGTTCCATTACGCCGCCTACCATACAGGCACCTCCCGGTTTTTGTCTCTTACCATCGCTTGACAAGGGCAAACACGCCTGACAGCGCGTCTTTCCGGCGCTTTTTGCCCTTTTCGCCTTGGCTTGCGCCAGCCTCGCTCCAAAGGAACGTCGCTCGGCAGCATCGGCGAGAATATGCCGACTCAGCAAGCCTGCGGCTCAAAAACCAAAAATCACTCGAAAATACATCGCTGGCAGGTGCGGAGCAGTTTTGCCGGAGCAGAAATGTGTCCAGACAAGAAAAGACCCGCAGAGAATACTTGCCGTATTGTCAAGGGGCTTGACGCAGTATGGGCACATTTCTGCCCGTCAAAACCGTGTCTGCCCTTGTCAAGCGATGGTATTATCATAACGCAAAAGCGTTGAGTTTGCAAGGTGGGAGTGGTATAATACCTGTCATATCGATCATATCCCCTGCGAGGTGCTCTCATGACCATTCTTGTACTCTCCGATTCCCACGGGAACGTGGGCAATATGATACGCGCCGTGGAGCAGGTGCAGCCGGATCGGGTGCTGCATCTGGGCGACTGTCAGCGGGATCTGACGGCGCTGGAGGGGGAATTCCCCACCCTGCCCATGGAGGGCGTGCCCGGCAACTGCGACTGGGGCAGCTGTGACCAGCCGGAGCGGCTGCTGGAGATGGGCGGCGTGCGCATTTTCATGCTCCACGGCCACACCCGGAACGTGAAAAGCTCCCCCATGTCCGCCCTGTACGCGGCGAAGGAGTACGGCGCGCAGGTGTTGCTGTTCGGCCACACCCATGTGCCGCTGGTGGACAACGACGGCACGCTGCTGACGCTGAATCCCGGCGCGGCAGGCGACCGGCTGCATCCCACCTGCGGCATACTCACCATCGACAACGGCCACGCGGACGTCCGGACGCTGGCGCTGTGAAAGGAGACACACCATGTTCTATATCGGCTGCCATCTCTCCGCCTCCGACGGCTTTCTGGCCATGGGCAAAACGGCGCTGTCCATCGGCGCCAACACCTTTCAGTTCTTCACCCGCAATCCCCGGGGCAGCAAGGCCAAGGCCATCGACCCGGCGGACGTGGCGGCGTTTCTGGCGCTGGCGGCGGAGCACGGCTTCGGCACGCTGGTAGCCCACGCGCCGTACACCATCAACCCCTGCTCCAAGGACGAGCACACCCGGGAGTTTGCCCGCATGACGCTGGCGGACGACCTGAGGCGCATGGAGCATATTCCCGGCAACGTGTACAACTTCCACCCCGGCAGCCATACCGGGCAGGGCATCGAGACGGGCATCAGCCAGATCGCGGAGACGCTGAACGCCATCCTGACGCCGGATATCCGCACCACGGTGCTGCTGGAGACCATGTCCGGCAAGGGCAGCGAGGTGGGCAGCCGCTTCGAGGAGCTGCGGGAGATCATCGACCGGGTGGAGCTGTCGGACAAGCTGGGCGTGTGTCTGGACACCTGCCATGTGTCCGACGCGGGATACGACATCGCGGACGACCCGGACGGCGTGCTGACGGAGTTTGACCGGGTCATCGGCCTTGACCGGCTGAGAGCCGTCCATGTCAACGACAGCCTGAACCCGGTCGGCTCCCACAAGGATCGCCACGCCCGCATCGGCGAGGGCTGTCTGGGCGCGGAGGCGCTGGGGCGCGTGGTGCGCCATCCGGCGCTGCAGGGGCTGCCTTTCGTGCTGGAGACGCCCAACGAGCTGCCGGGCTATGCCCGGGAGATCGCCCTGCTGAAGGAGCTGCACGGCGTATGATGCTGCGGATATCGGCTCTGGCCATCGCGGTCATCGCCGCCATCGGCCTGTGGAAAAAGGCGTGGCTGCCGGAGAAGAAATGCTTCCGCGCCGGGTTTTTCGTGTATTACACCCACCTGAGCAATCTCTTCATTCTGGTGTACGAGCTGGTGCTGGGCGCCAGCGGCCACGACCCGGACGGCGGCGCGTACCGGTGGCTCAGCTCCCCCGGCGTGGCGGTGAGCGTGACGCTGTGCATCTACGTCACCCATCTGATCTACGCCTTTGTGCTCATCCCCTCCGCCCGGCGCCGGGGCGACGAGAGCTGGCTGAGAGGGCGTTTTTCCTTCGGGAATCTGTGTGTCCACTACGTCACCCCCGGCCTTGTGGTGCTGCAGTGGCTGCTGTGGCAGGATAAGACCGGCCTGACCGTGGGTCACGCCGCGTGGTGGCTGGTGCTGCCGCTGGCGTACTTCGCCTTTGCCATGCTGCGGGCGCGCACCGGCGTGCCCATCGGCCACAGCGACAAGCTGTACCCCTACCCGTTTCTGGACTATCCCCGGCTGGGCTCAAAACGCTTCTGGCTGTACGTCATCGGCATTCTGGCGTTTTTCCTCGCGCTGGGCTGCCTGTTTGTGGGGATCGGAGGTTGGTTGACATAAAAAAGAGACGGCTTCGCCGACTCTTTTTTATGCCTGTGTGATCTCCCCGTGCTCTTTTTCAAAGTCGCTGATGCGCTTTTTGATCATCTGCTCCAGCTCCCGGTTCTTTGTGCGTCCCTCATATTCCGCGATATAGCCCAGCTTGTCCAGCAGTACCTGCTCTACCCGCAGCGTGTATCGACTGAGATTATCCTTCATTTTGCCGCCTCCATGACGAAGTATTGACAAAATAATAGCGAAGGAGTATAGTAAATTGTGCGTTTGACGCAGTTATGACGCATGGACGGGGGTGAAAAAATGTACAAGAAGATGTATCTTTTGCTGTTCAATGCCATTACCACGGCGCTGCGGGAAATAGCCGCCGGGCGGACGGACAGCGCTGTGTCCTGTCTGACCTGCGCACAGCAACAGGCAGAGGAACTGTTCCTGAATGGTGCAAAGTGAAGCCTTTCGTAGGGGATGCGGTCACTGGCTCGGAATGACAGTGCGACTCTGTGCGCCCATAGGGGACGGCGTCCCTCCTATCGCAAAAAAAGAGCGCCCGCACGGGCGCTCTTTTTTATGTCAACTTAAATCCGCTTCCACTTGGCGCCGCCGGGCACGTCGGTGATCTCGATGCCCTGCGCCTTCAGCTCGTCGCGGATGCGGTCGGCCTCGGCAAAGTTCTTGGCCTTCTTCGCGTCGGCGCGGGCGCGGATCAGTGCCTCCACCTCGGCGTTCTCCTCGCCGTCCTCGCTGACCACGGCGAACCCGCCGGCAGCGGGCGCGGCGGCCGTCTGCTTGGCGCGCAGCTCCGCCGCCTTCTCCAGCAGCTTCAATCCCAGCACCGTGTCGAAGCTGTCCAGCAGCGCCAGCTTCGTCTTGTCGTTGGTCTTGGCCTTCAGCACGTCATACAGCACCGTCACCGCCATGGAGGTGTTCAGGTCGTTGTCCATGGCCGCCATGAACTTGGCCTTGTACTCGTCAAAGGCAGCCTGCTCCACGTCGCCCTCGTCCTTCAGCGCCGCGATGCGTGCCAGCAGCTTGTTATAGGCGACGGTGGCGTTGTCCAGATTCTCCCATGTGAACACAAGGCTCTTGCGGTAGTGGCTCTGCAGGCAGAAGAACCGGTAGGCCAGCGGGTCGTAGCCTTTCTCCTCCAGCAGGCTGACGGTCAGGAACTCGCCCTTGGACTTGGACATCTTGCCGTGGTCGGTGTTCAGGTGCGCCACATGGCACCAGTGGGGGCACCAGGGGTGACCCAGATAGCTCTCCGACTGGGCGATCTCGTTGGTGTGGTGGGGGAAGGCGTTGTCCACGCCGCCGCAGTGCAGATCCAGGTACTCGCCGTTGTACTTCATGGAGATGCCGGAGCACTCAATGTGCCAGCCGGGATAGCCCACGCCCCAGGGGGAGTCCCATTTCAGCGCCTGATCCTCGAACTTGGACTTGGTGAACCACAGCACAAAGTCGTTCTTGTTGCGCTTGTTGGTGTCCTCCTCCACGCCCTCGCGGACGCCCACGGCCAGATCCTCCTCGTTGTGGTCGTTGAAGATGTAGTACCGTTTCAGCTTGCTGGTGTCGAAGTACACATTGCCGCCGGCCAGATACGCGTAACCGGTGTCGATGAGCTTGGTGATGATCTTGATATAGTCGTCGATGAGGCCGGTGGCGGGCTGCACCACGTCCGGGCGCTTGATGTTCAGCTTCCGGCAGTCGGAGAAGAAGGCGTCGGTGTAGTACTGGGCGATCTCCATGACGGACTTGTGCTCCCGCTTGGCGCCCTTGAGCATCTTGTCCTCGCCCTCGTCGGCGTCGGAGGTCAGGTGTCCCACGTCGGTGATGTTCATGACGCGGTTCACGTCGTATCCGGCGTAGCGCAGGTACTTCTCCAGCACGTCCTCCATGATGTAGGAGCGCAGGTTGCCGATGTGGGCGAAATGGTACACGGTGGGGCCGCAGGTGTACATCTCCACATGCCCCGGCGTGTGGGTCTTGAACTCCTCTTTCTTGTGGGTAGCGGAATTATACAGATACATGGTGCTTCTCCTTTTATATGATGAATTTATTTGAACGATAAAAACGCCTCTCAGACAAAATAGTCTGAGAGGCGAAATGAACTTCGCGGTTCCACTCTCGTTTATCACTCAAGTACGGCCTGATGACGTTGGCCAGCCGGAGGGCATCCACATCCCCCGCGCTCCCGGACGCACTTTCCGCACCGCTTGGCAGGACGGCTTTCAGCCGGTGGCCGTCCCTCTCTTGGCAAAGCTCTGGTGCGTACTCTTTCCGATCAACGCGCTATTCGGTTCAGTTAATAGTAGCAGGAATTTCCCCGCCTGTCAAGTCATTTGACCTCTTTGAACACATCGGCGTTTTTGGCGAAGTACTCGATGCCGGAATACACGGTTGTCACCAGGATGACGCCCTGGCACACATAGTTCAGCACCTGGGGGATGCCGAACAAAATCAGGCAGATGCACACCATGGTGCTGGCGGTCTTGATCTTGCCCGACCAGCCGGCAGCGATGACGCGCCCCTTCTCCACGGCCACAAGGCGCATGCCGGACACGGCAAACTCCCGCAGCAGCACGATGGCCAGCACCCACGCGAAGAAGGTGCCCTCCTCCACGAACCAGCACAGCGCCGCCATCACAAGGCACTTGTCCGCCAGCGGGTCCATGAATTTGCCGAAATCGGAAACCTGGTTATAGTGCCGGGCGATATAGCCGTCCAGCAGGTCGGTCAGGCAGGCCACGATGTAAATGCCCAGTGCCACATAGCGGCTGCCGGGGAAGCCCCAGTACAGCACCACCAGAAACGCAGGGATCATCAGCACCCGCAGGATCGTCAGTTTATTCGCCGTAGTCATATATGTATCCGCCTTTCTTGATCGTATCCCGCACAGTATACCACATTCCGCCGGGAAAGAAAACTGCTTTTTATTCCGCCAGCTGGCCGGTCAGCTCGCCATCCATGGCGCCGGTGATGCGCACCGGCACGAACTCGCCCGCCTCCACCTCGTGATCGGCGGTGAAGTAGATGCGCCCGTCGATGTCAGGGCTTTCGGCGTAGCTGCGCCCCACGAACTGCATGGCCTGCTGGTCGAAGCCGTCGCACAGCACCTCGACCACCGTACCCATGCGGCTGTCGTTGAAATCGTCCATGATGCGGGACTGCACGTCCACCACCAGCTCCGCCCGGCGCTCCGCCTCGGCGGTGTCCACCCGGTTCAGCATCCGCGCCGCCGGCGTCCCCTCCTCCGGTGAGTAGGGGAACACGCCCGCCCGCTCGATGCGCACCTCCCGCAGGAACTCGCACAGCTCCTCGAAGGCGGCCTCGTCCTCGAAGGGCAGGCCGGTGATCAGGCTGGTGCGCAGCACCAGACCGGGGATGCGCTCCCGCAGCTCGCGGAACAGCGCCAGCAGCTCCGCCTTGTCGCCCCGGCGGTTCATGGCGCGCAGCACCTTGTCGTTGCAGTGCTGGATGGGGATGTCCAGATAGGGCAGCACCTTGTCCTCGGCGGCGATGGTGTCGATCAGCTCGTCGGTGAACTCGTCGGGATAGAGATAGTGCAGCCGGATCCAGTGGAAGTCCAGCTTACACAGCTCCCGCAGCAGCGCCGCCAGCTTCTTCTCGCCGTACAGGTCGATGCCGTAGCGGGTGATGTCCTGGGCGATAACGATGCACTCCTTCACACCTGCGTCAGCCAGCTTTTTTGCCTCCGCCAGCACGTCCTCCATGCGGCGGCTGCGGTACCGGCCCCGCAGGGAGGGGATCACGCAGTAGGCGCAGCGGTTGTCGCAGCCCTCGGCGATGCGCAGGTAGGCGTAGTGCCCCGGCGTGGTCAGCACCCGGTCGAACTCGTCGATCATGCCGTGGATGTCGGCAAAGCGGCGGGGCGTGCCGCCGGCCATCATCTCCGCAAGCGCCGGCACGATCTCGCCGTAGCTGCCGGTGCCCATGATGCCGTCCACCTCCGGCAGCTCGTCCAGTATCTCCTGCTGGTAGCGCTGGGTGAGACAGCCCGTCACCAGAATTTTGCCCACCTGACCGGCGCTCTTCAGCTCCGCCACGGACAGAATGGTGTCGATAGCCTCCTCCTTGGCGCTGTCGATAAACCCGCAGGTGTTGATGACCACGGCATCCGCGCCCGCCGGCTCCTCCAGCAGCGTGTGCCCCGCGTCGCGGCACAGCGCCATCATCTGCTCGGTATTCACCAGATTCTTGGCACAGCCAAGGGAAATAAATGCAACCTTCACGTTGTGTACCTCACGTCTCCTCGATCTCCTGCCCCCACTCGTTGAGCACAGGGCGTATATCCTGCCAGGCAAAGCCCCGCCGCTGCAGGGCGGCGGCCAGCCGGCGGCTGTCCTCCGGGGTCATGCCGCGTCCCCGCAGCTTCCCCGCCAGAAATTTCCGTATGGCCTCCTCCGGCGGCGGCAGCTGCTCCAGCGCCGCGTCCCACAGCTCCTTC
>OIZS01000195.1_pt1 | contig 31593 bp, 22 predicted proteins | sample 1588641 | NCBI WGS metagenome assembly OIZS01 (sample SAMN03283240) | human gut metagenome | biome: human-associated habitat; material: feces | host: Homo sapiens | place: Peru | collected 2012
TATTGGTAGATGTTATAAACAATTTATATATTTAACGCAACAGTTAATTAACCCCAAGTTTATCCGCTCGTTCGAATTTGCTTTTGGGGTAACTTAAAGGGTACTTAAGGTGTTACTTAAGTATGGGCTTAAGCTATTTCGCCCACCTGGCCGTTTTATTTCTACTTTAAATTCGATTTTAACCTTAAATTGAATTCCTACTTTTAAGGGTATTTCGTAATTATAAGGCATCTTGCTTTTCTAAACTGCCACCTATTCTACAGTGCCGGCAAGTATTTAAAAATAAGAGCTTAAATTTATGCCCTTAGCCTTTTGGAGCCAAAAAAAACGGCTTTCGTAAAAAAGCCGTTTTCGCTGTTTTGATTTTTTGGGCTTAGATTTTAGTTTTAACTGAACTCGGCAAGAAGTCCCCCACCTCTATAGGTGGGGGAGGATGTCACTTTAAACCTTCGCTTTAGCGTAAGCTTAATTCTAGATTTACCATAAAACTCATCAAGCTTCATGCATCTATGCTTTAAGCCATAGCTGGAGCTACAACTTCAGGAATATCATTTCCATTGTTTGAATATTCAAGCGCTTCATCGAGCGTACGAGTAAAGTGCACTTCAGGGAAATTCTTGCTAAACCCAGACTTCACCATTACGCGCAGTGGTTGGTAAGTAACCCCTGAAATCACAACCGCAATGTTACGTTTGCGCATATCCATGCAGAATTGAGCGAAACAATGGTAACCACCGGCATCGAGCATGTTAACCACATCAAAAGCTAACACCACCCCACGTGAAGATTCGAGTTCATGTCTAATCTTACGGAAGGTTCTTTCGGCAGAAGCGAAGAAGAGTGGACCGCTGATACGGTATGCCCCGTAGGTTACATTAAGTTTTTCATCAACCTGACGCTGTAAAGTAAGGTCAAGAACCTTAGTCATTCTAGCCATATCGCGCATGAAGACGATAGAAGCCATGATAATACCAAAACTAATAGCCACTACCATGTCAAATACTACAGTACAGAAGATACAGCAGAACATGATGAGCACATCAGTTCTAGGTGCAGTACGCGCCAAGTTTACAACCTTACGCCATTCACTCATGTTATAAGCCACAATGAGCAAAAGAGCACTCATAGCTGCTAATGGTAAATATGACAAGAACGGAGCTAAGAACAAAATAGCAATTAACACGAAGAGTGAGTGTACAACCGCAGCTACTGGAGAAGTACCGCCAGCACGAACGTTTGCCGCACTACGAGCGATCGCCGCAGTTGAAGTAATACCACCTAAGAATGGAGCTACTAAGTTACCAAGCCCCTGACCAAAGAGTTCGCCATTTGAATGGTGACGAGTATCGGTCATACCATCAAGTACTACAGCGCAAAGCAATGATTCGATGGCACCAAGTACAGCCATGGAGAATGCGGCCACGATAAGTGACTGAATGGTCGCAAAATCCCATACCAATGGATGAGGTTGGCCATCAGCACCGATTGGGCCAGGAAGATTCCAAGGTAAAACAAATTCAGGTAAAAATGGTGGAATCCCGTTGCCAATAGTCCCATCTGGGTTAGTGTAGTGGAACTTGCTTCCGATTGTAGCAATATCCTGCCCACAGTAGTTAGCAAATACCCAAGCTACTAAAGTACCAATTACCACTGCTGGTAAATGAGGTGGGAACTTGATCTTAAGCTTAGTCCAAAGCACTAATACCGCTAAAGTAACCGCCCCAACGACAGCGTCACCCCAAGAAGCGGCCCAATCCTTAGCCGATAAGCCGTTACCGATAGCGGCAATCTTACCGAAAAACCCTTCTGGCATCGAAATATTGAGCCCTAAGAAATCTTTAAACTGTAAAACCGCAATGGTAATCCCAATCCCCATGGTAAAACCTAAGGTTACTTCAATTGGGATAAATTGAATTAAACGCCCCAAGCGACCAGCAGACATGATTAGGAGAATAAAACCACTGATAAGGCTTGCTACACACAAACCAGCCGGACCATAAGCCTGTGCTATTGGGAACAAGATCACCACGAAAGCCGCGGTAGGACCAGATACGCTGAAACGTGAACCACCAGTTAAAGAGATCACAACCCCAGCTACAAGAGCGGTATAGAGACCGTATTCAGGATTTACCCCAGAAGCAATAGCCAAAGCCATAGCTAAAGGAATAGCAATAATGCCAACAATAATACCAGCGGTGATATCGCGAAGGAAACGTTTCAGGGTATACGGTTCCTTAATCATGGAATCCTGTACCGCCGAACCGAAATGGAAAAGAGAGTGACGAAACTTAACGATTTTTCGTCTAGTTCTTATGTTTGCCATATTTAGGTACTTTTCTGCAGTGAAATTAACATCAAAGCTGTCCGTCAAAAAACGGCGGGCAGAAACCAGGGTAATTATACTAACTATGCTATTAAATGACAATGAATTGTTACTTCTATCACAAAATATAACATTGGATTTCGAGCTCAAAACCTTGTCTTTATCTAAAAATCGCCCTGAAAATCAGTCAATTTACGCTTTATTTTTAATAATTTAAAACATATGTAACCACATATTTTGCGTAGTTATCGCTAAAATACTTATAAAATAGGCTTTTCAAAATTTTCCTGCGCTAAACGGGACTTATGCGCAATACTTAAAACTTGAGCGCTTAAATTAACTAAACGGTTACGATGCCTTTGACGCCACACTCCAGCATTCATGCCGATTTCCACTCCACATAAACTAGCATATCTTTGAGCAACAAATAACCTATCGGTCAATATTAGAACGTATAGATAGCGGATTTGGCTGGCATAGCTTAGATGGAGGACGCCTACATTATTTCCCACTGGCATTATAATTTCGCCCCCTGCAAATTCGGCCCGTAAGTGCTCGTTTAAGTGAGGCGACTTCTCAATATGAGGCTCGGTTTTTAAATCAGCACCGGTAACGCCTTGGGTAAAAAGTTCTGCCTTATCATCATTGACGCCCTCAAGCGAGGCATTTAATGCTAATTTGTCATCTTCCTCTTTGGTATTAGCCTCTTCCCTAGTTTTAACATGATCTTGAATGTGCGCTGATTCGTGACTATTTAAAGTTCTAGGCTGCTTAAGCGCCTTGCCATTAGTCTTAATCGCCTCCATCTTTGAGCCGAGCAAACACTGGCTTCTTTTTAATTCGGCCTCTAAATTTGAAATTAGGGCTTCGACTAGCTCCCGCGCACTCATAAACGCCTTCCGATCTCGAGGAGCTCGACTTTCAAGATATGCTAACGCCCGTAATACACTACGCCTAAAGCGTTTATATACCTGTAAAACTTCCACATCAAAAAACACCGGTTCTAACTTTTTTACCAACCGAGTAGATTTATTTGGAGTTGTCGTCATGCTGATAAGCCTTAAATAAAGTTAAAGTATGCCAAATAAGATGAGTTTAGCCTAATGAATTACGAGAGATTGTTGGGATTAAAGGCGAAGCGAGAAGAACCCAGGGCAAAGAACGAAGGGCGATGGTCCAAGGACGAAGGGTAACCCCAAAAAACTTACGCTTTCCCCTCCCTTTAAATTCCTCTCAAAACTGCCAATGCTAGTTTTCGTCAATTCCTGAGTTTCGCAAGTTTTTCTCCCAACCTCAAAACAAAAAGGCCTTTGGTTCTAGATGTAGCAACACCCAGTTCCAAAGGCCTAGCATAGAGTCATCTTAAAAAGCCCTCAAGCTCGGACGCAATAAGAAATGACTGTGAAATTTTTTGATGGAGACTTAACAACTCCTTTAGTTTACGTTTTGGGAATTAATAGACGCTCCGTGACATCCTCCCCCACCTATAACATCCTCCCCCACCTATAGAGGTGGGGGACTTCTTGCCGAGTTCAGTTAAAACTAGAGCAGACCTAAATGTATGGACCTACCTTAATTTAAGAGGCTACCTAAAAATACAGCCCTACCTAAAAACTCAAACTTCATTTATCTTCAACCTTAGTATGTGAACTTTACGGGATAAAAAAAGCGTCGCTATTTACGGCGTATCTATCGCTCGGATCTTCAGGGTTTAGCATAAATACCCGGTCATCTGGCATAATAGTAGCGTCATTATCGGTTAATTCATGAGAATCTTTGTTGGCAAAATCTTTAACTTGAGGTTCCGTAGAGGTGTCGGTCGAATTTTGGGTAGCTGCCGGATTTGGAGTTGCCTTAGGTTCTCCCACCATAAACTTACCCTTAGGATCAACTACGATATTGCATTGACCACTTTTGGCCCCGGTAACTTGAGCCGCGTTTGCCGCAATCTGCTCTAGGTTACGCCTAAAGTTTCGCACGGATATCGACATCATAACTATCGCAATTCCACTTATAGTCCACACACCGATAATATTGTAGCCATCTAATTGGCCACCAGTTGCGATAATACCAACTACAGTGGAGAGAATCATAGGACCGGTGAGCGCATAGGTACCCATATGTAAAGCGGCTTTAAATGAAGTCTTTATGTACATTAAACGCATGATAATTTTGCCAAACAAAGCCGCAAACAAAAGGCAATTAATGTACTTAAGTAAAAACGAAATAAACAGTACTAAAAACATAAAAGGCAAACCAAAAATATCTACCATTTTTAGAGTAGCCTGTATTAGCATGTCAGAGGTTAAACTCTGCCCAACTAACCCCATTTCAGTGTAATTCATCGTCGTTGAACTAAGCCCATTGTTTACCATCATGCGGTCATTAAATAACGTAATAAACGTAAACGGTTGCCCACTAGGACGAATATAAGCCAAGATCTCGTCTTTTACAGTCGCATTTTCTGGGTTAATAAGTAAAAATGGCGCGCCAGTTTTGTTCTTAACCACTACATAACGCCGTCCTTCTGCATCAGTGATAAAGTTGGATGCTTTAGGATCGCTAGAATCTGCGATAAATGATAATTGCCCTGCAGGATCGATCATAAAGGCCGGAATTTGGTTTTGGACAAAGTCTTTTTCTGCAGAAACATAACTTCTTACTTGCATATAGGAAAATACTGAAGCCACCATTGCTAAAAGCAAACAAAGTAACGCTATATAAACAACACAATGGTTCCAACGAGTGTTATACATTTTTGTAATAAAAAAGGCTGGAGAGTACGCTGACCTATACACACTCACCAAAAAATTAGTTATAAATTCCATGACCCTAACACCTATTATCCTTATGTGCGTCTTTTAGTTGCTTGCAATAATTTGGGAGAACTCAAAAAGTTCTCTTTAATCAGGTACTCTTTAATCAAGTTCTCTTTGATAAAAAATGAGGTTGCAAGACCTACTAGTTTTTATTATAGCTTATTTTGGGGCTTTGGTTTGCACAAGATATTTTAAGAATTTTGCTACTCTAAACGCGGCTTTTAGCTTTAGTACTTCTTGCTTTAGTAGTTAGATACTCTATCGATAGCACTTGAAGCCAAGTTAGTGCCAAATTTTTGCTTTAACCTTTTAATTTAAAGTTTATAAGTGGTAAATTAACTCTAAGTTTTGAGAAGTTTTAGATCCTTGCTTTATGTTCAGCTTAAAAAACTCTATATTTAACACTTAGCAACCATTATCTGTAGACATACGTTGAATTTTTTGGATCACATTAGGAGTTAGTCATGAAATCACCACTAACTTGCGCCTTTGTCGCAGGTCTTTTATTATCAGCTTCAAGTGGAGCTTTAGGATCTGGGGCTCATTATTCACGTTTACTCCCAACAGATGAGCCAGCTAACCCCATTGGCTTTTATAGCAATGGTTGCCTTCGTGGCGGTCAAGCTGCTGACCAAAAGAACCCTTATTACCAAATTATCCGCCCTCAAAATCGACGCTACTTTGGGAGCCCTAGACTTTTAAGCTTTATCAATTACTTAGGACAAGAAGCTCATACCCAAAAGTTACCTATTTTGTTAATTGGTGATATGTCTATGGGACGTGGTGGACCATTTAATGGAGGGCATGCTAGTCACCAAAACGGCCTAGATGCTGATATTTGGTTTCGGATGACCAAAAAACCACTCTCTCGCCAAGCACTAGAAAAGCCCCAGGCTCTTACGATCGTATCTGATAGCTACAAAACCGTAAACCAATACTACACGCCTAAGATCTACACCTTAGTTAAACTTGCTGCCTTACATCCCGATGTAGAACGAATATTCATCAACGCTGCAATAAAAGTACAATTGTGCCACGACGCACCTAAAGATGATCGCGCATGGCTCCAAAAGGTCCGTCCTTGGCCTGGACATACAGCTCATATGCACGTCCGTTTAAGTTGCCCACTTGATTCAACGTCTTGCACTCCGCAAAATCCTGTCCTCCCAGGTGATGGCTGTCAAGAAGCGCAACAAATTATCGCCGAAATCGGTAAACCCAAACCAATAACTCCAGTTACCCCTAAACCGAAAAAGGTTTTACCAATGGAATGCCAATTGTTGTTAAATCCAAACATTAAGAGCGCCCCAAACGCCCAACATGTAACAACCATAAAAAAGTAGGTTGAGCTTTGCTTTCATCAAATCTCCCCGCTCAAAGCAAACTCAAAGTAAAAGTTTAGTCCTACCTCAAAATAGGCGTACGCCCAATTAAAAAATTAAGCCAATTGGCCGAAAAACCAATTGGCTTAAACTTACATAATTTTAAATGTAGGCTCCTAAATGTGGACTTCTAAATACATACTGCCTAAGCCTTATAAAGCAAAGCGCTTAGCCAGGTTTTGAAGGCCAGGCTTTAAAGACTAGCATGCACTTTTAATCAAAGAGCGAAGGCATTCTGCGCTTTAAGTATGTAGCTAAACGCGCTGCATTCACTGAGCCTTGGAAAGCTAGCTGGTCCTTTAAAATACGCCAGCTTCTTAAATGCACCATATCCATATCGATATGATGATCGCGAAGCACTGACGTTACTGCTTGACTAAAATCAAATACGTATTCATTTTTTTCCATGCTTGGAGTTACAGTCATGAACTTTAAGTTGCGGCATAAACGGTGTAACGCAAACCTACCTAGCTTAAAGGTTAAAGCAAGCCTCTTACGCGCCAACCATGAACCATTAGGCAATTCAACGTCGTTTAAAACCGCTTCCACACGTAAGGTTTTTTCCGCAAATACTATGTCTTTGATGGTTAAATTTAGCACGTACAAACCGCGACGCGCATGAGTAACCTGTAAAACCAATTGCCCAGCTTCCGTTCCACAAACCGTCACTTCTTTAATGTTGCGAGGTAAATGGCTTTCGGCGATAGCCTGATTGATTAGAGCAAACGAAAAAGTAAAACGCCCTAGCACAACATCTTCAAACCGCTGTTCCTTCCAGAAACTTTTGGCCAAGCGCTTAAATACATCAAATTCAGAACTGACCTGATTCTGAACTGCTAACACCCTGGTTTCATGACGCTCATGGATCTGTTCAACTACATTTGAGTCAAACATGGTTTCATCCATAGGCTGATAAAAACTGTCTATGCCTTGTGGGGTCATAAAAATCGTCTCCTGTAGGAATGCAGTCCGGATCCAAACAGCGATCCGGACTAGTTGTAGAGCTACAACCAGACTCTACTCAATAATAATGCTGTCGTCTTCCACTAATGAAGAAGGCCCTGGTTGTACTGTATTAGTAGGTGTTACTGTTTGAATCGGGTGCACCGGCTGAACATTAGTTGAAGTTGATGGAGTTACCCCATCGATAGTACCAGTTACTACATTTGATTGAGAATCTAAACTCCCGCTTGTAGTTACAGGTTGTTCAATGAGCGAACTTTCCTCAAAATACATTGGGGTGTCTTCGGTGGTTATTGCATGTCCCGCAGCTTCTACTGGAGCGGTAGCAGTACCAGCTGGCGCTACAGACTGCACTTTATCACCACGAATAACCTTAGCTACCTGAGAATCCGCAGAAATGTAATCAAAGATCTTAACTACTTTACGAACCCCGCTAATTTGACGTGCCACATTTACAGCGCGAGCAGCTTCATCTTTAGTCACTAACCCAATAAGATATACGACCCCGTTTTCGGTGATAACCTTAAATCTACCAGAATTAATATCTTCACCAAATAAAAGCTGAGTCTTCACCTTAGTGGTAATCCAGCTATCAGTTGAACGTTGCCCAAAGTCCACTGGTGCAATCTTTTCAACCTGGTCAATTACTTCACGTACTTGATCGATCTTAGATAAACGCTGTTCGATGTATGTTAGATATGAAGCATCTTGACACTGACCAGTTACTAATACTCGGCCATTCACAGAAGTAGCTTCTAAACGGCTAGCTTCATAGATTTCACGATTATTTGATAACACTCGAGAAGCTTTTAGTTCGATCGCTTTATCATCTACCATAGTGCCTGCAGAACGACTATCAGCGGCCATTACCGCCCCTGTACCCACTGCGCCCCCAGCAACTAAAGCAACACAACCGGTTTGACTTAATGCAGTCAAAGCACAAACCGCACCTAAAATAGCTAATTTTCTCATAGTCCTATGTATCCCTTTATACAGAATGTAATCACCTTAAGTATAATATATTTTAATGGTTTAGGAATGGTTGAATTCGTAAATGCGTCTGCTACGACTCAAAAAAAAAACAGGAATGAGCTTTTTTAGAGCTGCATTCCTGCTTAAAGTTTGTTTTTACATGGTTTAATTAAATTTGAGAGTGATGCTTTAAGCTTTAATCCACCTCAAATTTAATGCTGACATGAATCCTTTACCTTTTTTAGTAACATTGGATGTTCTTCTGGTGGCACCTCGTTAAACTCACGGTTTAAAAGTGCATCAGCGCGCGAACTTCCATTGTACTTCTTGGCGTATTCAAGCCACCCAACTGCATCTTGCGCCGAGTTTCGGTAAAGTCTAGTTGCTAAATACAAAATAGCTTCTTCATTGTTTAAACAAGAAGCGTTTACGAGTAAAGTTCGATCAGTACCATTATAGGTTTCTGGAATATCATGACCTTCTCTAATTAACACCGCCTCTAAGAACATGGCATCGGTATTTTTTTGTTCAATAGCGCGGTCATACCATTCCAAAGCTTTAACATCACTTTGTTCTACCCCACGTCCATATTGATACATCAATCCTAAAAAGACCTGGCTTAATGCATTATCTTTGTATTTTTCAAAGATTGGCAACGCTTCGGTGTAACGTTCGGCCACGTATAGTAAACGCGCCAAATTGATTCCGGCCTTCACGTGCCCTGCTTCATATGCACTCTTATAGGCTCGGTAGCTTTCATCGAGTTTCTTTTGAGCATAGTAGATCTCACCTAAACGCGCCCAAGCTTCTCGGCTTTCAGGTTCTGGTAATTTGGTCGCACGGAGGTACCATGTAGTCGCATTTTCGATGTCACCACTTTCTTGACTGGCACTAGCTAAAGGGAAAATAGCGTTTTCTATCCCCCCAGAAACTGCTTGTTTTAGGTATTTGACCGCATTTTCTAAATTACGTTCTACTACATACCCATCAAACAAAGCTAAACCGTACCTAAAAGCTGCTTCCGCATTGCCTTCGTCAGCGTGTTTTTTAAACATCTGAACGGCATCTTCTTCTGAACCGCTAAGAGCACGACCAGAGTTTATCATCACCGCCCGTAAATAATCGGCGTCAACATGACCAAGTTTGGCCGCTAAAGATAGATAATGAAAGCCTTGTACGTCATCACGTTTAACCCCGATCCCTTCGGCAAACATACGTCCATACCAATAAAGTACTTCAGGGTTATCTGGTTCAATTTCGTAAGCTTTAGTGATGTAACGGGAACTTTCGTTAAAATTCTGTTCAATCCCAATCCCATCATAATATAAAGAAGCTAAAGCCAAGTCAGCCAACGCTAAGTTGCCTCGTTCCGCAATACGAATGTAGTGCAAAGCCTCTTTAGCGCTTTTAGTTACCCCGTAGCGACCATAACGGTACACTTTGTATAAAAACAAAGCCGCCTGCGCATCGGCTTTTTCGTTAACCATTGTCCTGAGATCATTTAAGGCTTTAGTGCGGGTATTTTGGTCAGGACTATTTAAGTCGATTTCTGCATGTAAAACGCGTACTTGGTCTTTATATTTTCGGTCGTTTTCAATCTTACGCAAAACGTAATCGGCTTTAAGTAAACTCTGTTCACCACCAGTGCCATCGATATAGCAACGAGCTAGCAGCAATCTTTCTTCAGGGGTAGCTTTGTTAGCTTCTGTTACATTTTTTAATAAAGCCAAAGCTTCCTGGCTATGATCACCTGGAATTTTCTTTTGTAAATATAAGGAAGCTAGCTTATAAAACGCACGATAATCGTTATGACTTGCAGATTTTTTTAAATAGAATGCTGCGCGATTGAAATCACCTTTAGCCCAAAAGTAATTCCCAGCTTCGTACATGGCTAGATGTTCACCTAACCCATCTGCTTGCTCTAAAAGTTCAATACCTTTTTCTTCATTTGCAGGTACCCCTTCGCCATTTAAATACATGGTACCCATGTTGTATGCATAAATTGCTGGGTATTGTTCTTTAATATTTAAGTAGCTATTTACCGCATGTTGATAATCTTTAGTTTTACGGTAGTAAGTAGACAAATAAAGCCATGCATCGCTTGAGCCTGCATCCGCGGCTTTTTGATAGAGAGCAGCTACTTCAACTTGGCTCAGACCGTTTTTTTCTGCTGTTTGGGCTTGACTATAAAGTTCAGTGGCCGATTCACCACAACCAGACAACAACCACCCGGTTACCATGGCAGTCGATACAGCTATCGATAACCTCTTACAACTAATAATCAATGGTTTACTTCCTGTAATTTCTTAAACGTTCTTTTTTGTGCTTCAAGCCTTAACTTCCATTCTTTAGGCTTGAAATCTATATTGTAATATAGATTTAGCTTTATGTACTTATCCTACCTCAAAAAACGCTAAGAATATATTTAGAAATATGACTAAAGATTTGCTCAACACTTTGTTAAAACTTAATGGTTTAGAACTTACAACAACATATTTGGTAAGGCTACTTGGTGATGCCTACGTAAGGAACCAGCTGCCTTTCTGACCACTACATCAAAGAACATCAACGGTCCCGCTGCTTTGCTAGCACAAGAACCAATTAGTTTGCCTGTTGCATCGTAGTAAGTTACGGTCCCTGCACCATCGTCATTTGCGCGTCCCGCAAAAACACCTTCTTTATCAAAATATGAAGTTTCATAAGTACCGGTCCGTACGGCACGGCCGATATATTCTCGGGCTTCACTATAAAATCGAGTTTCCCCAGAGCTAGCCATTTTCGCAGTAGCAACTACATTCCCGTGCTCTAAAATCTGGGTCCGGCCTAACATATCTTCCCTTACTTCGAGATTACCAGCTTGCACTTTGGTGGGCACTACTAATGTGCAGGCAATCAAGGCCATCATATAAATTACTTTTTTCATGGTTTTCTTATTAACTCCGCCTTATTTCGGAGGATGTTCGAACCTTAACACCACTAGGTTTAATTGGCTGTTACCATCGTTATATCAAACAAATAGTTACAAAACCAAACAACGCCACAATAATCTTAAGGAACTTAGCATTGACTACTTATTTATTTTAAGTTGAAAGCTTGTGGCTTTTAGTTCATTGTTCACCAACTAAAAGCCAACTAGTTAAAATAGCGCCTATGCCATAATCAGTTTTACTTAGCTCAAACCTTAGTTTTAATAAAAAACTAGGCTTAACTTTAAATACTTCACTTGTGTTTTAAAGAAAGAAGAAAATTAATGTTTCCGCAACTTAACTGCATTAACTCTCACCAACTCAATCAAGCACGAAGTTAGGTAGCAATGCTACCTTTGATGTGACGCTATGATAACGATTTCACTTTAACAAAAATGTCTTAGTGATCAAAAACCATAGGCTAAAAACAAGAAGTTATTGATCGAGGTAACATTACCGCAAAATATATGAACTCTATCTTAATAAGCACCGCTCATCTCTATCTTATCGCAAAAAAATATTGTCGAGACTGCGTTTAGAGAGTTTACGGTATTAAATGATGCAGATAGACTTACTGTACACAAGTATCTTACAAAGGCAAGATTTTTATTCATCTTCAAGCGTAAACCCTGAGAATAATGATGTCTGCTTTTGTCACTAAAAATCAAACAGATAATAATAAGCTACCAAGTGATTCATTAAATAAGCTAATGCTAAAGCTACAAACACTTCAAGCGAGTAGGCTCGCAGGCAGAGGAAGCTAGATAGTAAAAGAGATCTCTAAAAAAACTAGAGATCTCTTCGATTTACTTGGTGTAGCCTATCCCAAAGCACGTCAAAAATTAGAAAATATGACGGCGGGAGTTTAGGACTTATGCATCCTTCTTTGGTAATACAAACTTACGAACCAAGCCTTCTTGGTAAGCTGCTAAGTTATCAAGTTCCTGGTTGCTGCTAGCTAAACTTTCAATTTGATGCAAATTATCATCACAAAGGAGAGTTATCTTATGCATGTTGTCGGAAATAGAGTTAGCTGTTTTACCCTGTTCTTCAGCCGCATCTGCAATCATGATATTCATATCTGAAATCTTAGCAATAGCTACTTTGATTTCTTCAATAGACGCACTAGCATCAGTTGACTTTTCTTTAGTCACTGTCATTTCGTCCAAGCACTTATTAGAATATGACACTGCTTTTCCGACTGATTCTTGGAGCGCGGAAATCATGTTTTTAATTTCATTGGCACTAGAAGCAGTAGTATTAGCTAAGGTACGTACTTCGTCCGCAACCACCGCAAAGCCACGCCCATGTTCACCCGCACGAGCTGCCTCAATTGCCGCATTCAATGCTAACAAATTAGTGCGATCGGCCACCCCTTTAATCACCCCGATGATCTTGCCGATGTTTTCACTCATCTTGTTGACGTCAACAATAACCGCAGTAGTTTCTGAAATCCGACTAGACAAATTATCTGCAGTCACCACCGTTTCATTCATGATAGCTTGTGAACGATCAGCAATTTCAACCATTTCATGGACCGCGGTTAAAACATCAGACGCAGATTTAGCAACTTCTTGGGAATTAGCGCTCATTTCATTCATCGCTGAAGCTACCGACATGGTCTCGCCTCGCTGTTCAGTTAAGGCTTGCTTAGAGGCTTCAGATGCTAGCATATTTTTAGAAGATTCAGCCTTTAAACGCCCAGAGGCATCAGCAATCAAGGATAAGGCTTCAGCTACTTTAGAAGACAATTCGTTGATGTGAACTGACAAGGTACCAAATTCATTGCGTTCAGCGATATGTAAAGAACGACTCATATCACCAGAAGCCACTCGCTTCAAGCCTTCAAGGATCGCCTTCATCGGTTTTTTAATGCTACCACCTAATAAGATCAAAGTAATCATAGCCATTACAATGGCAATAACAACGGCAGTTATCATCACTATATTTGAGCGTGCATATACATCCTTAGATTCAAAAGTAGAATGTTCAATCGCTTTTTTAGAAATGTTTTGGATCCCTGCAATGACCTTTTGAATTTCTAGGATGCTTTCGTAACCCTGGTCAGATTCATTAGCGATTTCTTCTGAAATCTTTACTAAACGAGCATGGCGGGATAGTAAACCTTTTTCATCAGTAATATTAAAACGGAATGTATCGAAGAATTGGCCCATGTTGTTCTTAAGATCAGGCATTTCCACGAGCAAATTATTTAACTGTTCTTGATAGAGATTGAACTTAACTTTTAAAAGTTTAACTTTTTCATCGATAAACTTACTTTCCGTAGCTGCTAAAACTTCATTCGCTAAAGCTTCCACCTGCCCCTGAAAAGTAGCCATATTTAGATATACGTTGCCCACATAATCGTCATCAATGGATTGCTTAACGTTTTCTTCTTCATTATGGAATAAAGTTAACCATGGCATAAAGCTAGAGCGGTCTTTATCAAGCCCTTGCTTAATTTTTAAGTATTCATGGTATTTGGTTGGTAAACTATCAGTAACTTCAATGTAGTGCGCAGAAGAGGTCGCCAATTTAGTGATTTCCGCTAAAATAGCTTCGTTCTTTTTGGAAGTTTCGACAAATTTTTGTAACGCCTGCTTAAAAGAGGAACGAACTTGGTTGTAAGCCTTAATTTCGGCATCAAATCCCTTGAAGTTCCTTTGGCTTAAAACCGTATTCAACCTAAGATTTGATACTAAAAGCTTAATTTCAACTTCATTAACTTCATTTAAAACCGGCATCGTAGAATCAGTAATATAGCTAATGGAAGAATTCATGGAGTTAAAGTTAGAAGCACTAACTCCATAAAGAGCCACGAGGAGTAGAATTAACACCCCAAACCCTACGTACACCCCATTTAAAACAGAGCGTCTAATGAAGCGATAAAGCCCCAATGACAAATAATCCTTCCAACAAGCTTTGTTGGTAGACTTGTTTTGATTCTGCGCTTTGCCCTGTTGTTTATAAGCTGAATTTAAAACTGCACCTTGTGGCGCTTTAGCGTCGTTATTAGCTTGGTCTGAAGCCAAGTTAACCTTGTTTAGAATTAGCTTGATATATTTGTTCATAGGTTTAATTCTTTACTGCTGGAACTCAAAAGCCCAACCTTTTACAGCGTGCTTTTAACTTCTAATCAAACAAAATACAAACTTTGAAGCATCTTTGTTTTTGCCATTTAGTTTTGGGTCATTCATATTTTTAAGTGTTTAGGTTCATTGTTTTAATAAATGTGGACTAAACCTCTTAAAAACATAGCTTTTAATTTCGGTATTAAAGTTTTATGTGTCTAATGACCTAGGCGCTTTCTATATCAATACCTAAAGAGTTAGGACCTAACCATATCAAAACGCTTTAATCAAACTAAAAACTCTAGAATTAAATAAATCGAGGTTTAACCTAAGGTTGCCCAAACAATTTTTAACCAATCCTAAACACTACTTAAACAAATGCAAAAACAAAAACACATCATAAATGTCTTCCTAGCTTGCATCATACTGAAAGATATCAATAAAAAATGTTAAGTACACGGCACATAATGCTTAAAAAAAATTAAAAACGTAATACAGGTCTTGTTCTAACAATGAAGTTTATATATTGTAAGCATCGCTAATTTGACGGCTCAACAAACTCCCGTCCTTCATATACTATAGCTCCTGTGGTCTAAATCACACAGGAGTTTTTATGAACGAGTCCTTTTCATCATCACGACGTAAAGCAAAGTCGTTTTCTTTTATCGATATTTCTGAGCAAGCGAGTAAAGCGTCCTTGTCTACTGTTATGCCTTCAATGTCGGAACCTAAGTTGTTATGTGAAGTTGCTTTTGCTAACGGCAATACCATCAAGCTTTCAACTGCAGTTACTCCAGAGAACTTTAAGATTTTTGCTGAGGCTCTTAAAAGCCAATTCTCATTCTAAGCTTAGAATTGAACTTATTAAGGTCACGAGTAATAACCTTAAATTTACGATCAAACATAGCTTCTAGTTGGCGCTGCGCTTCAAGTTTTTGTTTAAATGCAAAATAGCTACCACCAATATTTTTTTCATCAAAGAAATCTTTAGTTAAGCGTTTAAACTTAGTCAAGTTATCACTTAATTCTGGGTAATCGGTCGCAACTTTAGAGAGCTTTGCAGAGTAATCATTAATGCTACCTTCAATCTGTTTAGCAATGCCCTGAAGTTCAGTAATATCGTCAGTTGCAAAGAAAGTAGCAAACATGTTTTCTAGAATATCACGAGAGATAGTCATATCTTCAAATGCTACCTGCTGCGCCGGAGTAATACTACCAATTAAAACCTGTTCTTGTTTTTTTAGATCTGAAATAACCCCCATTAACTCTTGGTACCCTTCTTCACTCTTAGCCCGAGATGAAATTAATAGGTTTTGTTCATTAGCGTAACCTTCACTTTCAGTTAAAAGATTACGTACAGAATCCGCCAATTCATTGTCATCAGCTCTAAATGGTGAGGCTTTATATTCTAACATCGAAGCAAGAGCAAAGCTTAGTTCTTCACGGCTGTTCCAAAGTTCATCACGGTTAATTAAAAACATATCTCGATTATCGGTAAAACGAATTTTTATCATAGAAGCGTTGAAGCGGTTTAATTCGCTCTGTACTCTTGAAACTAAATATGCTTCTTGAAGAAAGACCACATTTGATGCGCTTACTGTTGTAATAACATCTTCTCCAGCTTCTGCCGTAAAAATACAACCAGCAACAACAAAAGCCATCCCGGTATTTCGCACTAAAGATGTGAATTTCATGTTTTTAACGAACCCTGTTCTTTTTTTGTCAATTATGATTAGTGATGCATCTAGGCTAAAACCTTAAAGCTTAGATTTCAAAATTAAACCAAGACACTCAACTTTTATTATTTATTATTTTGTCACGTTAGTTATCAATGGTTACAAGCTACTAAATTTAAGCTTACCTTAGAAGCTATGCCCCATAAATTACTAAACCAAGAAATTCTAGCGCACAAAAACTATTTAACCAAAAAAATGGCCTAGCTTAATGTGTGTTTTTTTAAACCGGTAACAATATTTAACATTCATGCTACCATTATTCAACTTTTGCTTACCTTTGCCTTGCGCTCTTATGGCAAGTCTGTCCTTAGTTAATCACCTAGCAAATGTTCCTACCAAGCAATGGGAGCAATTCCTGCTAAAATATAAGAGTAAACACGACCGGTTAGTGTCAAGCAAGTTTCCATCTTAAAAATTCAGAAGAAGGCAAGGTTATCTGTTCAGTACCACTGCGTTCCACAAAGGATTGTAATCTACAACGATAGTATTTTGAGAAGCTACAACTACTTTGCTTGAAGTCGTGGAAGATTTCGAGGAAGTTAAGTTTGGAATTAAAAGGTGTATTCATAAAACCCTCAACGGTAGAAATAAATGACGAGCTCTATTATCTACTATGTTGAGGAGATTGCGGATTTTACGGATTAGGCGATGGTGAAGTTACGGTGAAGTCACCTTGCCCCCTCTAGATAATACCCATGCTAGGCACACAACCAAAAGGGAGCTCGAGCTCCCTTTTGAATATCTTAATAATTTGACTACCGACGTAGTTTTTCGTAGCTAGAAACTACTACTAAATTAGCAACCGCCCTTAAGCACAGTTACACTAAATGTGGTAGATTTTTTAGTGTCATCAGGTACTGCAGAATAAACAAGAGCACATGAAGTGTTTTCCGATGTTGCAGTTACTTTATGATTAGAGTCAACTGTGTAATCACCAATTTTTGTCAAACCAGCACTTGACTTAGGCGCAAATACTAATATATTGTTAGCGGTATCTTTAGTATAAACGCACCAATCGTTTGCTTCAGCATCGCATGGACCAGCAGCATCTTTTTTATCATAAGATTCTTCGTTTTGCAAAGCTTCAACTATACCTGCAACATCAGCAGCTGGAATACCATACTTGGTAAATACTTCCTTTGCGCCTGTAGGGCAAGTGGTAATGTTCGTATTGTTTTCAACGCCACAGAACTTATCTAGTTTATCAGTTCCTTTGATAATAGACTTAGCATAAGACATATTTGCTGCGCTCTTAATCGCCCCAGAAAGGCCATTAAGAGCAGAAATACGAGCGTCAGTTTGTAAATCCATGAATTTTGGGGCTGCAATAGCAGCCAAAATACCAAGAATTACGATAACTACAACGAGTTCAATGAGGGTAAAACCATTTCTTTTCATATTTATTTCCTTATCAAGTCATGTTTGTTACATATTGAATGTACACACAGAGATTTAGTGTTTCGTCCTTGCAACTTCAATCCAGTGAGTTTTTTTTATACCCACCTCTACTACGTTTAATTTTAGTAAAAGCATAGTTCTTAATATGGCTTTGTTATCACAGTCTAATAAAAATATATTTAAAAAAACAAATATATCTCAAAATTTTGCTTACAAAACTTTTTAATCAATTGACATACTGCCTTTTATGTTTTTGATTCTTTTGAGTTAGCCTGCACCTAACGTAAGCTTTGCTCAACTCCACTCAAAAGCAACCTAAAACGGAAGACTAAACTCTAATTTTTCGCTTTGTGTACAGCTTATAAGTTTTTACAACTTTTTAGATGGCGAGATTTAAGTGTATTTAATGGCGAGGTTTGGACTCACACTACTACCATAATTAGCGCCACCATCTTTTTTTGTTGGGCTCTTGCCTTCTTTTACTTGCTCTTGCCTTGCTTTAGTTTGTTTAATTTTCAAAGCAAGGTCGCATAACCAAAACTTTTCTCTTTGAAGTTTAAAACCAGGTTTTTAATTTCAGTTTTGAAATTTAGCTTTAAAACGTAAGTCTCAAACAACATAGTATTACGTTATCTCGACCTTGCTTTTATAGGGAATTTTCCCTAACACCATTAGCCCCTAAAGACACTAATGATATTAAAAACTAAAGACCAGTAACTTCTTCAAAATAAGCCTGAGGATGAGCGCAAGCTGGGCATACAGTTGGAGCTTCTTCGCCTTCATGAATGTAGCCACAGTTACGGCAACGCCAAATTACCTTACCGTCCTTCTTAAAGACTTTGCCTTGTTCAAGAGTTTCATAAAGAGTCTTATAACGTAATTCATGGCCCTTTTCAGCTGCACAAACAGCATCCCATACAGCAGCGATCTCAGGGAAGCCTTCTTCACGAGCAATTGCAGCAAAAGCTGGATATGCTTCATACCATTCTTCGTGTTCACCAGCAGCAGCTGCTTTTAGGTTTTCCAAAGTAGTGCAAATCTTACCAGCAGGAAAAGCCATAGTAATTTCCACATTACCACCTTCAAGGAACTTAAAGAAACGCTTAGCGTGTTCTTTTTCTTGGTCAGCAGTTTCAGTAAAAATAGCACTAATTTGTTCAAGACCTTCTTTCTTAGCTACAGAGGCAAAGAAAGTGTAACGGTTACGAGCTTGAGATTCCCCGGCGAAAGACTTGAGAAGATTAACTTCAGTACGAGTACCTTTTAATGATGCCATAATAATACTCCCTTTTATATTTATAATTGATTTAAACAAATGCAAATATGGCGCTTACGCTACGTGTTCAATTTTGCGTAGCCGTAAATACATCTGCTTAAAACATAACAGTAAGATTATCTCCAAAACCTCATTAAAAACTTTACCTTTTTAGAAGCTTTAACCCAAAACAAGCTCCTTTGAACCCCCTTTAAAGTATTTAACTAAGCTCCTTTCAAAACTAAGTTATTTTTGTTTTTAACGTTTTTGGAGACTAATATCCTCGCATTTCGAATTATAGACAAAGAAATGTGCGTCTTAAAACTTTTGTTGAGATTTTTTCTTTAAAATCGAGACTATTTACACAATATCATGTAACTCAAATAATTTTCAGTAAATTCAATTTATAAAAGGTTAAATTTTGCTCACTTTTAATCCAAGGTCATTCATTTTAAAAACGCTTTTACGAACTTTTACGACCTCTATTCAAGTCCGTTATTGATGACACCTTTAAAATCCTTTACTCTAGGCTTTAGAAGCCACACGCTTAAATAAAATTTCTAGCTTATAAAGATATAGATATAGCTTGCTCCGCACCCTTGGCGTTCTCTATTCTTATCTCGCTATTGCATCTTTATTTTTAGCCCAACCAACCACCGTAAATTAGATACAATCCATCAAATTGATGTAAAAACACTCAAACTGTTGCAATATAAAGCAAATAATACATTTCCTTAAAAAAAACTTGACGCTTTAAAAAAATGAAATATAATGGGCACAAGTTTTTTGAAACACATCGGTGATTAGCGCAGTCCGGTAGCGCATCTGGTTTGGGACCAGAGGGTCGTAGGTTCGAACCCTACATCACCGACCATTCAAAAAAACTTTATTAAGAGATCGGTGATTAGCGCAGTCCGGTAGCGCATCTGGTTTGGGACCAGAGGGTCGTAGGTTCGAACCCTACATCACCGACCATCTAAATAAAACACTCTGATAAATCAAGTCTCCTTTAAGGAGATTTTTTTTGCTCTGCGCGGATTTTGGACCAAGCTCTTCTTCATTCTTTTTTTTCTTCCTCTTCTTTTTTCTCCTTTCTTCGTTTTGCTCTTCGTTTTTGGCGTCACACTTTCACTTTTCACTTACTTGTTGTTTCACTTACCTATCGTCTTCTTTAAGACATTTGAGTAATTATTTTACACTTTGAAACTGTAGCTTTAAAAAAGCAAAAGGAAGACCCAAAATTCATTACGGGTCTTCCTCAGTTAAATTAAACTAGCCCACTTTAAGAACCTCAAAGCCACGCCTCACGGCAATACACAACCATAAGTGGCAGCAAGTAACTTAAGCTTTCGGTTAGAAACTAAAGTTTTCCCCCTCTTAACGCCTGCATGAACATACTTTCTTCATATTCATGCATCGCTTCAAGCTTATCTATAAGCACCATAAAACTACGGCTAAAAACATCACTAGTACCGGAGTTTACAAGCACCCCACCAATTGATGGAAATATGGTATACGCCCCTTCGATGCTATGGCCAATGCCGTAACCACTAATCCAATCAGCCCCACGGGCATAAATCGCCCAAATCGCTTTAATTGGGTTTTGGAGGTTATGCACGGTACGCACATTAACTGAATTTAAGTATTTTTCAGTTAAAGACTTAATATAGTTTCGTTGTACGCTTTTATCTGAGCTGTGTTTAGCATCCATAATAAAATAGTCTGGCAAAACACGGTTAGCCCATTTAATTTTAAAAACAAAATCCGGAGTTAAGTAATAGCTACTACTATTGTAGTATTCGCTCTTTATAACTACGAGATCGTTTTCTGCGGCATTTTTTAACGTATAGATTCGAGGTTCATACCACATTTCTAAGGTTAAACGGTCATTCAATGTCCATTTATAGTAATTAAATGGTGATGACGATGGGCGCACTGCTTGAGCCTTACCCCCAAAACAAAGCTCACTCATATCATGCCATTCACGCGCTTTGCTTGTAAAACCAAGATCCTGCAATGAATGCACAATCTTAGTTAAAACCGTAAATTCATAAAGCTTATCGAGTTTTATAAAGTGGCAGGCAAAGTCATTGAGTTCAACTCGGGACTTACATAGCTTATACCAACTATCGATGGCATTAAAGAACGTTCGATACAAAGGATTACGTGCCGCAAACGGAGTAATTTCCGGTAATACCGGCCGTACATTCCCACGAATCCCCGTTAGTAACCTAAAGTTACGATACATCCGAAAAAACTTATCTTGTAGTTTTTTAATGCGGCCTTCATGGCGAGCTAAGGTACTTAAGCTGTATTCATGAACAATTTGATGGTAGCTTATGTAATTTGCATAACGCACCAAAGGTAAATCGCCACTAACAACACTACTGTTATGGATAAACTTAAGCAGATCTGAAAGCTTCGTTTCTACCTGTTCAAAAAAACCGGCAATAACTTGATTTTCATAAAGCTTACCTGAAGCTTTAACTACTTCTTCCGCCGCATAGGCAGCCTTTACAGGTAAACTATCTAAACTAAATTGACGTTCTTCCGGTAAACAATAACCTAAAGCCTCAGGGTTGCTACTAAGCCAGTATATAGCCTCTGGGGAATTAGGCATGCCATTAGGCTTAATCTCTAACGACGGTTCATACCGTCTTCTAATTCTACGGGAAAACTCCACCCAATTACTGCTAAATAATTCCTCCAATTCTTCCGCTCTATCGATAAGCGAAATAAAGGAACTACTTCCGGCATGGCCTTTTAAACAAAGCTCATCAATTTGGTCATAATCCATATCGATGGCATCGAGCAGCCCTCTAATTTCATTAGCACTTTGTCTTGTCGCAAGGACTTCAACAAAGAAGCTACATTCAATGCTCTGCTCGGTCCCAAAACCTGCCACAATTTTTATTTCATGACGTCCAGGAATGCCACGAAACGGTTGCGCCACATGCGGTAGCTGTTCGTTAGTATCCCAGTCTACTGTCCAACCAGGTTCCCCGTCGCTACAAGCGCTATTGTAGACACAATCGTAAACATCCACCCCCACAAACACCTTAGGAGCGGTATTTAACAATTCCGGATTATCAGCTAAAACTAAGCGTATGATAAGTTCAAGCTTATAATCCTCGGGCACTGCTAAGATCGTATCCGTACATTCCCGAAATGGGCATCGTACGCCGTCTTTTACCACGACGTACGAAGTACCAGGACCTTCCCAGCCGCCCGGCACAACATTTAATGTTGCATCCAGCATCAGCAAAAACCTCCGTTCCGTCTATGACTTAATTTAGGAACTGGTAGCTGTTCATACGATCAGCGCCTTCGGCAATGATCTGCTGCAAGAGGCGGGATGAATCTACTAATTCATACTTAGTAAAAATTTCGTCAAGGCGTTCGAGGCGTTTCCCAAAAGCTTCACCAATCCCACTAATTAATGGCAATATAAACTGTTTTACCGCAAAGTCTAAGGTCAACTGTTCATCGTTATCAAGCATGCTTAAAGCAACATTGACAAAGTTTAAGAATTGGTGATGTTTACGGAAGGAGACTACAATTCGTTGGCCAAAATCTGAATTTTCTGAGCTCAAATGTTCTTCGATTTCAGTTAAAACTTGGTAAACCCCATTAGAAGTGGTAGCGTCACCACTTGCAAAGAGGGTGCTCCAATCTTTAGCGCTATAAGTCTGCATAGCTTCTAAGTTTTGTTTTAAGATTCTATTATCTTCACCTTGGCTTGGACGTTCTTCAAATAAAATTACCGCCGCACGGTCCATCATACGTGGAGACATAACGTTGACGGTATCATCGCTATTAACAGTCCCAATAAAGTGCAAGTAGTCAGGCACTTTGAGGTATGGTTTTTCAGGTGAACCGGTAAAGATTAACCCATCTGATTCCCCTGAACCTAAATCCATAAATGAGGAGAAGTAGTGTTCTGGAGATGAAAGATTCATTTCATCAAGTAACACGATTGATGGAGTCACTAAAGAGCTAGACTTTTCAGCATCAAGAGTATTTAGTAATTCCCACAAGCCGGTTGGCGCTGCTTGGAAAATCCCAGCCAAACTATTCCAATACCCCAAAATATCGCGTTGAGAGGTCCAACCACGAGCGACAGGCACTGGCAACATACGTTTATTAAGATTTAACGCTTTACCTAAACACTTAACGAACGAAGTTTTACCAGACCCGGGCAAGCCCGCAAAAATAGTAAATTTATTTTGCGCAATAGTTACAACTGCAGCTACGAGCTTTGAGCGATCAATACAGCGCCCCATGCCTCTTAAACTACGACTTAAATCTTCAATAAAGCGGTTACGAGATTTATTGATGTTATCAATCTTCACGCAACTAACAGGCTGTGAATCAAAACTAAAGCCACTAGTAGCCCCCGTGCGAACAGAAGTGAAAGCTTTGAGCATTGAATGCATGTCTAGGTAACGCGCCGATAGACCAGCGACTTCTGAGCGCAATTCATCACCAAGCTTATCTTTAGTTTTTTGCATGGTTTCAAGCTCTTTACGCATTGCTTCACAATCGCGCATCAACTGTTTATGTTCCGCCATAAGGACGCCGTGTTCTTCTTCAGATACCGTACGAGGTTTTGGCGGTTGGCGGACTTTGCTTTCTTGCGCGCCCACTGTTTTATTGATTTTATTTAAAGTAGTTCTAGCAGCTGTAATCTGACTTTCAAGGGTGGAAAGTTCACTACGCGCCTTCTTTTGTTCAGTCTTAATATCATCAAGCATGTCTTTGCGATATTTAAGCAACATGTCTGATGCATGAGCATCAATATATTCGCAGATAAATCTCTTAGCATCAGACATTTCTTCGAGAGTCCCGAATAATTTACTCCGCTGGCTATCGAAATTAGCTACGTTTTCAATCAACGCAAGCGCTCGGCGACAGCGACGAGGGTTGATTCTTAGATTTTTAATAGATTGTAGGATCGATGAAAAGTGAGACATGCTACTTGAGGAAGAGCGTAGATTACGAAATTCCTTTTGCAAAGCCGGAGCACAGTACCTATCAACGATCTTTTTATTGTCGATATAATCAAGCGTAGTCGATAAATTATTCCAATATTCCAGATCTAACTGCACTAAATAACTGCGGTTTACATCCCCAAACTGCATATGGAAAACATGATCCGCTACTTCATCTTGCTTAAAGTACTTAATTGTAGCGTTATCCTGGTCTTTGGTGACGAAAGAGCCTTTGTCAGCAACAGCTAAAGTATACTTATAGCAATCAAGAGAACCATCGCTCCCTGAAAGGTCCAAGTTAGCTAAAAATGGCCCTACAAAAACTTTCTTTTTAACGATCCGAACTCGAGCAGTTCCATCTCCAGGTTCTGCCGTGCCCATTTTTCTTTCTACTTCGCGCGCCACGCTATATTGCAATTGATCATTGCTTTCAATATCTTGGCAAAAGTCTTCAACTGCGTTTCTTAACAAATCATTTACTGGAGGCACGGTGTTTTTACCAGACAAAGCGCCTTGATAGATCTTGTTTAGGAGATAACCACCTAAGAAACGCTTAGTTTCTTCGTTTTCCGCTTCAGAGTCGGAATCTGCCATTTGTTTGGCACGTTCTTCTAAACCTTGATTGAAACGTACGGGAAAAATCTTTAAAGCTTTGGCATAAGCACTTGAAGCTTCTTTTTCATTGTAAAAAACATTTACATAATCAAATTCACGCGAGGTGCAATCAACGCCTTCAAGCATATAGATTTCTGTTGATAACAGCACAAATCTAGTTGAAAGACGTCTTTGCGTGTAAATAAAAGGCGCATTGGCATCTGGCACTTCACAATTTAATATTTCTATAAAGTCATCTACCGGGACGTCTTTAATATTTTCAGAATATACAGTGTAGTTGCATTTTGTATCAGATTTTAAAGACTCGCCCACATTCATCTGGATTAGTTTGTAATCACCGTATTTGCTTTGCACTTGATCAGCGTTAGAGGTCAAAAATACTTGATTTGATTCGCAGAAGAATTCTTTAACATTTACTCTATCGTATGAATATCCTTTGGGGTTGGTGCTATCGGCAAACTTTTCAAAAGCAATATTAACGTATGCACACTCATGGCCGTTACTTTTGCTCGTAAATAATTTCTTATCGAGTATACCTACTACTGTACGATAATTATTACTCATGTTTTAATCCTTCTCTTTTTTGTTTATATATATGTATCTATATGTATTTTTATATAGCGATTACGAAAGTGTATGGCTCAACTTAAGGTTGAAGCTATTACGTTATGCTTTTTAGCGTTTAGATTTATAAACGCTGTGTTATTAACTAGTATTGCAATTGTTAATTTGTAGTAACCAATTGGCAATTAAGTTTGTGCTTGGCCAGGTTAGAATTAAATTGAGTTAACTTAAAGCGATTAGCAAAATTTTACTCATGAAAACTCAAGGAATAAGCTCATAACTAAAATTCACAACCAAGTAGCAAAGCCAAATTGAGGTCGAGCTTAATTAAAAGGTTAAGGTGCAAATCAACATATCGAAGAACACAAATTCTGTTAGTCAAAACAAGAACTTAATTCTAATACTTAGAGATTTTAAACCTAAAATTGAACAATTGATTGAGCTCGGTGTTTTTGGCCACACACAAAACAACACAATCTCATATTATATACCGAAATTAGCTCGTTCTGATAACAGCTTTAAGCTTAAATCGAGAGTTACCGAGCATTATAGAAACTTAGTTTATTGCAAAACCCAAATATCATCCACAACCATATGATCCCCCTCGGTAAATAGCAAGCCTTGGAGCCAATCCTTATTTTTTTACTTTTTTCTTATTGCGTCCGCCCAAAACACATTTTTTTTGAGCGCATCCGAACTTGTACAAAAGATAATGCTTTTGAAGATTTTGCTTACTACGCTTAAAGACGAATGAAAAAAGCTTAAAGGCAAGCCTAAAGACAAACGTAAAGAGAACAACTAAAAAGATAAGCTTTAGGCTAGATTCTCGACCAAAACTTAAAATCAGAGTTACAACTAAAGCAGGTCATACTAGGAAAACCAAAACTCCAATATATTAGTAGCAAATTAGAAGCTAACAAAATAAAGCAAACCACATTTGAGAGCCTAACGCATTTGGTACTCCGAAAACTTAAGCTGACACTTTTTAGATTTTTAGATGTAAGCATGGTCGGCCTAAGTGAATTTGGTGATTTTTAGGTCCAAACTCCTCCAAATATCGGTTTAACCTCAACCTAACATCATCCAAATATGAAACCAATACTGACTTTCATAAAAAAGTTTGGGATATATAAAATAATTATTAATTTTTGCTTAAGGTTTGTGTTATTTATTGATTAATGAACGCAAATTAATCTACAGAAATGTGATCAAATCGAGCAGAATTTGGGTACATCACTTTTTGAGCAAAAATGCAATAAATATTTTTAAATTAATCACACATTTACGTAAATTTTATGACAAGACTTTGAAAAATATGAGATAATTACAACGCGCATACAAGGAAGTATGCCGGCCAGAGTTATGAGACTAACCACTTCCATAACCGAGGTCCCTCAAAGCTAAAACATATTTTTCAACATTTTTATTTTTTAGTGTATTTAGCAGGCAGAAAAGGAGTAACGACCATGGATAGACCAGATTTCTACAATGTAAATCTTGATTTGATTTGCAAACTTTTTGAACGTGATGCAGATGGCTCCTACAAGAACGCCGTTGCGTGCCAGAATTTTATCGAATCCGTTTTAAACGATCTCGAAGAAACTAAGAACCTTAAGAATCCAAAGCTCAAAACTGTTGAATTCACCGGTCTTAGCAAGCTTTCACACAACAAGCCAGCCTCTCAGAACGCTGACTTAATCGACACCAACTTCAATCCTGATGCTTTAGGTGTTTCTGTAGCAAGACAATTCCCATATATTTGGGACCACACCTATGTTTTTGACTTTGTGTGCGATGGTGTTGCTTCACAGCTCTTCATTGTGAATGAAAGCGTTAAGTTCATGACTTGGTGGCACGACATCAGCTTCTTTAGCGATCGTCTCTACCGCGTGCACTGCCAGAAGAACGATGGTAAGAAGCGTTATCTTGCATTCCTTATCACCGATAACATGTTTAGCAACAGCTCTGACAAAGCAGAATTTACTCAGTCTAACCCGTTCCATACTGTAAGTTATTTCAATAACAAGAACGGCGTTAAAGACGAAAACTTTGAAGTTCATTACATCTACACTGTTAATGAATCAGGTCGAGAATACTCTAACCTTGAAAACTGGACTCGTGCTTTGATCGTAAAGCCTGAAGAACAACAGGACAATGTATCAGATATTAGCGAAGCCAAAAAAACAAGAGTAGCTTGAAAATAAATAAAAATAAAATGCTTTCTGACTGCTAGTGGTTTTTAAAGCCCGCCCTTTTTGAGGCGGGCTTTATCGTTAATAAAAACAAATACTTACCTCAAATAAGACCACACCTATCTATTATCGCCCCATAAGCGCCACAAGCTCCATAAACGCCATTATCACGCCCTAAGTGACTTAAGACCAAATTATAGACACCATCGCGTAAAACCTTATTTTAAGCCTCAAACCACTTGCTATACCCAATAGCAGCTCTTGCTAAAGCGTTTAACCTCTATTTATTGCTCCTAGCGCTCTTTTGCTCTTTAATAGATGCCATTGTAATAGAGTCCATATAATTGGTGGAAATTTAAAAATTGGGCCACGCCCCAGTAAACCTTGCAAAATATTTAATGCAAACATTCATATTTACATAAGGAAAGGAAAATAGCCCAGAGGCTAATCTTCCACTAGAACTAGACAAAGTTAAAGATCTATTATTTTGTCAAGGAGATACGGAAAATAGCACAGCTGTTAAACGCAGTGTTAGCTAAGATTCTAAAGGCGGAAGCAACTGAACAAATTGGCGCAGAATCCTATAAGAGAAGCGATAATCGCACCACTCAACGAAATGGATATAGAACCCGTGAGTACCCCACTAGACTTGGTATTTTTAAGTTGCCCATTCCTAAGCTTCGTGACGGTACTTTATCTGATAAACATAGAATTCATTTAAGGCTGCCACTAAGAGATATGTTAAACGCTCCATCCGAGGAAGAAGCAAAGAGGCGCAAGGATCTTATTGTTAAAAATCATCCTGGGAAGCCATTCCCCAAGCCATGAATTGCTTGGAGAATGGGTTTCATGAGGCGGGTGTGGTTTATGGGTTAACCTGCACATCAAAAATCAAGATGCGTACCTCTAGCATTATAGAGCGCCTAAATGAAGAAATAAGGCGCAACGAAAGAGTTATTAGCATATACCCCAATGAAGAAAGCATAGAGCGCTTGAACGGAGCTTTACAAAAGGAAATCAATGATGATTGGATATCTAGAAAATATATCAACATGGATTTATAGCAACAAATAGCGGTGGATTAGATATTTTACAAGAAAACTAAATTACACCAACAATATGGACTTGACTTTGACTTTTACAAAAAGGGATTAGTTTGAGGCTTTTAAACCAAACGCCTTTACCGCAGCCTAAATTTCCTTGTACGAACACATCCTAAAATTTTTTAGCTCAAACTTATTACAGCAACCACGCCATTTTATTACAAAAAGGCCAAATCGCCAATTTTACGCATTCAAAGCACCACGAAAGGGGAAATACCACGATTATATAAAACACCAAAAATTGAGCGTTTTTAGATATTAATGAAAAACCTGCCCAAAGCACAAACAACTTAAATTAAAATTGCCTTTACATCGTTTTCTAAGCCTCGTTGCCCCAGAAGAACTATAGCTTCAAAGCCAAGCATAAAAACAACTATCAATTTATCATTAGGCGTTTTCAAATAACGTACATGAAAGCCACTTACATTTGTAAATAACGGCCATTTTTAAATTTATCCTATCTGATTAATACTGCGTATAAGCTCGTGATTAATGATTTTTTTGACCGTTTTTTACTCCAAAGAGACACACCCCATGTAAACACGCCAAACACTTTATAAATAAAGGCTTTTAAACTATGAACACGCCATTAATCATGCTTTTTATCTATTTTTATTCTTTTTGAATAAGAATTCAATTTTATTTAAATAAAATCTTTAATTTAATTGAAACAAAAGTACAGTTTATAAATTCTTATTCAATTTTTTTAAAATACGATTTTGAATAAGAAATAAATTTCCTTATTCAAGTTTAAATAAGAAGCATGCCATAAACGGCTCTGCTTATTTAAATATAAGTGTGACTTTTTCGATTAATGAGAGCTGGATTTATTTTTCCTTTAGGGGATTTGTCGCCCCACATGAGAGGTCTAAACTCCTCTATTACACTCGCAGATCCTAGTGTAAATATATATGTAAATTACCGTGTAATTACAATTTTATATATAAATAACACTGGATTACTCTAGGTGCTGCACCCTACTAAAGCCCCTATACTTTGCTCCCCTCAAACCACATAAACACTTACCATCTCTTCGTGCTGTCTATAGACATATCCTTTGTCTTGGGCCTTGATACCACCCAACTCTCTCTGCTGCTTTTCGTATATCCTAAGTCCCTTCTAAAACGCGTCAGGATAGGTTTATAGCACTCCTACCACCTTTTCCCCACCAAGAGCACCTTACTCTCATTACCCTTCATCTAGAAGCTCCTGGAGCTCTTTATCATTTCATTTATTAAGCTTGAATTCCCCTAAACAAAAAGGCCGAAACTATAGAGTTTCGACCTCAAAAAAAAGCCCCTCAAAGAGGGGCGTAAAGCAACTTAGCCTAAGCTATATTGAGAGTTTGTATAAGTTCTTTATTAAGGCAACGCATTGGAATGGTTCGGCTGTTACTTACTCTAATAATAGAGCCTACGTTTAAATAGCCTCCAACATTGTCAAGCCTTACCTGCTCATTAGAAATAAGCATGGCGTAACAATCCTTTTCGTTTGCATCAATAATTAAAAATGTAGCTTCCTGATTATGACCATTTACTTGATGAGTAGTCACCAAAGTTACTACTTCGCCTTGACTTGGTCTTGCTTTTATATCAGGACACTTGAAATACCTGTCACTTAACGGGCTTTCTTTATGAAAACGGCTGATGGCGGTAGCATTTAAAGCCATTAAATACTTTAATTTCTCATCCATGTTAAAGTCAGACAAGCAATACAAGTAGTTTTCAAATGCTTCAACGTCATCTTTCGAAAATCCAATCTTCCCTTCTATTTCGGTAATCCCTACGCAGTCTTTGCTGCCATACCAACTAGGACCAGAAAAGAAAGAAGCATCCTCAGTCCCACGCACACGTGCTACAAAGTAAATTTTAAGCAAGTCATTTTGCCGGTCGTAACCCCAAAGCCAACGTTCAGGATTGACTAATTCCATTACATTTTCCATTACGTTTGCCTTATGTCGAAATTACAAAACACCAAAATCGCTTGTTCAGTTTTTAAAATCTACTTAATTGTTAAAAATCGAGAATTAAGAATGACTGAAAATAAACGAAACATGTGCAGAGTTTAATTTGTAAATTTTAAATAAGCAACAAGGATTAATAAAATTATTTAAATTAACTTTCAATTCATGATTTATGTCACTTATTACATGTAGTTTTAATTAACTATTTCGAATTTATTATAAAAACAACTTAATTATCGACCGCTTGCATTAATCTACACTATTAAATAGTTTTTGATTAATTAGCTCTTTCCCCAAACTATATTCCTTTAAGCTGACATGCCTTTACCTGCGCTCTTTTTTAGGTTTGAGGAAGCCCAAATCCCCTAGTTATCTCCTTTTCGCATCTTTTTTAAGTTTAAGGCTAAAAGCCACTTCAAATCCGCCTTAATTCCCTACTGTAAGGCCTAGTTCTTTACCATAAAGCGCGCCTCAATTTTTCCTAAAATTAAATTTTGCTGGCTTTTTAGAAGCCAAAACAGCAAAACCATCTACCGCAAATAATGCTAAATTTTACGTAACTTACCCTAAAAAATTCTGTTACCTTTCATGGATTGATTTTTAAAACCGCCCTTTCCCGCTTTCCTTTAGGAGCACGTTCATCCTAAAAACACGAACCTAAAATTTCGCAAACCAATTTCTCCTGTACGAACATGTACGAATATTTCCAAATTTTTTAATCGTTTTTATTTCCCATGATTTACGCCCTTTGTTGTTTTGCCGGGAAACATTTTTGAGGGCCTTATTCTTCGTTTTACCGTTTCGACCAGATTTCTTGCCCTGCTTTATCCTCGTTTACTTGCACTCATTTTTAGTAACCAACTAAACTTTTTAACTAGACGCAAAGGCCAAATCTGGTAACCAATAAAGCTCAAACAAAGCTCAAATTAACGATTGAGTCCATATAATTGGTGTAAATTTAAAAAATTGGGCCACGCCCCAGTAAACCTTGTAAAATATTAATTACCAACATTCATATTTATATAAGGAAAGGGAAATGGCCCAACAAGCTAATCTTACACTAGAACTAGACAAAGTTAAAGATCTATTATTATGCCAAGGAGATACGGGAGTAGCGCAGCTGTTAAACGCAGTGTTAGATCAGATTCTAAAGGCGGAAGCAACTGAACAAATTGGCGCAGAATCCTATAAGAGAAGCGATAATCGCACCACTCAACGAAATGGGTATAGAACCCGTGAGTTCACCACTAGACTTGGGGTTCTTGAGTTGCACATTCCTA
>OIZS01000197.1_pt1 | contig 31246 bp, 22 predicted proteins | sample 1588641 | NCBI WGS metagenome assembly OIZS01 (sample SAMN03283240) | human gut metagenome | biome: human-associated habitat; material: feces | host: Homo sapiens | place: Peru | collected 2012
GTGATGTACAACCCCGCCAGCATCCTCCACACCGTGCAACGCTTGACGCAAGACGACGCCATGCCTTTCTCTCCCGACGAACAAGGTACTGCCGTGATGACCCTTGGCACCAACCACGTCTACATTCTCAAGGAGACGGGCGAGATAGTGGACAACTGCCAGAAACGGCCCCAACGCCTGTTTGAGGAGCGGGAGCTGTCCATCACCGAGTGCGCCGCCTACCTCGACAAAGCCATACAGCTCATCAGCCACCATTTCCCAAAGACACGATTCATCCTCACAGTGTCGCCCATACGCTATCGCAAGTACGGCTACCATGAGTCGCAACTGTCGAAGGCCACGCTCATGCTTGCCATCGACTCATTGGTGAAAGCTCAAACGTCAACGCCAGGCGGTCACAGCACAACCGTCGACGCCCAGCGCATCACTTATTTCCCGTCATTCGAGATTATCAACGACGAGCTTCGCGACTACCGCTTCTACAAGCCCGACATGCTCCACCCTTCCGACCAAGCCGTGGACTACATCTTCGAGCGCATGGCCTCCACATATTTCTCCGATGCCACAACGGCTTTTCTCAAAGAGTGGAAACCCATACGCGAGGCCCTCAACCATCGACCGCTTCACCCCGAGAGCGAGGAATACCGACTGTTCAGAATCAAGACCGAGGAGAGGCTCAAGCAACTTGAGGACAAATACAACGGACGGCCACAGGGGCCGCAACCTGCAAATCACTAACCAAGTTTACAAAACTGCTCCGACGATTTTATATGCTTTTGGCGTTTTTCTGTGGACAGCAATCATTTTACATACTAAAGGTTTATAAACCCTCATTGTCGTTTTTTATGAATAATATAGGCGAAATTGCGATAGCATTTTCACACTATTTTTCACTCTGAATAAGAATATTTCCAGCAAAAACGCCCGTTTAGTTACATTTCAAAAGATTTTTGCATCTAAAGCTTATTTTTTATCAAAAAAGTTTTGTTTTTTTTACTGACTATTACTAATTTTGCATTTAATTACAAAAAGGAATAGATTTTTTTAATTTTAAATGAGAGATTTATGGTAAAAAGGTTTAGCTCTACTTTGGCAGGCTTAATCCTATGCGTAGGAACGAGTTTTGCCCAAGGTAAAATCTCCGGTAAAGTAGTGTCTCAGGATGACGGCGAGCCGATCATAGGCGCGTCGGTCATGGTTCAGGGAACCAAGATGGGCACTGTGACCGATGTCAACGGAAACTTCACGTTGGACGTGCCAGCGGGCAAGAAACTCGTTATTTCCTACATCGGCATGACCCCACAGACAGTCACTATGCGTCAGGGCATGACTGTCAAGCTCGCTTCTGACAACAAGACCCTCAACGAGGTCGTAGTGACAGGTATGTCAAACGTCGACCGCCGCATGTTCACCGGCGCCACGGCACAGGTTAAGGCCGACGATGCCTTGATTGGCGGCCTTGGCGACATCAGCCGCTCGCTCGAAGGCCGCGTGGCAGGCGTGAGCGTGCAAAACGTGTCTGGAACATTCGGTACGGCACCTAAGATTCGCGTGCGCGGCGCCACGTCAATCTATGGCAACTCCAAGCCTCTGTGGGTTGTCGATGGCGTGGTACAGGAAGACATCACCGACATCAGCGCCGACGCCCTCAGCTCCGGCGATGCCGAGACGCTTATCTCCTCCGCCATCTCCGGCCTCAACTCCGACGATATCGAGAGCTTCCAAATCTTGAAAGACGGTTCCGCCACATCTATATATGGCGCGCGTGCCATGGCCGGCGTCATCGTGGTCACCACGAAGAAAGGCCGCGCCGGGCAAGCCCACATCAACTATACCGGCGAGTTCACCACTCGCATGATACCCTCTTACAGCCAGTTCAACATTCTCAACTCGCAGGAGCAGATGGGCATCTACAAGGAGATGTCCGACAAGGGATGGCTAAATATCTCCGACGTGCTCAACGGCAGCGACTATGGCGTTTACGGCGACATGTGGCATCGCATCAACACCTACGACGCCACCACAGGCCAGTTCCAGCTCGCCAACACGGAAGAAGCGAAAAATGCCTTCCTCCAGACTGCCGAATGGAGAAACACCAACTGGTTCAAGGAGCTTTTCTCCAACAACGTCGTGCAGAACCACTCTCTCAGCATGAGCGGCGGCACGAAGAAGTCGAACTATTACGTGTCCATGTCGTTCATGGATGACCCGGGATGGTACAAGGAGTCGCAGATGAAGCGCTACACCGCCAACTTCAACGCCTCCCACCACATTCTCGACAACCTCACCTTCACGCTCCTCGGATCGGCTTCCTACCGCAAGCAGAAAGCCCCTGGCACGTTGAGCCAAGACGTGGACGCAGTGACCGGACAGGTGAAGCGCGACTTCGACATCAACCCGTATTCCTACGCCTTGAACACCTCGCGCACGCTTGACCCCGACACGTATTACCAGGCCAACTACGCGCCGTTCAACATCTTGAACGAGCTGGAGAACAACAATATCGACATGAACGTGGTCAACACCAAGTTCCAAGGCGAAATAGCCTACAACCCCATCTCAGACCTTCGTTTGCACATCGTTGGCGCCGTGCAGTATGACAAGTCGTCGCAGGAGAACAACATCACGGAGAACTCCAACCAGGCACAGGCTTACCGCGCCATGGGCAACTCCATCATCCGCGACAACAACAAGTACCTCTATACCGACCCTGACTACGCCTACGCGCTTCCTATCACCGTCTTGCCACAAGGCGGATTCTACCAGCGCACCGACCTTTCCAAGACCTCTTGGGACGTGCGTGGCACTGCCGACTATCACCACCGTTTCGCGAGTGGCCACTTCATCGATGTGCTCGGCGGCTTCGACGTGTCCAACGTTGACCGCAACCGCTCATGGTTCAATGGCGTGGGCATGCAATTCGCCCGTGGCGAGGTGCCATTCTGGGTCTACGAGTTCTTCAAGAAGGCGCAAGAGCAGAACACCGACTATTACACGCTCTCCCACACCCACAACCGCACGGCTGCCTTCTTCGGCACCGCCACATATTCTTACAAGGAGCGCTACAACCTCACCGGCACCTACCGATATGAGGGTACCAACCGCTTAGGACGCGCCCGCTCGGCTCGCTGGCTGCCCACATGGAACATCTCCGGCAGCTGGAACGCCGACCAGGAGCCTTGGTTCTACGGCACTTTCGGCAAGGCACTGACCCATGCCACCCTGCGCGCCTCTTACTCACTGACCGCTGACCCAGGCCCTGCCACTTATACCAACTCAACGGTTATCCTCAAGTCGTATAACCCGTACCGCATCTTCTCTTCCGACCGTGAGAGCGGCATCCAAATCGACCAGATTGCCAACGCCGACCTCACCTACGAGAAAAAGCACGAGCTCAACTTCGGTGTCGACCTCGGCTTCCTCAACAACCGCATCAACGCCACGTTCGACATTTTCTGGCGCAACAACTACGACCTCATAGGCCCGACGGCCACACAAGGCGTTGGCGGTGAGATTGTGCGCTATGCCAACATGGCCTCGATGAAGTCGAAAGGTCAGGAGTTCTCGCTCCAGACACAGAACTTCAAGCTGAGGGACTTCAGCTGGACGACCAACCTCATCTTCTCGCACGTCACCACGGAGGTGACCAAGCTCATGTCACGCGCGAGGACGATGGACCTCATCTCCCAAAACGGTTTCGCCATGGTGGGACGACCCTATCGCGCCCTCTACTCCATCCCTTACGCCGGTCTCGACGAGCACGGAATACCACAGCTCTACACGTCCGACGGTGAGAAGACCTCCACGGATTTAGACTTCCAGAACCGTGACAAAAACTCATACCTCATCTACGAGGGTCCGACAGACCCGACCATCACGGGTTCTTTGGGCAACGAGTTCCGCTACAAGAACTGGCGCTTGAACATCTTCGTGACCTATAACTTCGGCAACGTGATTCGCCTCGACCCCGTATTCCGCGCCAAGTATAGCGACCTGACGGCCATGACGAAGGAGTATCGCAACCGTTTCATGCTGCCTGGCGACGAGAACACCACTACCATCCCCGCCATTCTCGACTATCGCACTTACCAAGACAACAAGAAGTTCCGCTATGCTTACAACGCCTACAACTACACCCACGACCGCATAGCCAAGGGCGACTTCATACGCATGAAGGACATCTCGCTCTCCTACGACTTCCCGAAGGCATGGTTCGCCAGCACGCCTATCAGCGACATCTCGCTCAAGCTGCAGGCCACGAACCTCTTCCTCATCTACGCCGACAAGAAGCTGCAAGGCCAAGACCCTGAGTTCATCAACGCCGGTGGCGTGGCAGCGCCTGTACCAAGACAGTACACCGTGACCCTCAAGGTCGGAATGTAAACGGCGACAATGAGAAATCACATATTCGGCAAAAGGAAGAAACACAAAAACAAAGTATAAGAACATTCTTATGAAAAAGACATATAGCAAATACATAGCTTTCACGCTCTTAGCGGCAAGCCTTGGCTTGACTTCGTGCGACAGTTTCCTCGACAAGCTGCCCGACAACCGCATGGAGCTGAAAACAGCCAAAGACATCACCGACCTGCTTGTGTCGGCTTATCCGTCAGTGAATCCCGCTTTCCTGTTGGAACGCTACTCCGACAACAGCGACCAGTTTGACGTGACGGGATGGAACGATGGCGAGCAATTCGAGACACAAGCCTACAATTGGAAAGACATCACCGACGTCTCAACCTACGAGTCACCACAAGAGCTGTGGCAAAACTACTACCTCAAGGTAGCCACCGCCAACCAGGCCCTTCAGGCCATCGAGAAGATGGACTCAGCAAGCCTCACCGCCCAGCGTGCCGAGGCATTGCTCTGCCGTGCATATAGCGAGTTCATGCTCGCCAACGTGTTTTGCAACGCTTACAGCCCAACGACGGCCGACAAGGAGCTTGGAGTGCCATACCCAACCGCTCCCGAGGAGCACGTCGGCACGCAATATCAGCGCGGCACGATGAAGCAGGTCTACGATAAGATAAACAGCGACATAGAGGAGGCTCTGCCTCTCGTGCAAGACGACCAATTCACACAGCCTAAGTTCCACTTCAACCGCGCCGCAGCCTATGCCTTCGCAGCCAAGTTTAACCTGTATTATGGCAACTACGATAAGGCCATCAGCTATGCCGACAAGGTGCTTGGCGAAAACACCGCCAACAGCTTGCGCAACTGGGCATCGTTCTACGCACTGTCACCTAACAAACAAGTGGCACCAAACGGCTACATCAGCTCGTCGGAGGATGCTAACCTCCTTATCTTAGACGCCTATTCTGAGTGGGGGGTCTATTATGGAGCTTACGGCATAGGCAACGAGTTTGCCCACAGCAGGCTCATCAGCGCCGCGGAGACACTGCAATCCAACGGTCCATGGGGCAGCAGTGCCTCGTTTGGCTATACTGTTTGGTACAACAACAACCTGTCGAAGTATTTTATCAACAAGATTCCTTACAGCTTCGAATACACTGACATCCAAGCCGGCACGGGTAACCCCCACTCTGAGATGCCTGTCTTCACCACCGACGGCACCCTGCTCGTGCGCGCCGAGGCCAAGGCTCTCAATGGCGACTATGCCGGAGCCGTGAGCGACCTCAACCTTGAGGTAAAGGCCATGTCAACGGGAAAGAAAAGCGTGACTCTCGACGCCATCAACTCTTTCTATGACGGACTGGCCGACTACACCGCTACAGACCCGACACCAAAGAAGGCTTTGCACCCAGTGTTCACCACGCTGAATGATAAGACTCAGCAAAACATCATCGACGCCATTCTGCAGCTCCGTCGCATACTGACTCTCGGCGAGGGCGAGCGCATGCAAGACGTGAAACGCTACGGAATAGTGATTTACCGCCGCAAGCTCAACCGCAGCAGCCAGGTGCTTCAGGTGACCGACTCGCTGACGCAAGACGACCCACGTCGCGCCATACAACTCCCGCAAGACGTTATCACGGCTGGCTTGCAAGCGAACCCAAGAAACAAGTAAACAACTTTTCAAGCAAACATTGACATGAAGAAAATATATTTGTTTATCCTCGCAGCTGTCGTGGCGTTAGGCTTCGCCTCTTGCTCCAACGACGACCCTGACGGGGAAGAGATATTCCCCACGACTTCGCCAATCAGGGACGATTTCGCCAAGTGGCTACAAAAAAACTTCACCGCGCCCTACAATGTAGACGTGAAATACAAGATGGAGGACATCTACTCCGACATGAGCTACAACCTCGTGCCAGCCGACTCGGCAAAATCGGCAAAGCTGATGATTCTCGCCAAGTATCTCTGGTTCGACGCCTACTCTGAGGCCATGGGGCCAACTTTCGTAAAGGAGAACGTGCCAAGGGTGATCCACCTCATTGGCTCGGCTGCCTACAACAGCGGTGATGGCACGATGGTACTCGGAACGGCAGAAGGCGGATACGTCATAACCCTCTACATGGTGAACGACCTCGACGACAGGATGCTGCACAATTACGCCACGATGAACGAGTACTACTTCCACACCATGCACCACGAGTTCACGCATATCCTCAACCAGAAGAAGAACTATAGCGCCAGCTATCAGCTCATCACCGAGGACGGATACGTGAGTGGCGACTGGTATCGAATCTCCAACCACGATGCACACACGGCCGGCTTCGTCACGCCATACGCCATGAGCGAGGCAGGAGAGGACTTCGCAGAGATGATGTCGGTATATGTCACCGACTCGCCTGAGCAGTGGGATGCCATCATCAAGGACGCGGGAGCCGAGGGCGGAGAGCTCATAAACAAGAAGCTGACCATGGTGCGCAGCTACATGAAAGACTCATGGGGCCTCGACATCGACAAGATGCGCGACATCGTTCAGCGCAGGGCATCAGAGTTAAGCGCACTCGATTTGACAACATTAGAATAAGACATCAACCATGAAAAAGATTATAAACAGCATACTTATAGGCGCGGCCGTACTGGGCTTGTCGTCTTGCTCGCTGCACGACGACACCGAGCTCTTCGGCGAGCCGGCGGCAGAACGTTTGGAGAAAGCCGTGGCGGCAGACAAGGCTCTGCTTGAGTCGGCATCCAACGGATGGGAACTGCACCTCTGGACAGGAAAAGAATATAGCGCTGGCGGATACACCTACTTCATGAAGTTCGCCAACGACAAGGTGACCGTCAGCAGCGACATAGCGCCTGCCACCATGAAAACCACGTCGAGCTATGACGTAATCTCCGACCAGGGTCCCGTGCTGACCGTGAATACTTTCAACGAGATATTCCACTACCTCGCACAGCCTTCCATGGACGATGACGATGGCGAACAGCAAGACTACGAGTTCGTAATCATGCGCACCACCAACGATTCCATCTACCTTAGGGGAAAGAAATGGGGCAACCACATGGTAATGACCCGTGTGGCGGAGTCTACAAGCTGGGAAGACGAGATAAACAAGATCCAGCAAATGGACAACGACCTGATGAGGACTTTCGCTCTTGTTGAAGGCAACGACACGTTGGGCAACGTGTCGCTGAGCGACGACCGCATACTCACGTTCAAAAACAAGAGCGGCGGCTACAAGAAGATTCCTTACTATGTTTCCACTAAGGGCATAACGCTCGCCAAGCCCCTTGAGGTGAACAGCAAGTCGATGCAAGAACTCACCTACAATGCCGATGACATGTCGCTGAACCCCGTGGAGGCCACGGCGCAGGGACTTAAGCTGGGCGTGCTGGTACCAGAGAACTACATGAAGTACGGCGAGTTTGCCGGCGACTACAACATGACCACCTACCGGGGCGCGAGCAAGCTGACGCTGCATCTCGTGCCAGCCGGCGACGGCAAGACTTACCTCTTGAAAGGCATGAACGCCAACTACGACCTCACGCTGACATACGACAAGGCCAGTGGCACGCTCAACCTCAACACCCAGCATCTCTTCGACTACAACGGCTATCAGCTGTGGCTCTGCCCATGGAGAGTACTTGATGGAACAGGCACTTTCACGTGGGCTACCAGCGCAGGCATGGTATTGTCTCGTGACCTCAGCAAGACGGGCACCGTGCTAAAATTTGACCCCAACGATTATTCTGGCCTTACACCAGACTCGTTCATCCTCGTATTGTTCTCCGGTGCGCCAAGCAACAGCACTTACAAGGGTACCGCAAGCGGAATGAGCGCGCTCTACATCCGTCCTGGCGACTACCGTCTGGTTGGACCCAGTACGATGACTAAAATCAACTAACAAGACATAACTATCATGAAAAACATAAAAGGATTAATAATTGCCATGGCATGCATGGGCGGACTGAGCCTGTACTCATGCAAGGACAACCCTTCCGACGACGAGATACAGAGCAATAGCCAACTCAAGGTAGTGTCGGTGACAAGCACGACATTCAAGGCCGCCGGAGGCGAGGACACCCTCACCGTGGACAAGCCCATCACTTCGGCATACGCCAACGTAGACTGGGCTACATTGAAAATTGACAAGGCCACGAACTCCGTGTTCGTGACCGCGGCAAGCAACAGCAGCAAGCAATCGAGACACACCACGGTGGTGGTGAAGTCGAGCCCCAAGGACTCGGTAATCGTGGACTTCGACCAGTATGGCTACGTATTCGCCACATCGCTGCCGCAGGCCCTCCTGCTCTCCGACAAGACGCAGACACAGACCTACGACATGCAGGTTGACGTTCCGCCTACGGTAACAAGCACCGCCGACTGGCTTAAGGCCACGGTAGATGGCGACAAGCTCTCATTGGAGGCCGAGGAGAACGCCACAGGGCATCCTCGATACGCCACGGTGACAATCACCACGAGCAATGGCTCAACCTACACGTCGAGCGTAACCCAGGCTGAGTTCAACAAAGACATAGCCGGCGAGTATTACCTGCTCGATGGCGACAGCCTTGCCGCAGGCATAACCTCCGGCACGATGGTTGACCTCAGGGAGAACAAGACCGGGGCCAAGGAACTTTACTTCCCACAGCTCGCGTTGTCAATGAGCGTGGCGTGGAAGGACGCATCGTCAACGCTGACTCTGGCCGGCGGCACATATTTAGGACCTTTCGCATTGGGAGAGACCACCTATTACCTGTTTGCCGACATGGCTGGAACTGACGGTTACATCTATTGGGACAACAGCGTCACCTACTCTGCCCAGATTGCCTACGACGAGGATAGCAAGGCGACAACGGGCGAGTTCAAGGACGACGGCACGATAGACGCCAACACTCAAGTGAACGGATTCAGCATTGACGCCTTCAAGGCCAACGAGCTCAGTGGCGACAACTACGTCGGAGGCTTGCTGTCATTCGGCAACCCAATCCTGATAAAAGCCGATGACGAGTCGGGCGCGAAGTCGCTGCGCCGCAGTGCCAAGGCTTTCCACAAGGCGCCGCTTAAACTCGCGAAGCGCAGACTGGTAAAGTAAACGCCATAAAGCGATAACAAGACGAACCCTCCATCATTGCCGACGCTGACAATGATGGAGGGTTTTTAATTGGTCTGAATTGTAAAATATTATTGCCAAAATTCAACACTTGGAAACAGGTGCATTTAGAGCGGAAAAACGGCTTCGAGGTGCCCCTCTACAACACCGCAAACTGGGTTTTGGCAAAAAACCATCGCCGTTACGGTGCAATCGCGTTGCGATTTCAGTGTAACGGCGACGCGATTACACCGTAACGGCGACGCGATTGCACCGTAACGGCAACGCGATTGCACCGTAACGGCGATGCCATTTTAGCGAAAAAATGGCGCTTAGCAAGCGTAAAAATCATAATACACTGATATTCAACAAGTTGTCAAAGTTGCCCGTGATTGCGATATTTCGAGCCAAGCGACACCTCGGTTGAAAAAAATCGATTCTCAGACGGCCTTTTGTAAAATATTTTATCCGATAAAAAAATGATGTGCATCGTATGCTTTGCAGGCAATATTTTGAATCCGCATGAAATGAAAAAAAATCCTCACTGCTCCGTTATGGGCAATGAGGATTGATATTTGAAAGGAATTTATCCTAATGTTTTATCAGCGGGGCTTCGCTGATGGTTAGTCCTTGTTGGCGCGCTTTCTCTCCAGGTGGTCGAGTATGATCTTGCGCATGCGCATTGACTTCGGCGTCACCTCCACATACTCATCGCCCTTGATATACTCCAGGCACTCCTCAAGGCTCATCACGGTCTTAGGCACGATGTGCGCCTTCTCGTCGGAACCGCTGGCGCGCACGTTGGTGAGCTGCTTGGCCTTGCAGACGTTGATCACGAGGTCGTTGTCGTGTACGTGCTCGCCAACCACCTCGCCGGCGTAGACTTCCTCGCCCGGGTCGATGAAGAACTTGCCACGATCCTGCAGCTTGTCGATGGCGTAAGCGTAGGCCGTGCCCGTGTCCATCGACACCATGGAGCCATTGGTGCGGCGCACGATCTCGCCCTTGAACGGCTGATACTCCTTATAGCGGTGAGCCATGATGGCCTCGCCCTGGCTGGCCGTGAGCACGTTGGTGCGCAGGCCGATGATGCCACGCGAAGGAATGTCGAAGGTGATGTTCACGCGGTCGCCCTCGGTGTCCATGCCGGTAAGGTCACCCTTACGGCGCGTCACCATGTCGACCATCTTCGAAGAGTACTCCTGCGGCACGTTGATGTCGAGCTCCTCAACAGGCTCACACTTCTGGCCGTCAATCTCCTTATAGATTACCTGCGGCTGACCTACCTGCAACTCGTAACCCTCGCGACGCATTGTCTCGATGAGCACGGAGAGGTGGAGCACGCCACGGCCCTTCACTATCCAGCGGTCGGTGTAGCCGTCTACAGCCTCCACGCGCAGGGCGATGTTCTTCTCCAGCTCCTTCATCAGGCGGTCGTTGATTTGGCGGGAGGTGCAGAACTTGCCCTCACGTCCGAAGAACGGCGAGTCGTTGATGGTGAAGAGCATCGACATGGTGGGCTCGTCGACGGCGATAGGAGGCAACGGCTCAGGGTTCTCGAAGTCGGCGATGGTGTCGCCAATCTCGAAATGCTCAAGGCCGATGACGGCGCAGATGTCGCCACTGTCCACAGACTCCACACGCTTGTGGGTGATGCCCTCGAAGGTGTGAAGCTCCTTTATCTTCGTCTTCTCCTGTGAGCCGTCGCGGTGGCAGATGGTGATGTTCATGCCATCCTTCAGCGTGCCGCGATGCACGCGACCCACGGCGATACGGCCAGTGTAGTTGCTGTAATCAAGAGAGGTGATAAGCATCTGCGGTGTGCCCTCCAGGTGCTTAGGCTCCGGAATTATCTCCACTATCTTGTCGAGCAGATAGTCGATGTTGTCTGTCGGCTTCTTGTAGTCGGGACCCATCCATCCGTTCTTGGCTGAGCCATAGACCACCGGGAAGTCGAGCTGGTCCTCACTGGCGTTGAGGTCGCACATGAGGTCGAACACCATCTCGTAGACCTGCTCGGGGCGGCAGTTGGGCTTGTCAACCTTGTTGACCACCACGATAGGCTTCAATCCTATCTGCAATGCCTTCTGCAGCACGAAACGCGTCTGCGGCATGGGGCCTTCGAAAGCGTCGACCAAGAGCAGGCAGCCGTCGGCCATGTTGAGCACGCGCTCAACCTCGCCGCCGAAGTCGGAGTGGCCCGGAGTGTCAAGGATGTTGATCTTTACTCCTTTCCAGTTTATCGAGACGTTCTTAGAAAGAATCGTTATCCCTCGCTCACGCTCCAAGTCGTTGGAGTCGAGCACCTCGCCGCTTTCATCCTTTCCATCTCGGAAAAGCTTTCCAGCGAGCATCATCTTGTCGACCAACGTGGTTTTACCATGGTCGACGTGCGCAATCACTGCAATGTTACGAATGTCTTGCATCGTTTCTACCTTAAAATAAATGCTAATCTTATTGTATTATGGGTGCAAAATTACAAAAAAAATATATCAAAGCATTGCTAAGTGCCGAATTTTTAGTAACTTTGCATCCGCATTTCCGGAGAAGCCGGAGCATTCGAGGCTGTCAGGGTTGTGATTAAGGCCCACGGGCGGCGGAAGGATGTCGTTGATGCACCAATAAATTAATCAATTTCAACAAAATGTATTTAGACAAGGAAAAGAAGGCTGAGATTTTCGGCAAGTATGGCAAGGGTACCACGGACACAGGTTCAGCAGAGGCACAGATTGCCCTGTTCACCTATCGCATCGCTCACCTGACAGAGCACGTGAAGGCAAACCACAAGGACTTCGTGACCACTCGCTCGCTGACACAGCTCGTCGGTAAGCGTCGTCGCCTGCTCACTTACCTGAAGGAGCGCGACATCAACCGCTACCGTAACATCATCAAGGCTCTCGGCCTGCGTAAGTAATATCCACCAGGGATATTCATCCAAAGAGACGGTTTCAACAAAACCAAATAAGCCTCGTTATCATCTTGATAGCGAGGCTTTATTGTTTTACGACGACTGGTCGCGGACGGCCACAGGTGCCGCCCCGCCATCAAGCCAACTGGCTGAACAGCTTTCGGCCTTTGGCATAATACTGCCAAAGGATGCTGAACGGCTTGCGCTCGGGCACGGGGTTCAGCCGTCGCGTCTTGGCTATCTCTTGCCTGTCCTTGTCGAAGTCGTGTTTCCACTTGTTGAAAGCGCGCCGCCCACGTATCACGGCCTTGAAGTCGCCAAGGTTGCGTTGCAGCACGAGCATCTCCACCGCGGCAAGCCAATCGAGAAAGAACCTCACGCGCATCACCTGCCTCAGCTCATTGTCGGGCAAGTTCTTATAGAGCATGGTAAGGTTGTTGCGGAAATTAAGAAACGTCTTCATGGGGTTGCCCTTTGGCAACGTGCCACCACCCACATGGTAGACCTTGCTCTCAGGATAGCACACCACCCTCTTGCCCAGCTGCCTGAGCCTCCAGCAGAGGTCTATCTCCTCGCAATGGGCGAAGAAGCGGGCGTCGAGACCGCCAACACGCCAATAGTCGTCGGCGCGGATGAAGAGGCACGCGCCAGTGGCCCACAGCACGTCCATGGCATAATCGTATTGCCCGCCGTCGCGCTCCACGGTGTCGAATATCCTGCCACGGCAAAACGGATAGCCATACTTGTCGAGGAATCCGCCGCAAGCCCCGGCATACTCGAAACTGTCCTTGTCGGCCTCCGACAACAGCTTGGGCTGGCATGCCGCCACGTCCTTATGAGCGTCCATGAACTCTATCAAGGGGGTGAGCCAATGGTGGGTGACCTCCACGTCGGAGTTGAGCAGCACGTAATAGTCGGCCTTTACCTGCGCCAAGGCCCTGTTGTAGCCCTCGGCGAAACCATAGTTGCGGTCAAGGCGCAAGGTGCGCACCGTCGGGAAACGCCGGGCAAGCATGTCCATGGAGCCATCGGTGGAGGCGTTGTCGGCCACCCATACCTCAGCATCCTCCTTAGAGTACTTCACCACGGTGGGCAGATATTCAGCGAGCATTCGCTCGCCATTCCAGTTAAGTATCACTATCGCCGTCTTCATAGCAGCTGTCCTTTCAAGGCGTTGTTGGCATAATTCAGCTCTCCCAGCCTCACCTTCACAATTTCGTTGTCGAGGCGGTCGTTGTCGTCAGAGGGCGGCAGCTCCACGCGTATATAGTTTCTCGTGAACCCGTGCATGGCCTTGCCGTGGGCCGACTTCTCGAAGAGCACCTCCGCCTCCTTGCCTATGTGCCGGGCATAGAAGTCGAGCGTCTTCTCGTCGGACAGTTTCAGGAGCTTGTGCACACGCTCCTTCTTCACGTTGTCGGCAACGACATAATTGATGCGCAAGGCCGCCGTGCCACGCCGCTCAGAGTAAGGGAAGACGTGGAGCTGGGTCACGGGCAAGGAGTCGAGGAAGGCGTAGCTGTCGTCGAAACACTCTGGTGTCTCGCCACGGCACCCCACCATCACGTCGACACCGATGAAAGCGTCGGGCATCAATTGCTTTATCAGCCCTATCTTGTGGGCGAACAGGTCTCTCGAATAGCGGCGGTGCATGAGCTTGAGCACCTCGTCGCTGCCGCTTTGCAAGGGGATATGGAAGTGAGGCATGAAGGCCCGGCTCGCGGCGCAATACTCTATCAGCTCGTCGCTGATGAGGTCTGGCTCGATAGAGCTTATCCTGAAGCGCTGGATGCCCTCCACGCCGTCGAGGGCTTTCACCAAGTCGATGAACTTCTCGCCCGTGGTCTGGCCGAAGTCGCCGATGTTGACACCCGTAAGCACAATCTCCTTGCCACCCTCGCGCGCGGCCTGTTCAGCCTGGGCCACGAGAGAGGCTATGGACGGGTTGCGCGAGTTGCCACGCGCGAATGGTATGGTGCAATAAGTGCAATAATAGTTGCAGCCGTCTTGCACTTTCAGGAAATAGCGCGTGCGGTTGCCGCGCGAGCACGAAGGCTGGAACGTCTTGATGTCTTTCGTCTTCACGTTATGGAAGATGTGCCTGTGGCCATCGTCGGCCGCGTCGGCAGGCAGCACCCACGCGTCGTTGAGATATTGCAGGAGGTCGGCCTTCTCGTTGGAGCCCAGCACGAGGTCCACGCCGTCCATCTTGCTCACCTTCTCAGAGTCGAGTTGGGCGTAGCACCCCGTCACCACCATGAAAGCGCCAGGGTTCTCCCTGACCAGGCGATGTATTGTCTGGCGGCACTTATGGTCGGCCATCTCCGTAACCGAACAGGTATTGACGAGGCAGATGTCAGCCTTCTCGCCTTCTTCCGCCTCCACGACACCCATCTCACCGAGGAGCTTGGCGAAAGTGGAGGTCTCTGAGAAATTGAGCTTGCACCCTAATGTATAAAATCTTGCCTTCTTGCCTTGAAAGGCCGATGTGTCTATCATGTTATAATACGATTTTCATGCAAAGGTACGGTTTTATCCAGACTTACACATTATATTATTATAAGAGTTTTCCGACATCGCGCGAGAAAAACCACCTGTTAAGGCACACAACGAGGCTGAAAGACGAATTGCGCAAAAAGCTTTTTCTTTTAACACAAATGAACAATGCTGATAATCAACAAGTTATAAAAAAGTTACGAAAAAGGGCAAAAAAAGTTGATAAAAAAAGAACAACGTATTGAAAAAATGTCTACCTTTGCACCGTTGTTAATAAACAGATTGTTTTACAGATTTAAAAAGCAAAGAAAATGAAGAAATTAGTTTTAATGTTCGTGGCTATCGCAGCTATCTCTTTCGCATCATGTGGTAACAAGAATCAGAGCGCAGCTCCTGCAGCTGATTCTGACACAACTGCTGTTGCTGATACAGCTGACACAGCTGCTGTTGACACAGCTGCTGCTGACACAGCCGCTGCTCAGTAATCAGAGCATCTTCGTTAGCACGAAATTAAAAAATTGAGAGACTCCGCCTTGGGCTTTGCCCTTGGCGGTTTTTTTGTGTTCTTTGGGTGCTTAGTCATTCTTTTTTACTAACTTTGCAAATATATTTCTCACGCATCACGGAACACATGTATTACCTAAGATATTTTTTATTGTTGCTTGCCCTTTGCGCGCGTTTCTGCGGAGCATGCGCCCAGCAACCGCAAAACACGGCTTACCAGCTATACATCAGCCAGTTTAAGGACTTGGCGATAGAGCAGATGCAACGCTACCGCATACCCGCGAGCATAACCCTGGCCCAAGGCCTTTTCGAGAGCCGCGCGGGACAAAGCCGCCTTGCCACGGTGGGCAACAACCACTTCGGCATAAAATGCCATGGATGGAAAGGACGCTCCATCAACGTGGACGATGACGCCATAGGCGAGTGCTTCAGGGCTTACGACAACGCCAAGCAAAGCTACGAGGACCACAGCAAGTTCCTGCGCAACAACCAACGCTATGCCATGCTCTTCCAGCTCTCCCCCACCGACTACCGCGGTTGGGCTAAAGGCCTGAAGGCGTGCGGCTATGCCACGAACCCGAGATATGCCGACAACATAATAAACATCATACAACTGTACCACCTTGACCAATACGACCGCGCCAAGGGATACGACCACTTCATGGCCGACAGGTACGACGCCAAGGAACATTCTTACGCCCCGACGGGATTCCACCCGATAACCAGGTGCAACAAGAACTATTATATCGTGGCCCGCAATGGCGACACGTTCCGCAGCCTGGCAAAGGAGACCGGCATATCCAGGCGGAAGCTCGCCAAGTATAACGAGCGCGGCAAGAACGACGTGCTGCGCGCCGGAGACATAATCTACCTGGAGAAGAAGCAGAAGAAGGCTTCAAAGGTATTCAAGAAGAGACCGCATACGGTCAAGGCCGGCGAGAGCATGTACTCCATAGCGCAGATGTACGGCATAAGGCTGAAGAGCCTTTACAAGATGAACCACATGGGCCCAGACGACTCCATCGTTGCCGGGCAACAACTTAAAGTGAGATAACCATGAAAAAATTCGTTTTCAGCATTGTCTTATCCCTCGCGTGGCTGTGTATCCACGCGCAAGACTTTGACAACTGGTTTGAGGACAAGACCCTCCGCCTGGACTATGTATTCTCCGGCAACGACCACGAGCAGCATATCGCCGTTGACGAGCTGTGCCAGTCGCCACGCTGGTATGGCAAGAGGCAGCACCTGAGCGAGCTGCCCATTGAAGGCAACGGCCAGATAACCATGCGCGACCACGCCACGGGCAAAGTGATATACCGCAACTCCTTCTCCACCCTTTTCCAAGAGTGGCAGACCTACCCCGAGGCAAAGAAGCTAAACAAGAGCTTCGAGAACGTGTTTCTCGTGCCAATGCCCAAGCGGGCAGCCGACATCACCCTTGAGCTGCGCGACAACCGCAGGCAAGTGAGCTCGAAGCTCATCCACGAAGTGGATCCCAAGGACATACTGATACGCCACATCGGCGAGAAGGGCGTGACGCCTTACGTCACCCTGCAAAAGGCCGTCGACACCACGCGCTGCATCAAGATAGCCTTCGTGGCGGAAGGTTACACCAAGGCGGAGATGACGCGATTCCTCGAAGACGCAAGGCGCGCCACAAGCTTCTTGTTCTCGTATGAGCCATTCAAGGGGTCAAGGATGAAATTCAACGTGGTGGCGGTGGAATCGCCGTCGGAGGAGAGCGGCGTCAGCATACCCGACAAGGGCATCTGGAAAAACACCGCCGTGCTTTCCAACTACGACACGTTCTACAGCGACCGCTACCTGACCACCCTGCACCTCAAGACCCTGCACAACTGGCTGGCAGGCATACCCTACGAGCACATCATCGTGCTGGTGAACACCGACCGCTATGGCGGCGGAGGAGTGCTGAACAGCTATGACCTGTGCGCGGCACATCACCCAACGTTCCGACCAGTGCTGGTGCATGAATTCGGGCACAGCTTCGCCGGACTCGCCGACGAGTACGCTTACGAGCAAGAGGCCATACCACTGTATCCACACGACGTGGAGCCATGGGAGAAAAACATAACCACGAAAGTCAACTTCAAGGGCAAATGGGAGAACCTCATCGGCAAGGACCCCAAGGCCGGATTCCACGAGGGTGCCGGCTATAGTACGAAGGGCGTGTATCGCGCTTACGCCGACTGCCGCATGCGCACCAACGAGAACCCGGAGTTTTGCCCGGCCTGCAAGCAGGCAATCCAAGAAGTGATAGATTTCTATACAAAATGATTTTATACCTCTCTGATACCGGCAACACGGGATGGGCAGCCAAGACAATAGCCGAGGCAACGGGCGACAGGCTGCTCTTCATACCCGAGCTGACGCGCTCGAGGCAATACGACTTCACGCTCGCCGAGGGCGAACGGCTCGGCATCTGCTTCCCCGTGCATGGCTGGCGGCCACCCATGATCGTGCGCGAGTTTGTCAAACACCTCAACGTGAACGCCAAAGGCCATTATGTCTACGCCCTGTGCACGGCGGGCGACAACATTGGCGAGACGATGGACCTGCTGCGCCACGACTTGGAAGCCAGGGGCGTGGAGCTTAACGCGGCGTTCTCGCTCATCATGCCAGAGTCGTATCTCGGACTGCCCTTCTTCAACGTGGACAACGCGAAGAAGGAGAAAGAAAAGAAGGAAAAGGCTGCCGCGGAACTGAAAGGATATATCCAAGAGATCGCGAACCGCAAGCCGGCAAGCCACCTCGTCAGAGGCCGTTGGCCCCGCATCAACTCCCGGCTGCTCGGCGGCTTCTTCACCAAGTATCTCGTCAGCGACAAGAAATTCAAGGTAGACACGGACCGCTGCATAAAATGCGGAATCTGCGCGAGCGTGTGCCCTACCAAGAACGTGATTGGAGGCAAGGACGCTGAACCGCAATGGAAACACGACGGCTCATGCCTGGCATGCTTCGCATGCTACCATCACTGCCCGAGACATGCCATAGACTATGGCTCGTTGACGAAAAGGAAGGGGCAATATTTCTTTGGCAGGAAAAACGGTTGAAAGCTACGCGTACATATATCGCTAAAGTTATACTCACATATTACTTAAAGAGCCAAAACGTTTGTCGTGTCAATAAAAAAAAGTATCTTTGCGCTCTGAAAATATCAACATACAATGCCTGAAATATCAGTACGTGGCCTTGAGATGCCACAATCACCAATAAGAAAGCTTGCCCCATTGGCAGCGCAAGCAAAACAACGTGGCATAAAAGTTTACCACCTCAATATAGGTCAGCCAGACCTACCTACCCCACAATGCGGTCTTGACGCGCTGAAACACATCGACCGTAAGGTGCTGGAATATTCCCCATCGCAGGGTTATCTATCCTATCGCAAGAAGCTTGTCAACTATTATGCCAAGTTCAACATCAACGTGTCCCCAGACGAGATCATCATCACCTCTGGCGGCTCCGAAGCCGTGCTTTTCGCTTTCATGAGCTGCCTGAACCCTGGCGACGAGATCATCGTGCCGGAGCCCGCCTACGCCAACTACATGGCTTTCGCCATATCGGCCGGGGCCAAGATTCGCACCATAGCCACCACCATCGACGAGGGCTTCTCGCTGCCAAAGGTGGAGAAGTTTGAGGAGCTCATCAACGACAAGACGCGCGCCATAATGATATGCAACCCCAACAACCCCACGGGTTACCTCTACACACGGCGCGAGATGAACCAGATACGCGATCTCGTGAAGAAATACGACCTGTATCTCTTTTCCGACGAGGTTTACCGCGAGTACATCTACACCGGCAGCCCATACATCAGCGCCATGCACTTGACGGGCATTGAAGACAACGTCATACTCATCGACTCAGTGTCGAAACGCTATTCAGAGTGTGGCATCCGCGTAGGCGCCTTGATTACCCACAACAGCGAGGTGCGCAAGGCCGTGATGAAGTTCTGCCAAGCACGCCTCTCGCCACCTCTCATCGGCCAAATCATAGCGGAGGCGTCGCTCGACGCCCCGGAAGAATATTACCGCAACGTTTACGACGAGTATGTGGAGCGACGCAAATGCCTCATCGACGGCCTGAACCGCATTCCGGGAGTGTACTCGCCAATACCTATGGGAGCCTTCTACACCGTGGCGCAGCTTCCTGTCGACGACTCAGAGAAGTTCTGCCGCTGGTGCCTTGAAGAGTTCAACTATGAGGGCGAGACCGTGATGATGGCACCAGCATCCGGCTTCTACACCACGCCTGGCGCAGGCTGCAACCAAGTGCGCCTCGCCTATGTCCTAAAGAAAGAAGACCTGAGGAGAGCGCTCGTGGTCTTGGCAAAGGCACTTGAGGCATATCCAGGGAAGACCATGTGAGGGCAAGATTGTAATGATGTGGATATAATATAATGTAAGGTGATGAACTTTCCACTCTACATAGCAAAAAGGATATACGGAGACAAGGGCGACAAGCACAAGGTGTCGCGGCCAGCCATCTCCATTGCCACGGCAGGCGTGGCAATAGGCTTGGCGGTGATGATTGTCTCCGTGTGTGTGGTGTTGGGCTTCAAGCATACCATCCAAGCCAAGGTGATAGGATTCGGGTCGCACATACAGGTGACCAACTTCGTGTCGCAAACCGAGTCGGAGCAATATCCCATAGCCGCGAGCGACAGCATGATGAAAGCCATACGCTCGATAAATGGGGTGAAACACGCCGAGAGGTTCGCGTATCAACAAGGAATACTGAAGACCGACAGCAACTTTCTCGGCATAGTGCTCAAGGGCGTGGGAAGCGAGTGGGACTCCACTTTCATACACGAGAACATGGTGGCAGGCAGCATACCACGCTTCTCGGACAGCTCTTCCTCGAACAAGATCCTGATTTCGCAAAGCATAGCCAACAAGCTGAACCTGAAACAAGGCCAGCGCGTGTTCGCATACTTCATAGACAACAGCGGCGTGAGGATACGAAGGTTCACCATACAAGGCATTTACCAAACCAACCTAAGCCAATACGACTCTTACATGTGTTTCACCGACCTCTACACCACAGTGAAGCTCAACGGTTGGCAACCTGACCAAGTGTCGGGAATGGAGGTTACCGTAAACGACTTCAACCACGTGGACGACGTTGAGCGGCAATTCATCAAAAATGTCAACAAGCGGCAAGACCACTACGGCGAGACATACACGTCGCAAACCATAAAGGAGATAAACCCGCAAATATTCAGATGGCTCGACTTGCTCGACATGAACGTGTGGATAATCCTTGCCCTGATGACCGCCGTGGCAGGCGTGACGATGATATCAGGCCTGCTTATCATCATTCTCGAACGCACCACGATGATTGGCATACTGAAAGCCCTCGGCGCACGCAACAAGACAATAAGGCATCTCTTCTTGTGGTTTGCCACCTTCCTTATCGGGAAGGGACTCATAATCGGCAACGTGATAGGCATAGGTGTCTGCCTGTTGCAGAAACACTTGGGCATAGTGAAACTCGACCCCGCCACCTACTATGTCAGCACGGTGCCAATAGAGTTTAACGTGCCGTTGATAGTGGCCCTCAACTTGGCCACGCTCGTAGTGAGCGTGATAGTGCTCATAGGCCCAAGCTACCTAATATCGCACATACATCCCGCCAAGAGCATGAAATACGAATAGACGGCAAACACGAGAAACAGCATATACGAATAGACGGCAAGGCGCCCTCGGGAAGATGTCACCCAAAGGCGCCTTGCCGTCATGTCTTGTCTTGACCCGGAGGGACTAAGCGTGCCTGTAGCTGAGCGCGGCCCCTATAGCCGTGCAAAATTCGGAATGCTTGGGAATGATGAAGTGAACCTTATAGAGCTTCTCCAACCCAGGGAACACTTGCTTGCACTGCGGCAACAACGTAAGGTTGCCTATAAGCACATATTCCCTTATTCCAGAGTTGAGCGAGGCAAGTATGCAACTTGACCCTATGGTCTGAAGCACGGTGGTGATGATGCCCGTGGCAATGTCCTCGCGCGAGGCGTTGCTCTTGGCCTTGCCAAACAGCGATGCCGTGGCATGCTTTGGCAGACCGGGCAGGGGGTTGGGCGATATGTCGCCAATCTGCAAGTCGATATTTGATATCTCGCCTTGCATGGCAAGCGAGACTATCTGCTTCATGTCGTCGGTCTTGAGGATGACACGGCTAAGTCCTGCCAACGTGCCGCCACCAAGACCAATGCCACCTATGTGGCGTATGCCTTCATGGTCGCACTGCACGAGGCTCGTGCCGGTGCCCATCGACACCACTATCATGCGGTCAAGGCCCGTCTCATAGCGTGCGCCCAGACCGTCGGCGATAAACTCCTCGGCCTTGTCGGTAGGCAAGCCATAGATAGGCGAGTTGACATAAGCGGCACCTACGCCCGTAATCATCACCCGCTCAATATCCGACAAGGCAATCTGGTTGTCGTACAGGTATTTGCCAAACGCCCCGTAAAGGGAGGTGACGGGATCCGTGGCGCGTATGCGTATGGGTGACACCACGCCCTCGTCACTGGTGATGCCTACTATCTTTGTCGTGCTTATGCCAACGTCTATTCCTATTATCATTCTGCTGTGTTGTTGATGATGAAGTTTTATGCCGCCCAAGTATATGTGGCCGACTTGTTATCGTGTGCAAATTTACTAAATCTATCTGAGACGACGACAAGACATCACGTTAATGATACATGAAAAAGGTGCCACCGTCGCTATGGCAATATTTCTTTACCAGCTCCTGTATATACTCAGCGTTTGCCCTCACCTGGCGCTCATCGCCGTCGTAACCATTGATGAGCACCACGAGATGTGTCGTCTGAAGGGTTATCTTCGTGCGCTCGTTGTCAGACGTGGGCGTGCCCACTCCACCTTTGCTGTCGCGGTAGACCGGAAGGCCGGCAATGTTGATCATGCCTCTCCCGATGCCCTCGTATGGCTCGCCTTCACGGCCAATGCCGAGCGTCAGGGTGTCGCCCTCAAACTTGTCGGCATCGAAGCCTCCGATGCTGTAACCGTAGGCTATGCTCGCGAGATTCACCAAATCGACAAGCGTGTCTATCTGGTAAAGGCTCTTGCCCGTGAGCTGACGACGGATAAGAGCCTCGGAGGCAGGACGATAACGCGACGGGTCCTTGCCACAGGCACGGTATACCCTGCGCGTGGTGGCTATGCCAGACAACTCTTTCAGCGTTTGCGTGGTAAGCGTCTGGCGGAAACGCTCGCCCAAGGCGTTTATCTCATCCCACAACGGTTGGCAATACTCGCTATTCACCACCTGAGCCTCAACGCATGCGCCAACAAACGACGGGCACACAGACTCAATCTCTTTTGAAACTATTATATTCATATATATAATGTGTATGTGTCATTACTAACTTTTAATACTTCAGTTCGCGACTATGCCCTCGACAGGCTCCATGCCGCACATCTGGCGCACGCGCTCCACCATCTTGCCCACGTCGAGAACGCCGTGGGCGAAACCCTTGCGCGTGAGCTCCACGGGAAGCAGGTCGTCGTACTTGTCGAACACGGGAGTCTCCTTGGGATAGAGCAGCTCCATGGGGTCGAGGGGCTTGGCAATCTCCTCGGCGAGAACCTTGAAAAAATCGGGAGCAGAGACCCCAATGGTGAACTGCATATAGTAAGGTCGGGCGGAATTGAACCCCTTGAGACCCAACCTCGCCCCGCACCTTATGCGCAAGAACCGCTCCATGGCGAGAAAGGCGTAACTGCCAAGCCATGGGAACAAGGCATACATGTTGCCGCCAAGAGGCAGCAGCCAGTTCAAGCCAAGACCTGACTTGCGCGCCGTGTCCACGGCTTGGGAAAGGCGGAAACGCGCGTGAGGCAGAAGGTAAGGATAATCGGCATCTGACGGTGGCAAGGCGAGAATGGAGTGCATCTTCTCGAGAATCTTGGTATGGATGTCGCCTGGCTCATCACCGAAATAAGCCGGCACGATGCCTTTCACTGGATGACAATATACAATGTGGCGACTGCGATCCACCTCCTCCACTACCCACACCCTGCCGGCAATGGCTATCTTGTCTTGCACAGGAGGCGGCTTGACGATGGTGCCAATCTCCTTTGACTCGCACCGCACCTTATACTCCTCGTTCTCTTGAAAGACGGCATAGAACTTGAAGTTGTTGACAACCCTCTCACCTTTTATGCCCACTATAAGCCCACCGCGCTCTGTGGTCTCTATGTGGTCTATCTTGAGCAGGTGGCGCAGGAGAACACGATAGTCGTCTTGACTGACGTTGCGGAAATAGCTCAGAGAGAGCACGCGCCCAGCCAACTCCGCCGGCAACATCTCACCTCCTGAGGCGAGCGTTGCCATGGTTTGATGGTAGAGCAGCGAATAAGGCAAACGGCCCACACGCGGAGGCTCAACCCACCGTTCCTTGACGTAAAGCTCGATGAGGGCGATGGCCTGAAGAAGTTTCCACGGAATGGTCTGCGGCATCATGGCACGTGGCTCTGCCTGCTCCTCGCGAATGACGAACCACATCTCGGAAGGCGCGCCACGACGCCCCGTGCGCCCCATGCGCTGGAGAAAGGAACTGACCGTGAAAGGCGCGTCTATCTGGAACGCGCGCTCAAGACGGCCTATGTCTATGCCCAGCTCAAGGGTTGACGTGGTGCAGACGGTCATGAGAGAGTCCTCACGCTTGATCTCGGCCTCGGCGCTCTCGCGATAGCTCACCGACAGGTTGCCATGATGGATAAGGAAACGGTCGGGCTCACGCAGAGCCTCGCAATACATGCGAAGCGTGGAGCACACCACCTCGCACTCCTCTCGCGAATTGGAGAAGATAAGGCAACGATGGCCGCGAGTGTTGTCGAGAATGTATCTTATTGATGGGTCAAAGGCATCACTGACATTCCGCACGCCGACGTTTTCCTTGCCCTCGCCTTTCCAAGGCCTCACGAACGGACTTCCGCCCTTCATCTCGCCCCTGGCCTGGGATGGGCGCGAAGGCTCAACATCGCTCTGGAAAGGATCTTGAAGCGGCTGCCCCGCGGAGGCATAGCTCCTGTTTACGCTGCCGGTGACAGTGGATGATGGCTCGTCGGCGGCAAGCATGGCTTTCGGAGCATGGCCCGCGTCGCCTTGGCAACCACTTGGCGACAGGGAGAAATGCGCCACGGATATTCTCCACTTGCTGCCCTGCAACTGTATCTTGGGTATGATGGTTCCACGACCAGTACCAGCCGATAGGAAACCGCCCACGAGGGCAGGCTCGCCGATGGTCGCCGACAGTCCGACACGACGGGGGTTAACACCAGCCATGCGCGAGAGCCGCTCGAGCAGGCAGAGCATCTGGCCGCCACGGTCGCCACGCAAGAAGGAATGAATCTCATCGATGACCACGAAACGAAGGTCGCTGAAAAGTGACGGTATCTGAGAATGACGATGCAAGAGCATCGCCTCAAGACTCTCCGGCGTAATCTGCAGTATGCCCGATGGCCGACGCAAGAGCTTCTTCTTCTGTTCCTGCGACACGTCGCCATGCCAATGATACACGGCTATGTCGCACTCGCGGCAGATGTCGTTGAGACGCGTGAACTGGTCGTTGATAAGGGCCTTGAGAGGCGCTATGTAGAGACAGCCCACTGTGGCAGGCGGATTCTCCTGCAAGAGCGTGATGATGGGGAAAAACGCCGCCTCCGTCTTGCCCGATGCCGTGGACGCGGAAAGCAGGACATTGGCATCGGAATTGAAAATGGCATCGCCGGCTGCGGCCTGGATAGCGCGGAGCTTGCTCCAGCCCTCAGAGTAGATATAACGCTGGATGGCAGGGGAATAGCGTGAGAAGATGTTCATGGACTAAATGGTAAACTCGGCAAACTGTCCGCCGGCATCGTCTTTCTTCTCCTCCGCCTCCGCCTTGGCATAGCTGAAAGCCTCGCTTTGAAGAATGTCTTGGACATCGCTGCCTGGGTTTTGCATGATGATGTCGAGCAACTCTATGAAATCGCGTATGACCTCACGCGGCGTGATGTTGTCGCTGGCCCCGACGCGAGAATATTCCACCTGTATGAAAGTGGTGAGGTCGGCATCGGTAAGCGTCCTCCCATAGCCATATAGAGAGGCATGAATGTCGGCAAGCTTCTCGGCAAGCACGAACATCTCCTCGTTTGAGAGTGGCTGCAAGCGTAGCACGGGGCCAAGATAGTCTTGATGACCTTGAGCCACGAACTTGCCCTCGGAAAGGCGCGAACGCAACGCCTCATAGCTATATATGCCACGATGACGGTCTTCGACACACTGGGGCGTGCCACTCATGATGGTGCCAATATACCGCGCCTTGCCTTGAAGCGCGTCGTTGTACATCGTGAGAATCTTCTCGTAATTATATTGTCGGGAAATGGCGTTGGGTATCTTGTAGACATTGACAAGTTCGTCGATGAAAACCAAAAGGCCCTGGTAGCCAGCCTGACGAAAGAAGAATGCCAACAGTTTAAGATAGTCGTACCAGTCGTCATCGGAAATGATTACCGAAACGCCGAGTTCTTGGCGCGCCTCCGTCTTGGTGGCATACTCGCCACGAAACCATTTCAGTACCTTGCCTTTTAGCTCGTCGTCACCTTCGGTGAAGGCCCTGTAATAGAGGGTTAGCAACCGCGCGAAATCGAAACCATGAACAAGCTCGTGCATCTGATGCACTATCGCCATGATGCGCTGCTCTACGAGTTGGGCAAACGTTGGGTCATCCACGTTGACGCCAGACGTTTTCGCGGTGGCGGTCTGCACGGAACTGATCCACCGGTCGAGAACCATGGCGAGGGCCCCACCCTCAGGCCTCGACTTGACACTAAGGTTCCTTATGAGTTCACGATAGGTGGCAAGGCCCTGTCCTTGATTGCCATGGAGACGACGCTCTGGCGACAGGTCGGCATCCACGACCACGAAACGGCGATCCATGACATAGTTGCGGATGGTCTGGAGGAGAAACGACTTGCCGCTTCCGTATTTTCCCACTATGAAATGGAAAGAAGCACCACCCTCGCCGACAATGTCAACATCGTGGAGCAAAGCCTCTATCTCCTTGCGCCGCCCAACGGTGATGAAAGGCAAGCCTATGCGCGGCACCACGCCACCCTTGAGCGAGTTGATGACACTCTGGGCAATGCGCCGCGGTATCTTGATATTCGAATTACACATTATTATATATTATTCTTTCTATGTCTTCACGATAATCGTCAATGAGCTGGATGCCGTCGCCATTGTCCTCGATGACTATGTCGCCTATCTTGTCTACCATCTCATTATTGATATTCTCGACCATCACGCCCTCGGGCACATGGATGGAGCGGAGATACTGACGCCAATCGCCACCAGTGAGCATGAGCTTGAGAAACGCTCGCTCACGGCTTTCTTCGTCATGGCTTGGTTGGCTTGGCGAAGTCTCGGCAGGCGGAGTGCTCACGACAGGCGGTACCGGCTCAATGGAAACAGCCGGCATAGACTCCATGGAAGATGTCGGCTCGATTGGTGGCATAGGCTCCAAGGATGGTGCCAACTCTATTGACGGCATAAGCTCTATGGAAGCGATATCGTCTTCTGTTGGCACGCCATCGAGCAACTTGTCCTTGACTACGTCAGCGTCATTCCGGATACGGCCAAGCATTCCATAATTGATAGACACTCTTCGTCTTTCCGCCTCTTCCGCGGCAAGCCTGCGCTTATCCTCAGCTATCCATGCCTTGACAGCGTCACATATTTGCTCTCGATAAGGCAGGACATGAATTGAGGGTTTAAGGCGTGGCTTCACGTCGAGAAGCTCGCGAAGTTGGCAGTCAATCTCTCGGAGAATAGCGCCAACTAGTTTGGCAAAATAACTGTTGTCGCCAACATACTCGTCGCGCGTCCACAATCCGCCACGGCAAAAATACCGATGAAAAGGTGAGACTTCTATCTCCACGTTCCTGACCGGTGAAGGATCGTAGAACAGAGCGTTGGAGAACATGGAGGTTGAACGCTTGACGCGCTTGCCGGCGAAGAGGGTGCCTATGCGGTGATGGAGGCTTTTCTCCAAGACCGGAACGAGCTGTCGCAAGACCGCTGCCGTGCAACTGACAAGGCAAGACCGCTCTTTCGTGAAGAGCGCACCCTTGCGTGGGTCGTACTTGCCAAGGTCGCAAAACGTGGAGAACAACGCTTGCTTGTCGGCGGTGTCTAAAGAGGAAAGAATAGCTATCGTGTCGTCTTGCTCGCGCTCAGCCTTAAAAACCTCGGGGAAATGAGATGAGAGGTTATTGTAAACCACATAATCGCGAAGCCACGGCGTAAGGTATTTGCCCAACTTCGGCTCGCTCTTGCGATATGCCTCGTTAATCTCGCTCAATATCTCGTAACCCTCTTCGGCCGTGTTGACCCCGACTTTCATCAAGGTCTCGTAAACATAGACGAAGATATAGCTCAATGACACGTCGGGAAACTTGCCCAAACGAAGTTGACGACGAATGGCGAAATAGCTCCGCAACTGCTGGACTGACATGTCGCGAAAGGATGGGAAATAACTCATGAAGCCTACTATGGGCGCGTCTTCCTCATAGTCGGCCATGAACAAGGCTTGCTCATAAAACGCCTTCGCGGCAGTGATTTGCCATGGTTGTTGACGTATCATACGCAAGAGAGAACGCAATGGCTCCTCTATGCTGGCATCGCTTGCCGACATGCCGGTGAAGTCATCACGCCTCTCTGTCTCTTCAGGAGCGAAGTAATCCCAACTATGTATGCTGTCAAGACCATCAGGCAGACCGTTGCCGTCGGCCTCGGAAAAGTCCAAGTCTTCGTCAGTATAAAAATTATCCTCGTACATTTATAATATATCAGACCACGCCAACAATATCCAAGACGCTCTTGCAACCGTGGCGCTCAAGCCAAGAGGCAACACCATTCTTGATCTTCAAGGTGACGGTTGGGTCGATAAAGTTGGCGGTGCCGATCTCCACCGCGGTGGCTCCAGCCATGAAGAACTCTATGGCATCCTCAGCGGTCATTATGCCACCAAGGCCAATCACCGGAATGTTGACAGCCTTGTGCACGTCGTGAACCATGCGGACGGCAACAGGTTTCACAGCTGGGCCACTGAGTCCGCCCGTGCCGATAGACAGTTTAGGGCAACGATGCTCAATGTCGATGGCCATGCCCATAAGGGTGTTGATGAGCGAAACGGCGTCGGCTCCCTCAGCCTCGCATGCACGAGCTATGTCTGAAATGTTGGTGACATTGGGCGAAAGTTTCACGATAAGGGTCTTGTGATATGACTTTCTTACGGCTTTCACTACGCTCGCGGCACCCTCGCATGTAACACCAAAAGCCATGCCGCCATCCTTTACATTGGGACAGGAAATGTTCAATTCTATGGCAGGAATCTTGTCTAATGAGTCAATCCGCGCAGCACATTCAGCATAGTTTTCGGGTGAGTTTCCACTCACGTTAACAATGAAATTTGTGTCAATATCCTTAAGTTTCGGGTATATGTTTTCACAGAAATAATCCACTCCCTTGTTCTGCAAACCTACACAATTCAGCATGCCGGAAGCAGTCTCTGCCATACGTGGATAATCATTTCCCTCGCGTTTTTCAAGGGTTGTTCCCTTTACAATAATACCGCCCAACTCCTCTAACGGAACAAGGTCTTGAAACTCCAAACCATAGCCAAACGTCCCGCTCGCCGTCAAAATGGGGTTGCGAAGAGAAAAATTATTTATCTTTACATTTAAGTCTACCATAATGAGTAATTTATTTTTACATTATCAAGCATTATTCCGTTCACCACAACAGCTTGTCAATATTGAATACAGGCCCATCTTGACACACCCTGAGATTGCCTTCAACAGTCTTCTCGACACAACACAAACAAGCTCCCAAACCACAAGCCATCATGTTCTCAAGAGAAGCTTCGCAGTTAATGCCATTAGCCTTGGCATACCTTGCCACAGCCTTCATCATCGGTTTTGGCCCACACGTCTGGATAACATCGAACTTCTCGTGCCGCAAGACGGAATGATTGGTTACAAATCCCTTTTCTCCCTCCGACTCGTCTTCAGTAGTAACGTAAACATTGCCTATCTCCTTGAAAAGATCCAACTCCAGCAAATCCTTGGCAGACCTGGCTCCTAAAAGGAAAGAAGGCTCGGATCCCTCTTGCCTTAACTTGCTGCCTTGCCAAAGAAGTGGGGCGACACCTACACCGCCGCCCACAAGCAACACTTTCTTATGGAAAACCTGGCTGAAGCCATTGCCAAGAGGCAAGAGGCAATTAACAATGTCGCCCGCACACAACTGGCACAGATGACGGGTACCATCGCCTATGCCGGCGACAAGCAACCACAATTCATTACGATCGTAGTCCACATAGTTGATTGAGATTGGGCGACGGAGGAATGTACTTGGAGAATTATCTACGCGAACTTCTACAAACTGACCGGGAAGCATGTCCGGGAGAGTATCATCATGGGTCAACTTCAACAAGACATGATGGTCAGAAAGATGCGTCGCAGATACAACGCGAAGGTCTAAACAATATTTTTTCATGGTTGAAAATTAACGAGGGTCAACACGACTACCTCTTCTTATATATAATGATGTTGAACTTTACAACCACAAAGATAATTGTTTTATCCGTACATGCCAAGAAAGGAAGGTAAAAATATTGTTTTATTGCTGTTCGAAAAACTATTTAAGATGCCCCCAAGGCCTGAAAGAGCGTCACTTGGCATACATACCTTACTCCATTTATGTCTTGCGAACAGAAATTGAGTAAAGCATATGGCAAGACGAGTCGCCTTGCTGATTACATTGTTGAAAACAAAGGCTTCATGCGCTAAGCGATACTACGTAGCTATTCAAGCGTAAACGCATCGTGAAATAAGCGTGAACATGTAGCGATTCAAACGTGCGTGTAGCGATTCAAACGTAAATCCGGCACGATAGCACCAAAACACAAAAGGCTGTTCAAGGCGAAGCCAAAGCTCCATAATTCGTACGCTACCCCAATAAGAAAACTTGAATTACCGTGTGAATCGTGACATCATATCGGCAAGACACAAGTAACAAAAAGGACTGGATTCCTCGCTTGGAATCCAGTCCTGCTTTTTATGCTTGGAAAAGATTTATCGAAAAAAGATATTATTTTTTGGGCACGAAAGACTCCCATGTTTGGTCATCAAAAAAGACCCTTATCTCGGTGATTTTACGTTGGCGATTGTTGTATATTTTGACAATGTTTTTTTCATTATTCATATTACCAGAACCACGATTATAACCGCTTTGGTCGAAGAGAGTAGAAGGGGATACTGTTTGTCCTGTCACACCGTGGACCGAACAGTTCAAAGATGACGCTCCCCCGGATAAGGGAGGGGTAGCTGCGCCAGAGGCTTGGGCATTACTTGTAGCATCGTCGGTATTTGATTTGGGAAGTCCTTGATTTTGGTACATTGGCCCCTTTCCATCAAAGAGCCATTCCATGGCAATATCAGGAAAACGCGTATGGATGGCCTCATAATGTTTGAGGGTAGGTTGGGTCTTGCCGCGAAGAAGCAAACTCAGGGTTCCTTCGTTGATGCCAGTCTCGGTTGCAAACACTTTATTGTTCATGTGCTTGCTATCCATTATCTCCTTGATTCTATCCTTCAGATTCTCGTTTTCCATGTCACAAGTATTTTTGGGGGCATTGAAGCCTTATCTATTTATATTTGCAAAGTTAAATCAATTTTTCGAGAAAAGCAACAAACTAAAAACAAATTTTATTTCTTAAAGTTTAAATTTATTTATCACCTTAGACCAAATTTAGATTTATTGCCTGAATTTACGCCATTTGTATTTAGAATATTAAACATAACCG
>OIZS01000200.1_pt1 | contig 31035 bp, 31 predicted proteins | sample 1588641 | NCBI WGS metagenome assembly OIZS01 (sample SAMN03283240) | human gut metagenome | biome: human-associated habitat; material: feces | host: Homo sapiens | place: Peru | collected 2012
AGGGTTTTTTACCTGGTACGGCGAACGGGTGCGTAAAAACCCCACCAAGAGTTTAACCTATAAAATGGACTTGGAAAAACGCGCCGAACTGAAAATCATTAACGATATAGTAGTAGATGACTCCTTCCGCCTAACCCGCGCGCACAAACTGGTAATTGCTTCTTTTATTATCGGTATGGGCGTTTTATTCTACGGGGTTATCCGCTACCAATGGTATATGATTGAAATCGCCGCAGTGTTTTTGGGTGTGTCTATTGCCAGCGCGTATTTTGGGAAATTAACATTAGACCAAGCAACCGATGCCATTATTGACGGTGCAAAATCAATGATGGGCGTATGTATTTTAATGGCCCTTGCGCGTTCTATTGTTATTGTTGCCACCAACGGACATATTTTAGATACATTTCTGCACGCAATGACCCAAAGCATCGGCAGTCTGCACCCGATTATAGCCTCCCAGGCAATGTTCGTTATCCAAACGGTGCTGAACTTCTTTATCGCTTCCGGCTCCGGCCAAGCGGTATTGACGATGCCGATTATGGTGCCGTTGGGCGACCTGGTAAATGTTTCGCGCCAAACAGTCATTTTGGCCTACCAGTTCGGGGAAGGCTGGGGCAACCCGATTATTCCCACCGCTCCCGTTACAATGGGAGCACTGGCCTTGGCCGGTATTTCTTATCCGGCGTGGGTAAAGTGGTTCTTAAAATTAGAGATTATTTTAGTAGCACTCTCTATGTTATTGCTGATACCCGCCTATTATATTTGGTAAAATGACAATAAGCCCCTTGGCCTGCCAAGGGGCTTTTTAAAATATGGTAAACGAATTAAAAACAATTTCTTATTTTCATTGGCTGGACTGGACGGTATTTTTTGCCGTACTGTCCGCCACGGCGGCTGCCGCTGTTTATGGGATGCGCCGGATAAACAAAAAGCGAGAAAACAAACCAGCCAAAGCATTGGACTATTTGTTAATGGGGCGCCAACTCACCCTCCCGCTGTTTGTGGCTACGCTGGTAGCCACTTGGTACGGAGGAATCTTCGGCGTGAACGAAATTACGTTCAACTACGGTATTTACAATTTTGTTACGCAAGGAGCCTTTTGGTATATTTCCTACTTAATTTTCGCCTTTTTTATTACCGATAAAATTGCCCGCTTCAAATCTGTTACGCTGCCCGACTTAACAGGCCAAATGTTCGGCCCGAAGTCAGCCAAGGTGGCCGCCATATTTACCTTCTTTTATATTACCCCGGTGGCTTATGTACTCAGTTTGGGGATGTTTTTACATATGGTATTTGGTATTGGCATACTGCCCGGTATGGTATTAGGCACACTCTTTACAGGCTTATACAGCGCGTGGGGCGGCTTCCGCTCGGTGGTATTTTCCGACTTGGTACAATTTTTTGTAATGTGCAGCGCGGTGCTTTTAGTAGTATTGTTTTCCGTAGGAACCTTTGGCGGGTTATCGTTTTTAAAGGCTAACCTGCCGGCCTCCCATTTTACCCTGACCGGAGGGAACTCGTGGCTCAATACGCTTATTTGGGGATTTATTGCGCTCTCCACACTCATTGACCCCAGTTTTTACCAACGCTGCTTCGCCGCAAAAAATCCCCGCATTGTCAAAAAAGGTATTTTAATTTCCACCTTTATTTGGTTCTGCTTTGATTTATGCACCACGGCAGGCTCGTTGTATGCGCGGGCGGTTTTACCGCAAGCCGAGCCGGGACAGGCGTATTTCTTTTACGCTATCCAATTACTTCCGGCGGGTTTAAAGGGATTTTTTGTTGCCGGAATTTTGTCTATTATTCTTTCCACCCTAAACTCTTTTCTGTTTATCGCATCCAATACATTAAGTTTTGACTTATTGCGCTTCCGTATTAAAAATATTGTACTTTCTAACCGCGTGTCTATTTTTCTGGTAGGAGCCTTGGCTATTTGTATGGCACATATGTTCCACGGCAGTTTTAAGGAAATTTGGCTCGTACTCGGCTCCTATTTTTCTGCCTGTTTATTGGTGCCGATTTTAATGGGATACTTGTATCCGGGCCGGATAAGCGACCGCCTGTTTGTGGTTTCTTCGCTTACCAGTGCGGCGGCAATGACGGCTTGGCGCCTTGTTCCCAAAAACGAATTGTTAGAAGCATTAGACCCGTTTTATGTTGGAATTTTGACAGGACTTGTTATCCTGCTGATTTTCCGCCAAAAAGGAGGAACCCCTGTTGCACGCATTACTTATCGGTAATGGGGAAACCCAAGAAGCCGCCTTTCTACAACATCTTGCCCGCCAGGCCGATTTGATTTTGGCCGCAGACGGCGGGGCTGACCGCGCTTTATCCGCCGGGGTCCGCCCGGACGTGATTATTGGGGATTTAGATTCCATATCTCCCCAAGCCAAAAAAATATTGCCGGCAGAAAAATTTATTTTCGTCAATAACCAAAACAATACCGATTTAGAAAAGGCTCTTGACTATCTTATCGCGCACCAATGCACTCAATGCACCTTGACGGGCTTTGTCGGCGGACGGTGGGATTTTACGTTTGGGAATTTTTTATCCGTTTACCCCTATTTGGACAAAATGGATATTTGCGTGGCGGGAAAAGGGTGGAAGATTTGGCCGCTGACACACTCCGTAACAAAGACCGTCCGCCCCGGCGCCCGGGTAAGCCTTATTCCGGCGGCTGATTGCCAAAATGTTACCTTGCAGGGGCTTGTTTATCCGCTGGAACACGCAAATTTGTCCTTGGGACGCACAGGCCAAACATTAAGCAACGTGGCTAAACTTTCCGAAATAAAAATATTATTTGATAAGGGCTTTTTATTACTTTACATAGAGGACTAAAAACGCGCCTGAAAGCGCGCGTTTTTTACTTTATTTTTTTGTATAACTTTTCTGCGGCTTTTATTTCACGGCGGGCCAGTTCCAAATATTTTTTTGCTTCGTTCCGTTGCCCCAGAGCCGCCAAAACGGCTCCGTAATGGTACGCAATTTCTGCGTTGGCAGAGAAAGTTTCTGTATCAAGAGAAGTAAATAAATCGCGCGCCAAATCGGGTTTATTTTGTTTAAAATAAATCCAAGCCATTGTGTCTATAAAAGAAGCATCTTGCGGACTTATGGCCAATGCGCGGGCCGCATACCCGGAGGCCTCGTTTAGACGCACACCGCGCTCCGCCAACGAATACGCATACAAATTTAAAGCCGCCGCATTTTGTGGGTTTTCACCTATCAACATTTCCAACTGCTCTTCTAACGCCTTATACTTTTTAAGTCCGTCTAACGCATAGGCATACTGCATCCGGGCTTCGGTGTAAGAAGGATTGGTATCCAACACCTGCTCCAACACGCGCGCGGCTTTCTTATATTGTGCATTATCATTTAAAGCCACCCCATAAAAATACGCGACCTCTACATTACCCGGGAATTTTTGGTAAGCCTGCGCCAAAGTTTTTAAACTTTCTTGCGGCTGATTCAACCGCTGTAAATAAAAACTGACTTGCACCCATTTGGAAGCATTTTCGTTGTAGTCTGCCGCATCCCGCACATACGCGGCAGCGCGGGCATAATCACCTTTTTGCTCCGCAATCAAAGCCAAAAAGTACGAGGTGGGAATATCCCCGTTATCATCGGCCTTAGCCTTTAAAAAGTAGGTTTCGGCCTTGGGCAAATCTTTTACCAGCAAAAAGACAGAACCCATACGCGAATAAGTTGCCGCCGAACCGTAGCCGATTTTTTCCAATTCTTCCAGTTCGTGCAGCATTAAAAAATATTGGGAAGTTTTTTCATATACTTCGGCGCGGCCCAACATCGCCGCCGGCTCTTTGGGGGATACGGCAAGAGCCTTGTCGTAATAGGCCAAAGCCTGTTGGTACTGCTTACTGCGCCCGTAAATATTTCCGGCCGTCGTGTAAATATCCGCCGCCAGAGCCGGGTATTTTTCTGCCAGTTCCAGCAGTTTAGCCGCCGCCTGCATACTTCCCAAAGACGATAAAAGCGACGCATACTGATACAAAACCTGCGAATTTTCCGGCGCAAGAGTCAGGGCTTTTTCGTAGGCTTTTTCAGCCGCCTCCACCTGTCCCAATTTCCATTGGTACGCGCCGTAAACGGTCCAATCTTCGGGGTCCGTGGAGTCTGCGGGCACAAAATCAGCATATGGCTGAGCCAATTCCGGCTTGCCCTCCGCCAATGCCTGCGCCACTAAAAGCCGTTTGATATAGGCAGAATCCGGGGAAAGTTTTAAGGCTTGCTGTAATAAAGCAAAGGAAGCATTATCATTAGTGCGTTGTGCATAGACCGCCTTTAAAAAAGCATTGATTTGGCGCGCTTCCCGCCGGCTTTCAGGCGTCAGCGGCAAGGCAAACGCAGGGGAACACACCGCACACAAGGCCCATATTAAAATTTTTTTCATAACTCTGCCCCCATAATCAGCGCATCGTCGGTATCGTTATAAAACTTTTCCCGGCGGCCCGTTTCTTTTAGTCCTGCTTTTTGGTAGAGAGAAATCGCCGGTATATTGCGCACATTTACTTCCAGCGTAACCGTCTGCCCTCCTCGGGCGCGGACTTCGGCAAAGGCCCTGGATAGCAGTAAAAAGCCTATCCCCCGTCGGCAAGCCTGCGGGCATACGGCCAAGTTTAATATTTCACAAAATCCAGCCGCCAACCGCAAGGCCAAAAAGCCCAATACTTCGCCGTTTTCCTCCGCACACCACACCTGCGCAAACGGGTGTATAATTTCGCCCGCCAAGCCTTTTTCGCCCCAATGCGCACTCATCGGCTGGGCCGCTTCTATCTGCGCCAACCGGGGGGCATCTAACGCAACGGCCGGGCGCAACTTCATTTAGGTTGCACCAGTTCAAAACGGGCCGGTTTTAAATAAAGCGGTTCCAACGCATTTTGGCTCCAAGAGTCCTCCTGCGCCATTTCAAGTAAAGTAGCCGGACGGACAAAGCAGTCCTTTTCACTAGCAAAGGCATACGAATTGCCCACCAATCCGGAAAGGGGCTGAGCGTCTTTATCGCTACCCGCCAAGAAAAGCGGCTTGCCGTAGGCGGACAAACGGCTTAATAACTCCTCGCGGGACAGCCAAGCCGGGCCTTTCTTTTCCTCATCAAAAATTTGCAAAAAGTATTCTTCTCTAAACGCGTGCAAAACCACCGCCAATGCGCCCTGTGGATTTTGCTTTTTCCAGACGGCAAAAGCACGGGAGGTTTCTGCTTGGCGGGCAAGGACCTCAAACATTGTCGCCCCGCGGACCTGTGTTTTATTCAAAAATTGCATCATAGAAGCAAACGTAAGCGAAATACGAATCCCAGTAAAACGCCCCGGGCCGCGGATGATAAAAATTTGTCCAATATCTTCCATTTGTGCCCCGGCTTTCGCAAGCAAGGATTCCAAGGCAGGAAAAAGTAGTTTTTCCTGTTTGACGCCTTTGCGGCGCACGGAAAAGATTTTGTCCCCCTTTTTTACAGTCAACAGCAAAGGAGAACCAGACGTATCCATCCCCAAAGTTAATTTTTCGCCGCTTTGCATAATGCCTCCAACAACGCATCCGACACGCGCCCAAAAGATTGCAATTTAATCTCGCGTTCGTCGCCTTCTTTTAAAATAAAATCCATTTCCAACCGGTCCGCCGGCAACATCTGGCGAATCGGGTCCGGCCACTCGGCCAAAATAATGGCATTGTCATCTTCCAACATTTCTTCAAAGCCGAGGTTAAACACTTCGCCTTCCTCCAAGCGGAACAAGTCAATATGAAACAGGCGATGCTTTTTATTTTTGTATTCCTTCATCAAACTGAAACTGGCACTGGTGGGCGAACTTTTAAGCCCCAAAGCCGCCGCTATGCCCTTTACAAACACGGTTTTTCCGGCGCCGATAGGTCCGCGCAGGAAAACAATTTCCCCGCCTTTAAGCGCAGAAGAAAACCGCTCGGCAAGCGCCAAGGTTTGCGCGCGGGAGTGTGTTCTGATTTCCGCTGTTTTCATTATTTCACCGTTTTAATGCAAATTTCGCGGCCGTCCACTTCGCGGCGGTCCAGGTTTACGGGGTCCAACACATTACGCCCGTCCACCGAAAATACATACTTATATTCTCCCCCCGTCAGCGCGACAGAGGTTTCAAAATACCCCTTGCGGTACGGTTTTAGCACGATAGGGTCCTTTCCCCAACGGTTAAAATCCGCCAATAATTCCACCTTTTGCGCCCCGGGGGCCGTCAAATAAAATTTGCGGTATTTGACCTCGGTATCATACGGCTGGCGCACCGGTTTAGCACTTGCCAACAGGCTTTCTTTATTAAGCGGCGCCACGGAGGCGGAACTTTCAATCGTATCGGCGGCATAATCATAATAATCCTCCGACACGGCAAAAAACCAAGTCAACACGAGTGCTATTAAAATCAAAAACAGCACAAAAAGGGCACCGGGCCTTTTAATCTTGGGCATCTAAAAAACTCCTTAAATAAAAGACAGCCCCGTCGGCCTCGGCCACTTTTTTGACGGCCTCGGCATCCGCACCCGTTTTGTCCACGCAACTGGCTACCAGACGGTCAAAATGCGCCGCAGCACACAGACGGATAAATTCGCGCACGGCCTCGTAGCCGTTCTCAAAGCCGGATACCGGACGGACGATTTTTCGCCAAACAGATTCGTTTTCGGCATTCAAACTGACATTTACAATATCTACCACGCGGCGCAAGTCAGGCACGATATTTTTATGGTTAATTAAATTGCCTAACCCGTTTGTATTCAGACGGATTTTAAAGGGTGGAAATTTGGCTTGGGCCATCCAGCCTTTGAGCGTTTGCGCCACAAACAAAAGTACGTCCAGGCGCATTGTCGGTTCACCATAACCGCAGAAAACCACCTCTTTAAATGGGGCGGCTTTGAGTTCCTGTTCCAAGGCGCAGAGAACCTCATTAGACGACGGTTCGCCCGCAGACAAATTTAAATTGTTCCCGTGAAAATCCATATGCCACTTGGTTTTTATGCAAAAGGCACACAAGTTGGGGCAGCGGTTTGTTAAGTTGATATACACCCCGTTTCCAAAGCGGTAAACGATTTTAGGCACAGATTGTTGTTCCATATAATACCTCTTGTATGTATTATACCAATTTGGCCGGAGCCCCGCCGGGCAGAAAACAGACTAGGCAAGGAACCGCGAAAATTAATAAAATAAAAGAATATGGAGAGGTGGCCGAGTGGTTTAAGGCACTAGTCTTGAAAACTGGCGTGGGGCAACCCACCGAGGGTTCGAATCCCTCCCTCTCCGTTGTAAATTAAATCCCTCGCATATGCGAGGATTTTAATTTACAGGAGATTTGGAGCAACACCAACTGCTTGGTGTTGCGTAGGGATTCGAAAGGCGGAGCGATGTTTTTGTTTGTGCGCTTACGGTTCCGCGGCGCACAAGGCAAAAACCGCGAGCCCGGGCTGCAGGCATTTTACGTCAGTAAAATGACCGGAAGCCGAAGCCCCCTTCGCGCCTAGAACAAACTAGTTTTAGTTTGAAAAAGGACCGTTATTTTGGAATTGGAAAACTAAAAAAATCAAATAAGTCTTTCATTTAAATAAAGGAGATTCTATGCTTGGAATTTTTTTATCAGCAATGATGTTATTCCCACAAACAGAAGCCTTTTCTATACAACCAATGGAGGCCAATGAAAATAAATGTACATATCAGTATATTCTGCCCACACCAGAGAAAAACTCACCAAAGGTTTTTTCCAAAATAATTACCGTCTATGAATCTCCTGCCAAGCAAGCCGTCCATGAATTAAAACAACGCATTAACAAAGAGGGACAATTCTTAAATTGGGCTTCTTTGCCTGAAATGCAGTTAAAAAGCAACAATGAAAAAACTCATTTGGACCGCGTTTATGCCCAAGCAAATGAACTTGCCAAACGCGCAGAAACACCAAACCGCCCGCTAGTTGTGCTAGGCATTGGGGGTTCTAAACATCCGTCCGAGTTTTTGTTGAATATGGCTGGCTACAAACGTAGCCGGCAAGTCTTTTTTTACTCAGATATTGACCCGGTAAGTTTTTCCAATTTTTTATTAGAAACGGGTAACAAAATTGAAAACTTAAATTTTTTAGTAGTTTCCAAATCAGGAACGACTTTTGAAACATTAGATGCCTTTAAAAAGTTTGAACAAGCCCTTTTTACTTTTTACAAATCTCAAAACTTATCCAATGAAGAAGCGTTAAAAAAGGCGCAGGCCCATTTCGCCATTTGTACTGATGTTAAAGCCACTTCTAAAAATTTAAGGGGGAAAATCGGTTTTACCAATGGAAAAGATAACCCTTATATTAAAGAGTTGTATATTCACGATGATGTAGGCGGACGTTTTAGTATGTTTGATGATGCTACACTATTTGTGGCAGCATACGCAGGAATAGAAAGAAACTTTATGCACCGAGTTTTACAAGGGGCTATCAACGCTAATGATTTAAACTTAAATGCTAAAAACATCCACAAGAACCCAGCAATCTTAGCTGCGATTTTTCAAATCTATGCCAAAGAAAAAGGGTATCACCTTACATACCAGCAATATTTCGGAAAACTGTTTGAAGGGGCGGGTGAAAATTGGGCAAAACAACTCTATCTTGAATCATTAAAAGATTTAAATTTTGAAGTTAGCAAAGCACCCGATAGCATGCATTATGCTGCCGAAGGCTTATTTAGTGCAGATAATCGTAAAAATTACAATGCTGTGCTTACTATAATGGACCCAACCATATCAGAAAATTACAAAAAATATACGGCAGCTATTGCACAAACCTACGCCGAGATATCCCCTGTAAAAATTGAAATTTTGCCTATCCAAGATTCTGCTATCCAGCCGGAAGCCATTGGGGAATATATTCAAACAAAATATTACGAAACTTTATATACGGGCATTTTGCGTAGATTAGTTCATAACAAAAAAATATTTTTAAAACAATTACCAGAAGTATTACAACCGGCAGTGGAAACATACAAAAACAAATTTAAACAGGGAAGCCCCTTTGAATTAAATCCAGGTAAGTAATTTATGAATACTAAAATTACTTTTTTAGGAACGGGTAACGCGCTCGTTACCAAATGTTATAATACTTGCTTTGCCCTACAATACGCAGGCGACACTTTCCTCACCGATGCAGGCGGCGGAAACACCATTTTGGCCCAGTTGGAAAAAGCCGATATTTCCGTTTCATCTATCCGCCATTTATTTTTAACTCACGGACACACCGACCATATTTTAGGTGTAATTTGGATTATCCGCTTGGCTGCATCACTCTACACCCGCGGCAAACACCCGGGGCTAACGATTTTCTGCCACGACGAGTGCGAACAGAAACTGCGCGTCTTCTGCCAAATGACCTTAACCGCCAAGTTACAAGCAGTGCTGGATAACGGCATAAAATTTGTGCGGCTAACAAACGGCGAGGCCTTTCAGGCAGGCCCTTTTCACGCAACAGCCTTTGATATTTTATCCACCAAAACCAAACAATTTGGCTACCGGCTGATACTTCCTGACGGGAAAATTTTGGTTTGTTTGGGCGACGAGCCATATAACCCGGCTTGTTTGGCCTATGCCAAAGAGGCTGATTATTTACTGTCAGAAGCGTTCTGCCTGTATGGGGAGCGGGAAAAGTTTAAACCGTATGAAAAGCACCACTCTACCGCCTTGGATGCGGCGCGTGTAGCGCGGGAACTGTCCGCCAAGAACTTAATTTTGTACCACACGCAGGACAATAATCTTTCCGCACGCAAAGCCCTTTACACAGCCGAAGCCAAAAAGGAATTTTCCGGCGCCATTTATGTACCGGACGATTTAGAAAGTTTGGAAATTTAATTGCTTTTAAATGACAACGCCCCGTAAAAACGGGGCGTTCTTATATTTGATTTGCCGGAAAACTAACTGCGATACGGGTCCTCTTGTTCGTCCTCCTCGTCAAAATCTTCTTCCTCGGCGCGGATGTCTTGCGCAAATTGTGCCCACGCCTTTCCGTCCGCTTCAAAGGTTATCGTCAGCCCCGTATTGGAGTAAGGCCCAAACACTTTGTTCTCGCCCGCAAAAATGTTTTGCTCCAATGTTACCTGCAAAATAAACGGGTCCGGACGGTTATAGGCCGAACAGCATCCCGCCGTCTGGCCCGGATACATATACAAAGATACTTTCGGCTCCAACATCGTCCAGTTGTTTTCTTTGCGTTCGGTGAGCGTTTCGGCAATAAAATCGGATAAATAAATATTTTCCTCGTCCTTTAATGCCACTAATTTATCGGTCCATTTTTCGCTGAAAATACTTTCTCCCCCGCAATATAACCCGATTTGGTATTCCATAAATTCCCCCTCGCTTCCGGGGTTAGACCAAATAGTTAAAGGGGAAATTTCCAACTCCAAATGTCCTTGTTTGCCAAATTTAATCCTTGCCATAAAACGCTCCCATAAAAAATATATTTGTATTTTTATTATAGTAATATTTCGCCATTTTGATAAAATATATATAAGGATTTTTTATGCGCTATATTTTATACCTTTTTACAATGGCCCTTTTGTTTGTGGGCGGGATGATGGTGGGAAATATGTTCCTGCCGGAGCGGGCGGCCACGCTGTCGGCCACTGTTTCCGTACCGCCGCTTTCGCAAGAGAACCCGGCACTACAAATGGTTACGCGCGACATTACCAACCGCAATTTACTGATTTTAAATGAGGCTTTAAAATCCTGCCCTGTGGTCGTAAACGACGAAAAAGACCGTTTGGTAAATCAAATCCGCCTGCGCTTGGCAGTAGAAGATTTTGAATTAAAAAAGGCGCGGCTTGAACTGGAAATCGCTAAAAACACGGACACCAACCGTCCGTCGGCCCAATTTATAAAAGCCACCGAGGAGTACAATGCCGCGCGTTTATACGCCGAGCAACTGGCTGATGAACTTTTCCCCAAACCTGCGGAAGAAAAGACGGACGCGGAAAACACCCCAACTAGCAGCGAACAAACAACCGAAAAGAAAATATCCTCTGACAAAACAGCCAATAAAAAAGCCGCTCCCGAAAAGAAAGCGGCTGATACAAAAAAATAAACTTCTTTGTCCTTATCAAAAGCCGCATAAAAGCGGTTTTTTTATTACTACACCACTAGCAAGCAAAGGTCGGGCCCGCGTTTAGTTGCGGCCCGTTTCCTTTAACAATTCCTTATACATAGCCAGTTGCACGCTATATGTTTCGGCGGCTTGATAGGGTGTATATTCACTGCGGTAAGTCCAATTTTGCTCGCCCACCGTTCCGGGGGTATTCACGCGGTCCGTTGTACCGATGATATCTTGCCACGAAAAAAGCGTAATGGCGGAATTGGAATCCAACACACGGCGCAAAATAGCGCGCTGGGTGTCCAAATTAAAGGGCACATTGCCGTCTGTTTTCTGGGCAGAAATCATTTCCCAAATATTCGCGCGCTCGCGTTGGTCCATTGTTTCCCACCAACCGCGCACCGTTTCCGTATCGTGCGTAGAGGTGGTGGCTAAGGATACGGCGGGATAATTGCGCGGTTCACGGTAGTATCCGTTGTCCTCGCGCTCCCAGCGCAACACCTTGTAGCCGGGAATACGCAAATCCACCAACATCCGGCGGACATAATTGGGGATTACGCCCAAATCCTCGCCTACGGGCAATTTACCCTTGGCTTCATCTAACACCATACGCAAGAAATTATACCCGCGGTCAATTTGGTTTTGCTCGCCCTGAATATCAAAGCCCCCTTGCTCGTCGCCAGGTGCAAAAACATAGGTGCGGAAAAACCCCACCAGGTGGTCCAGCCGGAAGATATCATACAGTTCTGTTACCCGGCGGATTTTGCGCCGCCACAAGGTTAAATGATGGCTGTGCTGATATTGCCAATCATAGGCCGGCAAGCCCCAGCGTTGGCCGCCCTTGGAAAACTGGTCCGCAGGCGCACCGATTTCATACCCCAAGCGGTAATTTTCCCGCTCGGACCACACTTCGGCACTATCCAAGTCGGTACCAAAAGGAATATCGCCGAAAATCAGCACTCCTTTTTCTTGCGCAGCCGTTTTGGCTTTACGCAGTTGCAAGTCCAAAATCCATTGTACATACGCAAAGAAATTGACATATTCGCGATATTTGGCTTCAAAAGCATTTACCGCACCAGGCTCAAAATTTTTAAGGCCGTCGGGCCAAGCGGTCCACGTTTGCCATTTGTAAAATTCCTTTACCGCGCGAAACAGTGCATACCCGCGCAACCAGCCGGACTGTGCGGCCTGATATGCTTCAAAGGCTTGAAAACGCGCGGAATTAACGGCGGCTTCTGCTTGTAAAAAATGCTTATATCCCAGCCACAAAGCCCTTAATTTCGCCTGCTTCACCGCATTAAACGGCGCACGTTTGGCTTGGTGCCACGCGGCAATATTGTCCGACAAAGAAGATACATATGCCGAAGCCTCTTGGCTCGCGCAAATATCCTCTACCGACGAAATATCTGCATACACCGGGTCGGTGGCAAAAGCACTCAATGCCGAATACGGACACGTTTCGCCGGGGGCCGTTTCCTGTAACGGCAAAATTTGCACGATTTTTGTCCCTAACGAAGCAAAAAATTCCGTCCACTCTATTAAGGAAGCAAAATCGCCCACACCCCAATCACGCTCCGTCTTCATAGCGGAAAGAGGCAACAAAATACCGTTTAAGCGCCCGGAAAGCACTTGGTCCTGTATGGTCATATTATTTTTTGGCGATGGCTTCAATTTCCACCGCACTGCCTTTCGGCAAAGCCACTACCTGAATTGTACTGCGGGCGGGAGGATTTTCTTTAAAGAAAGACGCATAAGTCGCGTTCATTTCCGCAAACTTGGTTAAATCGGTCATATACACGGTGGTTTTGACAACGTGTTTTAACGAGCATCCGGCTTCTTTTAAAATATTTTCCAAATTATTTAAAATAAGTTCGGTTTGCACCTGAACATCACCGTTGTAAATTTCACCTGTAACCGGGTCCACCGGCAGCACACCGGACGTAAAAATAAAACCGCCGTCCTCTACGGCTTGGGAATAAGGCCCAATGGCTTTGGGCGCATTGTTGGAATTGATAACTTTTTTCATATACCCCTCACAAATAATTTCGGGCATAAAACCCGTTTGTTATATGGTAGCAAGAGGGGCGGGGGTTGTCAAACTTTTTAGCGCAAAAATATGTTTGACGCAAAACCGGAAAAAGTGTTATAATAAATTATCAAGAAAAGAGCCGCTGGTAAGAAGTTAAAAAGAAAAAACAAATTTCTTGCACAACGGAAAAACTTTTAGTATAATATTTATGTTGGGTTTAACCCAAGAATGATTAAACCCAGATAGTTTTTTTGACTGCTTTTATGCGCTCGTAGCTCAGTGGTAGAGCATCCGCCTTTTAAGCGGGGGGCCGTGAGTTCAAGTCTCACCGGGCGCACCATTTTTTTAACCTTCATCAGAAGGTTTGTAGTAAATGCCCTCTTCGTCTATCGGTTAGGACGTCGGATTTTCAATCCGAAAAGGGGAGTTCGATTCTCCCAGAGGGCGTTTTTATTTTGTATTCGCAGTTAGGCGTTTTACAAGGAAGAGGCCGAGATCCCTCTTCCTTTTTTGTTACCCTTTTTCCTAATCTTCCGACGGTAAAAACCCCTGCCGCGCCAGAAAAGTTATAATATAGGTATGAAGAGATTACTTTCCCTTTTACTGGCTTGCCTGCTGACGGCTTGCAGTTCAATGATTCCGTATAAGGACCAAAACCTGGACTATTTAAACGGCATTGAACAAAACCCCGACGCCTACCGCGGGCAAGTGGTCTCTTTTGGCGGTGTGGTGCAGGGCGTTACCGAAGATACTTTGCGTTTGCGCCTTGTATTAAAGATAGACGCACCGCTTTACTATTATGCCACCGGGAAAGGAGATTCCCTTTCATACGAATTGCTTTTGGTCAGTTTTAATAAGAAGGGTATGCCCCAAATGACGGGCCTGCAAAAGGGCCGCCATATTAAGGTTTTAGCGCGCGTGAGCAGTTACGAAAAGCGCAAAAACTTTACGGGTAAAGACATCGCGGTTCTGCATTTGTTAGCCTTTGCCATAGCCGACCGCACCGCAAATAAAGATTTTTTCCGTCCGGAATCTCCGGATAAACAACTGTATGAATCTTGGAAAAAGGGCCGCTTATTTTTTGAGGACTCGGCACAGGATATCATTAAGAAATATCCCGCCCCCGCACCTGTAAAATTTGCCACCGCGCCCGTTCTCCCCCAAAAAGAGGAGACTCCCGAGGAAAAACAGCCCGAAAAAGGCATTGTTTTTGACCCGGAGGACCCGCCCTTCGTCCTGCCGCCTGACCCACAGCCGGAGGAAAAAGAAACACCGCAAAATGCCGAAGCCGTCCCAGAACAAACTCCTGCGGAAAATGCGGAAACCGCCCCGGCAGAAACGCCCCAAACCTCCGCTTCTGAACAGGAAAATTCCGCGCCAAAAGCCGAAACAGCACCCGCCGAACCGGAAGAAAATTCTGCCGATTTGCCAAAAAATGACCTTTTGACCGAACAAAAAATGGCCGAAACCGAAAAAATTTCCCAACCTGTTTCCGCTCCTGTTTTAGCCAATTCTTCCGACGATAAAAAAGCCGAAGACATCCCCACTCCCGACGAAGATTTACCTTTCCCCGACGGAAAAAATACTCCTTTAAACTAAATTCCCAAAAATAATAAAAAATTTGCTTGCAAAATTCTAAAAATTTGTTATAATGGGGGAAAGAAGGAAAGGAGCGAGTGTATGAAAAAACTGTTAGTTCTTCTCTTCGCGTTATTATTAAGTAACACCGCCGTCTTCTCTCAAAATGCGTATAAGGTGTTGCGCTCTGCCCCTAACCGTGTGGGCAAAATAGCAACCCTTTCCACCCCGCGCATTACACGCCATTTGACAGCCCCCAAATCCAGTGCCAAATTAGCCCAACAAGTAGTTGCGTTGAACGCTCCGAAATATACCAATGTGTATTTCCGAAATACTACTTTTAAAAACAAGTACTGGCCGGCTACCACCGTTCCGCAGGTTGTTATTTCTACGGAGTTTAAAGTACCTCTTTTACGTGAACCCAGCACTTTATGGGGCAGTTACCGCTATTTAAAGGAACTGGTGCGCTTGTCGCAAGAACCGGGTGCAGTAGCCAAAGGTTACGAAAGAAAATGGCGCAAAATCCGCGATGTAGCCACCTATCGTGGCGTACACCATATTGTAAACAAAAGTACCTTGAAAGAAATCTATACACGCAAGAAAATTAAGTCCCAAAATAATCATAAGCCTTACCCTGTTCATTTAGGCGAAATGCAAAACGACGCGCCCGGCATTATCCACCCGTTCCACGGAAACCCGGAATTTGCCCCGATGTTCCATAACATCAACCATCAACTGGCCCTGTATGATGAGGGGGGCGTAAGAGCGATTATTCTTGACTATTTTGACCATATGCAAGAATTGCATAAACTCTATCCAAACGAAGCCCCTGCTATTTATCAGGAAATGGTGGACAACACGTTAAAGGAAGCGCAGTTGTGGGCAGAAACTTACCGCTTACGTTGGAGATAGAAAACATTTCAGATAAAAAACCCCGCTAATGTAGCGGGGTTTTTTATGGAACAGGAACACATTGATAACGGCAGATTTCCGAACGCTCCGCGCCGGACCTAGCGGGCCGCTACTTCGCGGGAAGAACAAGCGGAGAGTCCGCCTTGGGTTGTCATCCCCGAGAGTTTTTGTCGGGGATCTGTTGTTATGAATAAAGCAACGACATTAACGACGGATTCCCGACTACGACTTTCGGGAATGACGACTTGACAGAACAGGGCTTGCCCGAACGCTCCGCGCCGGCTACATTCGGAAATGACGGCCCATATGGCTTTTATAAAACAAAGGTGTTTTTGTCCAGTATTTGTTCACTTTTTGCGTAACCATATTTCCCGGATAATGGCTAAAATTTACCCCGGCACAAAAAAAGCCGGGGTATTCTCAAAATGGTTTTAATGGGCAGAGGTTTCATAGCCCGTAACAGGTGGTGGGCAGGTACTTTCGCCATTATTACAGCAAGTTTCCACAGGCTCGCTAATGCCGCAGTAATCTGCGCATAATTCCCGTCCGCGCTCATTGTCGCCATAACATTGGGTCAAATCGCTTGCGTAAAAGCGGGTTAAGTGGTAATGATACAACAAACCGTCGTCATCTGCCTTGCCGTCAGCGGTGCGGGTGGCGGTGGCGAAACCGTCGCCATAAGTTACCACGTCCGAAAGGACCACCGTAAAGCCGTTGCCTTGTGGGCCTTTGGTGTAAAAGGTGTTTCCGTCCTCCGCGTTTTTACCCGTAGAGGCATTGACGTCTAGCCCGGCGGAACGAGCGGTATACCGTCCTATTTGCATATATTTGCGTTGTTGCGCCTGGGAAATGGAATCCAACAGCGTTACGGCTTCCATCATACGGGCGCGCTCTACCGCCTTAAAATAAAGCGGCACAGCGGCCGAAGCCAAAATGCCCATAATGAGTACCACAACTAGCAGTTCTATTAAAGTAAACCCGTTTTTCATATTACTCCTAAAACTTAAACTACATATAGTTTAGCAGTAAAAAAAGGCTTAATGCAAGTGGGTTGTTTTAGATAAAATTACAGAAAAGACGGCAACGACAGATTCCCGACTACGACTCTCGGGAATGACGACTTGACAGAACTAGGCAAAAGCGAACGCTCCGCGTCGGCGGCACTCGGAAATGACGGCTATTCCTCTACTGCAACTCTAAAACAATGCAAAAAGCCACCCCGTTAAGGAGTGGCTTTTTACTACAAGAGAAAATGCCTCGGATTAGCCGGCAAAACCAGAGGCCGTCGGAGCAGTACATGCACCGGAAGCACCCGAACTGCAGCAAGAACTACCAGTCAACGAGTCAATACCGCAGAAGTCGGCGCACAACGCCTTGCCATTAGTATCCGTACCAGTGCAGGTAGTTGCATTATTAGCATAGTAGCGTGTTAAGGTATAGTTATACTGTAAGGTATTAGGAGACACGCGCGTAGCCACAGATTTTCCTTCTTGATAACTAGTGCCAGAAATTTTGATCTTGAATCCGTTACCATTAGCACCACAAGAACCAGCGGAAGGAGCACCCTTGGTACAGAAAGTATCGGCTGACGCCCCTTTCGGCGCAACATCCAAGCCTGAAAACGCAGTAGTATATCTGTTGATTTGCAAGTATTTGCGTTGTTGAGCCTGAGCAATGCTTCCCAACAAAGATACCGCTTCGCTCATACGGGAGCGTTCAACCGCTTTAAAATACTGCGGCATAGCCATAGCAGCCAAAATGCCGAGGATCAATACGACCACCAGCAATTCAATCAGGGTAAAACCCTTCTTATTATTCATAAAACCTCCTACAGTTTTATATATAAGTTTAGTTTTATAGCCCCCTAGGGGCTACCTTTTTATTTTAATAAGGATTAAAAAAATTGTCAAGTTCCAGAAGGAATAATTTCTCTATTAAAACCTTTAACCACCGATACCATTATTTTGTTAATAGACAAGGCCTTCTTTCTAAGGGGATACAAAGTTGGAACGGCTTTATATACTTCATCACTCTCTAATACAGCCCCACGCGCGTTAATAAAACCACAGTGGTCCGCCGAATCAAAAGACACAAAAGTAAAAGGAGCGGGAGAATTTTCAAAAAGGCTTTTCCCCATAGATAAATAAGGAGCCGAAATATGAAAAATATCTACAAGCGTAGGCAATACATCTGCTTGCCCCGCCACGCGGCTATCCACTCCGGCTTGGAACAAGCCCGGTGCCACTATGGCAAAAGGAATATGAAAATTATCCTCCCAGCGCGGTGCCGATACGGAACGCAAGCGGTGATCCCCCACAAGAACAAAAACGGTATTTTCGTATTTGCCCAGTTCCTTTAAACGCTCTATAAATTTTCCCACAGCCCAATCGGTATAGGCCAAACTATATTCGTAACTTGGGGAAGTAACTCCTTTTAACTTAGCCTGCTCCTCCGGCAAATATACTCCGCCAAACGGTTCGTGTGTGGATACGGAAAAAAAGGTTCCTAAAAAAGGGTTTTTCCGATACTGACATTTTATCGGCTAAAAATTGCAAGGCTTCGTAATCCGAACGGATATCACCCTTTGTATAGGAATATGCCGGCAAATCTTTCTGTTCATACGAGGAAAAACCCATTAAACGCGCCAGCGGCCCAATAAACATACAATCATCATAAGTGGCTCGCACAAATATAGCATTATATCCTTTGGCTGAAAATAATTTTCCAAGCCCCGGCAGCGGATAACTTTCCAATCCTCTGCCAAAATAAGGTGCTCCTGACAAGGCACAAACACCAGACAGGAGGGTCCCCACCCCAAATAAACTGCTAGCATCCCCACAAGCATAAAAATTGGTAAACCGTATTCCCTGATTTACCAAAGAATCAATATTGGGAGTTAAGCCCAGTTTTTTACCGGAAAAAGAATCAACGTGTTGGTAATCTAAACTTTCAAAAATCAAAATCACAATATCACGCCCGGTGGCATCTGCATTAAAAATAGTACGTTGGCGCAAAAAAGGATTTTCCGGATGGAGTGCATTCTCTTGGTTAGAATTATAAAGAGATTGGACTTCCTTCAAAGCCTCTTCTGCTGAAATAGCAGACAAAGCAGGATGAGAAATATGCGTGCGCACATAGCGAGGCTTAATAGTTAATTTTAATGCATACAAAACAGAAAAAACACCGTTCTCGGTAAATACACCTTGCTCTCTACTTTCTTTATATCCTTGTGCCGGACGCAGAAAATTAACATTAAATAAATAACTGCCGTCCATCCCCAAAAACAGTAACCACCCAAGCATTACTAAACTAATAATTTCCCATAAAGGCTTCCGTCTATTGGCGCTTTTTTCTTGGTTCGTACATTTGTATCCTATCCAAACCAACAGGCCAACAAACAGCAAAGTGCCTATAAATACAATCTTGTATTGCTTCCATATCAGGTCTAAAACCAGTTTCCAAGAGATAAAAAAATTCCAAATGTCAGGCCCAATATGACGTTGCACATAAGAGAAATAACAAATATCGGCACTTATCAATATCCAACACACCCCAATAACAAACATCCCCGACATCATTATTATTTTTTGATAAAAACCAGAACGGACCGGTAAATTTAGTAATAATAAAAACGGACCACCCAAAAGGCAAAAAGCGGCAAAGTCAAAACGAAAGCCAAATAAAGCCGATTTAAAAAGAGAGGTTCCTTCAAAAAAAGTTGGATGCAACCCATATAAAACCCACCGTTCCCCCACTAAACCCAACAGAAGAAGTAAGGAGAATAATAAAGAATTTTTGATTCTGCTTTTTTCAGCGCGTTTATAAAAAGAAAAAATAAATAAAATACTAAATATTAAAAAGAGAACAATTTTCATTTTTATTTAATCTGCAAGATTTTCTGCTTGTCCGGGTGTTTTTTGCACAGTAGGAATATTTTTTTGCATTTCGTCCGACACCATTTTGCACAGGCGCTTGGCAATTTTTCCCTCGGCTTGGCAAGCAAAAATGCCCTCGGGCAACGACATTTCCAAGGTGTAATCAAACAGCCCGCCCTTGCGTACAGCCGTGGCGGTGCCTTCCGTTTTTTCTTTATTTAATTGCAAATCAAGTGCAAAGCCGTCCTGGCCCGTGGCGGCATCTTTGACGGTAAACGCAAAAAAACGTGCATATCCCGCCTTGGGCGCAGCCCCTAAAAAGCCTTGCTTTTTAGGTATCCGGGGTAAGTGTTTGTCCAAGGCCGACCAATCGTAAGTATAGGTTTTGTGTTTAATAAAATATTGGTTTTCCGCCGTAGCCACATTTAAAAGAACGCTAACTGCCGCCGCGGCCTTGCTACCCTCCACGGTGCGTTCGTAAAACGGAAACAGCCCCGCGAGCAACAACAGACCGATAAATAAAATAAGGCTAAAACTTTTAAGTTCAAATTTTTTCTTTTTCATTGAATTTCCCCTTTTTTATAACAACAACGACAGATTCCAGCCTGCGACCTTCTATAATGACGATAACGACCCAAGAGGTAGATTCTGAAACAAGTTCAGAATGACCCCTATTTTTATAACGGACGTCTTCCTTGTCTCTGCGGACCGCAAACGCGAGGATGACGACCTGACAGAACTGAGCGTGCCCGAATGCTCCGCGCCTTGCCGGCCCTTTACATTATACAGGCGGCCTAAAACAAAAGCCGCCTATGATGCTAAAAATCATCTGCCAAACTTATTTTGGGTACCATTGGGTCGCCTGTGAGGTCCGTCTGATTGTCCACACCCATATAATCACAGCAGACGCTTACGTCGTTTTCGTTTTCCCACACCGGCACGCACACCATCTGCGTACTGCCAAAGGGCCGCACCAAGTGATAAGTGTATTTATCAGATTTGCCCACACGGCGCGCCACAACAAACCATTTGTCGGTAGCGTCCTGCTCAAACGAAATTGCAAAACCCTCATTTAAAACACCGCTCTCCACACCGCCGCGCGTGTAATAAATAGTATTTTCCGCACCGTTGGCAAAATCGTTATGCTCTTTGGGCGTGCGGACGGCCACCGGGGCCGCATCCAATTGGTGCCAATAAGGCGTATATTGTTGGCGGCGCAGGAAAAATCGCTCCTGAGCGGAAAGCATAGTTCCCATTAAACTTTCTGCTTCGCCAATGCGCACGCGCTCCACGGCTTTGCCGTAATACGTTATCGCCACAGTGGCTAACACCGCAATAATCAGCACCACTACCACTAATTCCAACAGCGTAAAACCTTTTTTCACGAGAACCCCCGTTTAGAGCCACACTTACTGCACCAACGCCCACCACACAAGCCGCGCGAACTCTTTATTTATAAACTCATAAATGTAGAAATGCCGCCCATCACCATATCTACGGACATCAAAATAAGAATCATACCCGTCAAGCGTTCAATGGCAATCAAGCCGCGTTTCCCCAACAAATTGCTAATGGGAAAAGAAGCCATCAAAATAATGGAGTTGATGATAGAGGCCACAATTACCGCACCCAACGTAATAAATTTATTGGACTGCTGTGCCGCCGTAATCATCACCATAGACAAGGCCGCCGGCCCCGCCACCAAAGGAATAGCCAACGGAACCACAAAGGGTTCATCTTCCTTGGGGTCGTTTTTGGGTTCCTCATCCCCGCCAAAAACCAACTTAACCGAGATGATAAACAAAATAATACCACCCGCAATGCTTAACGAATATTCGTGGATACCAAATGCGCGCAAGAACCATTTGCCCAAGAACAGAAAGGCCACCATAATAATCAGGGCGATAGCCAACTCGCGGATGAGTACGGTTTTGCGGCGTTCCGGCGCCACCTTTTTTAGTGCGGCAATAAACAGAGGAATATTGCCGAAGCCGTCCATTACCAACGCAAGCGTAATGACGGAAGAAATAAACGAATCCATAAAAACTCCTTGCAAATTGTTCAATTTTCCGGGAAAATATTTTTATCCCGGGCTTCATCTTATATAGTATAGCAAAAAACACTCCCCCCGGAGCAGTGCACAGATAACCTTTTTTTACTCTGCAAGAGGAAAGGGCAATTTAGTAAGATATTAATTATGTTAGACGAACACCGTACAAATTTTATTAATATTGTTAAATGGTTTTTATTGGCTACCGTCATTGGCGCGCTGGTGGGCGTGTTGGACGCGGCCTTTTTAAAGATATTGGACGCCTCTATTGAGTGGAGAAACGGGATTCCGCTGTTTTATTTGGGGCTGCCCGTTTTCTTATATATCGTGGCACTGTTGGGGCGGAAAACCGCCAAGCGCGATAAAGACTTTTCCACAGATGCGGTCATCAATAAAATCAATGCCCAAAGGCCTATTTCTTTTATTTCTATTTTAAAAGGGTTTACCTTGCCTATTGTAACAATGGTTTCCGGCGGTTCGGCGGGTAAAGAAGCCCCGTGCGCGGACGTGGGGGCCGGAGTATCCTCTATCCTGGCGCGCCTTTTGCGTATGGACCCGGAAAACCAGCGCAAAATGATGATTTGCGGCGTAAGTGCGGGCTTTGCGGGTGTATTCGGCGTGCCGATATCGGGCGCACTGTTCGGGTTGGAAGTATTATGGGTAGGACATATTTTTTATGAAGTGATGTTCCCTGCTTTGGTAGCCGGGATAACCGCCTTTCAAGTTACCTCTTTTTTAGGGGTAGATTACATTTATCATCCGTTGCATTTTGTGCCCGTGTTTTCGGAGCAGTTTTTCCTTAAAATGATTGTGGCCGGGATGTTCTTCGGACTGGTGTCTATCCTGTTTATTGAAATCAGCAAATTTGCCCGCGTGGTATTCCGCTATATTGCTTTGCGTACGCGTCTGTTTTGGGCGTGTATGATTGGAGGGCTTGTTTTAGTGGCGATAGGATATTTTGCTTCGCCCATTTACCTGGGCTTAGGTATGCCCGGTATTGATATGGCCCTAAACGGAGAGCCGCTCTTGTCCCCTTTTGGCTTTCTGTATAAGATTATTACTACATCCGTTACCTTTGCCGCCGGAGGAATTGGCGGCGTGGTTACGCCGATTTTCTTTGTGGGGGCGCAAGCGGGAGCAATGCTGTCCGATTTTATGCGTGTGGATAGTGCTACATTAGCCGCCCTCGGTTTGGTGGCTGTTTTGGCGGGTACGGCCAATACACCTTTGGCGGCCAGTATTATGGCCATAGAACTTTTTGGCCCGGCGATTGCACCCTATGCCACAGTAGTATGCGTGATTAGTTTCTTAATTACCGGGCGGCAAAGCATTTACCCAAGCCAGCGGATTTCTATGGACAGCGGCAAAACATTAGAGGAAGAACCCGACCTCCACCATAAGCATTACGGCCGCCGCGCAAGCGACCGAAAACAACGGATTCACCCGCGCAAGACCTTACTTAAAAAAGCAGTACGGGAAATGGTCCGCCACTTAATACCCAACCCCAAAGGCTTTGACGAGCAAAAATAAAGGTACAAAAAGCCCCGGCGAAAACCGGGGCTTTTCTATCGGTAATAGGTTAGTACAATGGAATATTATACTCGCGGGCCAAAGCATTGTAGCGGTCAATTACTTTGCGTACAAAGCGGCGCTTTTCCACATAACTGCCCGGGAAGAATCCGCTCTTAAAGCCTGCAATTACAATGTTTTTCAGTTCCTTGGGGGCCAGTTCCACATTGCGGACCAACAGTTCCATTTCCTTGGTAACAGTGGTATTGGACACCAAGCGGTTATCCGTATTAATGCTGACGGGAAGCCCGCGCTTAATCATTTCTTTAATCGGGTGGTCCTTTACCGATTTGATTTCCGGCAAGGTCTGCAAATTGCTCGTCAAACAAACCTCAATGCCGATGCGTTCGCTGGCAATATAATCAGCCAATGAATTGACGTAATCTTCTTTATCCTGTACCCGTTTGTCTTTAATCATAGAGGCGGCAAACAAGTGCGTGCCGTGGCCCAGGCGGTTGGCGTAACAATCGGTAATGGCCTGAAAAATAGATTCCGGACCATAGGCTTCGCCGGAGTGAACCGTCTTGCGGATAAAATGTTTATGCACATAACGGTAGGCCGCCAAATGGTCAGCCGCCGGATAACCGGCCTCCTCACCCGCCAGGTCAAACCCGACAACAGGCAAGTGTTCGTCCTTGGCCAGTTTTACGACCATTTTCGCCAATTCCAACGAAGCAATGCCGAAAATTTCGCTCTTGCTAGATTGGGAAAGGGCTTTAATCAAATTGGCATAATAAGGAGACATAAACTGGTTAAAATTACGCATCGCACACGCAATTATGCCAAAATAAAATTCCAAATCTTCCTCTTTTTTAACAGCGTCCGAAGCGTTATGTTCTTCCTGTGCGCGTTTCAACCCACGCACCACGGCGCGAACGGCATCCTGCGCCGATAAAGTGTCGCTCACATGCAACTGGGGTGCAAAACGCACCTCTAAATAACGCACACCCTCAGCAATTGCATCTAATCCCAGTTCATAGGCCACCCGCTCAATATTGGCGGCATTTCTCATAACGGCCCCGGTGTAGGAAAAGCCCTTTAAATATTCTACGAGCGAAGCATACTTATCTTTAAAAACCTTTTCGCGCAATCCTTCCTCGGTATAGGCGGGGAGTTCAACTCCCTCTTTTTGGGCCAGTTCAATTAACGTGGAAAGACGCAGAGAGCCGTCCAAATGGACGTGCAAGTCCGCCTTGGGAATTCGCTGTAAAAACTCACTGGGAATCTTCATCATATTATTTTTTCTCCGCTTGTTGGCCCTGGGGTGTATCTTTTACAACATACCCCAACCGGGCAATGGCGTCGCGAAGTTCATCGGACTTTTTCCAATCCTTCGCACCGCGGGCTTCGGCACGCGCTTTTAAAAGGCCGGCTACTTCTGCCGGTAATTCGCAAGCGGCGGCCTCCTGTTTTTTAAATAAATCAAGCGACAAAATCGTATCGGCAAATTCCAAAAATGCCAATTTTTCCCCAGCCGCCAAATCGCAGGAGCGGACGGCTTCCCAAGTAACAGCCAAGGCCTTGGGGGCATTTAAATCGTCCTCCATAGCGGCGGTAAATTTATCCTTCCAGGCTTGGACTTTTTCATTTTGAACGGGAGTGCCTTTGGCTTCGTCTTGGGCTTGGCAAGCCAAAGTGCGAAGATTTTTAAGGCTTTTCGTGGCGCTATCCATACTTTCGTAAGAAAATTCCAACTGCGTGCGGTAATGCGCGCCCAAGCACAAATAGCGGTAGGCCAAAGGTTCATAACCTTTTTCTTTCAGCACATCCAGCGTAACAAAAGTGCCTCCGGACTTGGACATTTTACCAGAACGCAAAATTAAAAATTCACCGTGCACCCAATAGTTCACATACTTCTCTCCGGTGGCGGCTTCACTCTGGGCGATTTCGTTGGTATGGTGAATCGTAACGTGGTCAATCCCGCCGCAATGGATATCTAGCGTATGGCCCAAATATTTCATCGCCATAGCGGAACACTCAATATGCCACCCCGGGAAACCGACTCCCCACGGGCTATCCCACTCCATTTGGCGTTTTTTATCTTTGGGGGAGAATTTCCACAAGGCAAAATCGGTCGGGTTGCGCTTTTCGTCGCTCATTTCCACACGGGCACCGCCCTGTAAACCGCGTATGCGGGCGTGGCCGACAAGCGCGTCATAACGGTCAAACTTGGAAGTGTCGTAATAAATACCGTCCGTGGTACGGTAGGTATAGCCCTTTTCTTCCAATGTTTTAACAAGGGCAATCATTTCCTGAATATGTGCAGTCGCGCGGCTGATAACCGTCGGGCGGGTACAGTGCAGGGCATCATAATCCTGCCAGAATTTTTGTTCATAAAACTTGGCAATATCCCACGCGCTTTTTCCCTCGCGCGCGGCACCGACTTCCATTTTATCCTCACCGGAATCAGCATCCGACACCAAATGCCCCACGTCGGTAATGTTCATAACGTGTTTAAGCGGGTAGTGCAAGCGGATAGTGCGGGAAAGTAAATCTTCAAAAATATAGGTGCGCAAGTTACCAATATGCGCAAAGTTATATACAGTCGGCCCGCAGCAGTACATTGTTACCTGCTTTTCGTTCTGCGGTTTAAATTCGTCTTTATGGTGCGTGGCGGTATTATATAAGTACATCATTGGTTAGCCTCTTCTTTCAGTTGCAAATAAGTGGATTTAATCGTATTAAAAAACAGCGTGCAGGTGGACTGGCCCACCTCGTTGGCGGAAGTTTCGCTGAGTTTACAGTTTACAGTAATGTCGGAAAGCGAATTGACCGCGCCTACGCTGGACATAGAATAAGTAAAGCCCACCGGGCGGTATTTTTTAAGTGCTACCGCGTAGGCCTTATCAAGAGCCTTTTGAAACAAGTTCATATCCTTGCGCGTAGCGGAAGCCCCCAACTGAAATTTACGAGTAGCCACGCTGACTACCACGTCGCCATAGTTACCATAGGTGCCGGCTAAATTTTCAGAGGTAAAATCTTCATCTTCCCCCAGTTGCGCTTCCTCGGCGGACGGAGCCGTGGTTTCCGTACCGGCGGGAATGCTTTCGGGCGGGAAAGGCGAGGTAAATTCGTAATACGCCTGGTTGCCCGGATAGCGGGAATAATCAATACCTTGGGTTACTTTTTTATGGGAACGGTAATCGGTACTGCTGCACGCGGCCACCAAGCCCGCCAAAACCAAGGTTAAAATAAAACGAATTTTCATAGGTACAACTCCTTACTTTTGAATTTTTAACGTAGCCACCGCATGGCACATAGCCGCTTCCCCGCGGCCAATTTCTCCCACGTGTTCGTGGCTTTTTGATTTAAAACTGACATTTTCCAAGGGCATTTCAAACACTTCCGCCAAAGACTTGCGGACCGTTTCATAATGCGGCTTTATTTTGGGCTCTTGGGTGATAATAGTTGCATCAATGTGTTCAATCTGAGCGTGGTGGGAGCGGACAATTTCCAATACTTTTTTAACAATTTTTACGCTGGAAATCCCTTTAATAGATTCGTCCGTAGGCGGGAACAAAATGCCGATTTCCCCTGCACATAACGCACCTAAAACAGCGTCGCACAAGGCGTGCAGAACTAAATCTCCGTCGCTATGTCCTAAAAAGCCCTTTGTATGCGGGATTTCCGCCCCGCCAATAAACAATTTGCGTCCCGGTTCCAAGCGGTGTAAGTCAAAACCGAAACCGGTGCGGTAAATAACAGAATTTTCCAAGAGAGCCTCCGCAAATATTAAATCTTCCGGCGTGGTGATTTTATTGTTCTTGTAGGAAGACGGTACCACACGCACCTTTATCCCCAGTTTTTCAACCAGTTGGGATTCATCCGTCGCCCCTTCCTCTTGCCCGAATTTTTCCAAGGCTTCCGCCAATACCGGGCGGCGGTAGCATTGGGGCGTTTGTGCGGCCCACAAAACCGCTCGGTCCAGCGTGTTTTGCACAAAACCGCCCTCACAAACTTTAACCGTATCTTTAACAGGTACAGCCAATACTGCTGCACCGTATTGCCGTGCGGCCTGCAAGCACGCGCTGATATGAGCGGGCTCCACCAAGGGGCGTGCCCCGTCGTGTACGGCCACTAATTGGGATGCGGCGGAAGTTTTTAAAAAACCGTTTTTTACCGACAAAAGTCTTGTTTTTCCGGGATCTGCAAAGACAATTCCAGGAAACCGCTTTTGCAATTCAGCGCGGTTCTCGGTCGACGTAACCACCACAATTTCTTTAATTTCCGGCGTCTGTAAAAACGCTTCCACCGTGCGGACAAGTACGGGCTTTGCGCCAAGCGGCAACATTTGCTTGGGGCGGCCCATACGGCTGCCGCTTCCCCCCGCTACAATTACCGCTGACGAAAAGCCCGTCTGTTCAGACATAAAAAACCTTATTTAACTTTTGCAAAAATCATCCGGCCGGAAGATGTTTGCAAAATAGAATATACCGCCACTTCCGTGCGTTTACCGATATGTTTGCGGCCATCCTCTACCACGACCATTGTGCCGTCATCCAGATAGCCGATACCCTGCTCTTTTTCTTTACCGTCTTTCATAATAAAGAGGGACATACTTTCCCCGGGCAAGACCACTGGTTTTAAGGCGGTAGCCAAATCCGCCACATTAAGAGCAATTACATTGTAAAGCGCGGCAATTTTATTGACATTAAAATCAAGCGTTACCACTTCGGCATCCAAACTTTTAGCCAATTTCACAACGCGCTCCTCCAAGGTGTCAGCCTTTGGAGTTTTGCTTGTAATGCGCACGGAAATTTCCGAAAGTTCCTGCAAGCGGGAAGCCACATCCAACCCACGGCGGCCTTTGGCGCGTTCCAACGGGTCCTTGGAGGAGACCATTTTGTTTAATGCGTCTAAGACAAACACCGGCAGCACAATCACGCCGGAGAGGAAATTAATTTCGCACAAATCTACAATGCGCCCATCCATCAGCGCGGTAACGTCAGCCACCTTTAAGTGGTGCCCCTTGTAAGAAAGCCCCTCCAAATCGCGCGACTTAAACAAACTGGCCAACACCCCAAAAACCAGCAGACCGATTTCAAAAGAACGCTGATGCTGGTTCCAAAAAGCCATTACGTCGCCATTGGCAAAGTTGTTCATCCCATAATCAAACAGAACAAACAACATATAGCCCAACAAAAAGCCGGAGCAGGCAATCATAATTTTAATAAGGCGCAAGCGTTTGAACAACACTTCGCCCGCCACGACGAGCGCACCGCACAAAAGACCTGCCAGCAGGCTCATCCACTCTTTATCAATAAAGTTATACGTTAGAAACGGAAATGCTACCAACGTGGAAATACGAAAAATCCAAATAGGCATATGCCCTCCAAAAATAGGGGAACCTGTCCCCGGATAAGACTAGTTATATTCTAGCACTTTGCAGGCTATTTTTACAGCGTTTCTTTGACGGCGCACCCGCCGGATTAACGCAATTTAAGCGCCAAAGCGTTCAAATCGGCCAATTCCACAAGGCTCATTGCACTCAATTTTTGCTTTTCGCCTTTGGTTACCGAGGCTGAAAAGCCTTTCTTAAAACCTAACCGCTGGGCTTCTTCCAGTCTTCGGTCAATAAGCGGCACCTTGGCAACCTGCCCCAAAATGCCCACCTCAGCCATAAACACACAATCCGGCGCAACCGGAATTTCCTTGCACGAACTGATTACCGCCGCGCAAACGGCTAAATCCAGGGCCGGGTCCTTCAATTTCACGCCACCCGCCAAACTGACAAAGATATCTTTGTTGTCCAAAGACAGCCCGATATGCTTTTCCAACGCGGCAAACAACATTAAGCAACGGTTTAAATCTACCCCCGTAGCCACTCTGCGCGGGAACGGATAGCGTGTGGGCGATACCAATGCCTGGACTTCGGTCAAAATTGGTCTGGAACCTTCCAAGGCCAAGGAATATGCCCGGCCCTTCATAGCACTATCACGCGAAGTTTGGGCGAAATATTCGCTGGCATTTTCCACCGATTCAAGTCCGTGGCCCGTCATTTTAAACAAACCGATTTCGCCGGTAGAACCAAAGCGGTTTTTATGCGGGCGCAACAGGCGCAGGACGTTATCCTTTTCCGTGTCAAAATAGAGCACACAATCAACCATATGCTCCAAAATCTTCGGTCCGGCCAGTTCGCCGTCCTTAGTAACGTGGCCCAATACAAAGGTAATAATGCCCTTGGGTTTACACAAGCGCACCAATTCGCTGGTACACTCGCGCACCTGCGCCACCGTACCGGCGGAGGAGGTAAATTCCGGGTGGTAAACCGTTTGAATAGAATCCAAAATCAGCACTTCGGGATTGACCTGTTCCACGGACTCCACAATTTTTTGGATATCCGTTTCACACAACAGAAAAATATTGTCGCCATTTACTTTTAGCCGTTGGGCACGGCCCGAAATCTGGCCGATACTCTCTTCGCCCGAAATATACAGCACCTTTAACGTCTTGGAAAGTTCCGCCGCTACCTGCAACATTAGCGTAGATTTACCAATGCCGGGAGCCCCGGCCAAAAGGCTCAACTGCCCTTTGACTAGGCCGCCGCCCAACAAACGGTCAAACTCGCTGATGTGCGTTTGTATGCGCGGCTCTTTAACGGCCTTGCTGTCTGCCAGTTTTACAATTTCGGAAGAAAACTCAGTAAAACTGCGCGTACGCTGTGCCGCCTTTTTGCTTTCCTGCTGTTTGACTTCTTCTACCAAGGTGTTCCACTCCCCGCACTCCGGGCATTTACCCGCCCATTTGGGGGATTCGTAACCACACTTTTGGCAGACGAAAACTGTTTTAAATTTCATACCTTATCTGGCTCCGGCCGCAGCCGCCATACCAAAGAAAGAAGAAATATCCTGGTCATTAAACGACAGGTTGGCCTTTACCGCAAATTCGTTGGTTTCCATCGCGTCGCGCATCCACGCGCCCACGGAGAAATAACGGTTCACGCGGAAATCTAATCCGTACGTCAAATTGGGCTTATTGAAGCGGCGCCCGTTAATCACGCGGTCGCGGCCCCAATCATAGAACTCCCCACCCACAGTAAAGCGGCTTAAAAATTCGTCGTCATAGAACGGCTTTAATTCCAAGGCCACCCCACCGCCGCCGCGGATTAAACCGGCGGAAACGGTCGCCCATTTGTTATAGAGACCAAAGCGGACGTCAAACTTGTTCTTTTCCAAATAGTCGCCATCTTTAAGTTTATCATCCTCGTTACCGATATTGGCCATACCTGCGCGGTAAAATGTATAACCGCTGGACGGGAAGATTTCAAGTGCCAGGTCGCTGGTGGCCTGACCCGGGCCGGGCATATAGAAGAAGTCGTAATCCCAATACACGCGGAAGCGGCTCATCTTGCCCACAAAGGTTTTTACCTCGCCCATTGTTTCCTTCAAATCTTTTACGCTGTCTTTTACGTCCTTCTTCATTTCGGGGTCCTTAATCAAACTGCCGATAACCCCTTCCCCGTTTTCCAAACTGTTCATCAAAGAGTCCGCCTTAGCCAGCACCTCTTTCAAGCGTTCGGAGGCCACGTCTAAATTTTCCACAGAATTTGTCAAATACGGGCGCATTTGGGCCACTAATTGGTTCAAATTAGCCGATAACTGGCGCACATCATTCATCGTTTGGTTGAGTTTTTCCCCAAATTCGCCTTGGTTATTTACGCTATCCACAAATTCTTTAATGCTGGACATTGTTTGCGAAATCATCACCTCCATCGGCTGTTCGTTAAGCCCCGGCACATACTCGCCCGGCTGGATGAGGGGGGCCGAAAGAGGGCCTTGCTCGGCTTTTAAATATTTGGAACCGATAATGCCCGTCATCGCCACGCTAAACTGTGCCCCGCGGTGCAGTTCTATGCCGTCATTAATAGAGGCCACTACAACCACCTGACCATTTTCAATTTTGATTTTTTTAACCTTCCCCACTTCTACTCCCGATAGTTTAACGGGAGCCTGC
>OIZS01000207.1_pt1 | contig 30322 bp, 27 predicted proteins | sample 1588641 | NCBI WGS metagenome assembly OIZS01 (sample SAMN03283240) | human gut metagenome | biome: human-associated habitat; material: feces | host: Homo sapiens | place: Peru | collected 2012
GACATTAGGATGGGGACATGGTATTAAACTCCTATATTTTCGTGCGTAACTGCTAACAGAGGTGGGGACTTCTTGCCGATTTCAGTTAAACTAGTTAAAATTCAATTATTTAGGTTCAATTGTTTTTGCTTATTGAACCTAAATGCCAAATATGAAACATGGCACTAAGACCAGATTCTAAATTCGTCGGGTCTACTGAACCTAATACCAATCCTAAGCTTTAATTTACTTCTTTGGGCCTAAAAGAGTAAGTAACTTGCCCTGAATACCATTAAAGCCCCCATTGCTCATAACTAAAATGACATCCCCTGCTTGGCAATAATTTACGATATCTTTAAGCATAGCCTCAAAATCATGGCATACTCTAAAAGTTTTACCATTACTTAATTCATCGGTGTTCCACTTAAGCCCGTCTGGAGCATACATGAAAACCTCATTGGCTTCAGCTAAGGAACCAGCTAACTGTTCGTGGTTTACGCCCATTTTCATGGTGTTTGAACGTGGCTCAAAAACCGCAATAATTCTTTTATTAGCCCCGACCTTTTCACGTAAACCATGTAAGGTGGTCTTTATAGCTGTTGGATGATGGGCAAAATCGTCATAAAGCTCTACGCCCCCGGCTTCACCCTTGTATTCCATGCGTCTCTTTGGAAGCTTAAAGCTACATAATGCTTCAACTGCAACCTTAGGATCCACGCCAACATATTGCGCAGCTGCAATAGCCATTAACGCATTCTTTACATTATGTAGACCAATTGCTTCCCAATTTACGATCCCAACTTCAGCACACTTCTCATCAAAAACCATAAAGGAGCTACCATCTAATGACAACAACTCATAACAGTAATTAGTTCCAGGCGCCCCTGTTTTTATCAAGTGAGACCAACAACCCATTTTAATAACATCATCAATGTTTTTATCATCGGCAGGAATGATGATTTCCCCTTTGCTTGGGATAATACGCACGAGATGGTGGAATTGCTTTTTAATCATGTCGATATTTTCAAAAATATCAGCATGATCATATTCTAGGTTGTTCATAATCTGAACGTAAGGTCTGTAGTGAACAAACTTAGAACGTTTATCGAAAAAAGCACAATCGTACTCATCAGCCTCAATCACAAAATATGGATCAGCCCCAATACGAGCGGACACCCCAAAATTACCAGGCACCCCACCAATTAAAAAGCTGGGGTTAAGACCTGCATATTCTAAAATCCATGCCACCATAGCAGAAGTTGTGGTTTTACCATGAGTCCCAGCCACCCCAATAACTTTACGAGTGTTTAAAACGTAGTTTTCTAACCAAGCTGGACCTGAAGTAAATGGTAAATCATGATCTAGCATATATTCCACACATGGATTACCACGCTTCATGGCGTTACCCACAATAATCAAATCAGGAGCGGGGTCAAGTTGAGCAGGATCGTAACCTTCCGTAATTTCAATGCCATTTTCTTCTAGCATGGTGCTCATTGGTGGATAAACATTAGCATCGCTACCTGTAACTCGGTGACCTAAACTACGTGCTATCACCGCAATACCACCCATAAATGTGCCGCAAATTCCCAAAATATGTACGTGCATAATACTCTTTCCTACTAGCGGTAAAACCGCTACTATGTTCTACAAGACCTTTAGTCTATAATCCTTTTAGCTTTCGCATATTCTACACTTTTACGCCTTAAGTGTTGCTAGAACCTTTCACAAATGCAGATTTGATCGAATATTGACGCTGTTCCACCTTTGGTAGACTCGTAAATTAGCTTTAAGAGTCCGATTGAAAAAATACCTTACCGCCTAAAATCTGAAATTACTTGCAGGTCCTAATGGCAAATCCCATTCAAACCAATTTAATGTTGAATTTATTTGAGAATTTAATTAAGGATTTTTTACTTCTAATCACCTTATGCTCCCCCATTACACTCCGTTTCCACCACTTATATGTAAACATACATTTTTAATAAAACGTTAAGTAAACTTTCAGGAAAAACAATCACAAACTACGGCGTTTTGCTAAGAATAACCCGTAAAATATGGTAAAATTCGCCTTATTGCGCCTTTTTTACACGGAGTTATACATCTAATGATGATCTTCCTTTACACCTTCTCCGGATTTATTATCTTCTTTTTACTCTTAGCCGTAGGTTATATCATTCAACACAAAATGATCCATGGTTCATGCGGTGGTTTAGCCAATGCAGGAGTAGAACGCGCATGTACTTGCGAAAGCCCATGCATTAAGCGTCGCATCAAGAATAAATTTGCCCAACTTACTGGCCGGGAAGTAGAAGACCATCACCATAACGAAGGTGAAACTGACGCTACTACGAAATAGATTTAAAATCCATGGCTCCATAAATTTAGCTTTTAGTTCTAATATATGGGGCCAAATAAAGAAAGTTAGACTTAAGTTCAAACAATTAAACTTAACGCTTATGAACTTTCTTAGGTTATGGTTATAAATTGCGACGAAAAACCCACACGCTTGCGTGTGGAATGAAAGTCGCTTTCTATGAAAAACCATATTTCTACTTCTTGACATTAGTATAGAACAATATATAGTCTAAACGTTAGGAAGATTGACTGTACTTCCTTGTTGTAAGACAGAAATTTACCGCTAATGTGGTCGTAGGACTCTTTGGTAATGAAAGTTCTGATTCAAACAGATTTACACTTGTAACTCCAAAGCCTGAAAATGGTGTACGATTACAAGCTACACTTGGCAATCAGAACCCCACGGGCTTGCCCGTAGGAGCAGTCAGCCAACCATAAAAATGATATTTAAGTTTCAAGGTTACTAGGTCACAATAAAGACCACCTAAATACCAACTAAAATTTCAGACCTTGAAAACAATAAAAACAGCCTGCATAGGACTTAAGAACTGTTACCTAACGGCTTTAAAGATATACACTGCCCTTTATCCATTCAAAGGCTAAAATTTCTATAAAGCTATTACTACCTAAAAACAATTAACACGTTAGGACAATCAACCATTCCGTCATTTCTTCAGACAAGGCCTGAAGAAATGGCAGAATCAAATTCATGTGTCCATTGAATTTAAGGATTAATTCATGAAAGCTTTGCCAAAAACCCTATGCTCAGCTCTCCTTTTGGGGATCTCATTTTTAGGTCTTTCTGCCTGCGATTACGTCTCAAATCAGCAAAAAACCGAAACTAAAATTGCCGGTAAAACTATGGGAACCTTTTACAACATAACCGTCGTTGGTGAATATCCAGGGGGCCCAGAACAGCTTCAACACGATTCCGAAAAAGTTTTATCGGCCATTGTTAATGATATTTCCACCTTTGATAAAAAAAGTGTCCTATCTAAATTTAACCAAACTCATAGCACTGAACCTATGGAAATTTCTCACAACCTTGCAGACATCATTATCACCTGCCTTAGAGTTGGTCATGATTTAGGTGGAGCTATGGACATTACAGTTGGACCTCTTGTAAATGCTTGGGGTTTTGGACCGAAAAAAAACGGTAACAAATTCCCAACAGACGAAGAGATTGCTGCTGCTAAAGCCAATGTAGGCCTCGATAAAATACATGTTGAAATCGGCTATGAAAAAAGCTTCATCCGCAAAGATAACCCTAATGTCTACGTAGATCTCTCAACTGTGGGTGAAGGTTTTGGGGCAGACAAGATCGCTGAGATGCTCGATGCTCGCGGTATCACTGATTACATGGTATCTATCGCTGGGGCCATTAGAACCCGCGGTTCTAACAGCCGTGGCAAAGATTGGGTTATCGCCATTGAAGATCCAGCCAATGACCAAAATGTAGGGCAAAATATGACTACTACCGTCTGCACTAAAGGGCAGGCAATCTCAACTGCTGGTAGCTACCGCAACTACCGCATAGGACCTGATGGTAAACGTGAATCTCACATCATTAACCCTGTAACCGGTCGACCTGTGGATAACAATACAGTTTCAGTCACCGTTATCGGCCCATCTGCTCTGTGGACTGATGCCCTTGATACCGGGATGGTTGTAATGGGTTACGAAAATGCTCTGAAATACGCCAACGAACGAAATATTGCCATTTACGCTATCGCTCAAGGCAAAAACGGCTTTGAAGTACACTCTAGTCGCGCCATGGAACAATACCTAAATTGTAAGTAAAGCTTAGAGTGCTTTATAAAACTAATTTTTTGTAATATTAGGGGCCTTGAGGCCCCTAATTGTTTGATAAACTACTTCACACCTTCTTTTCCTTGGGATTTAGTTTAATACTCTGTTATTAACCCCTCTTTTTTGTTAAAATTGCATACCAGTTTAAGGATGTGACCATCTATGCGTTTCGCGTCCTACCTCTCGTCACAGACGGCTTCTTTCCGCCCCAAACATTAGGTTCACATATCCTATGAGCGGAACACCGCCAGTTAATATTTATTCCACTTATTCCACAGGAATGACTCATGCGCACAAGCAAGTATTTACTTTCTACTTTAAAGGAAAATCCGGCTGAAGCCGCCATCTCTAGCCACCAGTTAATGCTTAGAGCAGGTCTTATCAGACAGCTCGCTTCAGGCCTTTACACTTGGCTTCCTACTGGTCAACGAGTATTACAGAAGGTTGAAAACATCATTCGTGAAGAAATGAACAAGTCAGGCGCACTCGAAGTTAATATGCCTGTTGTTCAACCAGTTGAACTTTGGCAGGAATCTGGGCGTTGGGAAAAATATGGTCCAGAACTCTGCCGTTTCAAGGATCGTAAAGAAAACTGCTTCGTTTTAGGCCCAACTCATGAAGAAGTTATTACTGCTTTAGCCCGCTACGAAGTAAAAAGCTACAAGCAACTTCCACTTAATTTCTATCAGATTCAAACTAAGTTCCGTGATGAAGTAAGACCTCGCTTTGGGGTTATGCGTGGTCGTGAATTCGTAATGAAAGATGCTTATTCATTCCACACTAGCATGAATAGCCTCCACGAAACTTATCAGGTTATGTATGACACTTACTGCAGCATCTTCAATCGTTTAGGTCTGATGTTCCGTCCAGTAAAGGCTGATACAGGTTCTATCGGTGGTAGTAGTTCTCACGAATTCCAAGTACTTGCGGATGCTGGTGAAGATATCGTTGCTTTTTCAACCGACTCTAAGTTTGCCGCTAATATTGAATTAGCTGAAGCTCTTCCACCAAAAGAACCGCGTCCAGCTGCAACTATGAAAATGACTACTATCGACACTCCAAATTGTCGTAGTGTTGATGAAGTAGCAGAATTTCTTAAAGTTCCAGCAGAACGCATTGCCAAATCACTTATCGTGCACGGCGAAAACGAAGATGGTTCTAAAGCCCTCGTTATGTTTGTACTCCGTGGCAACCACGAATTAAATGAAGTTAAAGCCGAAAAGATCAAGGGCGTATGCGCTCCACTTACCATGGCAACCGATGCTGAAATTCGTGAAGCCACAGGGGCAACTCCAGGTTCTCTTGGCCCTGTTGGCTTTAAGGGGCGCGTAATTGTTGATTACTCGGCAGCTGTTATGGCTGACTTCTACTGTGGTGCTAACGAAACAGGTAAGCACTTAGGTGGGGTTAACTTTGACCGTGACGTAGTTGGTTACGAAACCGCCGACGTACGTTGCGTCCTCGAAGGTGATCCAAGCCCTGATGGTCAAGGGACCATTGTGCTCAAGCACGGGATTGAAGTTGGTCATATCTTCGAACTTGGTACCAAGTACTCCGAAGCTATGAACTGCACCGTACTCGATGAAGCTGGGAAAAACATTCCAATGGTTATGGGTTGTTACGGCATCGGGGTTACTCGTGTAATTGCAGCCGCTATTGAACAAAACCACGATGACTTTGGTATTTTATGGCCAAAGACTATGGCTCCTTTCCAGGTTGCTGTTGTACCGCTTAACCAACACAAGAGTGAAACTGTAGCTAACGCTGCTGAAAAACTTTACGCTGAACTTACAGCTGCTGGCATTGAAGTTATCATCGATGACCGTAACGAACGCCCAGGCGTTAAGTTTGCTGACATGGAACTCATTGGCGTGCCACACATTGTAATACTCGGTGAAAAGGCTTTAGCAGAAGGCTTAGTTGAATACGAAGTACGTGCTACTCGCGAAAAGACTAAAATGCCACTCGAAGGAATCATTGATTTTCTTAAAGCTCAGGTAAGTAAATAAAACTACCTTTATTTTAGGGTTTAGTGCCCTAAAGTAATCCGCTACTAACTAAAAAGGCAACTTCAATAGAAGCTGCCTTTTTGTTGTCCTTAGGCTAAAAACCGAATTTGTAACCTTGTCTTGTCTCTTTTTTGTCGTTTGTCGTGTTTTTAGTTTAGCCAAACAAAGGCCCTAAACCAAGGTGCGTACAAATTATTGCCATAGACAAGTACTTTCCACGCATTCCTGCGCTTTAGATAATTCGACGCCAATATTTTTGATGCGCTCTTGGCTGACGGCAATACCACGCATGTAAAAATAGATTTCTAAGGTATAGTTTTCAAGAGCAACCACATGATCTGGTAAAAAACCATCTGGCACTACCGCAGTTAGAATAAGCCCACTATTATTAGTTCTCACATAATTTTGCATCACTTCATGGGTAGGAGTTTGGCAATACACAAATTTACCCACCATTGAATCCTTTATTTGAGTGGCGCAACCTGGAGTTTTGGTGGTGTTTTCTAAAATTGTTTTTTCATCTAAACCTATATTTGGCGGGACGACACCCACAAATACATCCTTCCCATCACACACATAACGGCCCATCGTTCCATTTTGAAAATAGCTTTTTAAGCGACAACCAACGGGAATAAATGATTTTTTTAAGACTTCTGCTTGTGTATTTTCTTGAGTTTTTTGCTGACCAAACTCTTCAACTGAGTTGTACGTGTTTTCAGTTTTTTCTAGCTCTGGATTTTGCGCTTGCTTGAGATCTTTTGAAGATGGTAACTTAGCTTTCACTTGTGACGTTTGAGCGGAGTCTAATGAATTAGCACTATTGTTTTCAACCGGAAGTGCTACTGCAGGTAGGGCCATAAAACAACCTAAGCCCCAAGCTAAAATTAAAAAATATTTAGAGAAAGCAGACGGCATTAAGCCCTCCTTGTAAAATAGTTAAGCTAAAACAAATTAATTTAGCTTAACTACTCTTAGGAGCTAACGCAAGAGTCAAGAAGGCAGGAACACAAATAAACCACAAAATTACCATGAGCTAGCTTTAAGGCTTAAGAACTCCCAAAGCTATATCAATTGAACTTAAGCGTGCTGTGACATCCTCCCCCACCTATAGAGGTGGGGGACTTCTTGCCGAGTTCTGTTAAAAACTGACATAGCCTTCAATAAACATTACTTCATAAGTATGTTCAAGCTTGCCGTCTTGCTTTAATTTATCCTTTAATCCCGCCATAAACTTAGCATATTCACTGCGTTTTAGAGCGCCTTGTCCCGAAACCGAGCTAGCCCCAATTCCGCGCACGCTGTTAAGATAAGAAACTTCATCGAAATACACTGAAATATAACGCTTGGTGTAACACTTAAGGGTTATATTTTTATCAGCTCGAGCCAAAGGCAAACTTTCTTGTACTAAGGTGGCTAAGTTTTCACTTGAAGGAAAATTATTTACTCGACCTTTTAGATTAGCTTCGTTAAGAATCAAGCCTAATTCTGCCATCGTGCCCTCAACCGGTATGGCTAGAGCTAAAAAAACACGCCCACAAGCACTAGAACTTAAGTTGTGCCAAAATTTGTTAACATCACACCACTGTAAAGCCAATGAAGAAAAGATTAAATCGTATGGCGCTAAGTTTAGCTCTTCAATATTTCCTTCTTTAACTAGCACATCGCTAAGCTTAAGACTTTGGGCTAAAGCGCACATTGGAGCCGACAAATCGACTCCAACCACTTGGGCGGCTTTAGTTTTTAACGCTTTAAAATTTACTCCAGGGCCACAGCCTAAATCTACCGCTTGGGTAAACGCCATACTAGGCACACACTTTAATAGATCTAAGGCCACCTGTTCTTGCACCAAAGCCCGGGTGGTATATTGCCCTGCGTGGCGCCCAAAATTCCTAGCCACGATGCTTTTATCAAGCATGCTTTACTCCCTGCACTAAGGTAGATACTAATTGCTGCACATCTTCCATGGTATGGGCGGCCGTAATCGTAAGACGTAAACGCGAAGTTCCCCGTGGCACTGTTGGAGGACGCATGGCTCCAGCCCATATACCTTGGGATTTCAAATATGAGGCTACCCTCATAGTTCTTTCAGTTGGGCCAAGCACGATAGGTTGAATAGAAGTTTCACTTAAAGAATGTTCACCAATAGTTAAATTAGCAGCCTGCAACTCATGGGATAAACTTGTTTTAAAAGTTTTGATTAAAGTGTGGAGATGAGTTCTTAACTCGTTATGAGTTTCTATATAGTCAAGCGCCACCGAAGCGGTATATGCCATTGCCCCTGGCATTGAGGTGGAATAGATGTATTCACGAGAGGTATTTATTAAGTACTCAATAAAGTCGCGACTAGCAGCCACAAAAGCGCCACCAACCCCGATAGCTTTACTCAAAGTCCCCATGTAGATATCAGCTACCGCAAAAGAAACTCCTTGCGTACTTGGCGTTCCATGGCCTTGTGGGCCTAACACCCCAAATCCATGGGCATCATCTAACACCACCATGCATTTTGGATGCAAAGCTTTTATCTTTTCTAAGGCAACTAAATCAGCACTATCCCCATCCATACTAAAAACCCCTTCCGTCAAAATGACCGGAGTCGGTAAAGCTTGCACTAAGCTTTGCGCCCGAACTAGATCACCATGGGGGTAACGATGAAATTTACCAATGTAAGAAGCAGCATCCTGCATCGAAGCATGTGCGTATTTATCAAAAATAAGGTCCGCCCCTAAACTATTGAGCGCCTTAACAATCGCTTGATTGGCGGCAAAACCACTAGAAAAAACCAAAGCTGCTTCTTTACCTGTAATGGCACAAACTTTTTGCGCTAAATCAGCGTGAGCTTTAGTGAGTCCCGTAACTAAAGGTGACGCCCCGGTACCCACTCCATATAACTCGGCCCCCGTTTTTAGTGCGTTTTTTAATAAATCAGACGAGGCGAGCCCCATGTAATCGTTGGACGTAAAATTTAAATACTCTTGCCCACCTATTTTTATGGTGCGCCCAGTTCTGTGCTCAACCTCAGAGCACGAGCGATACAGCCCCGTCTCTTCTATTTGTTGCAGCTTTGCCTTGATTCCTAATAAAGTATCCACCATCGTCAAACCATACCTTTAGAGTTTTATTTTGAACTAAGCTAAAAAATTGCTCAAAATTTGCCACACTCTCGTTTTAAACTCGCAATTTAAATTGTCATACTTAAAAAATGGAAGCTTGAAATAAAGTACAAATTTCCCAATTGATAAAACACCGCCTGCAAAAGCAGGCGGCGCTACCGTTTTAAATTTGACTTAGTTTATGACCTAAAGCCTAATAGCACGCGTTCCATAAATTAATCATCTTGGAGACTAAAACATTTATGATCGGCCATCTTTTGATGTAAAGCGCGTTCAATTTTGGCTTTATCTTCATTCGGAGTCTGTTGATGCTTGCTCAAGGTTGTCTTAACCCCAAGTTTTTCCATCAAGGCCTCATCAGAATCCATTTCGGCATTTGGGGTAGTCAATAAACGGCAACCGTAAAATATAGAATTAGCCCCAGCCATAAAGCATAAAGCTTGAGCTTCCGCAGATAAACTCTTACGCCCTGCAGACAAACGAACATATGAAGTAGGCATCAAAATTCTAGCTACGGCAATCATACGGATAAAATCGATTGGATCTACATCTTCAGCATCGGCTAAAGGAGTACCTTTCACCTTAACTAACAAGTTAATAGGTACTGATTCTGGATGTGGGTTTAAGGTAGCTAAAGAGCGTAAGAAACTAGCGCGGTCGCGTAAACTTTCCCCCATGCCAACGATCCCGCCACTACAGATCTTAATCCCAGCTTGACGCACAATCCCTAAAGTATCTAAACGATCTTGGAAGGTTCTTGTGGTAATGATGTTGCCGTAATATTCGGGAGAAGTGTCAATATTATGGTTGTAATAATCAAGACCAGCTTCTTTGAGCGCTTTAGCTTGACTTTCGGTGAGCATCCCTAAAGTCATACAGGTTTCAAGACCTAAAGCTTTAACGCTTTTAATAATCCGCTGTAAGTAAGGAATATCAGAATCCTTAGGATCACGCCAAGCAGCCCCCATACAAAATCTTGTTGCCCCGCTATCTAAAGCAAGCTTCGCTCTTTGCATAATGACATTAAGATCTAAAAGACGTTCCTTTTCCACCCCAGTGCTGTGATGAGCACTTTGCGGACAATATTTGCAATCTTCAGGGCAACTTCCAGTTTTAATAGACAACAGAGAACTTACTTGCACTTCATTAGGCGTAAAATGCCGCCGGTGAATTTGTTGCGCTTCATATACTAGCTCTAAAAATGGTTTTTCAAGTAGCTCTAATACTTCCTGTACTGTCCAATCATATCGTAATGATGTTTGCACACCGCACTTTGTTGGTTGTGTCATGTAAGTCTCCTAGGGGCAAAGCAAACGAATTAAATGCGTCTAGCTTCAAGTAAAATTTTGTAACTATGAGAGTTTAAACTTCTAACTTGTAGAGTCAAATAATTTACCATAAAAGGTTTACTGTTGTACAATTTTTAACCAACAGTAAACCCAAATCATGATACTTTTCTTTACTCTTTGCGCTTTTCAAATTAAAGAACTATGATACCTCACATGAGTTTTTCCCGGATAAAACAGCAATTTAAGCCATGTAAAATCAACTCCTAACCTTAAAATTATCCGGCTTAAATTAGCCCAACCTACTGATGAAGGAGGAATCATGCCTCAACAATCCCCTAATAAACCCAATGATTTTACCAATTCCACTCAAGCAGCCACAAAAAAGAATGCTCTCCCTGCAAGTAGCCCTACTTCTAACTCTAACCTTGAAGAGTTTGACCGTAAACATGTGTGGCATCCATACACCTCTTTGACCAACCCTTTGCCTACATATTCTATCGAAAGCGCCCAAGGGTGTATCTTACATATGGCTGGGGGCATTGATCTAGTCGACGGCATGTCTTCATGGTGGGCTTGTCTCCATGGTTATGGCCATCCTCACATTACCCAAGCTATTGCCAAACAAGCGGCTTCTCTTTCTCATGTGATGTTTGCAGGTTTAAGACATGACCAAGCTACATTACTATGCCAAAAACTTGTTGCCATGACCCCAAAAGGGCTTGATTACGTCTTTTTAGCCGATAGTGGTTCTGTAGCAGTGGAAATTGCTTTAAAGATGGCTATCCAATGTCAAAGCAGTAAACATCAACAAAAAAATCGCCTGTTAACCGTCAAAGGGGGCTATCACGGTGACACCTTAGGTGCCATGGCGGTAACAGACCCTGACGGGGGGATTAATACAGTCTATGCCAATTACACCCCACAGCAATTTTTTATCGAACGCCCACGCATAAAGTTCAATGAACCATGGCAAGAAGAAGCCATGACCCCACTTAGAAACATGCTGGCTACTCATGGGCACGAAATTGCCGCCTTTATTTTAGAACCTATTGTTCAAGGCGCAGGTGGCATGTATTTTTATCACCCTGAATACTTACGTGCTGCTCGTAAACTCTGCGACGAATACGATGTACTCCTTATCTGCGATGAAATTGCCACCGGCTTTGGACGCACCGGAGAATTGTTCGCTTGCAATTACGCCGGCATCACCCCTGATATCATGACTCTTGGTAAAGGCCTGACCGCTGGTATGATGACTTTAAGTGCGGTGCTAACTAATGAAAAAGTCAGCCAAGGCATCAGTCAAAGTAGTGCTCGCGTTATGATGCACGGCCCTACATTTATGGCTAATCCTTTAGCCTGCGCTTGTGCTAACGCCTCCATTGAAGTTCTTCAAAGCTATGATTGGCAAAGTAAAGTTAAACATATTGAAAGCAAACTTTTATCGGGTTTAAGCGAACTTAACAAGCATCCAGCGGTAAAGGAAGTTCGAGCTTTAGGGGCGATTGGCGTCGTAGAGCTTCATGCTCCGGTTGATACTGCGCAAATGCAAAAGTTCTTTGTTGAACATGGAGTTTGGTTACGTCCTTTTGGCCATATCATCTACATTTATCCTCCATTTATCATTAGTGATGATGAACTTAATAAATGCATTGAAGCGGTAAAGCAATTGGTACAAACTTTATAAATTTAGTCTAAAAATAAACCAGCCTTAAAACGCCTTTAACTTGCGTGTTAAGACTGGTTCTTTAACGCTTAATAAACCAAACAAAAGACCTTTGTTTGACCTTTACTTGTACTTGACCTTTCTTATAGCCTAGCATTTTAGCTAACGACAATTTGGGCTTGCTACCACCTTAGTAATAATCTTATTATTCCATTCAACCTGCCAAGCAAACATATCTAAGCGTCTAATCAACTCCTGTGTTTCAGGAGTGCGACAGGCCGAAGAGTAAAGGTTTTGGAGCATATTAGCCGCTTTGTCCACTGCTAATTCTTCACTCATGTTCGAGGCTAACGGGGTGTACTTAAGAGTTAAAATCAAACTTGATTTACGACCTAACTCCGCTTTACTCATCGCAAACTCAGGCGTAATCTGATTAGGAATTTGAGCTTGCATTACCGGAAAAATAAATTTTTCTAGATAGCGACGAGTATAAACGCCATCTTCACGAATATTATTACGCACTTCACTTGCTGGCGCAGCAGGGTTTTTACGACAGTAAGAATTATCGATTGAGTATTCCCCTAATTTCTCTCCCACACTATCGGTATAAATAATGCGCAAGCTACCTCTCGGCGTTAAAGCTTTTTCCGCAACTGAGTTAAGCATTTCCCCGTTACAAAAAAACGCCGAAGTAGAAAGTGGCAAAATATTTTTTACCATCCGCAATAAAGCATCATTTTGTTGCGCTTTAATGCGTGGATCTAGGCTTTCCATAACGACGCGGTAATCATTTTTATGCGCCCCTTCAGCTAAAATCGCAACGCGTTTAAACATTTGATTCTTAAGAGGGATCTGTTCTTCTAACTCAGTTAAAACCGATGCTTGTGACTGCGTCTCTTGGGGAGAAGATTGACCACAAGCTACACAAAGCGAAGCTCCCATAAATAAACATAATAGCGTATATTTCATTGGCTCAACCTTCCTTGTACATACAACCATGTTTAACCATACTACACAAAATATTTAAAGAATCGGTAAACTTTTATGAGCGACTAAGGCAAAGTTTTAAGTATTCCAAAGTTTAGCTAGTTCTGACTTAAAAAGTTTGGTTAGCTGAGGCTTAAAATTTTCGGAACTTAACTTTCCCGAAGTATCTGGTTTGTTTTCTGATGGACTTCATTTTAGGCTACGTACATCAATTTACGTGCCCCCAAAATCAAAAAAACATGAGATTAAAAAATCTCATGTTTTTAATTTTAGTATTTTTAATTTTAGTATTTAAAGAATAAAGGCAACCTTAGCTTAGATAATTACCAACTCCCCTTCGATAGCTCCAGCTTGGGATAAAGCTTCAAGCACACTCATTAAATCCCCTGGTGCCATCCCTACTTCGTTGATAGCGCGGACTAATTCATCTAATGTAACCCCAGTATCAAGCTTAAACATTTTGCCCTTGGCTTCTTGAACATTGATACTACTATTTTGCACGGTAGTTGTTTGCCCATCGCTAAATGGTGCCGGCTGAGAAACCATTGGGTTTTCTTTAATGGATACTGTAAGACCACCATGAGTAATTGCAACTGGACGTAATTTAACGAGCTTGCCAATCACAATAGTCCCTGTTCTAGAATTGACGATAATCTTAGCCGCTTCTTCACCTTGTTCAACGCTAATGTTTTCTAGTTGTGACAAAAATTTGACACGTTCACTTGGATCTCTTGGCGCTGTTACTCTAACAGACACTGCATCAACAGCCAGAGCCGTATCGCGCCCATAGCTCATATTGATGGCATCGGCTAAGCGATTAGCAGTCGTAAAATCTGCTCGTTTTAAGTTAAAAGTAATGGTGTCACCAATATTAAACGAAGTTGGTACTTCTCGTTCAACTGTGGCCCCATTGGCAATTCGACCAACAGTTGGGGTATTAACCACCACCTTAGAACCATCAGCCCCTTCAACCCCGAGGCCTGAAACTACTAGTGAACCTTGAGCTAAGGCATAAACTTGCCCATCAATACCTTTAAGCACTGTTTGTAACAAAGTGCCACCACGGAGGCTCTTAGCTTCACCAATAGCTGAAACTGTAACGTCGATAGTTTGACCCAGTTTGATGAATGCAGGTAATTCTGCATGCACCATCACCGGAGCCACGTCCTTAATCTTTGGCTTGGTTCCCTCAGGTACCTTAATCCCAAAGTTATTAAGCATCGTTCTGAAGCTTTGCTCGGTGAAGGCATTATTCTTTTCCCCAGTCCCAGGAAGTCCCACCACAAGTCCATAGCCGATAAGCTGATTAGTACGCATACCTTTAACATCAGCAATATCCTTAATCCTGGCAGCCTCAGCCGGCACAGCGGTTAGTAAAACTACAACACAAAACAGGGTAGAAAATAAAGTATTGAGAAAAGATTTCATGGTCTTCACCTCGCCAAAAAACTGTCAGTTCGACATTTGTTAAATATACTGCAAACCGTGTGCCAACTTTTAACTATTAATGTATCTTTTTTTCAATTTACTTATAAAAAACTTTTTCGTGTTGCTTGGCTTCGCAATAATCCATCTTTGGTTGGCTAAAACTTACTCAATCTCAAACCAACACTTAATTAGCCTCCCCAAAAACAAAAAAGAGCTCAAGGAGCTCCTTTTTCTAGATAATTAAACAGATATTTGATAATCAATTAGATATTTGACACTTTAAATTTAAACCTCACGGCCTAAACTTAACTACACGCCATTAAAATGGCATCCACTTGCTATTAAAGAATCTAGTTAACCAGCCTTTTTCGGCAGCATTAGCAAAGTCTCCAGTTCCACCGTATTGGATTCGAGCGTTAGCAATTTTTTGAGATGAAACCGTATTGTCTGCGTTTACGTCTTCTGAGCGTACAATACCAGTGATTCTAATGTATTCATTACCATTAGTGAGCATCACCCACTTTTCGCCTCGAACTACCAAGCCACCATTAGCTAAAACCTTCACTACGCTTACTGAAATATTACCCCGTAAACTATTGCTCTGTGAGGCTTTAGCTTGCCCCTTAAAGCTTTGGTCGGAGCTCATCCCAGCCTGAGTGGAATAACCATTTATGGAAACTGGGCGACCACCTAAACTAAGTGGCGTTAGATTTGTGCTCCCTTCTTTGGAGCTATCATTACTAGTGTTTTTAGAAGCTGAGGTAGATTCTTCTAATTTCACGCTAATGATATCCCCAACGCGATGGGCTTTAATATCAGTGTAGATACTATCGACTCTAGAATTAGCAAAAATAGAACCATCGGGCACGACATCAACCACTTGTTCTTCTGGCATAGCCGGAGCAAAGTTTGGATCATCGGGTTCAGGATCCATCATTTGAGCACAACCATTTAATCCTAGCATAATGATAGTAGCACCACACAAGACCTGTAAGCTCTTCATCTCTCATCCTCCAATCCGACAATACGTTAGACCACCGTAAATCCTAGAACCAATTAAAGCGTAACATTTTATTCTTTAAAGCGCCGTGATCAACTTTTATATACCGGCAATTTTATGCCGGTACTTTGGCCTCAACCCCAAAAACTAATTACAAACGTTGAGTCAAAGCCCCCATCATTTCGTCGACGGTTGAAAGGACCTTAGAGTTCATTTCGTAAACACGTTGTGCGGTAATTAGATTGACTAATTCTTCAGTTACATTTACGTTAGAAACTTCGAGCGCACCTTGGCTAATTTTGCCAACCCCATCAGCCCCGGCGATCCCCTGAATTGGTGCCCCTGAAGCTTGAGTTTCTGCAAATAAATTCTCCCCAATCGGTTCAAGCCCGGTTTCGTTGACAAAGGTAGTAACTGTAAGCTGCCCTACTACTTGCGCTTCAGCTTCAGCACTAGTAGCAATACTAACTTGACCATCGCTAGAAACAGAAATGCTCTTAGCATTTTCTGGCACTTGGATTTCAGGAAGTAAGGGATAACCACTCCCCACAGTTACAATAGTACCTTCTTCGTTTAAGGTAAATTGACCATTTCTTGTATAGCAAGTAGTCCCATCTGGCATCTGAATTTCAAAGAAACCACGACCATTGATCATAAGGTCAAGTGAATTACCTGTAGTATTAACGTCACCTTGAGAAAATTGTTTTTGGGTAGCTACAACTTTAGTCCCCGCCCCAAGCATCAAGCCAGATGGCAAAGTAGTATCAGCAGACGATCTCCCCCCAGGCTGATTTACGTTTTGGTACAACAAGTCCTCAAAAATAGCACGCCCCTTTTTAAAGCCAACAGTTGAAGCGTTCGCTAAGTTGTTTGATGTAACAGAAATATTGGTCTGCTGAGCGTCTAAGCCACTCTTACTAATCCATAATGCTGAAAACATAATAACTACCTCTCAATATCGAGTTAAGACAAGCGCAGCAAACTAGTCTGGCTTTCATCTATATCTTTAGCCGTTTCCATGAGCTTGAGCTGCATGTCGAACTGGCGTTGCAATCTAATAAGTGAGGTCATTTCCTCAACTACATTCACATTACTACTTTCAAGCACCCCACCTAAAAGTTCCACTTCTGGATCTTGAGGTACATTATTGTAAATATCGTTTCTTGTTAAGGATGAACGGAATAAACCATCGCTTCCCTTAACCAAAGTTTTTGGGTCAATTTTTACTAATTTAATTTGCCCAAATTCTTCGATAACTTCAGGCCCAGCCCCTTCTGGGCGGCCACTAATCACGCCATCTTTATTGATTTGAATCTTTTCAAGAGGCATTGGTAAAACAATTTCCTCGCCTTCAGGACTTAGGACTGCTAACCCAGAAGAGTTACGTAACACCCCATCGGCATCAATTTGCAAGCTCCCATTTCGAGTGTAACCTTCTTGCGCATCGGTTCCTTTAACTGCAATAAAACCATCGCCTTTAACACATACGTCCAAAGCGCGACCAGTAGTCATTACTGTCCCTAAATCTAAGTTATAGCCAGCGCGTTCGGTCATGGAAAAAGCGCGACTTTGTAAGCCTTCGCCATAAACATTCATAGCACGAGCCTGCCCTAAATCAGCTTTAAAGCCGGTAGTTGAGGCATTTGCCAAGTTGTTGCCATGAACAGAAATACCGTTAAAGTTTTCTTTGGCGCCTGACATGGCTATGTAAAGCATCTTATCCATTTGTAAATCCTCCGCATTTAGGCGTGTGCTTTACATGTTGCAAACGTCATGCCAATAGTAAAACCCTCTCCCTTTAAGTTAACCAAGAAGCTAATAATTTTTAATTTTCCCCCAGTCTTTGCCCATTTTCGCTTCTAAAAATTTACTACTTACTCATTTGGTTTTATCTTTTTTAAGTTTTTAACAAAACTTAAAGCCCTTTATATACAAGGCTTTTACATCCTTCACTCTCCCATCTCTATGAACCAAGCTTAAACTATCCCCCCTCTAGGCCACCTCTCTTTAGCATCTTGGATTTTAAATAAACTTACTTCAACCCAAATCGTTTTGTCCATGGCCTCGCTTTTTACTTCTGCTTTTGAAGCACAACCTTGCCAAAAAAACGACAAAAATAAAGGAAATAGCACTTTCGTACCATTCCCTATGCCAAAAATCCGCCGCCATGATTTCATGAACCTTGGTCATGAGGAGAGCATGCCCGTCATCCTCAAAACCATGGCGCCTTATACTAAGTTTTATCTAATGTTGAGAATACTATCCATTACAGTGTTGTTAACTTCAAGTGCTCTAGAGTTAGCTTGGTAATTACGCTGCGCGGTAATAAGTTCAACTAACTGTGAAGCCAAATTGGTGTTAGAAGACTCCAAAGCTGATGATTGCACCGAACCACAAGTCCCAACCCCAGCTTGAGATGGTACAGCACTGCCTGAATTTAAAGAAGCACGCCAGCTAGTATCTCCAATCTGAGTTAACCCCTGAGGATTTGGAAAGTTAGCCAAAGCCACCATCCCTAAAGTAGCAGTGGTCCCGTTAGAATATGAAGCACTGACTAGCCCCTTCTCGTCGATTTCAACATTAGTAAGCTGACCTACAGTCGAACCATCCTGCTTTAACCCATCAACAGAGAAAGAAGTCCCACCATACATGTGAAGTTCATCAAAGGCAAATTCAATAGTTTGAGTTTGATTTGCCCCTGCTGGAATAATATCCGCACGTTTATTCCCACCTACACTTTGGCCAAGTTCTATTGTTTTAATGGTAGCTGGGATCATCCCCGTCACAGTATTGGTGTTTACATCTTTTTTAACGTTACCTTCACTATCAAAAACAATAGTTGCTGGACTTAAAGTCTGACCGGCAAGGCTTGAAGAAGCGCCAATCTCAACCTTATTTTTATCAGCTACCCCTTGAATGTCAGCATGTTTATCATCGATAAACATGAACATCTTCCAAGTATTGGCCCCGGAGGTATTAGTTTCAGCTGAGTTTTGATGGTTAACATCTTTAAGAAAGTAATAGGTTGCAGTATGAGATTCACCTAAAGAATCATATACTTTAACCGAAGTTGAAGCCGCATAAGTTTTGGAGTCATTTGGGTCAAAAGCTTTTGGATCTTGATATTCAGAAGATGCCGGCAAAGTCATGCTGGCATTGACCTTGGTGGTTTCTTCTGGAGAACCTGCAGTATCAGGAATCTTAAGCGCATGAGTAGAATCAAGGCTGATTGACTTTACAGTCCCGTCCTTATTCACATCATAAACCTGCAAATAGCTCCCCATGCTATTGGTAACATAACCACTTTCATCACACTGGAAAGCCCCTGCACGAGTAAAGGTACGATCAAGTGAATTGTTATCTGGAGCTAAAACAAAGAACCCATCGCCTTTGATTGCTAAGTCCAAAGCTGAAGTAGTGGTGTCGATTGAACCAGAGTTAAACTGCTGACTAACAGCTGCGGTCTGCACACCGTTACCAACTACAGTTCTAGTATCAGTAAAAACAGAGCTGGAATAAACATCAGCAAATTCAGCACGAGAACCTTTAAAACCAATAGTGTTAACGTTAGCAATGTTGTTTGCAGTAACGTCGAGGTGTTTTTGGGCAGCGTTGATACCACTTACAGAAATACTTAATGACATACGAACTCTCCTTTCGCTTGTCGCGCTCTCGTTATCTTTGGGATACCCTAAGGTATTTATAAAACAACGAAGCGACAGTTATATCGGGACTATATAAATGATGCCAAAAATTCATCATCATATAGCTTCTTGATATCAATCTTGCAAACGGTGTGCCATGTTTATAAAACAGCTATAAAGATTTACTTTAACTTAGGTTTTATGCTCTAAATACCAACATTAATCACAAAAACAAACCATGTCTTTAAAAAGACGCCCTGGCTCTTTTTATCTAAAACCTAAGCCCTACAAGCCTTAGAGCTTAAAGGAACTTACTTTGTAAACCTAGGCTCTATATCCTTATTAAAAACCGCTTATTTTCCGCTTTTTCCCTAAAAATACTTCTATTACCGCTTAACTTTGCCTCCGGCAATAAATCGACGGTAAATTTATGCCTCTAACGCTTCCGCTTGCCAAAGAACAGTCACGGATTACTGACAACTCTTACTCTTCCTAGGAAAAACCATATTAAAACGTCTAAAGTTCCGTAATCAACGCTCTAAAAGCCCCATAGCGTGGCAGCTTCTTTGGTCTTTGCTACTCCCCCAATTTTCTCTTAGGCTCAACCTAAAAATATCCACCGGGTCACAAAATAAAAGGGGCTTGCCACCTTTTGGTCGCAGCCCCCTTTTTGTTTTCTCTCTTTTTGGATCTTTTCTAATTCATCACTTTAAAAGGTTTGAATCGACTTTAGAACCTTAATTATTTTGTAATTATCTTTATTATTTAATCACTGTATTAAGCCACGCATTATGTGGTGAAGGTGACATCCTCCCCCACCTATAGAGGTGGGGGACTTCTTGCCGAGTTCTGTTAAATACCACCGATATTCTTAACTTCGTTCATTTTCAAGGTGCCACCACCTAAAAGGTTGAGTACTGTGCCATCTAAACCTTGACCAAGACTTACACTTGAAACTTTAGCATAAGCATATACCGGAACGGTTGAACTAGTGCCATTAACCCTACCACTAACACTATAGCTATAGTTCCCAGGTTTAACTTTAGCCCCTGTTGAATCAGTTCCATCCCAATAAAGGTTGATATCACCTGAACCATCCCCAATCTTTATGGAATTGATAAGACTACCATTAGCATCAGTGATATTTAACACCATATCCTGCGCCCCTTCGCCAGCCTTAATCGCAAACTGAGAAGCTTCCACCCCATCAAAATAGCCAGTGTTACCAGAAAGCTGCACTTCTTGACCAACCAAACTTGAAGCCATTAAAGCTTGAGATGAAGTTACGCTATTACTTAAGCTAGTTGCGGTATCGTTTAATGATGCAATCCCGCTAACCATATTCATCTGAGCCAACTGAGTCACCATCTGTGAATTATCCACAGGGTTTGATGGATCTTGGTAAGACAACTGAGTAGTCAACAAACTTAAAAACTCTTCCTGCCCCAAGGCATCATTTGGTTTTTTAGTAGTACTAGCACCAGCCGTACCGGCACCGCTTGTGGCGGTTAAACCTAAATCTGAATATACGGACATATCAGTATCTCCTAATTATTTAACTGTTCTTGCCAAGACGCAGAGTTTGAAGCAGCATTTGTTTTGCACTATCAGCCACCTGCACGGAAGTTTGGTAAGAACGGCTAGCACTCACCATATCCGCCATTTCTTCAACCGGATTGACATTTGGACGATAAATATAACCATCACGATCTGCTAATGGATGATTAGGCATGTATTCCTTAATCGCATCAAGAGTTGATTCTGTAATGTTTTCAACTTCAACTGAAGCACTACCAGCGTCACGAGTAGATTGCATAGCATCTTCATACACAGTGGCAAAAATTGGCCGTCTAGCCCGGTAAGTTGTCGCCGAACTTGAACTAACACTATCGGCATTCGCTAAATTTGAAGCTGTGGTATTTAATCTTACAGATTGAGCAGACATCGCTGAACCTGCAATATTCATAATATTAAAGAGACTCATAACCTAACTCCTATTCCCCAGCTAAAACACTACGCAAAGTGTTAATACGGCTATTTAGGAATTCAAGTGTGGTTTGGTACTCCAAGCCATTTTCCATATAAGCCATACGTTCAATATTGATATCAACTGTATTGCCATCACCTGTATCTGGCTGATAACTTTCACGAAACTTAATAGTTCCGCCATCGAAGCCATTATTTACGTCAATATGACGGCTGTTAGTAGCGGTTAAATTAGTCCCGCCTGTACTTTTTAATTTCGCCTCAGCTAAAGCAGATTTAAAATCAAGGTCTTGAGCCTTGTAGCCTGGAGTATCTGCGTTGGCGATATTACTAGCAAGGATTTCAGCTCGAGCAGATCTTACTTTTAATGCATCTGCATGAACGCCAAAAATTGAATCTAAACCTAAACCCATAGCAGCCTCCCGACAAAAATCTGACATAAATGCTGTGTTGAGATAATATGCAGATTTCATGCCATTGTTTTAACAACTTCCCCAAATAACATCGAAAAAGCGAAAAAGCATAAGATTTACAATTTGGCATCGGGATAAAGTCAAGGTAACCACGACCTACCCCAAATATATCTCCATACATTAGATGGTTTGTATATGAGCGAATTAGTTAAACGTAGCTATCGGAGTTTAAAGTTAAATTTTAAACGGAGTATAAAAATCAATTGACCTAGGGGGGGGGGGGAATCAAGTTACTTAAGGGATTAGCCACTAGCTTACAACATTAAAACCACTAGCAACTAGAAATTTGTTCACCTCTTGCCAAGCAAGAGGTAAAAAAAACTATTTATTTAGCGAAAGTTTGGAGGCCGTAGAACTTGCAATCGATGTGGTTGCAGTCGTGGTAGATGGTACTACCAAAGGCGTATTTAAACCAAATTCTTGGCCAAAATTAAGAGGCAAAACTCCCGGTTTGCGTCTAAATGCCATGCCTGGATTAAAACGCACCATTTCTAAATAATCATCTAAATTAAGGTTATTGATGTATTCAGAACTTCCTAAGAACAAATACCCTCCAGGATTTAAACACTTAACCATCCCGGCAATAATTCGTCGCTTGATATCAGGTGAAAAATAAATAAGAACATTACGACAAAAAATGATGTCAAAACGCCCTAAGATCGAAAAGTTATCCAAGAGATTTAAACGTTTAAAAGTGACTAAACGGCGGACCTTTTCTATTATTCGGTGTTCACCATCCATATTTGGACATTTTTCAAAGAAAGTTTGGCGACGTTCAGGACTCAAACCACGAGACAGCGCAAAACTGTCATAGATACCTGCGCGGCAAATATCAAGCATGGAATCTGAAATGTCAGTCGCTGTAATGCTAACACGAGCCCCACCTGGGATTAACATCCGAGGAATACTTTCAAATAGAGTCATCGCAATAGAATAAGGTTCTTGACCAGATGAACAGGCGGCTGACCAAATTCGAATATTATGATTACCTTGCGCCAAATTAGGTAACAATTGTTCTTTTAAGATAGTGTACGGATAAACGTCACGAAACCACATGGTCTCATTGGTAGTCATAGCATCAACCACCAAGCTATTTAAGACTCGATCATGCGCTGTTACGACCCGATTTAACATTTCGTCCATCGATTTAAAACGCAATTTTTTGCGTAACGTAGACAAACGGCTTCGTACTAAATATTGCTTGTTAGCTCCAAGCACAATTCCGCATTGCTTTTCCAAAAATGTGCCAAAAAGTGCATACTTTTCATCACTTATTTTATCAAGCTCATCTACGGTCATATTTGACATTTAAAACTCCAAAAACGTCAAAAGAAAAAATATACCTAACTCAATTACCACCAACCAATTGTTAGGTCTAATGTTAGAACATGGCTTTGGGCCGGCAAACCTAGTAAAACAAAGGGCCTTGAACAACTTAAGTCGCGCAATTAAAATTGTACCATTTATATTGTTTTAATGCCCATGTTACTAAGTTCTATTTTTTCATCAATTCTTTTACAGCTTTCGCTAATTCATCAGGATTAAACTTGGCAATAAAGTTATCTGCCCCAACCTTCTTCACCATAGCTTGGTTAAAGACCCCACTAAGCGAAGTATGAAGTACGATTTTCATATCCTTTAAATCCGGATCCTGACGGATTTTAGCCGTTAAAGTGTAGCCATCCATTTCCGGCATTTCAATGTCAGAAATCAAAAGCCCAATTTGTTCACCAATCGGCCCTTGGGCACTCATTTCCTTTAACATATTAAAAGCTTCTAGCCCGTTTTGCGCCAATACCGCTTCAAGCCCAATGGATGCTAAAGCTCTTGAGACTTGCTTGCGCGCCACCGATGAATCGTCAGCCACCATAACTTTTCTCACCGGAGCTGGAGCACCTTCTTGTGCTTGGGCTTCTTTAGCCTTGTTTTCAATATCAGATTTAACTTCTTCTACGATCTTTTCGCTTACGGTGGTAACAATTGGGGAAATTTCATCAAGAATCTTTTCCACATCGAGAATTTCCACCAATTCACCATCAACTTCAGTAACTGCAGTTAGATAGTTAACTTTTCCCATCCCCTGAGGAGGAGGTAAAACTTTACTCCAATCAAGATTGACAATTCGTTCCACGCCCCCAACTAAGAAGCCTTGAACTGAACGGTTGTATTCCGCAATTATAATAAAACCACTTGCAGCATCCGTAGTCCTATGGCCACCAATAGCTCGGGCTAAATCGATAACAGAAATGGTTTGTCCACGAATGTGAGCCACCCCACTTACGAAGCGATGCAAACGTGGCATTGAGGTCAAATGCGGACATTGCAACACTTCACGCACCTTAAAAACGTTAATCCCATAACGCTGATTCGTGCCAGGCAAACGAAACAATAGAAGCTCTAGACGGTTTTGTCCCACAAGTTCTGTAAGCTGATTAACGGAATCTAATACGCTAGCCATAAAGCCTCCAAAAATCCCTTTGAATTATGAACTTATAATCCCAAGGGCCAAAAATACACCAAAACCCATTCATAATACATACGTTTATAACAGGCTCAAATTTACCTTAGAACATACTTCACATTAAGTTATGCACAATCTAAGTTCCTAAACAATAATGTTAACAAGGAAAAAATTAACGTTTAGTAAAAAAGAATTTAGATCTATTGATTTACGCGTACCAAAGCTATTACTAACGCAAACAAAGCTAGTCGACCCAGTAATAAACTACTTATTTTTTGTCAATTGTTGTTTCTTGCCAATACTTAGACAATTCCTAGACTATTATTCTATTCTTTTATTCTTTTATTCTTTGTTAAGTATGTATAAACGTCCAAAATTCGACGTCTTCTAAATATCATAAACCAAGACCGTGAAATTTAAGACAATCCTAGATTACTATATGTAAAATAGAGTTAGAAACAGCTTTCATTTCACGCTCTGATAATCATAATTGACGTAAATAATGACATTTTTACTTTACCAATAAAACAACCGGGACGTAAATTTTCAAAATGAATAACAATTTTGACGCTTTAAAATTTCGAATTGTGACCAAAGTCGAACTACTAAAAACTTCACTCACGCGCATTGTAGTAGCCTTGCCTTTAAGTGCAATTTTCATCTTTAATACAACAATTTGCCTTGCAGATGAAGAATATAATCGTCAATTAGAAGAACAGGCTTATGACTTTATTTACGACTTGGCCCAAGAAGAAATTCAGCCCGACGAAAAAGTTGAAATCGAACTGAGCAAAATATCAAGTGGCACTAATTACCCAATTTGCGAAGGTGAACTTAAATTTGAAAACGCCGGCGGTAAGCTAAGACGCAATAATTCCGTTAAGGTCGCCTGCCGTAGTGAAACTACCCCTTATTATTTTTATTTAAGCGCTAGAGTTACGGTCTCTGCCCCTTTTGTCACCGTCATCAATGCCGTACCTCGAGGGACCGTGCTTACAGCTGATAATCTCACTATCGATTACATGAATAAGGTCTTAGACCGCGGCACCGCTTTTACCGATCCGGCTGAACTTGATGGAGTTCGCACCAAAAGAGATTTAAAACCAGGCTCACCCATTTCCAAAAATCAAATTTGCGTTATCTGCCGAGGAGATGAAGTCTTTATCGAAGCAAGTCACGGAGCTCTTAGTGTTAAGACCAAAGGGGAGGCTATGCAAGATGGTTCTTATCACGAAAAAATTCGAGTCAAAAATCTTAAATCTGGAAAAGTGGTACGGGGAGAAGTTTTAGACCACGAAACTGTTAGCGTTATTTCACACTAGCAAAAACTCTTAAAATAGAGTTAAATTCTATTTAAACCACCGTTTTTATTAAAAATAATTGTTATTTTACCCCAAGCCAACATTTACCAAGAAACCGAATTTGGTAAATGTTTATCTACTAATACGCGCTTAATTTCCAAAAGTATTTTAGCCACAAAATTTTTAACTTTTTTTTGCAAAAAAAACTTAAGATTTTTGTAATTTAGCCGATAACAGAGCAAAGGCCGAACATGACGGTTATAATAAATTAAAAAAGAGAGAAAGGCAGGTATATATCATGGCTACTATAGATTTCAATAAGAGCTACGCTCAAAACCAAATAAACAGTACCAAACTTCAGGATTTAAATCGCACTCAAAACGCAGAATTAGCAAAGGTTAATCAAGCCAAAGCTAAAACTACTGCTGGTGTTGGTGAAAATGTGGCGCGTTCAAGCGCAGATGCTGTAATCCTCACCGATACCGCTAAAAAATTAAATGCCGCTCAAGAACGCGCTAAAAACGCTAGTGGGGTTGATAATAGCAAAGTTGCAGCCCTCAAAAAAGCTTTAGCCGATGGCACATACAGTATTGATTACCAACGTTTAGCTTCTAACATGGTAGCTTCAGAATCCGAACTTAATTCTATATTCGGTTAAAGTTGCTCCTACGCCATGAGCTAAACTATGCTTTGACCTGCCTGCCTTAAGGTCAAAAGTTTTATAGGTAAAGCTCGGTTAAATAGATTTGCCTTTTTCTCCCTCAGTCTAAAGCCAAGACTGAGGGATTTTTATTTCTAAGAGCTACTTTTAGTCGCATTTTCAACGTTTTATTCTTTGAATTTTATCCTTTAAACGCAAGAAACATGTAAGATAACATAAGCTTTGTTATTTTCATTTTATAGCTCCATAAAATGCTTTAGGAAACTTAGATTGCGCTTATCAAACGCGTAACAAGATCCTAGAATCATTAGCATATTTACCAAAGTTATTAACATTTATTTCAAACTCTAAATTACTTGTAAAAACAGGACTTACTTATGGCTGAACGCGCTTTAATTGAGATACTCAAATGCCAAGACGAAATTCTCAATAAATTAAAAAAAGTTCTAGAACAGGAATATGCGGTACTCTCTGAACGTAAAGCCCTAGAACTTAATGCTATTAATGAAGAGAAGTCTAAACTTTTACTCGAATTGCAGACTAATGATCAATCCATTCGTTGCCACAGTGAACGTGACCGTTTAAAAAACGATTACGATAAATTCCGCATCATATTAACTAAGAAATTAGCCGACGTCCAAAAACAAAACGAAGTAAACGGGCGGTTAGTAGATCTTAACTTAGCAGCTAATCGTCGCTTAGCGCAAGCCCTCATTGAAATTAGAGATCGTAACACTATGACTTACGACAACAAAGGCAATCAAAACGCCATCCGTGGCAAACATTTTAACTTTGAAGCCTAAATTTATGGGGCGATACATTGGCTTTTTGGGGCTTAACTCTCCTCCGTTTGGCCGGCAAATTATATTAACGCCACCAAACACTATAAGACATCACAAAATAAGACCTAACAAAAAAACCTTGGTTTAACCACCAAGGTTTTTTGCTTTTTTACGTTAGTCTTTTTACTTGTTTTAAGCTTTAGCTAGGATTTAAACACTTAAAATCAACGTAGCTTAGACTATCTGACTGCTCCCACGGGCAAGTCCGTGGGGTTCTGATTGCCAAGTGTAGCTTGTAATCGTACACCATTTTCAGGCTTTGGAGTTACAAGTGTAAATCTGTTTGAATCAGGACTTTTATTACCAAAGAGTCCTACGACCACATTAGCGGTAAATTTCTGTCTTACGACAAGGAAGTACAGTCTATCTTCCTAACTAACTACAGAGCCCCGCGCATTTTATAGATATCGTAAAGCACCCTGCTATCTAACTCCAACTCTGTCACATACATGTTATTTATTGGGTATGATCGAACGACCCGCGCCCCTTTAATCAAACCTGCAGTACGTGCTTTAAGACGGTTGTTTTGCTGGACATTGTCTTTTAAATCTGTATCCGCGATAAGATTCTGCCCAAATACTTGTTCACTTAGTTCGCGGTAAGCGTCTAGTTTAGAAGCCCGCATAGCTTGTAAGGTTCTATCATCTCTCGTCGGACCAGGTTGACGCGAAATAACAGCATAACCACTAGCTCGATACACCGGATAACGATCTGGAGTTTCCACGTCATCGTAACGCATTAACTCTAAAGTATCACAAGCCGTAAGTAAGGCTCCAACTCCCAAGCATAAAACTGCTAAAATCATTAGCTTTAACTGTTTTAACATGCGATCCTCCTACTTTCTATCGTATTGACTTTGGCCACTAGCATCTCTTACTAACAGCCCCCCAACGCCCATAGTAGAAGCAGGATATGTAACAGCTTCATAACAATCCTTGTGGCATTTAGATACCGTTCCACTACCTTGAGCACAGGCCGTGCAGGCTCCTTCACCTGTATAACTAGCTGAATTATTTTTTACAGGTGGAACTTTATAAGCTATAACTTGGTTATCAGGTTCATTAGTCACAACAGGAGCATCACGGTTAGTTAAACCTTGTTTATTTAGTTTTTTAGTTCTAGCCTTAGTTTTAGTGGCGTAAGTTCCTTTTTTAGTATTAGAAGCTTTATTCGCAGTTACACGTTTAAAACTCTTTTTTTCACTTTTTACCGCCGGCTGTTTATTTAAAGAAGAATTAGTCGCCACTAAATTGGGAGCTACTGGATAAAGTGGGGATAAACCAGCTAAATTACAAGTCGATGCCCCTGCGCGGTAACATTTAGGTAGCACTTCATATGGAATAAAAAGCTCAGATGAACCTTCAACCACTTGGGTCTTTAGGTTTACTAAACGGGCATAAAGCATTACCCCAGTGTCGTTGCGACTTAAAGTACCACTAAGGACCCGGCTAACATTAGCCTTTGAGGCAAGTTTTTGCCAATTACGACTATAGATATAGTCACCTTCTTTAGTAACTTCCAACCAACCTTTAAGCTTATACTCGTAAACCGGGAAGCCACGTTTATGTAAAGCATTAACAAACTGTTCTGCTAATTCACGCCCTAGCCAATCAGTTTGCTCTAAAGATGACACATCAACGGGAGTGGCAATCGCCACTAATCCTGTTACTGCTCCCGGCCCCATTGAACCCACGACTCGCCCCACTAATCCGTCCGCCATCATAGCTAAACGGGTCGCATCATGTGTCTTTTCCTCTTGGGACGCTTGGCGTGGTGCTGGCGCTGATGTAGATTTAGTCACTGAAGTTGTACATGCACTTAACGCAAGTACCCCAGCTACTCCAAGTGCTACTAAAAATTTACCTTTCATTGCCCACCTCAAATATTGATGTATTCTTTTATATGATACCCTTTAATTCATCCGAACTATATGTTGTTCATCAAAACTGCGGGAAGGTTGCCATAAAATCCATCAGATAAGTGATATATTTTTGGCATTCTGCTCTATGGTACATATAATGCAATAACCATACCGAGTTAAAAATTTTTCACGGAGCGTCAAAACATGAACAGATTATTCAAATCAGCAGCCCTTCTTTTTATGCTTGCCACCGTTCCATGTCAGGCGCAGTGGTATGAAACCGAAGGCACAGCTCAAATTAGGAATGGTGATACGGCGCAAGCCCGCATCAAAGCTACTGATGAAGCCATTCGCCAAGCAATGCTTGAATCTGGTTCTTTTGTTAGTACTACTCAAAATATGACCGATGGCGTTTATGGCGATGACTTTTTTAATATCGCTTCCAATAACAACATCAAACAATATTCCTTGATATCGGAAAAACGCCATAACGGTTTTTTGACAGTCAAAATTCGTGTTTTTATGGATGAAGATCCAACCTCTTGCACGGGCAAAAGTTACCGTAAAGCCGTCATGCCAATTTTATTCGTTTACGGCGAACAACAATACCAAGCAAGTGAAAATGGGCTTGAAGGTATCAACACTTGGCTTACTTCTCAATTCACTCAAGAATTGAAGAACAACCCTACTAATATTACCACTCCGTTCTATAACAAAAACACCGGTATTGATCCGGCTCAAACCAACACTAGTACAGAAAAACTAGCCGCCACTATTAGACATATTGCTCGGACCCAAGATGTACAATTCGTAAGTTTTGGGGTGATTCGAGACCTCGCTAAACACAAAGAAGACTCCTCTTGGCTAAAACAAAATTTCGGTGATGATTACCGGGAAATAAGCTTTGATATCTATGTCTACGATGGACTTACCGCCCAAGAAGTATTCCACTCTAATTATCACCACACCTCAAAATGGGATTTGGGTAATCCGGTCAATCTATATAGCGAATTTTTTGCCCAAAGCGAATATGGTTTTGCCGCGAAACAGCTTATTAAAAAGGCCGCTGCAGATGTATCGAACACCATTTCATGTTTAAAACCAACAGGTCGAGTTCTTAAAACCGATGCCGATGGTTACGTTTACATCAACTTAGGACGTAAACACAAAGTTCGCCAAGGCACTAGGTTTTATTTAGAGCAAAGTTCATACTTTCAAGATAACGACGAATTGCCACGAAACAACCTTGAACGCGCTCAAGCTGTCTACAAAGTGGAAAAAGTTTTTGAGAACACGGCTGTGTTAAAAAGTGTAGGGTTGCCAGACGGCAACATCCAACCTGATGACCTTGCGGTGGCAGAATAACTTCAAGCGATCGCGATCTCAATCAAAACTAGCCACCGGTAGTAAGTACGCATGAATAAAAGAATTTTGTAAAGAATGGCTAAAACAAAGGCT
>OIZS01000210.1_pt1 | contig 29714 bp, 43 predicted proteins | sample 1588641 | NCBI WGS metagenome assembly OIZS01 (sample SAMN03283240) | human gut metagenome | biome: human-associated habitat; material: feces | host: Homo sapiens | place: Peru | collected 2012
CACATGTAATTACTTTTGGACGCGTGCGCCGCTTTATTATCGTATGCTTCATAGCGGTTTGCCCGGGCTTATCTGCTCAAAAATGCCGAGAGTGCTATTCGGCAACGGCATATCTCCTACGGTGTCCGTTTACAAGGATAACGGCGACGTGGATAAGACGAAGACAAAGACGGCTACCGATTACGCGTTACAGCTTATCGATAAGGTTAATTTACGAGACGTATTGACCGAATGCGCCACAAATGAAAGTTGGGGCGGTCACTCGTTTATAAAATTCTCTTACGATACGGAGCTTTCGAATTATCCTATTATCGAAGCTTCGGACATAATGTCAACGGAAGTAGTTAAAGAGCGCGGTATTACCGTAGCGATTATCTTCAAAACATGGTATGAGAGAGAGAAAGGACAGAACACAGGCTTAGGAAGCCGCAAATACCGCTTAGACGAGATTTACACGACCAACGACAGCGGAGATGCTGTTATTCGTTATGAGCTTTACGAGACTTCTACGGGCGAAGATAAGCGCGTGCCGCTCAACTCTATACCCGAAACGGCAAAAGTCGTTGAAACGGTAAACGAGAACGACGAGATAGTATTTAAAGGTTTGCAAGGCATGCTTGCCTTTGAAAAGCCTAACCGCTTGCCGTCGTTAATGTTCCCGCATTCAAATTACGGTGCTTCCGACTTTGAGGGCGCGACCGATTCATTCGACGCGGTAGACGAAGCGTATTCGACCATTATCAACGAGATAAGAGACAACAGGACGTTAAGGTATTTTAAGAGTACGGCGTTTCGGCGAGACGAGGACGGCAACGTTATAACACCCGACGACGGCTTTACGAAGAATTATGTGTGTACCGAAAGCGACGTAGACCAAGAGCAAGGCGGCGAAAAAAACCGCATGATAGACCAGGTAAACGACAAGACGGAAGAGCATAAGCAGAAGTATTTAACGGCTGTTACGGTGGCATTAAACAAAGCGGGCTTATCTCCTTACTCGATAGGCATAACGGGGCTTGAAAGTATCAACCAAAGTGCCGAAAGCCAACAGGAACGCAACAAGGTAACGCTTGAAACGCGTAAGGCAAAACTCGAGCTTTGGAAGCCGTATCTTTCGGCAGTATTAACAAAGCTTTTGGCATTTAATACATACCTTTTAAAGACGGTAGGCGTAAAGCAAGACGATTTACCGCTTGAAGACATGAATATAACGCTCTCAACCGTTACGGTTGATTTCGGCGAGTATTTGCAAGATACCGACAAAGACCTTGTGGATATTTGGGGACTTGCAAAGTCGCAAGGTATATCGTCTACGCAAAACGCCGTTCGCGAGCTTCATAAAGATTGGACGGAAAAGCAGATACTCGACGAAACAAATACGATTGCATTCGAGCAAGGCATGGCTACGGATACCCCGAACGGACTTCCCGAGCTTACGGGCGTTGACTTGGGCGACGATGAAGACGACGAGGACGATAAAGACAAGGGAAAGGGCAAGGACAAGGGCGGTGATACCGCTTGAGCGATTTAAGGTCGTTTACGCCTGTTGAGCCTAACACGGCGGGAAAGGCGTTGATAGCCGTTCAGACGGTCGTTACAAAGATAAAAGAACTGATAGTCGGAAGCGTGGCGAAAGGTGTCAATAAGGACGAAATAACGCGGCAACTCAACAAGCTTATTTCCGATTTCTGCAAGACGATAGACAACGAAGCGTTGCGAGAGCAGAACCGCAAGGCGTTGGTTACGGCGGCAAAAAAGTGGTATTACACAACAACGACGACGTTTGAGATAGTAAACAGAAACATGCTATCGATGAGCGGTAATATCTACCGTATCGGTGCGAATGATTCTACAAGTCACATAACCGAGCTTCGACCCCGACAAGACCGAGGAATTAACCTCGGCAAGCCGTTAATCGAGGATTATAAAAGAAGCGTAAGATTGGCGATGAAAGCCTTAGCGGCGGATCCGCCGCTTGTAGTTACGAGACGAGACGGTAAGACTTACACAATGCCGATTCGGAATCGTGCGGAAATAGCGGTGAGATACGACGCGAATGTGAAGGATTTGCAGAGGTTTGCAAGCTCTGGCGTTGACCTTGTTTGGACTTCACAACATCCGAACTGCTCGCCGAGGTGTAAAGACCTTCAAGGCAGGCTATGGAGCATAAGCGGCAAAAGCGGCAAGATAAACGGCATTACATATCGCCCCTTGTCGGAAGCTATACAAGGTAAGTTAAAGGACGGCAACGGCATTATAACGGGCTATAATTGCCGTCATAGACTTATAGAGTATACGTCGAACTCACACCCGCCGCAGGAGTTATCAGAGGCGGAGATAAAAAAAGAATACGCTATCGATAAAAAGCAACGCTCTTACGAGAACAATATTCGGCAGATGAAGACGAACGAAAGGCTTTTAAGAGCGGCAGGCGATATCGAGGGCGCAAAGGCGTTACGTAAACGGTGGCGGCGAGCTACAAAACTATATCAGGCGTACTCATTCGAGAACGGCAGACCGTTCTACCCAGACCGTTGCGTAATTGACGAAGTAGAAACAATTTAATAATTCAAGACGAGGTAATAACCCCGTCTTTTTTTATACCACTCGGCGGAGATTTAAACGCAAATATGCCTGGCAAGGCGTTTAAACATGCACTTGTCGGGGGAAGACACCCCATAAAACGCAGACAAGAAAGGAGACACATTATGACACTTAAAGAACTACTCGGCACCAGCTATCGCGACGGTATGCCCGTTGAAGAGGTTGAAAAAGCACTTGTTGACGCAGGCGTAAAGCTTTGCGACCTTGCAAAAGGCGAATACGTAGGGAAAGGGAGATATCAGACCCTTGAAGCAGACGTCAAGGCGAAAATGGAAGAAAACGCCGCGCTTGTTAAACAGCTCGATGAGCTTAAAAAGAACAGCTCTGAGAACGTTAAAGCCGAAATCGCTAAACTTCAGGAACAGCTCAAAGCAAAAGATGAGGAATACACGCAGAAGTACAATGCGCGCGAAAAAGAATACCTCATCGACGGCATTTTGAGAGATTCAAAGCCGAAGAACCTCGGCGCGCTTAAAGGCGCGTTAAACGGCAAATTCGACTTTACGAAGGCAGAAGTCAAAGACGGCAAAGTAGCAGGACTTTCCGAGATTCTCACTCAGCTTAAAGAATCCGACGGGTATTTATTCGAGGATTCCGTAGCTGCACCAAAAGGCGCGGGCTTACCCCCCGCAGGCAAGAACGCAGGCGCAAAGACCGATGAATTCAACTTCGGCTTTACAGGCGTCAGAGCCAAACCGCAGGGTTAAAAACAATAAAAAATAAAAAACAGGAGATTTAAATTATCATGGCATTCGCAAAAGCAGCACTTAATTACGCGGTAGCGTATTCGCAGGCACTTGCGCAGGCTTACCCCTACGCACTCTATTTCGGCAAACTTTACAACGTTGAGAACGATTCGAGATATCGCTGGGTAAACGCCGACACTATCAAGATTCCTAACCTCTCCGTTAAAGGACGTGTAAACGCGGACAGAGACGCAATCGCAACGGCGGCAAGAAATTACAACAACACATGGGAAACCAAAACGCTCTCGAACTTCCGTATGTGGTCTACACTCGTTCACCCTATGGATATCGCCGAAACGAACGTCGTTGCTTCGATTACGAACATAACCAAAGTTTTCAACGAAGAGCAGAAATTCAAAGAAAAAGACTGCTACCTTATCAGCAAGATATACAAAGACTGGACGGAGCAGTCTAAGACCGCAGACGCAACAGCAATCACCTCGGCGAATATACTTACCGTTATCGATAAGCTTATGGAGAATATGACCGAGAAGAGAGTGCCCACGCAGGGTCGTATCCTTTACCTTACCCCCGCGATGAATACATACCTTAAATCGGCGTTACAGCGTAGACTCACGGCTACGGACGACGTCGTTCGCAGACAGATTGAAATGCTCGACGACGTAGAAATCGTCGAAGTTCCGTCCGACTGTATGAAAACGGCGTATACGTTCACCGAGGGTTGCGAAGTCGCGGCAAAAGCAGGACAGATTAACCTCTTCCTCGTACACCCCTCGGCGGTTATTACCCCCGAGAAATACAGCTTCGTAAGCCTTGACCCGCCTGACGCCAAAACAAGCGGTAAGTATTACTACTACGAGGAAGCTTACGAGGACGTATTTATCCTCAACAAGAAAGTCGACGGTATCGCTTTCAACATCACCGCGAGCGCGTAAAATCAAAGCATAAGGGGCTGTAAAAAGCCCCTTCCCCTTTGTGGGGATAGGAGAAGAAAATGACTTTTCAGGAAGCGAACAAATTTATAGACGAATACGCAAGCTACACCGGCAAGGATTTAAACGAGGTTGTAAAGCTTCATCCTCAACTTTCCTTATTGTTCGGAAACGGCGCGGCGTTCGTTCAGCGTGTAGAAAGAATCATCACGGAAGAGATTAAATATCGCGCTCCGCTCGTTAATCTTGATGATATGTCGGATATCCAAAAAGCGGCTCTCAGAAACGCAATAACGGAGCAGATAACATATACCGTGGCAAGCGGGGATTTTAGCCTTATATCGGGCTACAATGACGTAGATAACACGTCTTTAAGTACGAAAGAAATACGGCAGAAAATGTTCTCGCCGTTAGCTATAAAAATATTAACCAACGCGGGACTTTTATATTCGGGGCTTGACAGAGCCGTAGTGCCGTGTTGGCTCAGAGGTTTAAGAAGATGATAAAAATCGGCATGGATTTGGCGATACTCAACAGACACGTTGTAAGCGAAGGCGGGGAGTATTTAGGCGCAAAGCTCAAAGGCGATAATTTCCTCGCGTATGAAACGGAGTTACCGCTTGCAAGCGAAAGAAACGTTATAGCCGGTACAACCTCGACGGTGAGCGACGTAACGCTTGCGCTTGCTACGTCCGATAATATTGCCGCAACGATAGTAAGCGACGACACGGTAGCGTGGAAAGGTCGGACGTATTCCGTATCGAATGTAACCGCACGGAGAAAGAAAGGCGGCATGCTCTTTTCAAAAGAGTATGTTGTTTACTTAAAAGGTTAATATGTGGAAAAAGCTATATTTGGCGCAAGATATTATCTTGGCGCATTTGCGGGTTTACTGCCCTATCCGAACGGGCAACCTTGCCGCAACGATAACGCCCGATAATAACAGCCTTGTTATTACTATCGGCGACGAAAACGTTCAATACGCGCCGTTTACAAATGAAAGTTGGGATAATTTCGCCCCGCCTTTAAAAGGGCATAAAAACCCGAACGAAGGTTGGATAAACAAAGCCTTAGACGCGGCTCTCCCGATTGTTGATAAATTCCTTGCGGGGTCTGTAACGGAAGAAGAAGCGAGGGAGATTGTAAAGGCAAACAACTCGATATGGCAAGCGAAATTCGCGAAAAGGGCTAAAAAATACAGAGAGGAAGCAAGGACGATATGAGGTTCGAACAAGACTTTAAAGATATCTTAAAATACAGACTTGAAAGCGGAACAGTTCAGACTTTTGACGATGAGATAACAACTCCAAAATTAAGCGCGTTATACGGGGTTTTTGGCGACCATAAAGATTATGGCACAAAAGAAAACTTAGAATACACGTTAAATTTATTTACAAAACCTAACGATAACGGAAAAATTCCCGATTTTTTATCGTCAATTGTTGTAAATACGCCAGACGGAAATTTTACATTTAACGATACAAATAAGAAGACTCAGATTGTTTATAGGAAGACGATATATCCGACACAAAATGGAGCTGCCGACGGAACTCCGACAGGCGCGGAAGTTTTGGTTGAATTCAAAACTATTTATTATCCGACCTTGAAAAAGCTCGAATTTTGGATTGTATGCCATTTGCCCACAAAAGAAGAAAATCCTAATTGGGGTATTTTAGGCTTTGGGCTTGAAGATATAAGGTTTACTTGCCAAATCCATTACTACGATAAAATACAAAAGTACAATATCCACGCTGTAAACGACTTGTTTTTCAAAGCCGAGAACTTCATAAAAGGCGATAACGACGTTATTATGGTCGTTCAAGGCGGCAACGTAACGAAGAGCAATATCCCCGAGTATGACCTGAATACAATGCCGCTAATCGTTAATTTCGTTGTTCCGCTTATCCGCAAAAACGAATTTATGAGCTTTTTAGGCGGCGTTGCCGAAGAATATAACGGAAAGCTCGAAGAGTATAACGGTTGGCTCAGAGGAGATAAAGACGACGTTATAACGCAGTATAGAGCAATATATAACACGCCGTTTGTTATAGGCGAATCGCAAGAGATACGTTGCGGCACGGGAACGATCAAAATCTGCACGGTTCAATGGATAATCTCGCTCAATTACGGTAAAAACGCGTATGTAAAAACGCCGAGGGTATTCCTATGGATTAACGACGTGCCGATTGAGATTTGCCACATAATGCGGTACGAACACGCCTATGCTCCCGCTTACGACGATTATCAGAAATTCGGAGACAAAATTCGCACAGCAAAAAAACTTTCGGCAATTCGCACATGGGTTTTTCAGATTGCAAAGATAAACCTTTCGAAAACGAGCAAATCCGCCGTAAGAGATTTACTTATGCCCGACCCCGATTATCCTAAGAACTTTAAAGACATAATGAGCAATATAACAGATAAAGAGAGATTACAAGTGATTTTTGAAGCGATAGAGTGGGGTTATGAGCTTGATTTACCGATAAAGATAGAGGGCGAGCATAACAACGACACCAATTACTTTATTAAAATAAATCATTTCTCTTTGTCAACAGGCACGGAAAACAACTCGGGGTCTTATCTTTTAACTTTAGAGGTGTAATATGTCGGTATCAAAAGACGAGGAAAACAGAGTATATACCATAAAGCTTGACGTAGGCATACAAGGCGACGGTGGCGACAGTGCGGGCGACACGCCGCAGGATAAACAGGATAACGAGAACGGACAGATAGCCGCTGGAGCAGGGCAAACAAAGTCTAAAAACGTTTCAAAAGGGGCGTGGGCTTTAAATCTTGCAAAACAGCAAGGCACTAAGATAGCTTCCGATTTAATCGGTAATATCGGCGATATTACGGGCGATTACATAGCGCAAGCAAATATACAGGAAACGCTCGGAATCCTGTCAACGTTCGGCGGTATTGTCGCGGCAACGGCGGCGGGCGGAGTAGTCGGGTTCGCCGTTTCTGTAATCGGCGCGGGAGTTTCCGCGGGAATAAGCGCAGTGAATTATCAGCGGCAAATTTACATGCAAAATAAAAATGCCAAGTGGCTCGCTCAAAGAGTGGGTTACTCGGCATTTAAATAATTATTTGTTTTTGTCTTTTGGTTCATTGCTAACGTGGACGTTTTTGTTATTTGCATGGTCTTCAACCTTGCAAATGAAGTCAAACGCGCAAAATGAACATATTATTTGCATTATAAAGAAAATAGCAAATAACAAAAAACGAACTTCTCGAAGCTGTATATATCGCGAAATACAAAATCCGCAAGGGAAAAGTAAAGAAGCTACATTTAATGCAATTATAATTTTTAAAACTGGATTCTTCATATATTCACCTCATAAACATAATAACACTTTAGGAGCTTTTATGTCAATTAAATTTAAGATAATTCACACATCCAAAAAAACGGGCGTAGAAACCGTAATATTCGATAATACGTCTGATAGCGTTATTGAAGACGTCGGAGACCTTTTAATCGGCGTTCCGATAACCGAAAGCGTAGACGACGGCATGAGTACAGCCGTACTTCATTTAAAGAGCTGTAAAGGCGATGTAGCCGTTCCCGCGCTTTTCGAACCTTATGATAAAGTTGAAGTCCAAAAAAGCGCAAACAGTTTTATGCGAAGCGAGCTTTACGTTGTTGCGATAGATAATAGAAAGGTCGATAATGAAAATTTAAAGACTTACGAAAAAACGATTTCGCTCGTTGAGGCGACGAAGATCCTTGACAGTATATTTATTTATAATTGCAATTTAACAAACAAAACAGATACGCTTAAAGAACAAATTGCAAAGTTATTAAATAACGCCGAGATAGGCGTTGAAAAATCGCGCTGGCTACAATGCGAAGCCGCCACGGCAACATATTCTGTATTTAACGGATATAAATCTGAAGATTTTTTCTTTGATAACATAACGTTAAGAGAAGCTTTATATCGCATATTTGAAGTTGCACATTTCCGCCCGCATGTTTCGGCTGTAAATTACGTAGGCGGAGATATAAAGTATATAAATATCGAGCCGATAAGCCAAATAAACACAAAAGAAATAAGTTCTCTTGCTAACGCAGGAGACTTTATCGGCGACGAAGCGGAAATTTCAATCGATAATTATTTCGGAACAATAAAAGCTCGCGGATATAACTCGATTACAAAAAATGTAATAAAAACGGGAGAAATTCCGTTTACAACGACAGAAGCTCAAATTACAAGCGGAAACATACTTGCGGATTTAGGCTTTCCTATTGAAGATATAAGAGTTTTTAAAGTTGGGCGATCTCCTGTGCGTGTTGAGATTTACGCAGACCTTTATTCTGTTGTGGTTGAAACGTCGTTTTTTTGGAATATTTCAGAGATGATAATTGATGAAGAACTTTATAAAATTCTTTCTGTTGAAGAACAAAAAATACATATTCCATATACAAAAAATACAAGCACGATCGGAATGTCTAAAAGCTATAAAAATTTTATATTTACCTATTCAACTTTAAAGGAAATTATAAAAAAAGATTTAGCGAAAGGAACGGAGAGTTCATTTTTTAAGTATTGCAAAGAAAATAACATTTCAGATACAACAGGGTCAACTTTGTATTTGTCAAATTCAGAAAACAAAACTTTTGAATTGTTGACAAATATTGCAGAACTTGGATTTCAAGCGGAGTTTATACCTCGAATAAATACAATTATTGAAATCTCAAAGCCCGGTGTTTATGATAACGACCGCCTAAAAGTAGCTATAGCTGACAACCAAAGCGCAAACACGATAGATATATCACGGCACGGGAAAGCACTTGCAGGGCTTGCCAGAAGGACGGGGAACGAGGAAACAACGCTTAATTTTATTTGCAACGGGTTTAGCAACCTTTTGCCCGTAATGGGTAAATTTACGGGTTTAACGGGGCGGGATTCCTACCTTAATGACTACGTTATAACAAAGCGCGAATACGCTATTTATGACGATTATTTAAAAGTTAAATATTACTGTACGAAAGACTATCAGGCGGTAAACGAAAAAATCGGCGTAAATAGGGAAAAGCGATTATATAACATTCCGCTTGAATCGTCGGAGTGTCCGATTTATGTTAAATACTATGTAACTGTTGATATAACGGCAAAAACAAATGACACAGGATTTAAAGCTTCAATTTTATATAATGCTATATTAAATTTTGTGCTTAATTCTTACAACAATAATTTCCGCCTTGCTTATTTGTATTTAGCCACAAAAGAAGCGAGATCGGAGCAAGCAATAGACGGCAAACTGATAAAACAATTAGAGAATAACCAGTATTTTGCGCTGCCACTATTACCTTACGCAAGCGATAAATGTATAACTTTTATCGCTCAACCGTTAGATAATTATTCTGTCGGATATTCTCGAGGTGGTAAATATTTTGATTTTTGGGGCGGCGGCGGAATAAAAGTGCTTTATAATCCATACACCGACAAAAACGGCGAATGTGACGGATTTACCGTTTGCCTTGCTTCAGGGCAAAGCGTGGCAAATAACGTTAGTAGCTATCCCAAAGTCACGAAAGGCGGAGAAACGCTTATTTCAGACGACGTACAGATTTCATACAAAAAAGACAGGTCGCAACGCCCCGTCTTTTTTATTGCGTTTGAATTTTTGCCGTCAAAAGAGCTATACGGTAAAATTGTGTTCGGAGAAGCGATCGCAAGCCAAAACTTTCTTGTAGTCAGCGAAGCCCCCGAAAAACGCTACGTATATTCGTCGAGCGAAATTTATCGCGAGGGTGAAACGAAGATAAAAGGCGCACGAGTAGGCGAAGCTTTAAATTATTTTATTCCGTCTTTACATGATACAGAGCGAACTGTTTATTTGACGGTACAAAAAGATTTGCCATTATCAAGCTCTATAAAATCATACGCAATCGGCGATGAAAGCGGCAATCTGTTAATCGCTTTTAATATGGCGTTAACCAAAGATGAAAAACTATATTTCAACATTTCAAGAAAATTATAAAAGGAGCAAAACATGAGGATAACGGTTAATAAAAACGGTCAGGTCGTGGATATAGCCGATTCAACGCTTGTCGCGAATTCCACTTATGGCAACGCAAGCTTTATCGTCGCTTTTGACGAAAGCCTTACGCCAAGCGAAATATCGAATTTTGCGACGTGTACGTATTCGGTTATACGAGCGGACGGCGTGCAAATCGATAACATGTATATGTCACTAAAAGATAAGCAGTTCGAAGCGGAATTAAAACCCGATTACGGTATACTTGACGTAAACGGAAGTATTCAGATTTCTTTCCAGATAAAGACAAAAAACGACGGAAAGGTATTCGCCACAATAGCCGTAGCGGCGTTCGTTCAGAACAATATCGGCAAGTATACACAAGAAGAAGCGAACGAAGTTGAGGAACATTTGCGTGCAACATGGTTCGAGCCAATGGCGGCGGATATCGGCAAAAAGGTTGATAAATTTGAAGATGAGCATAGCGAAGACAGAGCCTACGTTAAAAGCGGCACGACCTATAAAGACGAGATAAATTATGCTATTATTTCAAGAGACGGGGCGAAACGCGGAAGAGGCATTCTTGGGGCAACCTCAAACGGCGATTATGAGATTCCTAAAGCAGAAAAACCCACAAATCCCGTCCAACTTAAACAGCTTGACGAAAGGATTGCCGAGTGCGTAAAAACGGCGGACAAAGGCGTTGCGGGCGGCGTAGTACCGCTTGATAAAGATACGCTCATTGAGCATAAGTATATACCCGAAGATATAAAGAACGCGGCGGATAATATCGATAACAAGGTAGATAAGCTTGCTCGCGGAACAAATTTTACAAGATTATATTGTATGCCGCATAGCGACAGCAAAAATCAAGAGCTTTATCGAAACATAGATTTTTCAGGCGGGAAAAATGCATACAGCGTATTAGGCTCAGACGGTCAAGGTAATTATCAGGTTCCCGAACCTGCATATGACAGTAGCCCCGCAAGAAAAGCCGATGTCGAAAAATGCGTAAAACAAGCCGACAAAGGACAAGCAAACGGCGTAGCACCGCTTGGAGAGGACGGAAAACTTGACGAATCGTATTTATCTTCATCGACGAAAAGCAAGCTCACGCTCGCCGAAAACGCCGTACCCAAAAACACAAAAGGCGTTGCGAACGGCGTAGCTTCGCTTGACAGCTCGGGGAAGGTTCCCGCTTCGCAATTACCCGGCTTTGTTGACGACGTGCTTGACGTGTACGTGCGCTCGGGAGCAACGTTGTATTCCGATACTTGGCTGTCCTTAACAAGCGGCGGCGCGGCTTTAACGCCCGAAAACGGCAAACTGTACCTTGTCAAAGAAGGGAAATACGCAAATCATCAATATCGTTGGACAGGCTCTCAGTACGGCGAAATCGCAAGCTCTCTTGCCCTCGGAGAAGTAATAGGCACGGCATACGACGGCGCAAAAGGTAAAGCTACAACCGATAAAGTTGCCGAAATTGAGAGCGATTTACAAAATAAATCGGAAGAAATAACCGCCTTGCAGACCGCTTCGACCGAGTTAAAAGAAACGACGGCAGCGCACGCAACGGGAATTAACAAAAACACGCAAGATATATCTAAGCTCAAACAAGACGTTGCCGAGGGCGATGTTCACGTCGGCGACAGCGAGCCTGATAACGTGAATAGCGACTTATGGATAGATACTTCCGAAACGTCTATCGGCAAGGATATAATTATAAAAGAGGGCGAAAACGTTTCGTTTATTGAAACAACCGATGAAAACGGAAACAAAGTAATAAAAATCTCGGTTTCATCCGGGTTAAAAAATCACAGAATACATGTCGCATTTTATCAAAAATCTTCAGAAACCTCGTACATAAAGCACGATTTTTGGTTGAGCGCGACCTCGCCTGCTTTATCGGTGACAGGGAAAACGTGGAAAGAGCTGTGCGACATGTTGTCGCTTCCAGATGATGACAGCGTAGTAATTCCCGTATACGGTTCAATCGGCGGTTTTAACCGTTTAAAATATTATACCACGCCTTATTATGCTAACAGCTCAAGCAGCGGCGTGACGTTAGATTTTAAAGACGCGCCGACTATTACAGACATTACTTCAGAGGTGTAAAATATGGCAATTCCTAAATATAAAGACCCTATAACGGGCAAATGGAACCGTATCACTACATACGGACAAAGTGGCAATCCCGTTGAAATTACCGAAATAAGCGGCGAAACGGCTTTATCCGACGATATCATTACAGAGCTTAAGAATGATTTGAATTGGATATCCTACGGCGGCGGGGCTTATCGCTTCGTTTCTTTCGAGGAAGACAAAAGGCTTTACTCGTATATAACTGAAAACAAAATAAGTCAGATTTTCGTCAACACGTCAACGAAAACGTGCGTACTTCGCGAAACGCAGATAACAGCCGCTTTGGTGGCGGATTCAATCGTTAAACGCGACAGCTACGGCGAGATTCCCGTTTCGACACCCTCACGCGATTCAAGCGCGACAAATAAGGCTTACGTTGATGAAGCAGACAAAGACCTGCGTTTAAAGCTCTCAAACCTTGAGCAAGCCCTAAACGGCTATATTCTCGATACAACCGAGGAAACCTACACCGACCTTGACAGCGCAGTTTTAAAAAACAGTGTAGCGGTAGGCGATAATGTATACCCGATAGCCGATAAAACGCGCGCGTTAGTCACCCGAATTGAGGGCAAAACAACAAAAATGGTGCAGTTGCTTGACAAAAGCAAATACTACGGCACGAGTACAAATGTGGGAATTACAGCAACAAATAACGGTGACGGAAGTTGGACGATAAACGGCACGGCAACTGCCGAGGGTTATATAAACTTTTCACCAACGTTATCACTTAATGACGGGCATAAAGTTCTTCTGACAGGAAATAAAACTGACAGTGGATTCACACTCGGATTGCTTAACCAGCATATTTCAGACACTGGCAACGGTGATATAGGTATTATAAAAGCAGGTCTTATGAGAACATGGGGAATCTCATGGAAAAGTGGAGCGGTGATAAATAACGTAACTATTACCCCTCAACTCTTCGACCTCACCGCGATGAATCGCAAAGACATAACCACCGTCGAGCAGTTTAAAGCGGAATTCCCCGACCTTTATCCTTATGAAAACGGAAATATCTACCCCGCGAAAATTAGCGGCGTGAAGTTTACGGGAAAGAATTTGTTTGACTTATCTACACCTAAATATAGCGGACATTCCTCTTTTGTGCTGAATGGAGATGAAATCGTCGTGAGTCAAACACTGAAATCGACATTCATTTCTGCAAATTTTGAGTTGCCAAATACGAAATTTCTAATAGGGAAAAAAATATCTATTAGCGCAAAAGTAAAAACAAGCGGTCAAAATAACGGACTTATACGTGTTCTATGGGCGAAAGGTAATTCCGCCCTTAAAGGCAATGATATTATATCAACCTCAAGCACGGGAGCTGTCGAAACAAAGATTTCAGGTTCTGGCATTGTTACCGATATAGCTGATGATACAGCAAAATTATGTTTGTTTATTTATTCTAACGGTTCGGCGACGTTATCAGAAGCGACAACCTATACAGCAACTTACAGCAATATTCAAGTTGAAATAAGTGACGCTCCAACCGCCTACGAACCTTATATCGAGCCTGTTTCCGTCACTCTTCTCGAAAAATACGACTTGCACGGCATAGGCGATTATAAGGACTATCTCGAGATCACGAAAAATGAGAATAACGAGCTGTATACGTTAAAGAAAGTACAAGTGATTGATAAGCATGTTTTTGACGGAACGGAGCGTTGGACTTCATACGGTAGTTCGGATTTTACAAATTTAGGATATAGTACGAAATCGTTAGGCTCTAAATTTACAAATTGGCAATCGAGAACGTCTTTGATGAATTTATTCAACAGGATAGTCATTTCTCAAGACGCTGAAGGATATGCTCACGGAGACTCCTCAGCCGATTTATACATTCGTTTGCCGAATATAGCAACTGCCAACGAGATGAAAGCTCATGTTTTATCAATGTATGAGGCAGGAACGCCGTATATTTTTTACGGAGCAATTGCAACGCCTGTTGAAACGGTTATCGCGACAAACCTAACCTACGAGCAAGTGACGGCGATAAGACATAATGGCGGCTTAATCGAGGTTGAGGACAATGCAAATAAAGGCTATGCAAGACCGACAGTAACAAATACGATAGTTTATAGATTAACTGCTGCAAACACGGCGGAGGTTTAATATGGATAGAATTTTAAACGATTTAATTAAGGATAACGAAAGCGTTAAAGAAGATATGTATAACGCAAGGGTCAACGCGCTTATACGGCAAAAGTATTCGCAAGATGAAGTTGAAGCAATCATCGCAAACTATTTAAGCTATTTATCGGATGAATCGGCAAATCAAAATTACAAAACGGAATACTTCGAATTCCAGGAATACAGGCAGAAGTGCAAGGAGACGGCAAAAGATGAGACGAACTATAACGCTTAATTCCATGACATTTGTTGGCGTGGATAACATGCCTTTCGACGTTAACCAAAACGAGCCGTTAGAGCTTGAAGTTAAAAGTTCATACGATTTTGAAAGAATGTACTTTTATTTCAAGAATAACGGCGCAGAATCGGTTGTACGCGGCAAAAAAGGCTCGGACGGCTCACAGATTATAGAAGTGCCGAAAGAGCTTTTAAAGGCGGGGAAAATCGACCTTACCATAAGCTTGCGCGACGGTATGAAACTTTTAAAAAAGTGGTTCGTTTCGCCGCTTTTAATATCCGAGTACGACGAGGATTTAGCCGTTTCGGATTATTTGAAAAATATCGAAGACAAAATAACGCAACTTAACGAAAGAGTTAAAGCTCTTGAAGAGAAAAACGATAATTTATTAAAATTATAAAGGAGAAAAATCATGAAAAAAATTATCTTAATTTTGCTTGCAATCGCTCTCGTTTTCGCTGTGCCGTTCGGCATGGCGACTGCCCACGCCGAAGAGAACGGGGGCGGGACAGAGGCACAGCCGGGACAGGAAAGCGGTATCGAATCGGAATCGGCGGCAGAATCCGAACAAGGTTCTGAGACGATAACCATAACAAAAGACGAGCTTAAACAGCTTATCGATGAAGCGTTGACGGAAAATCAGAAAAATATTATTTCGATGTTATCCGAAAAGATTTCGAGCTTAACGGGGCTTGACTTTACGGCGATATATTTAATAATAGCCGCTTGCGCCGTCGTTTTGCTCGGAATTATAGTATTTATCGTTAAATACGTGCGTACAAAGACGCGTTTAAAAGCTACACAAGGAGCTTATGCTCTCGAAAAGCAGATTGCCGAGAGTAATTCGGAAATCTTAAAAACGCTTTCCAACGACGGTATTGCAAAGATTGTGCTTGACGCAATGAAAGAAGGCGGCGACGACCTTGTGATAAAACTTGCAACGGCTTTAAAGCTCGATGAAACAACTATATCGAAGCTTATAACGGCGCAAGAAATGGCGGAAGAGCGTGAAAAGAAAATCATGCTTGCGCTTAAAGCGATCGCCAAAGACGCGGGAAGAACGGAAGTCGTAAACACTCTTTCGGAAGTTCCCGAGAAGTCCTTTGTTGAGAAAATGACCCTTGAAAACGAAAAGCTTAAGCTTGCGCTCGGCGAAAAAAAAGTCGACGAAATACTTGCTAAATGAGGTAAACAATGAAAAGAAAATTAACTAATCAAGGTAAGGCGGCAGTGTATGCCGCCATTGCCTTGCTTTTATATATCGTGCCGTTTATAATCGTCATGATTTATCATCGCGAAAAGATATTTAAAAGTCCGAAAGCGGCTTTATCGCTCTTTTCTGTAACGGCGTTGTGTTTCGTCCTTTTCTTCCTTAAAAACCTTGTAAAAACGCTTTGCAAAATTTTAACGCCTATAGGATTCGGAAGCATGATAGCCTTGCTTGTCTCGCTCGCTTTAACGTCGTATTTGACCGATTTAACGCTTATAGCGACGGCAAGCGTTATCGGAAGCGTGCTTGCCTGGTATCCGTATCAGCTTGCCGCGACGTATGCGCGCCACAGCAAGGACGAGAACGGCGACGTTATCAAGGCGGCGGGAATGGACTTTAAAACGGCAAACGATAAGCTCTTCCAGATAAGCATAAGCGTTAAGGAGTAATTTATGGCAGATTTTTTCTCTGCAAACGCAACCGCAAAAGACGTTAAAGAATCTAAAATCATGACGGCGGAAACGGCAAAAAAGAAAGCCGCGACCACGGCGGCGGGTTGGTTTGTCAGAAACTCAAATAATATATTTACCGTCTTGCTTCTTCTTTCCGCCACGGTTATCGTTTTCGTCGCTTCCGTAGCGTTTGACAATCCGTTTACGCGGCGAGAAATTACGGCGGCAATAGTCATGCTTGCGGCTTGCTCGTATCTGCTGTTTTTAAACGGATATCGGTCAGGCGAAACGGAATATCTTAAAACGAAAGACTTTATCGAGACGGAAAGAACGCAAAACGCTTTAATAACAGAAGTAAAAGATAAAAAGCTTTTATACTTGCTTACAGACTTTTGCGAGGACTATATCCGCGAAGAGTTGAGAGCAAAACGAAACGAGATTCTTTTGCCCGAAAACGTGAGCGAAGAGGAGTTTAACAAGTACATTGCCGGCGAAGAAACGAAGCTCAACGAAAGTCAGCTAAAAGCTTGTGAAGTTGCGCGAAAAATAAAGCCGATACGCTTAACGCGAGAGATGATATTAAAGTGTTCTGAAACGAACAGCCGTTCGCCGCTTAATTCGGAAACGAAAATAAAAGTGATGATAGGCACGCGCTTTTTATCAAAGTTTATATCGGTTTGCATTGCGTCCGTTTTTGCGTTTTCCCTGAGCTATCGAATAATAACTCAATTCTCGCTCGCAACAGTCTTGCAAGGCGTTGTGTGCGTCCTGTTTATGTTGTTCGGGCTTGTGAGCGGAATCTCGTTCGGATTCAAGATACAAGGCAAATATACGGCAATTAAAGCCGAAAAAAACACGCTCTTAAAACAGTTTTTAGAGTGGAGCGAAAAAAAACAATTGAATAAATAAATAAAGGTGAATTATGAAAAAATTCGACGTCGATACTTGTACGACGGAAGAACTGTTCAAACGCTGTCAGGCGTTGCGTTTTTCTGCCCAAAACGTCAGTTTAGCCGTCAATTTTTTTATACTGAAGACACCGCATAAAAGCCTTGCGGATAAATTTTGCATTGACGAAAAATCCGTCACAATGAGGAAGTGGCGGATGAAAAAAATATTAAATACATAAAAAGAGCCTGTGCGAGTAGCTACTTCGCACAGGCTCTTTTTTTTCCTAAATTTACTCAGGAATGAAAGACAAATATATTATTTCACATATTTCAAAAAAAATCAAACGATTTTATCAATTTTTTAAAAATTTTTTTTGTAGAGCTTTTGTATATCTTTTGTATATGCTTTGTAGGTTCAAATAAGAGCCGTAAAGCCGTATAATTCCCTCAGAAAGTAAAGAGGTGATAATATGTTCGAAAACCCTTATTTCAACCCTTACGGCGGCATGCCGAGGCAATATCCACCGCAACAGCCCGCACAGTCGCAGACAAATATTATCTTCGTAAACGGCTTGGAAGACGTTAAAAGCCGCTTACAACCTTGCCGCTCTCAAATGCTTTACAGCGACAACGACAAAAATCTCGTCTATTTAAAAGCGGTTGACGATACCGGGCATTTTACCGTAAAGGTATTCGACCTCGTCGAGCATAAAGAGGAGCAAGCCCCCGAGGTGAGCTATCTCACCCGGGCAGAGTTCGAAGAATTTAAAAAGAGCTTAACGGCAAAAACGGAAGAGGGGGCGAATGTATGAATTTTTTAAAGCAAAGCATGGGCATAGGCGGAGCTGTAAGGCAAGGCGGAGCATTGCCGCCTCAACTTATGGGCGCGATTCAGGATATAAAGCGTATGCAAGCCGTGTGCGGCGGAAACATGCAAGCGATGATAAATCAAGTCGCGGCTCAACGCCCAGAAATCGGGCAAGCCTTAAAAGCGGCTCAGAACGGCAACGCTCGGCAGATAGTCGAGCAGTTATGCCAAAAGCAAGGGATAGACGTAAACGCCTTTATGCAGGCGTTACAAGCTTAATATTAACGTTCGACGCGCGGCGAGCGATAATATAAATAAATTTACAAGGAGAACTTTTATGGAAGGAACAGGCATTACTCCCGTCATGGACATGAATCGCGGCTACGGCTACGGTGACGGTTGCGGATTCGGCGGAAGCGGCTTATGGCTCTTCGCTATTCTTGCTCTCATGTGGGGCGGCGGTGGTCTTTTCGGGAACCGCTACGCACAGGACGGCAGAGCGGCAACGGTCGAGGATTTAAACAACTCGGCAAACTTCACAAGGCTTGAAAGCCAAGTCATGAATAACGGAAACAGAATCGAGCAGAAAGCGGACGCTGTTTACAGCGGAATCTGCGATCTCGGCTACGAGATATCAAAACAGTTCGGCGACACAAAAGCGCAGATGGCGACATGTTGCTGCGAGACTCAGAGAGCGATTGACGGCGTAAGATACGACGGCGCAATTAACACGGCGGCTTTAAAAGAAGCAGGCACGGCAAATACGCAGAAAATCCTCGACGCTATCTCGCAAAACAAAATCGAAGCTTTGCAGGCTAAAATTAACCAGCTTGAGCTTCAGCAGGCTGTGGCGGGGGTCGTAAGATATCCTACACAGTACGCTTATAACGCCGGGCAGTCCCCGTTTTGCGGTGGCGCATGCGGTTGCGGCGTGGCTTAAAATCAAATTATCGCTTTAACAGCGCATTCCCCCTTGTCGAACAAGCTTTGCGCGGCGAGGGGGTTTTAAATAAAATCAAGGAGAAAATATTATGACTTGTTTAAAAAATGCACATTATAAATCGTCCGCTCAGACGTATAACGGCACGGCGCAGGCTTTAACGGCGGTTGCTTCGCCGCTTGTTCTCGGCGCGGTTATTACCGACACGGGCATATCTTTAACGCCAAATGCGGCGGGTATAACCGTTAATAAAAGCGGTTTATACCGTATTTCGGCAGACGTAACAATAACGTCAACTGCGGCGGGCATTATCAATCTTCAAGCGTATATTAACGGCACGGCACGCCCCGAAACGCTCAGAGCGGTTACCGTCCCCGCGGCGGGCAATACCGTCGTACACCTCGAGACGGTAGCCTACATCTCCGCGTGTTGCGCGATGAATCCGATAATAACAATCGTCGGCAATACGGACGGCGCGGCGGCTGGTAGCGTTTCGCTCATTGCTGTAAACGTCATAAAAGAGGCGTAAAGGAGCGTGACGACATGCACCACGAACTTATACACGATATCATTAAACACGGCTCTGAAAGTCAAATGGAAGAGCTAAAAGACGTTTTAATCGATTTAATCGACGACGTTAAAAAGGACGATAAACAAGAATACAAGGCTATCGAGATAAGGCTTTATCATATCCTTTACGGAGACAAGCTTTGCGAAAAATACGCGAAAGAGTGGGTTAAGAAGCTCGAGCGCAACGACGGCGGCACAGGCGAAAAGTGGAGTGTCGAACAAACGGAATCCGTTCGGCAGAATTACGCGCCGCAAGCCGATAAGTGGGAGTGGTACGCGGTTTTAAATTCAATTTATTCCGATTACTACCACGAAAAATTCGATAATACAATATATTATCAGCTTGCAAAAGATTTCATCACCGACAAGGACGCTGTACGCGATAAAGTGCTCGCGTATTACATGTATATCGTTGGATAAAAAGACAGCTACCGAGGTTTTCTCGGTAGCTCATTTTTTTAATCGTGATAAGGTCTTTCCAACTTATCAACAACCGCATAGGCGGTTATGTCGTTCGGAAGAATTTTCCCCGAAAGCCAATTTTCCAAAGTCCGTTGCGGAACTTTAAGATATTTTGCAAATTTAGGAACGGTTAAATTGTACTTATTTCGATAAGCGTTTAATCTGCCGTCAAGGTCGAAGTAAATCGGATCGTAACCAAAATGAAAGTCATTAGCCGCTTCTTCGTTATAATCGTCGCTGTCGTAATCGTCAAACGTCTTATAATTAACGTCGTTGGGAATCTCGTTCGAGCGAAGTTCTACGCGATAACGCGAATCTTTACATCTGTCTTTTTCGTTGCGAGCGTATTCGATTGCTTCCTTTTTATCAAGGGTTCTAAGCTCTTCCCATTCATCATCACCGCTTACAGAATACACAGTATATAATTTCATAATAAATCTCCTTTGCGGGGATTAGCCGCCCCGCTCGGCTTTTGTTTATTTGTTTAAAGCGTTTAAATATGCTTTATACTGAGCTTCAACAGCGGACATCGCTTCTTTGCTTTCTTTATCAAATTGAGACGAGTAATAATTTATCGCCGTGCAAGCCCATTCTACGAAGTCGGCTTTTTCTTTTGCTGTTCCGTTTTTTGCTATTTCGATTGCTTGATTGATTGCTTGTTCTAAATTTTCCATTTTCATTTCTCCTTTGGGGTTTCCCCCTCGCTCATCTTGTACCTATATTATACCACTACGGTGGTGGTATGTCAACTAAAATAACGGGGTATTTAAAAAAAATTAAAAATTTTTTAGCCACATTTTAGCCACAAAATTTTGAAAGCATATTTTTGCAAACACAAAGATAACGGCAAAAAAGACGGTAAAAAAAGGGTAAAAAAAGAGAAACACGGGAAAATGCGGCATTATATTCGACCCCTGTTACCCGCACCAAAAAAACGGACTATCTAAACATGATAGTCCGTTTTTTTAGGTTTTATCTATGATTTTGCGTTTTGTGTTTTTAATTTTCGAAATCACAAAAATCGATTTTAGCCACATTTTAGCCACGATTTTTAAAATTTAAAGGTTTTTAAGAATTCTTGCTCGCGTTCTTTATATATATCGCCATAAGTATCAAGTGTGTATTTTACCGAGTGACCGAGGCGGTGAGCGACGATATAAGCGTCCTCGGCTTTGCTTGCTCCGGACGAAAAGATGATCGTTGCATGTGTATGACGGAATTGATGAGGAGTTATTTTTTTTACCCCCGCAAGATTGATATATTTAGCCATGTCGCGGCGCAACGTTTCGAACGGTATCGGTCGCGTTTTAAAAAACATAAAATCGTTCGACTTTAAATTAAACGTTTCGATATACTCCTTTAAAAGCGGCTCGAGGGCTTCGGGGATTGATTCGGTTAATGCCGAATGTGTTTTCCGATCGGTAACGGCATAAGTCTTTCCTTTGCCTCGTTCTTCGGCTGTAAGCTTATTCGTAACGCTTTCGTCGATAAGCACGGTATGTTTTTCAAAGTCGATTTTCTTTACCTTTAAAGCCGTCGCCTCGCCTTTTCTGTTTGCCATATAGAAAAGATAGTTGAAGAAGACGTAATATATATAATGCTTGCGAACGGCGAAATTTTCGCGCCAATCTCCGACGGCGGCGGATTTTGCCGATTCGTAACACTCTTTCACGGTGGCGTTAAATTTCTGCCAATCTTCAATCGTCCACGCTTCCTTTTTTACAGTTGAGCGCGGAAATTTTTTTATCCGTTGATAGTCTTTGTAAGGTTGGTCAAAGTTATGTTCAAGTGAGCCGTATTTTAAGACACGACCTAAATTCGCCCACGTTTTGAACGTGGTTGACATTGCAAAATTTTGAGCAGATAGATAATCGCGAAACTTTAGTAAGTCGTTTTTTGATAATTCCGTCATTCTGATTTTGCGCAAACTTTGAAAACGGTTGTTAAAAATATTGACCGCCTCAAGATATGAAGACGTTTTGCATTCCGATTTGATTTGACGAAGTAAATCGTCGCATACTTCGCCGAATGTAATTCCGATAGGATTTTCGCGCCGCTTTATTCCGCTTTCGTATTCGAGGTAGGCGCGTTCGGCTTCCTTTTTGGAGTTATACGCTCCGAGCTTCTTTTGCTTGTATTCGCCATATTCCAGAGCGCGAAAACGAACGTACCACTTGTTAACGCTTTTAAGCTCTGAATGGCATTTAGGACATAATACGCGCTTTTCGGTTAAATATTTAGCGCATTTGGGGCAATATCTTTCGTAATGTAAATAGCTTGCCAAAGTTTTTCATCTCCTTATAAATCCTATGTGAGGATTATATAAATCCCATATCAGAAAAAAAAGTAATACGGCGATCATCGCAACGATAGTAATAAATTGCGCCTTGATGAGCCTGTTTTTATCTCTTAAACTCCGTTCGTAAACGGTGCAAAGTTGTTCTATAGCCTTTGGAGAGATATGCTCGCCGTCATTAAGCGGAGTGCTTTGAATATCGTCCGCCGTGCCGCCCATCGCCTCAACAATCGCGATAACGGTCGTTACGCCGGGGTCGGGCGTTCTCCCCGAAAAAATCCTTTTTACTGTCGAAATCGGCACGCCGCTTTTATCGGCTATATCTTGATATGTCATTTTCGTTTCGTCTTTTAAGGCTTGCATTTTTGTTAAAATCATCGTCTTTCGCTCCCTATAAATTTAAAATTTATTTGCAAATCTGAGCCGTTAGCTCAAAAATGAAACCGTCTTAAAGTTTAAAATCGAGTATAAAAGTTTTAAAATTGGATATTGATTTTCCCCAAAAACGGGTTTATCATATAACCAAACAAAAGAAAATCTTTCATTTAACACAAATTATAGACCTTTTATTCATAAATGTCAAGGGAGAAAGAAAAAAATGATACATCTCGACGGGAAAACCCAAAATTCGACAAAATCTTTTATCGATATGCTTAACAAAGAGCTTGGCGAGTTGCCAAAAGATGATTCCGATAAAATCCTTATCGTTCTCCGCGATACTTTTTATTTGGGCAGGGAAAAGTAAAACGGTAATCGATAAGTATTTTTAAGCCGAGGTTAAACGCCTCGGCTTTTTTGTTACGCTTTTAATATCGTTCTGAGCGATTCTTGAAGAACCGCGGAGAAGTTTATTTTTCTCTCTTCTGCTTCTTTATTCATCCAATAAGGAATAGTGCAGTTTTTGCGAACCATTTTAGAATTTTCCTTATCTCTATACGCGTCAAAGTCCACATCGACAAGAGCGGTTAATTCATCGCCTTTACATTCAAGTTTAAGATTTTTTGCTTTTGGTATTTTTTGTCCGTCGTCTTGCATAGAAATACCGACAAGCCCGATTGCGTCTTTTGCCATAAAAAGCGCGTCTTCAATGCTTTTCCCCTCGGTATTTATATCAAAATCGGGGACATATACAACATAGTATTTGCTTTTCCCTTTCGGTGGATAAATAATAATAGGATAAACGTCTTTCATATTTTAATCTCCTTTTAAATTATTTCTTTTTATAATCGCTTTTGCAAGCATTTCGTCAATCTCGCCGTGACGTGGAATCGGTTCTTTTTTGCCGCCTTTTTTATAAATGGTATGATTCCCGCCTTCGCGGTAAAGTTCCCAACCGTTTTTCTCAAATAGCCTTATTAAATCACGTCTTTTCATTTGCAACCTCTTTACACTATATATTATACGCATTAGTGCGTATTTTGTCAAGTATTTTGCGGCAATATTTTGCATTTTATTTTTTCTTTCTGTCTTTCAGTTCGCTTACAAGCGTTTTAAGCGTTGAGCGGATAAGCTGTAAATCTTCTTCGGAAAGCGATCCGATTGCTTCCATATCGAAGCCGAGAGCTTGTAAATGCTCTTCGGTAATTTTGTTGTTGTACGGCTCGGGAGATATGCCGAGAGCCTTTTCTATGGCTTGTACGGTATCTATGCGGGGGTGTGGCGCACGCCCTGAAAAAACATCTTCAAGGGTTCTTTTAGAAATTCCCGCCTTTTCGGCGATGTCATTCATTGTTAATTTTTTTTCTTTCTTAATTCTTTTGTAAAGTTCGATATCCATTGTCTTTCACTCCTTTGCACGGTTATTATACCAAAACCACGATTTTTTGCAACTTATTGCCGTAAAATAGTTGACAAACACGAAATAACGTGGTAATATAATATCAGAAACCACGGTTTTCCGTGTTTTCAAATGAATTAGCTTACACATTTTCATTCCCCCTTATCATTACCAGGAGCGGACTTCTTTCGAGGGGTTCGCTCTCGGGGTGGGGAAATAAAACAAGGAGATATTCAATGACTACTGCGGACAGGATTAAAGACTTAGCAAACAAGCTCAACGAAGAAGCGAGTTATTACGGCGCGTATATTGACGAACTCAGAAAGGCGGCGGAAAAGCCCGAAAACGAGTTTATTAAGGAATGCGAAAATATCGACTTGAAATATCCGAAAATCGATAAAAAAGCGGCTCAAGCCGTCCTTGTCTTCCTTTTAAGAACATGTGAAGAAATGGACGAAGCCGAATCTGCTTCGAAATCTTTAAACTGACCGCACTTGTTGCAAAAAACGCAACAACCACAAATAACGGAGTATATGGCACGACCTTATAAATTAACTAAATATAAAAATCTTCAAAAGCTCTTAATGGAGAGGGATTTGAAATATTGGCAAGTCGCCGCAAAGGTGTTTATGCCCGAACGAACTTTCAGATATAAAATGTCGGATAAATCCCCGGGGTTCTATTCGGCGGAGATGTTCCGCATTCAACGCAACGTTTTCCCCGATAAAACTATTGAAGAAATTTTCGGCGAATAAGGAGAGGAACGATGAACACGGTAATTTTATCTATTTACGACTCTGCTTATTTCTCAGGAGCAATCTTGATAACCGACTTGAACGCAAAGAAATTTAAATGCGTAGAATCGGATAACGAGGATTTTCATGATGAAATCAATCGGATCTATAACGAGGAGAATTTCAAAAAGCCTTTTGAGATGTTTGATTACTTGGAAAAGCTTTTTGACGAAAGAGTTGACAGAATATTATGTATAGATAACGGCAGTTTTTATTTCGATTATTATAAAGCGAACTCCATAATACAAGAGATGAGCCGAAACGCAATCGGGGTCAGAGAAATAATCTTTGACGAAGAGCAAAAAACTGTCGATACAAGAATCGTCATTAAACCAGAGAATCGAATCGTAAAATTTAAATCGGAGAATGAAAGATGAGTAAGTTAAAAGAGCGGCGAGAGGAATTGCGTTTAACGCAAAAAGAGATCGCCGAAAAAGTTGGAATAACATATCAGTCTTATCAAAGATATGAAAGATGTTCGATTCTTCCGAATGTCCAGATTGCTTTGAAGATTGCTAAAGCTTTATATATTACGGTTGAAGAGCTTTACGGTTGGTTAGAGTAAAGTTCTTCAACGGTTGTGTTTAAAGCCTTAGCGATATCAATTGCAGTTGTAACGGACGGACAGATAATCCCGCTTTCATATCTTTGCAATGATTGATATGTTATTTTTACTTGTGCGGCTAATTGCCGCTGAGTTAATCCCGCTTTAATGCGGTATTCAGAAATTTTATTTTTTTTCATAAATTACCTCAAAACGCTTGACATCAAAATTGATGTATGGTAGTATTTAAACATCAAATATGATGTCAACCGTATTTAAAAATTTATTGACAAAAGGAGCGATAGTATGGTTGCAAAAACCCCGAAAGAGGTCTTAGAAAAGGAGTTTTTAAGAACGGCAGATATACGCGTTCTTATGGGGTGCGGCGCAGATAAGGCAAGCAAGATAATGAAAGAAGTAAAACTCTTTCAGGACAGCACAGGCGGCTTGCTTTGCGGGGTTTGCCACGTAGACGACCTCAAAGCCTGGATGAAGCATAATCGAGAAAAAGGCAAGGTGCGCGGCAATGTCTGAGAGTTTAAGAGATTTACGCAAGGCAAGCGAAAAAACGCTTGCAGAGGTCGCAAGAGCTTTACATGTAAGCGTGCGCACGGTTGCCAGATACGAAGACGGCACGCGCCGTATAAATATCGACCAGGTTATTCCGCTTGCTCGCCTTTACCGTGTTTCTGTCGAAGATATCATCGCGGCGCAGGCTATTTCAGTAGCTGTCCGTAAGTCCGAGTAAATAATCGGCGGAGACGTTGTAAAGCTTGCAAAAGCCTGTAAGTATACCGAGCGACGGCTCACGCGTTCCGTCTTCGTATCTATTTACAGAGCGAACGGTTACGTTTAAAGCTTCGGCAACGTCTTTAAGCTTCATGCCTTTGTCGATTCTGAGTTCTCTTAATCTTTTACCGGTAATCATTTTTTTCACCTCGAAAAAAATTATAGACCAAAACGGTCAAAAATAGTTGACAAAGACCGAAATGGTCTGTATAATACATATAGACCATGTTGGTCTACATATTTAAAATGACGACCACAAATCAATTTTTTAAATGAACAGATTCCTTAATATCTTAAATGAGGAAATGAAGAACCTAACCAAAACAGAGCAAGAAGAAGTTTTAAAACAACTTCTTGAAATATATCCAAACTTAAAAAAGAAATAAAAAAGGAGAAAAGGAATGAAAGATGACTTTTTAGAGTACGGAAACAAACAACCACGCCCAACGATTAAAGGCTTACTGAAGCAACTATGCGTTTGGGGAATCCTGGCGGCGATATTCGTCGTCGGCATGATTTTAAACGGGAGCGTGAAGTTATGAAAGGATATAAAGCTTTTGATAAGGGTATGACCTGTCTCGGCAAGCAATACGCCGAGAACACGGTGTTTGAAGAGCCTGAAGCGATTGTTTGCTGCAAGGGAATGCATTTTTGCAAAAATCCGTTTGACGTGCTGGACTATTACCCGCTTATCAATGATAACGGAGAATTTCCCGATTTTGCCGTGGTTGAAGCTTTGGACGAGCCTATAACGGATGACGAGAAGAAATTTTGCTCAAAGAAACTGAAAATCGGCGCGAAGCTGTCTTTTGCGAACTTTATAAAGGCGGCGGCGAGTTTTGAATTTGAAAAGACTGAAAACGATAAAAAGTCAAACATAGTCGAAAATTCGGGCGATTACGCGAAGATAGGCAGTAGCGGCGATTACGCGCAGATAGGCAGTAGCGGCGATTACGCGCAGATAGGCAGTAGCGGCTATTCCGCGAAGATAGGCAGTAGCGGCGATTACGCGCAGATAGGCAGTAGCGGCGATTCCGCGCAGATAGCAAGCGAAGGTAAATACGCTGTTATTTGCTGTGCGGGGCATGGCTCGATTGCAAAAGGAAAGATAGGCTCTTGGATAACGCTTTCGGAGTGGAAGTACAGCGATATTGAGCAGACAAATATTCCCGTTTGCGTAAAGACGGAAAAGATTGACGGCGTAAGAATAAAAGCCGATACGTTTTATAAGCTCGTAAACGGCGAATTTGTCGAGGTGAAATAATGAATGTGTTGATAGATTATCACGACGGAAGTTTTGCCGAAAAGCTTTCGGACACGCATGAAGAAGATATCGACCGTCTTAACGATATGTTTGAAGATCCCGATTACGTGCCGATTGACAGAGAGAGCCTTGTATTTGAATACGTAGGCGATGAAGACGTTTATATAAAGGCGTATGCCCGGTACATAATGTCACCATTTGCAAATTACGGAAAAGACTGCATAACGTTTACGGACGACGCAGTTAAACACGTAGCGGAAAATTTAGACTTTATCGACAATGAGATGTCGCGAATGTATATTGCAATGGCATGCGCGGATAGGCTCGGCGACGATGAGCTTAAAACACGGTCTAAGGCGCGGCTTAACAAGATAATAACGGCTTATGCAAAAGAGCTTGAAGCAAAGCGCAAGCACACGATAAGAGTTCCGCAAGCCTGTATAGACGGCGAGGACTGTTACAAACGCTTTAAGGAGCGCACTTGCCCCGAAAGCACAAAATACGCAAACTTAACGGACTACTTAAAAGAAAGGTGTCCGCTTGAGGTTGCCGAAAGAGAAGCCAACGAGACGGGAATACCGCTCGAGGTAATAAGAGTTTAAAAAAAGGAGTGAAAGACAATGGCATTCAGAAAAGCAGAAAGAAAACAAGTGAAATTAAAGATAGGTATCTCCGCCCCGTCGGGCGCGGGAAAGACTTATTCGGCACTTTTAATCGCGCACGGTATTTGCGGGAATTGGGACGATATCGCGGTGATTGATACGGAGAACGGCTCGGCGGAGCTTTACAGCGACCTCGGCAGTTATTCGGTTGAATCGATAACCCCGCCGTTTTCGCCTGAAAAGTACATAAACGCGATTAAAGAAGCGGAAATGGCAGGGTTTAAAGTCCTCATAATAGACAGCTTATCGCACGCATGGACAGGCGAGGGCGGCTTACTCGATATGCAGGATAAAGCGGTTAAAGCAAGCAAGAGCGGCAACAGCTTCACGGCATGGCGAGAAGTTACGCCGGCGCATAACAAGTTGGTTGACACGATCCTACAAAGCGACCTCGATATTATCGTAACGACGAGAGCAAAAGCCGAGTATGTTGTTACCGATGATAACGGCAAAAAGGGATATAAAAAGATAGGGCTTGCGCCTGTCTTCCGAGACGGTCTCGAATATGAGTTGACGACGTTCTTCGATATGACGCAAGAACATATAGCGACAGCGAGCAAAGACAGAACGGGCTTGTTTGATAAAGGCTTTGTGCCGACAGAAGAGACGGGCAAGGCTTTGAACGATTGGAGAAACCAGGGAACCGCGCTTGTTTGCGAGGTATGTAAAAAGCCTATGCCGTTCTCGCTTTATAAGAAGATAAAGGAAGCTTACGGCTTCGCATGTTGCAGTAAAGAGTGCAAGGAGAAATATCTTGCAATGCAAAGCGAAAAGGCGGAAAAGCCCGAAGAAAAGCCAAAGAAAGCCGCTAAAAAGGCGGAAGAAAAGGCGGAACAAAAATGATACAAACACGAGCGGCGGCGTGGTTGTAAATATAAAAAGGTAAATGTATTTGTGGTCGGTTGCCCGCCGCAAAAGACCGCAAAGAACAACAAAGGAGCGAATATGAATAAAGCGGAAAAGCCCGCATTTACGGACGAAATGAGAGCCAAGCTCAATTCAATGGTACGGCTTTTGTACAAACGTTTTTACACAAAGCAGGAGCTTATGGAGATATACAACGTCGGCGAACGTCAGATAAGAATGATGATAACGGCGATATCTCACAAGCTTCCGGTAATGTCAACGAGCGGCACGAATAACGGCTATAAGATAGCCACAAACGCCGAAGAACTCGAGCTTGTGGAGAATTCATGGGCGGAGCTGTCAAGCCGTATAGAAGAGCTTCAGAAGCGCATATCGCCCCTCATAAAATTTCGAGACAAAATAAAATACGGAGTAAATTAAAATGAAACTTGAAAAGAGCAAAGAAAAGAAAGAAGGCTTCCACATTACTATTACCGACCTTACGACAGGCGAAAGCATCCCGGTGGAAGAGCGGGAAGGAATTTTGGCCGTTGGGAAAGGCAGTATGAGCAACGGCTACCGGATTTCCACGCTGCTTGCTTTGGCGGAAAAAGAGGGAAAGGCTATCCGATTCTGCTTTGAAGGGCTTTCCCTGCAGGTATCGGTTGAAGA
>OIZS01000211.1_pt1 | contig 29636 bp, 28 predicted proteins | sample 1588641 | NCBI WGS metagenome assembly OIZS01 (sample SAMN03283240) | human gut metagenome | biome: human-associated habitat; material: feces | host: Homo sapiens | place: Peru | collected 2012
GGGGAAATGAACTCATCCATCAGGACATCGAGGCATGCTATCTCGTAAACAAGACTACCGGAAAGGAGACAAAACTCTTCGGTATCAACGATATCAACCAGTGGATTGCTCCTACCAAGGACATCAAGGTAAGAGCCCTCTACAACGCTCAGTTCCCTTTCGCAGGCAAGAGCATCGTGATGGTGAGCAACGGCAGCAAGACCTACACCATCGACTTCAAGAAGCATAAGCTGGTGAGCGAGATGGAGTTTGAAGATGGCGAGAACCTCCTCGAGGCGAACGCCCAGCAGAATGCATTCGCCTATCTGAAGGGCAGCAACCTCTATGTGCGTACCTTCGATGTAACCAACAATGCCATGACAAGAGAGAAGAAGTCTCACGATTTCCAGATCTCTACAGACGGCAGCCGCTCTATCGTGTATGGTCAGAGTGTTCACCGCGATGAGTTCGGCATCAGCAAGGGTACCTTCTGGAGCCCTAACGGCGAACTGCTCGCCTTCTATCGCATGGATCAGAGCATGGTGACTGATTATCCACAGGTGGATATCCCGGAGATTGATTACTTCAATCATCCTGAGACTGAGACCTGCTGCGCCGCCCGCAGCTGAGCTACGACGATCTGGCGCCCTTTGACCCGGAGCGCCCCGACCTGCCACAGGACGTGCGGGAGCAGGTGGCCATCACCGTGAAGTACGAGGGCTATATCCAGCGGCAGCAGCGGCAGGTGGCGGAATTTGAAAAGCTGGAACGGCGGCTGCTGCCGCCGGACATGGATTACAGCCATATTCAGGGGCTGCGTCTGGAGGCGCGGGAAAAGCTGGACGCCCTGCGCCCGCTGAACGTGGGGCAGACCGGGCGCATCTCCGGCGTGTCGCCGGCGGACGTGGCGGCGCTGATGATCTGGCTGCAAGCACACGACAAGGAGGACAGGGACAATGGGTAAGCTGCGGTTTCTTTTCGCCCTGTGGATGGCAAAGCTGTCCATCCCGGCGCTGAAGATCACACGGCACAACGGCACGGATTTCCCCGGCAGTCTGGCGGTGAAGCTGTGCCCGGACTTTCTGAAATATATCGGCCGGCCGGACACCATCGTGGCCGTCACCGGCACCAACGGCAAGACCACCGTGGCCAATATGCTGGGCGACGTGCTGACCGCCGAGGGCAAAAGCGTCCTCAGCAACCGGGCGGGCAGCAACATCATCTCCGGCGTCAGCACGGCGCTGCTGAAGGGCTGCGATCTGTTGGGGCGCATTCGCCCCGGCTACGATCTGGCGGTGCTGGAGGTGGACGAGCGCTCCGCGCCCCGGATCTATCCCTATGTGAAGCCGGACTATATCATCGTGACGAACCTGTTCCGGGATTCCATCATGCGCAACGCCCATCCGGGCTACATCGCGGATATCCTCACCCGGTCATTCCCCAGGACCAGTAAGCTCATCCTTAACGCCGACGATCTGATCTCCGGCTCCGTGGCGCCGGAGAACCCGCGGGTCTACTTCGGCATCGACCGGCTGCCCACGGACGTGACAGAGTGCGAGAATCTGCTGAACGACATGCGCATCTGCCCCCGGTGCGCCGGAAAGCTGCGGTACGAATACCGACGCTACCACCACATCGGCCGCGCCGTGTGCGAGAGCTGCGGCTTCCACTCGCCAAGCAGCGACTATCTGGCCACGCAGGTGGACGTGCAGAGCCGCACCATGTGCATCCGCGAGGCCGGGAAGGACTATCCCTACACCCTGATAACGGACAGCGTCCACAATATCTATAATATGGTCACGGTCATCGCCGCCCTGCGGCAGCTGGGCTACGACCACCCGACCATTGCCCGCGATCTGGCGCAGGTGAAGATCCCCGCCAGCCGCCTGTCGGAGGAGACCATCGGCGGGGTGAAGGTCATCATGCAGATGTCCAAGGACAAGAACGCGCTGGCGTGCAGCCGGAACTTCGACTATATCCGCTCCAAGCCCGGCAAAAAAGAGCTGCTGGTGATGATGAACTGCATGGGCGTGGCCAAAAGCTGGTCGGAAAACCCCAGCTGGATGTATGACACGGACTTTGAGTTCCTCAACAGCGATGATGTGACGTGCCTTGTGTGCGCAGGCCCCCGCGCCTACGACTACAAGCTGCGGCTGCTGCTGGCGGGCATCCCGGAGGAGAAGATACGGCTGGCGGAGGATGAATTCGCCGCGCTGGAGCTGCTGCCCCTGACGCCCGGCGAGGATGTGTATATCCTGTACGGCGTGGACGGCATGCCGCTGGCCTTCCGGGTGAAGGCAAGGCTGAAGGAAATGCTGACGGCAAAGGAGGGCGCGCGATGAAGGTGGAAATTCTGTTCCCGGAGGTCTGCAACCTGTACGGCGATCTGCAGAACGTGTACTATCTCCGGCGCTGCTGCCCGGAGCTGGAGATCGTGGAGACAGACCTTCACAGCAAGCCCCGGTTCCTGACGGAGGACGTGGCGCTGGTGTATATGGGCAGCACCACGGAGCAGGGGCTGGCGCTGGCTGCCGATGCCCTGCGCCCCTATACGGCGGAGATGGCGGCGAAGCTGGACGCGGGGCAGCTGATGCTGCTCACCGGCAACGCGCCGGACGTGTTCTCTGACGCCATGGACAGCGACAGCGCCGACACCATCAAGGGGCTGGGCATTCTGCCCGGCCGGGTGAAATACACCATGATGAAGCGGCACAACAGCTTCTATCTGGGCACCTTTGAGGGCATGGACATCGTGGGCTTCAAGAGCCTGTTCGGGTTCCACTACGACGCGCTGGAGAGCGGCGGCTGGTTCGACACCGTCCGGGGCGTGGGACGCACGCCGGAGACGAAGGTGGAGGGCTTCCGCCGGGGCGGACTGATGGCCACGGCGCTGATCGGCCCGCTGCTGATCCTGAATCCCCCGCTGTGCAAGTGGCTGCTGCGGCAGATGGGCGCGCCCTCGGACGCGCTGGCCTTTGAGGATGCCGCCTTCGCCAGCTACGAAAAGCGGGTGGCGGAGTTCAGGGAGAGCGGCCGGAGCTGGCAGTATTCGTGACAAAACGCAAAAGAGGCAAAAAACCGCCCGCAGCATAGCTGCGGGCGGTCAGCTTGTCAAAAAAGTCCGAACGGACTTTTTTTGACAAGCTGAGGCAAAATCGCAAAATAAAAAACAGCATTTTATTTTGCGATTTTGGTCGCTGCGGCGGGTGATTGAACGCGAAAGGGAACCCTGACGGTTCCCTTTCACACTATCCTTCCCTCCGATACTTGTAACCGGGCAGTTTTTTTGACAGTCTGACCGCCCGCGGCTATGCCGCGGGCGGTTCCTGTTATTGCTCGATGATGCGGAACAAGCGCTTGCCGTTTTCCAGCGTGGCGTGCTCCAGCTCCTCCGGGGCGATGCCCTTCCACTCCGCCAGCTTTTCCGCCACCAGACGGACGTAGGACGAGTCGTTCCGCTGTCCCCGGTAGGGCACCGGCGTCATGTAGGGGCTGTCCGTCTCGATAAGCATCCGATCCAGCGGCGTGACGGCGGCTACCTCCGGGGCGCGGCGGGCGTTCTTGTAGGTCACGGGTCCGTCGAACCCCAGATACCAGCCCATGCCCAGCAGCTCCTGCGCCATCTCCGGGCTGCCGGAGAAGCAGTGGAACACGCCGGTCACGTCCGGGAACTCCTTTACGATGGCCAGCGAATCCCCGTGGGCGTCCCGGTCGTGGAAGATCACCGGCAGGCGCAGCTCCCGCGCCAGCGCCAGCTGGCTGCGCAGCACCTGCTGCTGAAGCTCCCGCGGCGGGTTTTCCGCCCAGTAGTAGTCCAGCCCGATCTCCCCGATGGCCACCACCTTGGGCTGCTGCGCCAGCTGCCGCAGCGCGTCCATGTCCGCCGGGGTAAAGCCGCCGCAGTTCTCCGGGTGGATGCCCACGGCGGCGTAGACGTGGGGATACTCGGCGGCGTAGGCCACCGCCTTGCGGGAGCTTTCCAGATCGCAGCCGGGGTTCGCCACCAGCGCCACGCCCCGCTGGGGCAGGCTTTCCAGCAGCAGCTCCCGGTCGGGGTCGAAGGCCTCGTCATCGTAGTGGGCGTGGGTGTCAAACAGCATGTCTCACGCCTCCAGACGAACCTTGCCCAGCGTGGTGCTGTCCACATACTGCTCCTTGATGGCGCGCAGCTGCTGCATGTGGGGCTGCTGCATGTGGACGCGCTGGTGCTCGGCGCTCTGCCAGCGCTCGATCAGCAGCAGCTCGTTCTCGTCCTGGGCGGAGAAGTAGTAGTCGTAGGCCAGGCAGCCCGGCTCCTGCCGGATGGCGGTCAGGATGCCCTTTTCCACGATCTGGCGGACGAACGTCTCGCGGCAGCCGGGCTTGGCCTGATATTTCACATATAGGATCAATTCTTCCATAGAAAACACCTCCGGGGTTTTTCTCCATTGTAGCACGTTGGAGGGGAAGGTGCAAATTTTTTGCACATTTTCGCCGCACATCGTTGATTTGCGGTTGAAATCACGCATGAGCGGGAGTATACTGGTGACACGGGGGCAATCGCCCTGCGTTTTACACAAAATTGCACATTGGGGAGGTTACTATGAGAAAAATTCGGATAACCGTTCTGGCTCTGGCGCTGGCTGCGCTGTGCACGGCCACGGCGCTGGCCGCTGGGACGCGGGCTGTTGGCGACGTCAACGGCTCGGGGGACGTGGACATGACCGATATGCAGTGCCTGTACGATCTGCTGTCCACCGATAAGTACAGCGGTAGTCTGACGGACGAGGCAGGCCGCAGGGCGGCGGACATCAACGGCGACGGCACGGTGGATATTCTGGACTACCAGCGGCTGTATGACATCCTGCGGCAGCAGGAACACGGCGGTTCTGCCACGGTTGATGCCCAGTATGCTTTGGGATGGGATGCTTTACAAAACGGAAAGTTTGCTTCTGGAGCCGCATATTTTGATGCTGCCATTAAGCTGGAGAGCAAGAGCACAAAAGCCTATGTAGGCTTAGCGGAGTGCTATGAGGGACAGCACGATCTGGAAAATGCTAAAAAGACATTGCAACGAGGCATTGATGCCGGAGCAGATAAGCGAGCGCTTCAGGATAAGATTGATGAAATTAACAGTTACAGTGTCGGAGAACGTGTGCGAGCTGTAACGCTGTTTGATAGCGAGGGTAGGGTTTCCCAGCGTACATCTTATAAGGCTGATGGGTCAGTAAACAGCAGCTATGATATAGAATACATGGCTGATGGCACTGTTCGCACACGCTATCGTGGTGCAGACGGCTATGTCAACCTCATTACTGACAGCAAATTCTTTTGTTTCAATGGCACCTAACAAACGGAAGATGTATTCCAGCGAGCATACATATAGCGATGATGGGAAAATTATCCAGAGCGAATACTGTAACTACGATTACACAAGCGGTGAAGTTACATGGCGTCAAGTGCAGGTTTATAATGAACAGGAATTAGTAATTGCCAGCACAGAGTATGGGGACACCGGCGATATTACCGGTAAAACCGAGTATGAGTACAGTTCCGCAGGTAAACTTACAAAGGAAACGTATTATAACAGATATGACAAGGTGAATTGCGTCATCGAATACGATGGCGAAGGGAACAAAACTCGCTCAACGAGCTATTCTTATTACCCGGGCGACACACTGCAGGGCTATGAGGTTTCAGAGTACAACGCTGCCGGTCAGGTTATCCGCACGATCATGTACAATGCAGATGATACCATAAACGAACGCGTGGAATATGATTATAATGCCGCTGGTCAGATACTTTGCAAAAGAATCTATCGCTCTTGGAGCACTGAGCCTATGCGTGTGGAATATGAGTACAATGCAGAGGGGATAAGGACACGGGCACTTTGCTATGAGACAGATTCCGAGGGTTCGGAATATCTTTATATGGCGGTTGAATACGATACTACAGGGGAAAATGTTGCGACGGCGACATCATACGATAGTTATAAAGTTGGTCAGATGGGTACCCGGTGGGAGCTCAATAATGATGGTATTGTCACAAAAATCGAAAACTACACTTATAATGCCTATGATGATACCAGTAGGATGAATCTTGTTGAGTATGACAGCACAGGCGAGAATATTCGGCATATCCGGTACTTTTATGACGAGGAACTGAAAGAAGCTAAATACGATGAGAATGGAGTCATCGCCGAGTGGACAGAATACTGGAATCATCGTGTTGGCTTGCCGGATGGCCACGCTATTACTACCTACGAGGGCGGCATACCCACGGAAGAACGCTGTTATTATGAAGGCGATAATGTTCCGTACCGCATAAACAAATTCAGCAGTGATGGGAAGCTGGCACGAGCGGAATACTATAACGATGAAGGTGGAGCACTTTCCGCCTACACTGTCTACACATACAATGAGGCAGAGAATCGTTATGAAGGTACGGAATATAATGCAGATGGCACTGTAAAACTCGACAAGGTCTATGAGGACTATTCTTCTCCGTATCCTGACACCAGCGAATTCCCCACATTTCCCCAATATCAAAATCCGTGGTGGGCGTGAACTTTTTGTAAAGCGAGGCTGTTGCGAATTGCAAGGCAGTGTGCGCAGTGCGCACACTGCCTTGCAATGGCAGGATTTTGGCAGCCTGAAAAGAGACGGCGTACGCCGTCTCTTTTTTGCGCTGCAAATTTTTTCCTCCGGCGGGCAGAAAAGCATTTACAAGTTGTATAATATAGGATATACTTTACGGGCTGTATTATGAAAGATAGGGTGGGAGAGACATGGCAACGGATTTTTCCAGAACGCTTAGCCTGCTGCGGCAGGAAAAGGGCATCAGCCAGCGGAAGGCGGCGGCGGCGCTGGGCATCAGTCAGGCGCTGCTGAGCCACTATGAAAACGGCATACGGGAGCCTGGTCTGGCTTTCGTGACGCGGGTCTGCGATTTTTATCATGTGTCGGCGGACTTCCTGCTGGGGCGCAGCGCCAGCCGGGACGGCTCGATGATCGACTCCGAGGAGCTGTACGACGGCAGCGCGGAGAAGGGCTCCCTGCGGGGCAGCATCATGGCCACGCTGCAAAAAAAGCTGGCGGTGAACACCACCGGACTGCTGTTCGACCTGCTGGGACGCACCAACAGCCGGGAGGCCATCACCGCCGCTGGGGACTGCATCGGCGCTACGCTGTACGACCTGCTGAGGCGGCTGTACCGGCACAGCGGCGGCAACGAGGATCTGTTCGCCACGGACGCGGTGGACTTTGACGGCGGCGCGGTGGACGCGGCGCTGCTGCGCAGCCGCGCGGCGTATATGAAGGCGCTGGCACAGGCGGGGGAGCTGCCTCCGCTGAACTCCGATGCGCTGACGGCGCTGCCGGGCATCGGCCAGAGCACGGCGCAGGTGATCCACAACGTGGACGAAAGAGCGGGGAAATAAGGAGGCTTTTCTATATGTTCGACCAATCTCATATTCGCAATTTTTCCATCATTGCCCACATCGATCACGGGAAATCCACTCCCCAGTTTGCCTGACGGCAAACCGGGGACCCCGGTTTGATCTGACATCCTCGGCGGGAGTGAATCCCGCCTGCGGCAAGGTTTTGCTTCGCAAAACGCTTGTACGCGCTCCGCGCGGGCAGCGTGGATTTCCAAAGGAGGCTATTCTATATGTTCGACCAATCTCATATTCGCAATTTTTCTATTATCGCCCACATCGATCACGGCAAATCCACGCTGGCGGATCGCCTGCTGGAGAAGTGCCACGCTGTGCCGGAGCGGGAGATGGAGAACCAGCTGCTGGACAACATGGATCTGGAGCGGGAGCGTGGCATCACCATCAAATCCCGCGCCGTCCGCATTTTCTACACGGCACAGGATGGGGAGACGTATGCCCTGAACCTGATCGACACGCCGGGTCATGTGGACTTCAACTACGAGGTCAGCCGCTCGCTGGCCGCCTGCGAGGGCGCGCTGCTGGTGGTGGACGCCACCCAGGGCGTGGAGGCGCAGACGCTGGCCAACACCTATTTGGCCATGGATCACGATCTGGAGATCCTGCCGGTGTTCAACAAGATCGACCTGCCCGCCGCCGATCCGCTGAAGGCCAAGCAGGAGGTGGAGGACATCATCGGTCTGCCGGCGCTGGAGGCGCCGGAGATCTCCGCCAAGCTGGGCATCAACATCGACGCCGTGCTGGAGGACGTGGTGCAGAACGTGCCCGCGCCCAAGGGCGACCCCAAGGCGCCCCTGCAGGCGCTGGTGTTCGACAGCCAGTACGACCCCTATGTGGGCGTGGTGGTGTATTTCCGCATCAAGCAGGGCACGCTGCGCAGGGGGCAGACCATCCGGCTCATGGCCACCGGCGCGGAGTACACCGTGCTGGAGTGCGGCTATCTCAAGCCCATCGGCAACGAGCCGACGGATGCGCTGCAGGCCGGCGAGGTGGGCTATTTCACCGCCAGCATCAAGAACGTCAAGGACACGCAGGTGGGAGACACCGTCACCGACGCGGCGAACCCCGCCGCCGAGGCGCTGCCCGGCTATCGCCCGGCGCAGAGCATGGTCTACTGCGGCATCTACACCGAGGACGGCAGCAAGTACCCCGACCTGCGGGACGCGCTGGAAAAGCTGCAGCTGAACGACGCCAGCCTGACCTTCGAGCCGGAATCCTCCGTGGCGCTGGGCTTCGGCTTCCGCTGCGGCTTTCTGGGCATGCTCCACATGGAGATCATCCAGGAACGCCTGGAGCGGGAGTTCAACCTTGACCTTGTGACCACGCTGCCCAGCGTTATCTACCACGTCTATAAGTCCGACGGTACCATGGTCAAGGTGGACAACCCCCACAACTACCCTGACCCCTCCCTGATCGAGCACGCGGAGGAGCCGTATGTGAAGGTGTCCATCATCAGCCCGCAGGACTATGTGGGAAACATCATGCCCATGTGTCAGGAGCGGCGCGGCGAGTTCAAGGACATGCAGTATCTGGACACCCATCTGGTGGAGCTGCACTATCAGATGCCCCTGAACGAGATCATCTACGACTTCTTCGACACGCTGAAGGCCAACACCAAGGGCTACGCCAGCCTGGACTACGAGCTGTCCGGCTACCGCACCAGCGATCTGGTGAAGGTGGATCTGCTGCTCAACGGCGACGGCGTGGACGCGCTGAGCTTCATCGCCCACCGGGACAAGGCGTATCCCCGCGCCCGGCGGCTGTGCGAAAAGCTGAAGGAGAACATCCCTCGCCAGCTGTTCGAGGTGCCCATTCAGGCGGCCATCGGCGGCCGTATCATCGCCCGCGAAACGGTGAAGGCCATGCGCAAGGACGTGCTGGCCAAGTGCTACGGCGGCGACATCACCCGTAAGAAGAAGCTGCTGGAAAAGCAGAAGGAGGGCAAGAAAAAGATGCGCAATCTGGGCACCGTGCAGGTGCCTACGGAGGCGTTCATGGCCGTCCTCAAGCTGGACAGTGAGTGATGAAAAAGAGCACCCTTATGCCAGGCGGCCTAAGGGTGCTCTTATTATCCGGTTTACGCCTGGGGCGGCGTGCTGTCGGTGGGGGCGCTGCACTTGGGGCAGATGCCGTTGACCAGCTGCGTGCCGCAGAGCTTGCAGTACTGGGGCGGGCACTTGGGGCAGACGCCGTTGACCAGCTCTGTGCCGCAGACGCGGCAGTAGGCGTGCCGGGGCGCGGTCTTCTGCGCAGACGGGGCGGCCTCGCGGCGCTGGCGGAGCTCCTGCATGTCCGGAACGGCAAACACATCGCCGCCGGCAGAGCCGGGCTTGTTAGGCAGCTTGCGGTTGATGGCGATGACGTTCTTCAGCAGCAGGATGGCCATCATCATCAGCTCATAGCTGAGACGGATGGCGATCGGCCCCAGAATGATGATCAGCAGGCCGTAGCCGCCCATCCAGATACGGCTGTCAGTCCAGTAATTGTACTCCGTGCGGAAAAGCATGAGAACGCCGAAGAGGATCACAGCCGCCGTGGAGAAAATGTACAGCGCCTGAAGGATCTTCTCCACCATCAGGTATTTGAAGTTGCAGGTGTCGTGTAGGAACTTGCCGAAAGAGCCCATCTTCTCCCGCCTGTCCTCGGGGACGATGTAGATAAAGGCCAGGACGGTGGCGACAAGAGCCAGAACTCCGGCGACGATAAGCATGGTGCTGGGAAGCATGGCAATTTCTCCTTTTCTTTGAGTTGTGCCTTCAATATACCGGGAAAAGCAGCTGTTGTCAAGGAGGGAAAGTGCCGGTGGGACACCGCCTCCGGCGCGGCGCGGCTTGCGCTGCTCCTCAAAAAAAGAGCACCCGCGAGGGTGCTCTTTTTTTATCCCTTATTACTTATTTTGTCAGCACAGCTTGGCGCCGGCGGGCACGGAGTCGTCGATCAGCATCAGGTTTACCTTCTCCTCGCCGTGCTCCTTGTGAACGGCGGAGATCAGCATGCCGCAGCTGGGGATGCCCATCATCTTCCGGGGCGGCAGGTTCAGGATGGCGATGGCGGTCTTGCCGATGAGCTGCTCCGGCTCGTAGAACTGGTGGATGCCGGAGACGATGGTGCGGTCGGTGCCGCTGCCGTCGTCCAGCGTGAACTTCAGCAGCTTGTCGGACTTCTTCACCGCCTCGCAGTTCTTGATCTTCACCGCGCGGAAGTCGGACTTCAGGAACGTGTCAAAGTCCACGTCCTCGGTCACGTAGGGCTCCAGCTCCACGGCGGGGAGGGATGCCTTCTTCTGCGCCTCCTGCATGGCGTTGAGCTGGGCAAGTGCCTCGTCCACGTCGATACGGGGGAACAGGTTCTCACCCTTGGAGATGGCGGCATCGGCGGGCAGTACGCCCCATACGTTGGCGCTGTCCCAGCTGCGGCACTTGTCGTCCGCGCCCAGCTTGGCGAAGATCTTATCGCAGCTGTCGGGCATGACGGGCTGCAAAAGCGTGGTGCAGATGCGGATGGTCTCCAGCAGGTTGTACAGCACGGAGGTCAGACGGTCGCGCTTGCTCTCGTCCTTGCCCAGTGCCCAGGGCGCCGTCTCGTCGATATACTTGTTGGCACGGTCGATGACCTTGAACACCTCGTCCAAACCGTTTTGCAGCTGGAGCTTATCCATCTCCGCCTGATAGCGGTCGCGCAGGGCGCAGGCCATCTTCTTCAGCTCGCAGTCCTCGGCGGTGTCCTCCCGGCCGGCGGGCAGCTGGCCGCCGAAGTACTTCTCCACCATGCCGGTGGTGCGGCTGACCAGATTGCCCAGCTTGTTGGCAAGGTCGGTGTTGATGGTGGAAATCAGCAGCTCGTTGGAGAAGTTGCCGTCGGAGCCGAAGGGGAAGGTGCGCAGCAGGAAGAAGCGCAGCGCGTCCACGCCGAACATTTCGGACAGGGCGTAGGGATCCACCACGTTGCCCTTGGATTTGCTCATCTTGCCGCCGTCAATGACCAGCCAGCCGTGGCCGTAGACGTGCTTGGGCAGCGGCATGCCCATGCTCATGAGCATGGCAGGCCAGATGATGGAGTGGAAGCGGACGATCTCCTTGCCCACGATGTGGTAATCGGCAGGCCAGTACTTGTCGTAGTCGTCGTATCTGTCGTTGTCAAAGCCCAGCGCGGTGCAGTAGTTGAACAGAGCGTCCACCCACACATACACCACGTGGCCGGGGTCGAAGTCCACGGGGATGCCCCAGCTGAAGCTGGTGCGGCTGACGCACAGATCCTCCAGACCGGGCTTGATGAAGTTGTTGACCATCTCGTTGACGCGGGTGCGGGGCTGCAGGAAGTCGGTGTCCTCCAGCAGATGCTGTATCCGGTCGGCGTACTTGCTCAGGCGGAAGAAATAGGCCTCCTCCTCGGCGTCCTTGACCTCGCGGCCGCAGTCGGGGCACTTGCCGTCCACCAGCTGGCTCTCCGTCCAGAAGCTCTCGCAGGGGGTGCAGTACTTGCCCTTATAGGTGCCCTTGTAGATGTCGCCCTTCTCGTACATGGTCTTGAAGATCTTCTGCACGGCGGCGCAGTGGTAGTCGTCGGTGGTACGGATAAAGCGGTCGTTGGAGATGTTCATCAGCTTCCACAGGTCGAGGATGCCCCGCTCGCCCTCCACGATGTGATCCACGAACTCCTGGGGGGTCATGCCGGCTTCTTTGGCCTTCGTTTCGATCTTCTGGCCGTGCTCGTCGGTGCCGGTGAGGAACATCACGTCATAGCCCTGCAAGCGCTTGTAGCGGGCGATGGCGTCGGTGGCCACGGTGCAGTAGCTGTGGCCGATGTGCAGCTTGTCCGAGGGGTAGTAGATAGGCGTGGTGATATAAAACGTCTTCTTTTCCATGCGTATTTCTCCTTTTCCCCGTTCCGAATGGAAGAACGGTATAAAATCACGCATACCATTTTAGCCCACCCCGTATGATTTGTCAATCAAACTGCCGACAAAAGCCTTACTTTTTACGTAAAAAGCCATTTACATACCGCAGGGAATTCGATATAATATGGGGTGGAAATTTATCCGCTGTGCCGCGGAACAAAAGAGCATAGGAGGAAAACTATCGTGTCTTACAGAATTCTCGTTGTCAATCCCGGCTCCACCTCCACCAAGATCGGTGTCTATGAGGACGAGCAGCTGCTTTTCGACAAGACCCTGCGCCACAGCGCGGAGGATATCGCCCAGTTCAACACCATCCCCGCCCAGAAGGACTGGCGCCGTGATCTGGTGATGAAGGCGCTGCGCGAGCAGGGCTTCGACGCCCGCACCCTCTCCGCCGTCTCCGGCCGCGGCGGTCTGCTGCGTCCTATCCGCGGCGGTACCTACGCCGTCAACGACAACATGGTCAAGGACTGCACCATCGGCGTGCAGGGACAGCACGCCTCCAACCTGGGCGGCCTGATCGCCCGCGAGATCGGCGACGAGCTGGGCATCCCCTCCTACATCGTTGACCCCGTGGTCATCGATGAGATGGCTGATGTGGCGCGCTATGCCGGTCATCCCCTGTTCCAGCGTGTCAGCATTTTCCACGCCCTGAACCAGAAGGCCGTGGCCAAGCGCTTTGCCAAGGAGCAGGGCAAGAAATATGAGGAGCTGAACCTCATCGTCTGCCACATGGGCGGCGGCGTTTCCATCGGCGCCCACATGAAGGGCAGCGTGGTGGACACCCAGAACGCACTGGACGGCGAGGGTCCCTTCTCTCCCGAGCGCTCCGGCTCCCTGCCCACCGGCCAGCTGGTGAAGCAGTGCTTCTCCGGCAAGTACACCGAGGGGGAGATGCACCGCATGCTCTCCGGCCGCGGCGGTCTGGTGGCCTACACCGGCTCCAACGACATGCGCTATCTGCTGGCGCAGGCCGAGCATGATAAGAAGATCGCCGGCGTGGTGGACGCGTTCCACTATCAGATCGGCAAGGAGATCGGCGCCATGGCCGCCGTTATGCACGGCAAGGTGGATCAGATCATTCTCACCGGCGGCATCGCCTATGGCAAGGAGACGGTGGATGCCATCTCCGAGATGGTCAGCTGGATCGCCCCCATCACCGTCTACCCCGGCGAGGATGAGCTGCTGGCGCTGGCGCAGGGCGCTCTCCGCGTGCTGAAGGGCGAGGAGAAGGCGCAGGAGTACCGCCGTCCCCGTCCCGACGACAACAAGTAAAACAGGAAAAACAAGACCGTCCCGCGGCTATGCCGCGGGACGGTTTTTGCGCAGGCGAGCGGACAGAGTCGTCCGCCCCTACAAGCTGGGAATGACAGCGCTTCGCGCGGCGGGGCGATGTGGGCATCGCCCTCTACTTTTCGCTGTCTGGGATGTAGCAGACGATATCGGACACGCCGCAATCCAGAATGCGGCATAGGTCGTTGATGGTGTTCAGTGTAACGCTCCTGTTTTTTCGCAGGGAGTCCAGCGTACCGGTGCTGACGCCATGCTCCTTGATAAGTGCATACTGACTGACACCCTTGCGCCGCAGCGTTTCCCACAGCGGGTCAAATACGATCATGGACTCACCTCCCTGTACGATAGCATACAGGGATAGTTTTCTCTTGAATATTGCCGAATATCAGGCTATAATGGGCGCGGGAGGGGACGGCATAATGAAAAAGTTATCCAATTTGCCGCGCCGTACAAGAGAGCGCGTTGGCATCATCGTGCTGCTGATCAGCCTTGTTCTGATTATACTGCTGTCTGACACCGAGGAATACAGGCTGCTGCTGTCTATCGCGCCGGTGATGTTCTTTGCGTGGCTATGTCCGGAGCTGTGGTCGGGACAATAAAAAAGAACCGCCCGCGGGCGGTTCCTTTTTTATACACCGCCGCCCTCAAGGTCGGCCGGCTCTTCCTCTGTATCGTCTGTTTCGATGTAGATGTCCTCACATTTCCGCTGCGCTTCCTCCAGCAGCGTCATCGCTTTTTCCATAGCGTCCACCGCTGTAAGGTACATTTTTTTATAATCTGCCATTTTGTATCACCTCCCGCCTTGCGCCATGCTTCTATTCTAGTAAATATATTTACTAAAATCAATAGTAAATATGTTTACTATGTAAAATACTGCCCAAAGGAGTTGGTGCAGTATGACATACCAGCGCAGGCTGCGCGACCTGCGGGAGGATCACGACAAAACGCAGCAGCAGATCGCCGATATACTGGGTACGTCGCAGACCATGTACGCCCGCTATGAGCGCGGCGCCAATGAGCTGCCCCTGCGCCATCTGCTTGTTCTGGCAGACTATTACGGTGTTTCTGTGGACTATCTTCTGGGACGCAGCGATGAGGAATAAAAAAAGAACCGCCCGCGGGCGGTTCTTTTTTTACTCCTTCACCTGCTTCATGGACAGGCTGATGCGGTGCTTCTTCTCGTCCACGTCCAGCACCACCACCTTGACGATATCGCCCACGGCCACCACCTCGGAGGGGTGCTTGATGAACTTATTGCACACCTGCGAGATGTGTACCAGCCCGTCCTGGTGCACGCCGATGTCCACGAACACGCCGAAGTCGATGACGTTCCGCACGGTGCCGGTGAGCACCATGCCGGGCTTCAGATCCTTGATCTCCAGCACGTCCGTCCGCAGGATGGGCGCGGGCAGGTCGCTGCGCAGGTCGCGTCCCGGCTTCATCAGCTCCTTTACCACGTCCCGCAGGGTGGGCACGCCCACGCCCAGCTTTTCCGCCACGGCAGCCTCGCCCATGGCCTGCACCTTCTGCATCAGCTGGGACACGGCGCCCCGGCGCACGTCCTCGTCGCCGAAGCCGCACAGCGCCAGCAGCTCCTCCGCTGCGCCATAGCTCTCCGGGTGGACGCCGGTGTTGTCCAGCACGTTTTTGCTCTCCGGCACCCGCAAAAAGCCCGCGCACTGCTCATAGGCCTTGGGCCCCAGCTTGGGCACCTTCAGAAGCCGCTTCCTGTCGGGGAACGCGCCGTTGGCCTCCCGGTACGCCACGATGTTCCGGGCTGTGGTGCCGTTCAGACCGGACACATACCCCAGCAGGCTGGCGCTGGCGGTGTTCACGTCCACGCCCACGGCGTTGACGCAGTCCTCCACCACGCCGCCCAGCGTCTCGTCCAGCCGCTTGGGAGGCATGTCGTGCTGGTACTGCCCCACGCCGATGGCCTTGGGGTCGATCTTCACCAGCTCCGCCAGCGGATCCTGCAAGCGCCGGGCGATGGACACGGCGCTGCGGAGGTTCACGTCGTACTGGGGGAATTCCTCGGCGGCCAGCTTGCTGGCGGAGTACACCGACGCGCCCGCCTCGTTGACGATCATGTAGCTGACCCCCGGCAGACCCCACAGCATCTCCACCGTCATCTGCTCCGTCTCCCGGCTGGCGGTGCCGTTGCCGATGGCGATATGTGCCACGCCGTGCTTGCGGCACATGGCCGTCAGCCGGGCGATGGCCTCCTTCTTCTGCCGCTCGCCGTAGGTGGGATAGACCACCGTGGTGTCCAGCACCTTGCCGGTGCCGTCGATGACCGCTACCTTGCAGCCGTGGGCATAGCCGGGGTCAAGCCCCATGGTCACATGCCCCTTCACCGGCGGCTGGAGCAGCAGCGGCTTCAGGTTCAGGGTGAACTGACCGATAGCGCCCTCGCAGGCGCTCTCCGTCAGTGTGGAGCGGGCCTCCCGCTCCAGCGAGGGGTAGATCAGCCGGTCGTAGGCATCCTCGCAGACGTCCCGCAGGAACACCATGGATGATGAGCCGGGCTTGACCACCGCCCGCCGCAGCATGGGCAGCGCCGCGTCCCTGTCCAGCAGCACCGTGACGGAGAGAAAGCCCTCTTTTTCGCCCCGGTTGACGGCCAGTATCTGATGCCCGGCCAGTTTGGGCAGCGGCTGCTCGAAGTCGTAGTACAGGCGGTATACGCTGTCCTCCTCCGTGGCGGCGACGCTTTTCAGCCGTCCCTGCCGCATGAGAAGTCCCCGCAGCGCCTTGCGGATGTCCGCGTCGTCGCTGATGATCTCCGCGATGATGTCGTTGGCGCCCTGCAGGGCGTCAGCCGGCGTCTCCACGCCCTTTTCCGGGTCGATGTACGCCTGCGCCGCGTCCTCCGGCGCCGGGCAGTCCTTCTCCTGCGCCAGCAGCAGGAGTGCCAGCGGCTCCAGACCCTTCTCCCGGGCGACGGTGGCGCGGGTGCGCCGCTTCTGCTTATAGGGGCGGTAGAGATCCTCCACCTCCGCCAGCGTGCCGGCGTTGTCGATGGCGGCAGCCAGCTCATCGGTGAGCTTGCCCTGCCCGTCGATGGCGGACTTCACCTCCTGCCGCCGCTTGTCCAGATTCCGCAGGTACTGCAATCTGTCCTCCAGCTTCCGCAGGGTGGTGTCGTCCATGGAGCCGTGCTGCTCCTTGCGGTAGCGGGCGATAAAGGGGATGGTGCTGCCCTCGTCCAGCAGGGCGATGACGTTCTCCACGTACTGCACCGGCTGTGCCAGCTCTGTGGCCAAAATCTGTGCGATAGTCTGCATGATTGCTCCTTTCAGAAAACTGTGCCCGCGCACGGCGCGGGCACAGACGCCTATTTGTGATACAGGCTCTTGATCTCGTATTTCGGCTCGCAGCTGACGTTGATGCCCAGCCGCTTGTACAGCTTGGCGTCCTCCTCAGAGATGATCACCGAGAAGTGGGCGTCGCAGCCCCGCAGGTTCTTCAGCTGCGCCTGTACCATGTCCGCCAGCGGATTGGTCAGCCCGGAGATGGCCAGCGCGATCAGCACCTCGTCGGAGTGGAGCCGGGGATTCCGGTGCCCCAGATAGTCGGTTTTCATGGTGCTGATGGGCTCGATGACCGATGCGGGGATCAGATCCAGCTTGTGGTCGATGCCCGCCATGTGCTTCAGCGCGTTCAGCAGCAGCGCCGCCGATGCGCCCAGCAGGGGAGAGGTCCTGCCCGTCACCACGCTGCCGTCCGGCAGCACCATGGCGCCCGCCGGCTTGCCGGTGGCCTGCTCCTTCTCCAGCGCCGCCGCCACCGCCGGGCATATTTCCGGCGTGACGCCCGCCTGCTGCATCACCAGCTCCAGCTTCCGCACCACGCACTCGTCCGCCTGCCCCTTGGCGCGCTCCACACAGCCGGCGTAGTACCGCCGCAGGATCTCCATGCGGCTGGCCGCCTGGCACACCGCGTCGTCCACGATGGCGAAGCCCGCCATGTTCACGCCCATGTCCGTGGGGGACTTGTAGGGGCACTCGCCCTGGATCATCCGGAACATGGCCGCCAGCACCGGGAAGATCTCCACGTCCCGGTTGTAGTTCACTGTGGTCTTGCCGTAGGCCTCCAGATGGAACGGGTCGATCATGTTCACGTCGTTCAGGTCGGCGGTGGCCGCCTCGTACGCCAGATTTACCGGGTGCTTCAGCGGCAGGTTCCAGATGGGGAACGTCTCGTACTTGGCGTAGCCCGCCCGGATGCCCCGCCGGTTGTCGTGGTACAGCTGGCTCAGGCAGGTGGCCATCTTGCCGCTGCCGGGGCCGGGCGCGGTGACAACGATCAGGGAGCGGGTCGTCTCGATGTATTCGTTCTTGCCCAGTCCCTCGTCGGACACGATGTGCGCCACGTCGGAGGGGTAGCCTGCGATGGGGTAGTGCTTGTAGCTCTTCACGCCCAGCGCGCCCAGCCGCTTGATAAACGCGTCTGCCGCCGGCTGACCGGCGTACTGGGTGATGACCACGCTGCCCACATAGAAGCCCAGCCCCCGGAACACGTCGATCAGCCGCAGCACGTCCGTGTCGTAGCTGATGCCCAGGTCGCCCCGCATCTTGTTCTTTTCGATATCCCCGGCGCAGATGGCCACCACGATCTCCACATCGTCCTTCAGCGTCTGCAGCATCCGGATCTTGCTGTCCGGCTGGAAGCCCGGCAGCACGCGGGAGGCGTGGTAGTCGTCAAACAGCTTGCCGCCGAACTCCAGATACAGCTTGCCGCCGAACTGCGCCCGCCGCGCCGTGATGTGCTCCGCCTGCAATTGCAGGTACTTCTCATTGTCAAATCCGATCTTCACCCTGATACACCTCTGTCTCTCCAAAATTCCTGCCCATTATACTATACCTTGTGGAGCAGGGGAAGAAAAAATCGCAAGGTTTGGCAGGGAAAATGTAACGAAGTTTTTCCGGAAATTTTGGCAAAACCCACCGTTGCTTTTTGACACGCCGGGGCGTATACTAAACAATACACCCCTATTGCACGGAGGTATGCTATGCGTTTTCATGTTGTCTGGCGCAAGAGCCACGAGCCGGAGTCCGCGTACCGCGACTTCTTCGAGACGAACGATATTTTCGAGGCCAAGGACTTCGCCATGCGCCTGGCCTTTGACGAGACGAACTGCGTCTACGTCCATGACGCCCAGCGGGACGAGATCGTCCGGGATTTTGACGCGGAGATCTACCGCTGAACCAATAAACTGACCACCTTCGGCCATACTAAGGCCGGAGGTGATTTTTTATGCCCAAACGCAGACACAGTGGGGAGGGCTTCCCCTACGACGCCACGCCGGATGTACACCACTTTCCCGGCGTGCCCCGGAGCAGCTTCGACGTGGTGAATATGTACGGCACCTATAACATCCAGCCCACGTCCGACACGGAGAACCTGTTTCCCCTGATCGCGCCCGGCCTGCCCAAGGCGTACCGGGACATGCATCTGGATAAGGACGATCTGGAGCCGTGAGCCATCAGCCGCATGGTGCGGAGCGCCATGCGGCTGAGACTGTCGAAAAAGCCTGTCATTGCGAGCCAGTGCGCGCCGCGAAGCAAGTGCCCTTGGGGTACACACTGGCGTGGCAATCCGTTTCTAAAACGCATAAATTCTGCGTTTTTCGCAGATTTCTGCCTAAAAAGATACGGATTCCCACGTCGCTTCGCGCCGCGAAGCAAGTGCCCTTGGGGTACTCCTCGGAATGACAGGGGTGAGGTTTATCGACACGCTGAGCCGCATGGTGCGGAGCGCCATGCGGCTTTCTCGTGCTGGCATGACGATTTCAAAAAAGTGCAACATTTCGACCGCAAAAGCGCCGAAAGTTTTAACCATTTAAAGTGCGGCTCGGTACAATGCACAGATAATTGTTATTTCTTTGGCAATTCACACAATTGACGCATTTTTAACAAACCCGTATAATGTAGATAAACTGGTAAGACCAGTGACGCCCTTTTGCGCGTCCGGTCAAGGAGGAAGCATGTATACCTTAGGCATCGACATCGGCAGCACCACTTCCAAGTGCGCCGTGATAAAGGACGGAAAAGAGCTGGTGGCGCACAGCTTACAGACCGGCGGTCTGGGCACCGGCGGTCCCGAGGAAGCCATGGCACAGCTGTGGCAGTCCTGCGGCCTGACCCGGCAGGATATGGCCTGCGCCTTCGTCACCGGCTACGGCCGCAAAAACTACGAGGGAGCCGACGGCGAGATCAGCGAGCTGACGGCCCACGCGCTGGGCGGGCGCTTCGTGTTCCCCGACCTGCGCACGGTCATCGACATCGGCGGGCAGGACGCCAAGGTCATCGCCCTGTCGCCCTCCGGCAAAATGGTGAACTTCGTCATGAACGACAAGTGCGCCGCCGGTACGGGGCGGTTTCTGGACGTGATGGCGTCCATCCTGCGGCTGGACGTGGACGCACTGGACACCGAGGCGGCCAAGGCCACCGCCCCCGCCGCCATCTCCAGCACCTGCACGGTGTTTGCCGAGAGCGAGGTCATCAGCCAGCTGGCAAACGGCGTCAAGCGCCCCGATCTGGTGGCGGGTATCTGCCGCAGCGTGGCCAGCCGCGTGGCGGCACTGGCGCGGCGTGCCGGCGTCACGGAGCGGGTCTGTCTCTCCGGCGGCGTGGCACAGAACGACGCGGTGCGTCAGGCTCTCAGCGACGAGCTGAACGTCCCCGTCAGCGTTGACCCTCTGGCGCAGTACTTCGGCGCCATAGGCGCGGCGCTGTGGGCATATAAGCAGCAAGTATAAGCAAGATGGAGATTTTTGCATAAAGGAACGAGGAGGAACTGAAATGGCAGAAGAAGTGAAGAAGGCCCCGAAGCCGGTGGATCCCAATTCCGCCAAGTATAAGCTGGGCAAGATCGCGGCGGACGCCTACGTGGACGCCATCGAAGCCAAGAAGCGGGGCGAGAAGGTGGCATGGGTGTCCAGCAACTTCCCCGTGGAGATCCCCGAGACCATGGGCATCGCCACCGTGTACCCCGAGAACCAGGCCGCCGGCATCGCCGCCCGCGGCGCGGGCACGAGAATGTGCGAGGTGGCGGAGTCCGAGGGCTACTCCAACGATATATGCGCCTACGCCCGCGTGTCTCTGGCCTATGCCAAGCTGAAGTCCTGTCCCGAGCAGGACGTGGCCATGCCCGACGTGCTGCTGTGCTGCAGCAACATCTGCTCCTGCATGATCAAGTGGTACGAGAATCTGGCTCGTGAGCTGAGCATCCCCATGATCCTGCTGGATATCCCCTTCAACCCCGACTACGAGGTGTCCGACGCGGAGGTGGCCTACGTCACCGGCCAGTTCTGGGACGCCGTAAAGCAGCTGGAGGAGATCACCGGCAAGAAGTGGTCTGACGAGAAGTTCAAGGAGGTCACCGGCTTCTCCTGCCGCTCCAGCCGCGCATGGCTGGCGGCCACCGGCTGCGCCAAGTATGTGCCCTCTCCCTTCAATGGCTTCGACCTGCTGAACCACATGGCCGTCATGGTCACGGCTCGCGGCAAGTCCACCGCCGCCGACGCCATGGAGACCCTGCTGAAGGAGTATGAGGACAACCACAAGAATGGCGTCTCCACCTTCCGCGGCGAGGAGAAGTACCGTATCATGTTCGAGGGTATCGCCTGCTGGCCGTATCTCCGCGCCACCAGTACCGGCCTGAAGTCCCGCGGCATCAACATGGTCACGACGATCTACGCCGACGCCTTCGGCTTCGACTACAACACCTTTGACGAGATGATCCGCGCCTACTGCAAGGTGCCCAACGCCATCAATCTGGAGATGAGCCGCGACAAGCGCATCAAGCTCTGCAAGGACAACCACGTGGAGGGTATGCTGGTGCATACCAACCGCTCCTGCAAGCTGTGGAGCGGCTTCATGTACGAGATGAGCCGCCAGATCGGCGCGGCCTGCAACATCCCCGTGGTCAGCTTCGATGGCGATCAGGCCGACCCGCGGAACTTCTCCGAGGCGCAGTACGACACCCGCGTACAGGGTCTGACGGAGATCATGGAAGCCAACAAGAGCGCGAAAGGAGAGTAAGCCATGAACGACATCCTCAACAAGCTGCATGAGGCGGCAGCCTCTCCCCGCGCGCAGATGGACGGCTATCTGGCGCAGGGCAAAAAGATCGTGCTGTGCGCGCCCGTCTACACCCCGGAGGAGATCATCCACGCCATGGGCTTCGTCCCTATGGGCGCGTGGGGCGGCGATGTGGCGCTGAACCGCGCCAAGGAGTACTGTCCCGCCTTCCTGTGCGCCATCGTTCAGTCCCTGCTGGAGCTGGGCATCAGCGGCGCGTATGACGGCGCCTCCGCCATCGTCATTCCCTCTCTGTGCGACACCCTGAAGACTGTGGGCGAGAACTGGAAGTACGCCGTGCCGTCCATCCCCTTCATCCCCATGACCTACCCCCAGAACCGCAAGCCCGCCTACGGCGTGGCCTACACCAAGGCCGGGTATGAGCGGGTCATCCGCGACCTTGAAAAGCTGGGCGGCACCTTCTCCGAGGAGAAGCTGCGCTCCTCCATCAAGGTCTATAACCGCCACAACGCCGCTATGCGGAAGGTGGACGAGGTGCTGGCCAAGCACCCGGAGATCACCGCCGCCCAGCGCAGCGACATCTTCAAGAGCACCTTCTTCATGACCAAGGAGGAGCACACCGCGCTGGTGGAGGCGCTCATCGAGAAGCTGGAAGCCCAGACCCCCGCCGCCGAGAAGCTGCCCATCGTCATTTCCGGTATCCTGACGGACGCCCCGGCGCTGAACGCCATTCTGGACGAGATGGATATGCACATCGTGGCCGACGACGTGGCCGCCCAGTCCCGCCAGTACCGCACCGACGCGCCGGAGCGCGATGACGCCCTCAACGCGCTGGCGGAGAAGTTTGCCAATATGGACAACTGCTCCGTGCTGTATAACCAGGATAAGCCCCGCGTTAAATGGATCGTGGACACCGCCAAGGCGAGAAATGCCAAGGGCGTTCTGGTGGTGCTGACCAAGTTCTGCGACCCGGAGGAATTCGACTATGTGATAATCAAGAAGGCCTGCGAGGCTGCCGACCTGCCCCTGACGCTGGTGGAGGTGGATCGTCAGATGGTACGCTTCGAGCAGGTGCGCACCAATCTGGAGACCTTCCGCGATCTGCTGAAGATGTAAACAACAACCTATAACATATATGGAGGAACGATATGAGCGAAGTGAAACGTCCCCTCGAGGGCGTAAAGGTGCTGGAGCTTGCCACCTTTATTGCCGCCCCCTGCTGCGCCCGCTTTCTGGCGGATCTGGGCGCCGAGGTCATCAAGGTAGAAGCCCCCGCCGCTACACCGCCGTCAACGAAGGCCGCCCTCAGGATCAGAAGGAGAACACCTCCTACGATCTGGAGAACGCCGGCAAGACCTGTGTCTGCCTGAACACCAAGACCCCCGCCGGCCGCGAGGCGCTGGAAAAGCTCATCGCCGAGGCTGACATCTTCATCACCAACTGGCGGCAGAACCCGCTGAAGAAGGCCGGTCTGGACTACGAGACGCTCCACGCCAAGTACCCCAAGCTGGTGTACGGCTTCGTGTCCGGCTACGGCGAGAAGGGACCCGACAAGGATCTGCCCGGCTTCGACTTCACCGCGTTCTTCGCCCGCGGCGGCATTCTGGGCACCCTGTTTGACAAGGACGCCCTGCCCATGCTGACCATCGCCGGCTTCGGCGACCATCAGGTGGGCATGTATCTGGCCTCCGGCGTGCTGGCGGCTCTGTACCGCGCCCGGGAGACGGGCATCGGCGACCGCGTGGTGGTGTCCCTGTTCCACAGCGCCATCTGGGACGTGTCCCTGCTGCTGCAGGCCAGCCAGTACGGCGATCCCACCACCCAGTATCCTCTGTCCCGCCGCACCCTGCCCAACCCGCTGGTGGTGGCGCACAAGACCAAGGACGACAAGTGGCTCCAGATCGCCATGCCCCAGTACAACCGTCACTATCCCATCTTCATGACCGCCATCGGCCACCCCGAGCTGGCGGAGGATCCCCGCTACTATCCTCAGACCAACCTGCAGGCCAACATCGAGGAGTTCTACGACTTCCTCGTCAAGGAAATGGCCAGCCGCACGCTGGACGAGTGGTGCAAGCTCATGGACGCCAACGACCTGCCCTACGCCGTGGCGCAGACATGGGATCAGCTGCTGGTGGATAAGCAGGCCTGGGCTTCCGGCTGCTTCTACGAGATGGAATATCCCAACGGCGCCAAGCGCACCATGGTGCGGCCTCCCGTCATCTTCGAGGAGACGGAGCTGCCTCCCTACAACCGCGGGCCCTATCTGGGCGAGCAGACCGAGCTGGTGCTGAAGAACCTGGGCTACACCGACGAGCAGGTGGCTGCCATGATCGCCGCCGGCGAGGCGGTGCCCATGGATCCGGCCTTGAAGGACTGATTGCGGCGGGATCTTTTCCGCCAATACTTCGTTGCAGGTACTTGACGTACACAAAGTACGCCTGCGTCCCTGCGCCTCGTCTTGGCGAAAAATCTCTCCGCCGTAGGCGGAGGGCTTCGAAAGTGATCACCCCGGCGACCTGAGGAAAAGCAAAATATAGGGGCGCGGCGCGTTGAAGAGCGCGCCGCCGCCCAAAAATATGAAGGAGAAGAATCATGAAAATCGCTGCTTACGAAGTACGTCCCGACGAGAAGCCCGTTATCGAGAACCTGTGCAAAAAATATGGCATCGACCTGATCTCCACTCCCGCTAATCTGGATAAGACCACCGCCAGCATGGCCGCCGGCTGCGACGGCGTGACCACGCTGGGGCAGAGCGACTACTGCAACGAGGTGCTGGACGAGCTGAAGGGCTACGGCGTCAAGGTGCTGGCCAGCCGCTGTGTGGGCTACAACCACATGAACTGCGACTACGCCCGCTCTCTGGGCTTCCGCCTGTGCAACGGCGCTTACGCGCCCAACGGCGTGGCGGAGTACACCGTTATGGCCATCCTGATGTGCATCCGCAAGTTCAAGAAGGCGCTCTACAACACCAACGACAACGACTTCACCCTGAAGGGCAAGATGGGGCGCGAGCTGCGCACCATGACCGTGGGCGTCATGGGCACCGGCAAGATCGGCTTCACCGTCATCAAGTGCCTCAGCGGCTTCGGCTGCCGTATCATCGCCAACGATGTCTATGAGAACGACGCCGTCCGCCAGTATGCCGAGTACGTGGATCTGGACACCCTGTACCGGGAGTCCGACATCATCACCATCCACACCCCGCTGCTGCCGGAGACCACCGGCATGATCAACCGGGAGACCATCGCCAAGATGAAGGACGGCGTGGTGTTCATCGACAACGCCCGGGGCGAGCTGGTGGATATCGACGCTGTCACCGAGGCGGTGGAGTCCGGCAAGTTCGGCGCCCTGTTTATGGACGCCTTTCCCGGCGAGACGGGCATCATCCACGTCCCCCACGACGAGGACATCATCCGTACCCCCGGCATGCCCTACTTCAAGCTGAAGTACCTGCGCTCCTTCGTCAACGTGTACCACACGCCCCACATGGCCTTCTTCACCGAGGAGGCCGCCGAGCAGATGGCGGAGTGCGGCGTCAACAGCATTTACGAGATCCTGACGGAGGGCAAGTCCCGGCACGAGATCCCCTGCTGAGCAAACAGCAGCTATACTGAACAGGAGGAAAACTATGATTTTCGACGCAAAGCATGAAATGATCCGCAAGCTGGTGCGCCAGTTTGCCGAGACCGAGCTGACCACCGAAGTTCTGGACAAGGTGGAGGAGACCGGCGAGTTCCCCGAGGAGATCGTGGACAAGATGGCCAAGTGCGGCTTTCTGGGTCTGAAGATCCCCCGGGAGTACGGCGGCGCCGGTGCCGACAGCCTGGCCTATATCATCATGATCGAGGAGATCGCCCGTGTCTCCGCCGTGGCCAGCCTGTACGCCAACACCCCCAACTCCCTGGGCGGCGGCCCCCTGATGCAGGCGGGCACCCCTGAGCAGCTGGAGAAGTACCTCCGTCCCTCCGTGGAGAACAAGGTGAAGATCGTGTTCGGCCTCACAGAGCCGGGCGCCGGCTCTGATGCCAGCGGCATGGTCACCACCGCCGTGAAGGACGGCGACTACTACGTCCTCAACGGCCGCAAGTGCTTTATCTCCGGCGCACCGCTGGCGGATTACTGCATCGTCTACGCCAAGACCGATATGACGAAGGGCAACAAGGGCATCTCCGCCTTTATCGTGGACATGAAGGCGCCCGGCGTCTCCTGCGGCAAGCATGAGGCCAAGATGGGCCTGGTGGGCTATGCCACCTCCGACGTGGTACTGGAGGATGTCCGCGTCCACAAGAGCGACATGCTGGGTAAGGAGAACATGGGCTTCATCAACGCCATGAAGACGCTGGACGGCGGTCGTCTGGGCGTGTCCGCCCAGTCCATCGGTCTGGCGCAGGGCTGCCTGGACGAGGCTATCAAGTACTCCAAGGAGCGCGTCCAGTTCGGCAAACCCATCTGCAAGAACCAGGCCATCGCCTTCATGCTGGCGGACATGGCCACCAAGCTGACCGCCGCCAAGGAGTTGGTCTACATGGCCGCCCAGATGAAGGACAGAAACGACCCCAACGCCTCCATGTATTGCTCCATGGCCAAGTACTTCGCCTCCGAGACGTGCAACGAGATCGCGGCCAAGGCCGTGCAGATCCACGGCGGCTACGGCTACATCAAGGAGTACCCGGTGGAGCGCAAATACCGTGACTGCCGCGTGTTTACCATCTATGAGGGCACCTCTCAGGTGCAGCAGATGGTCATCTCCGGCAATTTGCTGAAGTAACGCGGAAAGGAGCAAGAATAGAATGAAGCTTATCGTATGTGTCAAGCAGGTGCCCGACACCTCCGGCAAGGTGGCCGTCAACGCCGACGGTACTCTCGACCGCGCCTCCATGCAGACCATCATCAACCCCGACGACATGAACGCCATCGAAGCCGCCCTGACCCTGAAGGATCAGCTGGGCTGCCCCGTCATCGCCGTGTCCATGGGGCCTCCTCCCGCCGCCGGTATGCTGCTGGAGCTGAAGGCCATGGGCGTGGACAAGGCCGTGCTGGTGTCCGCCCGCGAGTTCGGCGGCTCCGATACCTTCGCCACCTCCCAGATCCTGGCTGCCGCTATCAAGAACCTGGGCGTGGACGAGGATGACATCATCTTCTGCGGCCGTCAGGCCATCGACGGCGACACCGCCCAGGTGGGCCCCCAGATCGCTGAGAAGCTGGAGATCCCCCAGGTGTCCTATGTGGCCGACATCAAGAAGGACGGCGACACCCTCACCGTCCAGCGCATGCTGGAGGACGGCTATATGACCGTGCAGGTGCAGACGCCCTGCCTGCTGACCTGCATCAAGGAGCTGAACACCCCCCGCTATATGACCATCCGGGGCATTCTGGACTGCGACAAGGAGCCTGTCACCGTGCTGGACTACAACGCGCTGAAGGACGATCCCCTCATCGAGGTGGACACCATTGGCCTGAAGGGTTCCCCCACCAATATCTACAAGAGCTTTACGCCTCCCCGCAAGGGCAGCGGCATGATGCTGGAGGGCAGCGGCAAGGAGACCGTGGAGAAGCTGTTCGGCATCCTGTCTGCCAAGCACATTATCTGAGAAGGGAGAAACGATATGTCTACTTTTATGAATACCGATCCCAAGGCGTTCTCCGGCGTGTGGGTCTTTTGTGAGCAGCGGCAGGGCGTGATGATGCCCACCACCTTCGAGCTGATCTCCGAGGGGCGCAAGCTGGCCGACGAGCTGGGCGTCCAGCTGTCCGGCATCCTGCTGGGCGACAACGTGGACGGCATCGCCGCGGAGCTGGGTGGCTACGGCGCGGACAAGGTCTACGTCTACAACAGCCCCCTGCTGAAGGACTACACCACCGATGCCTATACCAAGGTCATCACCGACGCGGTGCACGAGTTCAAGCCCGAGATCCTGCTGTTCGGCGCCAGCCACATCGGCCGCGACCTGGCGCCCCGCTGCGCCGCCCGTCTGCACACCGGCCTGTGCGCCGACTGCACCCATCTGGACGTTGATCTGAACGGCTACATCAACTTCCTGCGCACCGGCTCCTCTCTGGACGTGGACTCCATGAACTTCGAGACGAAGCTCTTCGACGTGAACACCAACCTGAAGATGACCCGTCCGGCCTTCGGCGGCCACCTGATGGCCACCATCGTCTGCCCCCGCTTCCGTCCCGCCATGGCCACCGTGCGCCCCGGCGTCATGAAGAAGCGCGAGTTTGACGCTGCCGGCGTGAGCAAGGTGGAGATCGTCCATCCCGCCTTCACCCTCACAGAGGCCGACATCCACACCAAGGTGCTGGAGATCGTTAAGGCCGCCCGCGCCATGGTGGATCTCACCGGCGCTGAGGTGGTGGTCTCCGTGGGTCGCGGCATCGCCAAGGACGTGGAGAAGGGTATCGCCATGGCCGAGGAGCTGGCCGCCCTCATGGGCGGCGTGGTGGGCGCGTCCCGCGCCGTGGTGGACTCCGGCTGGATGACCGCCGACCATCAGGTGGGTCAGACCGGCAAGACCGTCCATCCCCGCATCTATGTGGCGCTGGGCATCTCCGGTGCCATCCAGCACAAGGCCGGCATGCAGGACTCCGAGTGCATCATCGCCGTCAACAAGAGCGACGTCGCCCCCATCTTCGAGGTGGCGGACTACGGCATCTGCGGCGACCTGTTCAAGGTCGTGCCTATGATGATCGAGGAAATGAAGGCGCTGAAGAAGTAAGATATTCTCCCTCCCCACAAAGGGAAAAGCCCGGAGCCGCCGGCTTCGGGCTTTTCTCATCCCGGCACTTGCCATTTGCACCGGAATGCGCTATAATACTGCCCATATTTTTTCGGAAAGGGGGGACGACCCATGCCGGAAGCCGTACATATCGATTGGCAGCCCATAGGAGACAGGCGCGCCAGTGAAGCCATCTATGAGCAGCTGCGGGAGCTCATCACCTCCGGCACACTGCGCCCCGGCGACCGTCTGCCCTCCGAGCGCGCCATGATGGAGCAGCTGCACCGCTCCCGCCCCACCATCCGGGAGGCGCTGCGCATGCTGGAGCAGGGTGGCTATGTGGCCTCCACCCACGGCGCCAGCGGCGCGGTGGTACAGGAGCTGACCATCGACGGGGTGGAGCAGCCGCTGACGGCCATGCTCCGGCTGAACCAGATATCGCTGGAGGAGCTGGGCGAATACCGCGCCGTCAACGATGGTACCATCGCGGGCTGGGCGGCGCTGCGCCGCAGCGAGGCGGATCTGGCGGACATGGAGGCGTGTCTGCTGGCAGCGGAGCAGGCGCTGGGCGACAGCCGCCGCTTTGCGGAGCTGGACGTAGGCTTCCACAGCCTGCTGTCCCGCGCCACGGGCAATCAGGTGGCCATGATCGTCACCGAGGTGCTGGGCAAGGTGGAGCAGCATGTGCTGCTGAAGAAGATGTCCACGCTGAACGATGTCCAGCAGCTGGCGCTGGCGCGCCGCATCCTCGGCCGTCACCGGGAGATACTGGACGCCATCCGCCGCCGGGACGATGCCGCCGCGAAGCAGGCCATGCGGGAGCATACCCGCGCCGCCGGAACCGACCTGAAGGTATAAAAAAGAGACAGCCCGCCGGCTGTCTCTTTTTTCATTCCCCAAAATACCGCTTTGTCTCGCGGATGTTGTGCTGTATCTCCTGCCGCAGTTCCTCCAGCGAGGCGAATTTCTTTTCGCCCCGGAGACGACGGCAGAACTCGATGCGTATCTCCTGCCCGTACAGGTCGCCGTCAAAGCCCAGCAGGAACGTCTCCACCGACACGGCGTCGCCGTCGGTGACGGTGGGGCGGGTGCCCACGTTGGTCACGCCGTGGTACATCCGGCCGTCCGGCAGGTACACGCAGGTGACATACACCCCATGGGCGGGCGCGAGCACATGCTCCGGCACCGCCAGATTCACCGTGGGGATGCCGATGGTGCGCCCGATGCGCTGACCGTGCTGCACCGTCTGGCTCAGGCAGTGGCGG